>Ga0308415_1000209_pt1 | contig 25393 bp, 22 predicted proteins | sample HotsprSampleOS55_FD_203465 | JGI IMG/M metagenome (GOLD analysis project Ga0308415, IMG submission 203465) | Hot spring phototrophic mat microbial communities from Octopus Spring, Yellowstone National Park, Wyoming, United States - 20090730_OS55 ... | reverse complement strand
GCCGCAAAACTCTTTCCACAGTTTAAACCGAAGGTACTTACAACTCCAAAGCGTGGCGTAGCCGTTGGCCCACTTCGGCCAGATCCGATGGAGTCAGAGCACCGACACGGTAGATAACACGAGTCGGATCAAGGGTAAACAACACCGGTTTGACGGCGGAAGGGTACCGCAGACCGGCTGCTTGCCAATCCCGCAATACGTAGTCCAACGGCCCATTGGCCGTGGCGACCCTGGAGGTGATCGCTGCCAGAATCAGGTCAGGTTCTGTGGTATGGTACAGCGAACCGCTCACCACCACCGCTGGCCTCACTTTTGTTGTGCTGAGGTCACTGAATGGAAACGGCACCAGAACGACATCACCGCGCTGAAACGCCATAGAGTTCCCTCCAATGGTCGTAACGGGCATCCTCTTCGTTGTCCCACACCCGCTGCAATGAGCCTTCCGACAGGAATGACCACCCACCTCGTTCAACCTGCTGGTCCAGGAGATCCGTCAGGCTGAAAAGAATGTCCAACGCTTTCTCAACAATCTGATCCTCGCTGATGGCTTTGGCTCTGGCCAGGCGGCTCAGGCGGTCTGCATGATGCACAGACAGTCGGATCTGTTTTTCCACAACGGCCACCATATCGCTCATTATCCCTCCCACTCAGAAGGGGGAGTCCGGGGATCCCCGGACTCCCCCGGCCTGGCCGTCCACCGTTACGGCGAGGGCTGCTGCGGGTTCAGGATGAACTCGCCCTTCTCGTTGATGATGTAGGCCACGTGAATGGTGCCAAGGCGGTCGCCCTTCTCATCCCAGCCCAGGATGGGGCCGGTGATGCCGTTGATGTTCTCGGCCTGATGGATGAACTCCGCCAGCACCTTCGGGTCGGTGGATTTGGTCTGCTCAATGGCGTAGCGGATGACGTTGAAGGCCTCCGCGGCCATCATCCACCAGACACTGGCCGGCTCCTCACCGTAGCGGGCCTTGAAGTCCTCCACGTACTTCTTTGCCTCGGGGACGTTCACGTCCTTCGGCAGCGGCTCGGTGGTGACGTAGGTTCCCCTGGCGTTCTCCACCCCGGCGATCTGGATCAGTTCGGGGTTGTTGCAGGCGTTCCCCATCACCCACTGGATTTTCAGCCCCAGGTCGCCCGTTTGCTTCAGGAGCAGGCCGCCCTGAGCGTGGTAGCCGGTGAAGTAGATGGCTTCCAGGCCAGCGCCGCCGATACGGGTGAGAGTGGGCGTGAAGTCTTTATCGGCGGGGTTGATAGCGTCATAGAAGGCCACCTCCAGCCCCAACTCCTCGGCATAGCGTTTGGTATGCTCCGCCAGCCCCTGGGCGTAGGTGGAGTTGTCGTGCAGGATGCCAATCTTCTTCACACCCAGCACTTCTTTCATGAACTTCGCCGCGAAGAGCCCCTGGCGGTCGTCTAAGAAACAGACGCGGAAGAAGCGCTTAAAACCCTTCTCGGTGAGCCGGGTCGCGGTGGAGGAGGGGGTGATGTGGAGGATGCCCGCCTCGTTGTAAATCACGGAGGCCGGCTCGGTGGCGCTGGAGTTATAGGCGCCGATGACCGCAATCACGCCCGCGTCCACCAGTTTCTGGGCCACCTGGGAGGACTGCCCGGGATCTCCGGCGTCGTCTTCCACAAACAGTTCCACCTTGCGGCCCAGCAACCCACCCGCCTGGTTGGTCTGGTCCACCAGCAACTGGATGGACTTGAGCATCCCCTGCCCCTCGTAGGCGAAGTCGCCCGTCAGCGGTAGTTGCACGCCGATCTTAATCGGGCCAGCATCCCTTCTGCACCCGACAAAGAGCGGCAGGACCAGAATCGCCGCCAGCGCGATCAACAGGACTTTCCGAAGCATATCTCTCCTCCTTCAACTGGAATTGGAATTTTGATTGGGGATGAACGAAAATCAGTGGGGACAGACGCGCAGTACGCTCCTCTATAGAATCACCTCCTTTCCCTGGGGCCTTTTGCCAATCCAATATACCCAAACCGGCCAATTTTGTCAAACCCCAAACCAGGCCAGCGCCTCCAGGACCTCTTCGGCGATGCGGCGGGCCAGGGGCGGGTCCTGGCGCACGAACTGAGCAAGCAACCGATACGTTTCCCGGCAGGCCTCCTGCTCCTGGTGGTCGGGGAGGATGGTGCGGCGAGCGACCTCCACTACTGCCTCGGCCACGGGACGGGCCGACGGCGCGGTCCCGGGCCGCCTCCGCTGTCCCACCGAACCCGCGGGCTCCGGGGTGACACCAGCCTCTTCAGCGATAGCCTGCCGCAGCGAGAGAGCGAGAGTCTGGCCCAGGCCGGCCTGCCGGGCCAGCGCGCCCTCCAGGCTGGCGATCTGCCCGTCCCATGCCCGGATTTCGGCCCAGAGCAGGGATTGGCCATCTCCTGCCCGTTGAACCGCGCAGTACCCTTGCTGGATCAGATAAACGATGGCGGCGAACAGAAGCGCCGCGGCTTCCCGGTGGGGGATCAGGGAGGGGCCAAAGAGGTCCACCAGAACGGTTCGGCGTTGGGCATCGGCGTAGAAGAAGTCGTGGAGATGCAGGGCGACCACGCCACTGGCGACCAGTTGGGCCCGCTGCCGGTCCATAATGAGTCGGGCCGTCCGGTCGTCTACCCCAACGCCGATGCGCAGGGCATCCAAACGGGCCGGTTCCAGCGGGGCGCCGCAGTGCTGGCAGACCGTCCCCTGGTCATCGGTGTACCGCTTGCAGTGAGCGCAGATGACCATAATGGTCTGCCCACACCAGGGGCAGGTAGAAGCCGGCACCGCAATGGGGCGGCCACAATGCCGACACACCAATCCTTCTCCCTCCATGCCCCCCTCCAGACCTGCGCAAGATGCAGGATGCAGGATGCAGGATGCAGGATTTTCTTGTTTCTTGTTGCTTCTTGCTTCTTCCTACTCTTCCTCCAGCCTCAGGATGGCCAGGAATGCCTCCTGAGGGAGCACCACTTGCCCGAACTGTTTGAGCCGTTTCTTTCCAGCCTTCTGCTTCTCCAGAAGTTTCCGCTTGCGGGTGACGTCACCGCCGTAGCACTTGGCCAGGACGTCCTTCCGCAACGCCCGTACCGTCTCCCGGGCAATCACGCGGCTGCCGATGGCGGCCTGAATGGGCACCGGGAACAACTGGCGGGGGATGACCTCTTTCATCCTCCGCACCAGCGCCGACCCCTTCTCGTAGGCCTGGTCCCGATGGATGATGATCGCCAGCGCGTCCACCGGCTGCTCGTTGACCAGAATGTCCAGTTTCACCAGGTCGCCGGGCCGGTAGCCCTCAAAGGTGTAGTCCATAGAGGCGTAGCCCCGGGTGGCCGATTTCAGCCGGTCATGCAGGTCCACAATCATCTCGGAGAGGGGCATGTGGAACGTCAGCACCACCCGCTGGCTGTCCAGGTACTCCGTGGTCTCGTACTGGCCCCGGCGGCGGGTGACCAGTTCCATCACCGGGCCGATGTAGGCGGCAGGGGTGAAAATCTGCACCCTCATCCAGGGCTCCCGGATTTCCCGGATGACGGAGGGGTCGGGCAGGTCGGCGGGGCGGGAGACTTCCAGTATCTCCCCCCGGGTGGTGACGACCTGGTAGGCCACGCTGGGAGCGGTGGCGATCAGGTCCAGGCCGTACTCCCGTTCCAGCCGTTCCTGGACAATTTCCATGTGGAAGAGGCCGAGGAATCCGCAGCGGAAGCCGAACTGGAGGGCCTGCGACGTCTCCGGCTCAAAGGTCAGCGCGGCGTCGTTGAGGCGGAGTTTCTCCAGCGCCTCCCGCAGGTCCTGGTAGTCCTCCGCCTCCACCGGATAGAGGCTGGCGAAGACCATCGGCTTGGCCGGACGGTAGCCGGGGAGGGGTTCTTCCGCCGGACGGTCGGCGTCGGTCAACGTGTCGCCCACGCGGCAATCGCGGACGGTCTTCAGGCCGGTGGCGATGTAGCCAACCTCGCCGGTCTCCAATCGGCCAGTGGGCTGCATCTGGGGGGTGAAGATGCCGATTTCCACCGGTTCGGTCTCCAGGCCAGTGGACATCAGCATCAGCCGACGGCCCTTCTCCACTGCGCCGTCCACCACGCGCACGTAGGCGACGACGCCCTTGTAGGGGTCATAGTGGGAATCAAAGATGAGGGCTCGCAGGGGGGCATCGGGCCGACCGGAGGGCGGGGGGATTTTCTGGACGACCGCTTCCAGCACAGCCAGGACGTTGGTCCCTTCTTTGGCAGAAACCGGCAGAACCTCCTCAACGGGGACACCTAACAGTTCGGCCACTTCCGTGGCCACTTCATCGGGCCGGGCGGCGGGGAGGTCTATTTTGTTGACGACAGGGATAATCTCCAGGCCAGCATCCAGGGCCAGGTAGAGGTTGGCCATGGTCTGGGCTTCAATGCCCTGGGAGGCGTCCACCACCAGAAGGGCGCCTTCACAGGCCGCCAGCGCCCGGCTGACCTCGTAGGAGAAGTCCACGTGGCCTGGGGTATCTATCAGGTTCAGTTCGTAGGTCTGGCCGTCGGTGGCGCGGTAGGTCATCCGCACCGCCGACGCCTTGATGGTGACCCCCCGCTCCCGCTCCAGGTCCATAGAGTCCAGTACCTGTTCGGCCATCTCCCGGGGGGAGATAGTGCCGGTCAGTTCCAGGAGCCGGTCGGCCAGTGTGGATTTGCCGTGGTCTATGTGGGCGATGATGCAGAAGTTGCGAATTTCTTCCTGGCGCATCCCCCCTCATTTTAACAGGGGCGGGGGGATTGTCAAGCGAGGGCAAAGTAGCGCAGGATGTATCCTGTATGGATTTATCCTGCATTGGGCAGGATCAATCCTGCGCGTAACTATTCAGGCCGATTGAAATCGTCCTCCCTGAGCCCTGCGTGCCGGGTGTCGGCCTCCGCCAACACTCTATAGAGAGAGCGGCGAAGGCCGATCGAAGGCCTGTGGCCCAGGGAGGGCGTAGGAGCAAGGCTTGCCCCTGCCCTGGGGCGACCGCCGGAGTCGCCCCTACAGGCGCATCTGCCGCAGTGCCCCTTTCGTTAGCGCCTGTGCCCTGACCCCCTCCTGGCGACCCATCTGCCGGGGGTGGGATGCGGTCGGCGAAGGCCGACCAAAGGCCTGCGGCCCAAGAAGGCTGACTTCAGTCAGCGCCTGAAAAGTTACTCCTGCGCTACCTCTCTATGACCAGCAGGTCTTCCGGCCCGTAGACGTGGCGGGCGGTGAAGGCGACCCGGCGGCCGTCGGGGGAGATCAGGGGGGCTCCAAAGTGGCCGGCGAAATAGCCAGGCGGCGGGAAACCCGGCGCCAGGGCCAGCCCCGGCTGCACGCAACGGTTGGGATCGCAGGTCTGGCGGTGAAGAGAGATCGGGTCGCCCCCAAAGGGCGTGACCTCACCCGTTGTGACCGAATAGGCCAGGGGAGTGCCCGGAATACCGGGGTCCCATTCGCTACGGGCGTTCTCCTGGTCCACCACAAAGTGCCCTCCGCACCACTTCCGGTAGACCAGTGTCTCCTCGTTGGCCCAGCCCAGGGGCTCATACTGGCACTCCCCCGGAACCTCTGCGGCGGCCTGGCACGCGCGGACGAATCCTTCCAGTGGCCCGGGCGGTTCCACCATCCGCAGGGTCCACCCTGGTGCAGCCTTCACCGCGGGCTGGTAGGCCAGAAGCCCGGGCGCGGCGACGGTCGCCCCCAGGGCCAGGGCGAGAAGCCAGAACCGGCCCCGATGGGGCGCCGCGCGCCGTTCGGCGACGGTCAACCAGACCAGCGCGGCCAGCCCCAGGATAATCACCGCCAGGATGAGTGCCAGGTACCGCTCCATCCGGCTGAGCAGGAGCGCGGCGAAGAAACCGGGAGCCAGCAGACTTGCCGTAAAGAAGGTTGGAAGGTGGGAAAGCATCTGAAGAAATGGACTTCCTCCTATCTGGCCCAATAAACTCATGCTGCTGAGGACCAGAAAGGGAAGGGAGAACAGGAAGGTCAGCGTGGTCAGAAACCAATGAACTCGTCTCATAGGCTTGCTCCTATGGAGAGGGGGTTGGCAAGGCGGTCGGTATCGGCCCGATCAGGTCCACGGGGAGCGGCATCGGTGTGGCTGTGGGGGAACCTTCCCCTGCCGTAGTACAGCGCAGGCGGTAGGGACGCCGCCATCCCCACCGGACGACCACCTCTACCGGCGCGCCCGGCCGCAGAGGAGGATCGGGGTGCAGCGTAAAAATCCCTTCCCCCCAGAAACTGACCGCGCCATAGATGTACTGGCCAGTATCCAGGTAGCGGGCGAAAAACTGAGTGCTGAAATCGGTCAGCATTGGCATCCACGATGGGCGCATGCGAATCTGGATGAGCGTATCCGGGGGGACATCCCGCGCCCCGTTGGGAGGGATGGTCTGAAGGACCGCCGGGTGGACAGTCCAGGTGGCGCCCCCCAGGATGACCATCAGCGTCGCCAGGGTGGAGAGCAGGCGATTCCGGAGGGTTCGGCGCCCCGCAGCGCGGTCAGTCCACCACCAGGTTGTGATGCATCGTCCTGCTGCCAGAACCAGGAAGGCCAGAAGGAGCAGATAGAGCAGGGCCCCCAGTGCCGCCAGCAGCGGGAGAGGGGCTGGCAGGTTGGCCCCGGGAGGAGGCACAAGCCCCATTGCACGGAGGTACTCCCCGCCCCTCAGCGCGGCGTACCCGAGGCCGAAGAGGAGGAGACCCAGCGCGGCCGCGCGCCCCTGCGGGCGGAGTCTCTCTTCCCATGGGGTGGCCGGATGAAGGGTCATCGCCCGTCCCACCAGGACGAGGAGCACGCCGACCAGCCCGCTCAACAGCCACTCCGGAAAGGTCAGGTTCGGGGATAAGGACAGGACAGGGCTGGTCAGAGGGAAGAGTTCCCAGACGAACAGCGCCATCAGACCGATGCCCGTTCCCATCAGCAGATGGGCCGCGTCCGGCAGAGCCCACCGCACCCACCGGGCGGGCAAGGCGGTCAGCAGGCCCAGCAGGGCCAGGGGGATCGCGGCCCACCGAAGAACCCACAACAGCCCCCCAGCCCACTCCCAGGTAGGAGGCCACGCGTCGGGGACCACCCCGTCGGGGGAGACCCAGGGTAGAAGTTCGCCGGGGCGGGGAAGAGCGCTCTGGAGCGAGAAGGAGAGGGAGGAGGCGACCACAAGGGAGAGCGCAACCATCTCCGCCGGAAACCGACTCCCGACGCCGGTGGCCTCTTTCAGGGCCCGCGCAGCCACAAACATGGCGGGAACACCGACGCCCCCCAGGAGAAAGGCGCCCACCAGGGTAGGAAGGATGGTGTCTCCTCTTCGGTCCCCCAGCACGACGATGAATCGGACCGCCATAATGACGACGGCGCCCAGAAGGGCACATCCGGCCCCGATGCGGATGATGGTTTTCCACCGGACCGGAAGGCCCAACCTCAAAGCCCACGCGGCCAGTGCGTAGAGAAGGACGAGAGCGGGAAAGACCATCGCTACCGCGAGGGGCCAGCCATAGCGAAGGAGAGTGGACCACTCTTCGGGAATGGTCAGGATAATCCCGGCCTGCGCCAGGAATCCGGCCAGTAAAAGGGCGGGCCAGCGGTACAGCGCGGCCAGGGCGACCAGCGCCAGCGCCATCCCCACCTGAAGGCCGTTCCAGAACCGATAGGTGTCCCCTGGATCATACCCGGTGGCTCCGAACGCGCCCAGTAAGGCCAGCGCCAGGGCCATCGGGAGCACGGCCAGCCAGTGTGCCTCATCCGGACGGCGGGCAGGGGCCAGGAGTACCGCACCGCCCAGGACAAAGAGGCCATACCAGGCGATGGCCAGCGGCGGAACGACCCACCCACCGGCCCGCAGGCCGAAAACGACCAGCGCGATCAGAAGCAGGAGATGGGCCAGAACGTAGAGGGCGACCAGGCCCCATCCCCAAAGACAGGTCAGCCGGTTCAGGAAATCTCTGTGCGGGAGCATAGAGTACCTCTACCTGTTAGCAGTTACGCAGTTATGCCACTTCCGAACGTGCCAGGCACTTCCAAAAGTGCCTGGCACGTTCTCCCCGCTGGTGGAAAAACGGTTGCCAGGCAGGCTTCAGGAATAACGTCCCCAACTGCGTAAATCCTGCTTCCTGGTCTATCTTTCATCCCAGCCCCCCACCACGGGCCAGCAGAATTCGGAGGGGCAGGCCGGAGGCCAGTGCGGCCGCCACTGACCGCTGGCATCGCGGGCCAGCGTCCATTCGGTAGGCGTTCCTCCCGCCTGGACGACCATCCACAGGTTGCCGCTCTCTGTCCGCTGGACTCTCTCTACGATGAAGCCCACCGATTGCAAGCCGACCCGAACCGCTTCGGGGTCCTCTCCCAGTTCGGGATAGGCGTTCAGGTATGCGGTCAGCCCGGCGGGCGGATAGAGGACACCCGTGGAATAGAGGGGGAAACAAAGGGCACCCTTCCCGCACTGCTCGTCCATCAGGTGCCAGAGGTTGATTTTCTGCATTGCGGCGATGCAGCGGGCCGGCGCCTCGGGAGAGTTATTATCGCTGGCTCCCGCGAGGCAGGCGGCCGCCAGTTCCCCCAACAGGTCACCGGCATACGTACCGGCGAGGGCGCGCATTTCCGCCCGGGCCTCCTCCGTCCGGCCCATCAGAAGCAGGATTTCTCCCCGGCGGAAACGCGCCACACCCCTCCAGTCCGGCTCGTAGGATTCCCGGCTCCAGGTCTCGGCCATCGCCAGGACCTTCCCGTACCTCTCCAGGGCCACCTCATAGTCACCGGCCCGGAAGGCCGTCTCCCCTTCGTTGGTCTCCCAGCGCAGTCGGTCGCTTATTGTCACCGGAATATGCGGCCCGTCGGCGCTGTGGTCCAGGTCTACTCCCTTCTCCGCCAGCACAAAGCGGCCAACCCCTTCGTCCCAGCGCCAGACCTGCCATCCCAGGGGATGGGTAACCATCTTGTGGTCAAAGCCATCCCGGTAAATGTAAGGATAGGTCAGGACCAATTGCTGCTGCCCCGGGGCAGTGGGGTCCGGTTGCATCGTCCAGGTGGATGGCCCGGCCCAGGTGATGAGGTCTGCCCGGAAGATCAGGGTGGGGCTGACGTCATGCCAGCGGAAGACGTAGAGGAGTTCAGTGGAACTGCTCCCGCCCAGAACCGTGTAGGTGATCACGGTTTCGGGATGCCCGTCTCCGGTCAGGTCGTCCGAGATGAAGCCGCTTCGTAACGTGGGTAGATAGTCGTCAAATCGGTCAGGCAGAGCCAGGCCTGTGTATTCGCCTCCCTGCCGGAGGAAGGCCAGCACGGGCAGGCCCATCCGTTGGGTCTGAACAACGATGTCCTCCTGCCCGTCGCTGTTCAGGTCGGCCTGAGCGGTCTCGGGCCGGACCGTCTGGAGTTTGGGGGAGGCACGGAGGAGGTCTGGGAGCAGGGCGGGATCGTTGCCCTGGGCCAGCCACCGGGCGATGCCGGAGGTCAGCGCGGCGATGGTCTCCGGCCAGGCATAGGGTGGTTCGTACGCGTCCAGCGCAGCGTATACGTCCGCCATAGGGCCGGCGGGCACCAGTGTTCCTTCGGGGGTTGGGGAGATGGTCGGAGAGAGGGTCTCGCCAGGGGAAAGGGAGGACACGGGCACCGTGGGCCCGGCGCGATGAGGGGCGCACGACACCATCAGAAAGAGCAGGGCAGGGATGATCCGGAACGTTTTCGGTTTCATCGCTACCCCATTGTAGCAGAAGTTCGGGCGTTTGTCTACTGTAAAGATTGACAGGTTGTAGCCGCTGGCCATACTGTATGAACCAAAAAACCGCATGGCCTGCGGAGGGGCCATGCGGTTTCTGGTTTCGTCGGAAGAGGGGGATGGTTTAATAGCGTCGCCGTTCTCGGCGTCGTTCTCCTCGCGGCTCCCGGGCTTCCTGCGGGCGCGCTTCGGCGACCCGAATGGACCGCCCGTCTACCATCCGACCGTTCAACTGGTTGATGGCAGTCTGAGCCGCCTGATAATCGGCCATTTCCACGAAGCCGAAGCCCCGGGATTGCCCGGTCATCCGGTCGGTCACGATGCTCACCGAGACGACCTCCCCCACGGCCCGAAAGAGATCGGACAGGGTGGCTTCGGTCGTGGCGTAACTGAGATTTCCGACATACAGCCTGGTAGGCATCTCTCCTCCTGCGACCCCTGGGTCGCTGACTGAATCGGCCTACAGGACGCGCACCTGAGTGGCGTGCAGTCCCTTGGGGCCTTTCTCTACGGCGAATTCCACCCGCTGGCCTTCGCGCAGCGTGCGGAACCCATCCCCCTGGATGGCGGTGTAGTGGACGAACACATCCTCGCCTCCATCCTGAGAGATGAAGCCGTACCCCTTGGCGTCGTTGAACCACTTAACGGTTCCGGTCACTTTACTGCTCACGTCTGCTACCTCCTTCTGATTGTGAAACGGACATCGGCACGGCGGTGAGTTCGGCCCATACGAAAAAGACCACCCGGCCTCCGCAAGCCTGGGTGGTCTCTTCGGACAGAACCAGAACTTACTTCGCCCTGCAGGTCACAGTATACCACGTTTCCATAAAATGTCAAAAGGTACTATTCAGGCGCTGACTGAAGTCACCCTTCCTGGGCCACAGGCCTTCGGTCGGCCTTCGCCGACCCTCTCTTGGGATGCCCGTGGACGAGTGTCGGCGAAGGCCGACACCCGGCACGCAGGGCCTAGGGAGGACGATTTCAATCGGCTGTAGTTACGTCAAAAGAACGGCAGGACAGGTGCGAGTAGTTGCCTACGATGATGGAGAATTGGGGCGGAGGCGGCGCGCGGCGACGGCCGTAGATAGCCAGTAGAGGGCCAGGCGCAGTGGCCGCTCCCACGCGCCCACCGTACGGACCAGATGGCCCCCGAAGCCCCGCTTGAAGCGGTACACCCCCCACAGCCCATCCTGGCGGCGGGTGAACTCTGCCTCCAGGCGCCCCTCGTCCTCGTCCGGCACTCCCCAGAGGTCGTACTCGGTACACCCTCGGGAGCGGGCCCAGCGGATGGCCTCCCACTGAAGCCTGTAGGTGGGCATCTTTTCCCGATGGGCATCGGATGAAGCGCCGTAGAAATACCAGGCGCGCCGGCCCAGGGCGAAGACCATCAGCGCCGCCACCGGCTCCCCCTCCACCCCCGCCATCAGCAACCGCGCCCAGCCGCGAGGTACAAAGAGACGGTACGCCCGCTCGTAGTAGGCCGGAGCATGGACGCCAAACCGGTCCCGCGCCGCCGTCTCCGCCATCAGACGGTGAAAGGCCGGGAAGTCGGATTCCGTCCCCTCCCACACCGTTACCCCTTTCCGCTGGGACAGCCGGATGTTGTAGCGGGTTTTGGGCTTCATCGCGGCCAGGATGGCCTCCTCGTCCCGACCGATGTCCACCACCAGGGTTCGCCGGGGCTGGATGCTCCCCAGGGGAGACGGTCGGAATCCCAGGGCGCCAAACAGTTCCCGCCAGCGGGGCTCGTCGGGCAGGTCGGGCTCCACGATGAGGGCAACGGCCCGGCGGGCCCGGGCGGCCCCGGTCAGGGCTCCCACCAGTTCCGCCACCTCCTCCGGTCGCTCCCAGTCCACCAGTGGGCCGCGCGGCACGTAGGCCAGCGACCCCAGCCCCAGCGGAAGAGGCCGGTAGAGGACGAGCGCGCCAGCCCGGGGCGTGCCGTCCTCCAGAAGGACCACCCGTTGGGCAGACCAGCCAAAGGCCGCCTTTAACTCCCCCCACTCCGCCGTCTGGAGAATGTGGGCGCGGGGGTACGCGGCGACAAACTGGTCCCATTCCGGCGTCGGGAGGTCGGTGCGGATTTCCCTCATCCTTCCCTCCGGGCCACCACCAGCAAACCGCCTCCCTTCTCGTCCTCGGGGACGTCCATTTCGTACAGGTCCCGCCAGGCGCGGGAGAAGTGGCGGACCACCCAACGGGCCAGCCATCGCTGATGGGGCAGACCCCGCAGGCGGGGGGAGACCAGCAGTCCCCAGAGCGACCGCCGTCCAGTGCCGAAGCGCTCGTTCATCACGTCCCAGAGATGTTCCACCGCCAGGGGGATGTAGTAGCGGGCTTTTTCCAGCACCATTCCGCCCTGGGCCAGCAGGTCGGCCCATTCGGAGGGGGAATGGTAGTGGTAATGGGCCAGACGGGCATCCACCTCGGCCGCGTAGGCCCGGGCGCTGGCCTCCTTTCCCGCCGCCAGGCGGGACTGGTAGAAGAAGAGAAGTTGGTGAAAGGCGTCGGACGGGACGGTGAAGATGAACCGGCCATCGGGCCGCAGCACCCGTCCCGCTTCGGCCACCACCGGGGCTACGTCGGGGATGTGCTCCAGGACAGAGTTGCTGAAGACGGTGGCGAACACGCCGCTCCGGTAGGGGAGGCGGTGACCATCGGCCCGCTGGACCCAGCGGTAGACGCCGGAGCGGGCGGCCTTCCGGACCTGTTCGGCCCACGGGTCTATGCCGGTGTCCACGCCGCCGGGCCCGAAGAGGATACCGGCGATGAGGCCGTCGCCACAGCCCAGGTCCAGCAGGGGCCGGGGGTACGCCTCCTGCGAAGCCGCGCGCAGTTCCACGGCCCGCCAGAGGGCCACCGGCGGGGCGAACCAGTACGCCTGTAGTGAAAGGGTCAGGTAGTCGTGCTTTGTAGGTCGCATATCGCGTATCGCTGATCGCGTATCGTTCCTCCGTTGTAACTGTTCAGTCTCACCCCTCCCCCAGCGGCTTCGCCGCCCGCCGCAAAACCCCTTTTCAATCCCCCCTCTCGTCGGGAGGCCCGCGTTCTAAAACAGCGAGAGTTGGCGGGCCGGGCGGCGACCGTTCAGCAGGATGAAGGGCGCGGCCCGGTCGGCGGCAATCCCCAGCGCGCGCAGGTCCTTCAGGTCCCGCAGGCAGCCCCGGCGGCGCGCGGCCATCAGACGGTCGGCGCCCTGCGAACCGATGCCCGGCACCCGCAGCAGAGTCTCCCGATCTGCCCGATTCACCTCTACCGGTGCCTCCGCCAGATGCTTCCGTGCCCAGGCCAGTTTGGGGTCTGTATCCAGTGGCAGATTGCCGCCCGGCTGGAAGGGGAGTTCCTCCACGCTGAATCCGTAATCCCGCAGCAGGAAAGAGGCCTGGTAGAGACGGTGTTCCCGTTGCGGCGGGGTGGGCGGGTGGTCCTCCATCGGTGTCCCGGGAACGGGGCGGAACGCCTGGAAGTAGGCCCGAGCCAGCCCCAGGTGGCGGTAGAGGAACGCCGTCACGTGCAGCAGTTCCAGATCGCTCTCTCCGGCCGCTCCGACGACAAACTGGGTGGTGGAACTGGGAGCGGGGCCGGGCATCTCCCGGCGGAGTTCCTCTATCCAGCGCAACCGGCGAAGGAGTTCATCGGTGAACTGTTTGTGGGGAGCCAGGGCGGCCAGACGGCGGTCATTGGGAGCCTCCAGGTTGACCGAGACGCGGTCTGCCAGGCGCATCGCCGCAGCCACCTGGTCCCGCTCCGCACCGGGCATAATCTTCAGATGAATGTAGCCCCGAAAGCCAAAGCGGTGGCGAAGGATCTCCGCCGTCGCGATGAGTCGGTCCTGGGTGTGCGGCCCTCCGCCCAGGATGGAGGAACTCAGGAAAAGCCCCTCCGCAATACCCCGCTGGTGGAGTTGCAGAAAAAGGCGGGCCAGTTCGTCCGGGGTGAAGGTCGCCCGGGGGCAATCCCGTCCGGCACGGAAGGCGCAGTAGAAGCAATCCCGCTCACAGACCGAAGTGAGGAGGGTTTTCAACAGCGCGATGCGCCGACCGCCGGGCATCGCCGCGTAGTGGATACAGCCAGAGAGATCGGCAGGAAGCCCGGTGGGGACCGACAGGGGCCGTCCGGCAGCACCCACCTCTTCAGCCGGCTCGTAGCAGGTCGCCGCCCCCAACAACCGCAGTTTCTCTACCGGGTCCATAGTAGCAGGCCCTCTTGGGGCACCGGTCAACGCGATGGTCTGTCGTCCGTCGTCTGCCGTCTTTGGTCCATTATACCACAGAATTCGGTCGCCGACAGAGTCTGGGATATTGCGGGTGGGTCCCGATTTTGCGACCCGGGCCGCTGCCTGGCCGTAAACGGCCAGGCTCAGGCGAAGATGAGGCGCGAGAGCGCCCCTCTTCACCCTGGCAACCCGTGTTCCCGAAAGACTACCGAAGGGAGAGGGCGCTTCCGGCGCCCTGGGCAACCTCAGCCAAGCCGTTGACGGCCTGGCCCAACGGGCTCCCGACAATTTTGGGACGCACCCCGTCCCCATTCGGAGTTGCCCTACCCGCCCCTCAATGGTATAATGGGGACAATGGAAACGTCCAATGCCATTCTGGCCGGAGATGGACCCGACGGTGCGGGGCGGGTTCCCTCCTGGTGGAAGCAAATTCAAGGGCGGCGCGGCCGCCTCCTGCTGGGACGGCTCACGGCCCATCTGAGCATGCTTCTGGCCGCCGTCCTGATCCTGACGGTGGGGCGCGTTCATCCCCCCAGTCCGGCCCTGGGTGGGCCGTCGGGGGAGCCCTTCATGCCCCAGCCGCCGCCCACTGCACCCTCCGCTCGCGCCTGGGCACCCACGCCGATGCCCCCGCTGGCGCGCGTTGCGCTGCCCCACACCATCATCCCAGCCCGCCCGCGCGCCGCCGTCATCACCTACACCGTCCAGTCCGGCGATTCCCTCTCCTCCATCGCCGCCCAGTTCGGCCTCACCATCTGGACCCTCATCTGGTCCAACCGGGAGGCCGTCTGGGACGCGCCCTGGCTCATCCAGCCGGGCCTGACCCTCTACATCCCACCCGTGGACGGCGTCTACCACACCGTCGCCGCCGGGGAAACGGTGGAATCCATCGCCGCTAAATACCAGGTGGACCCGTCGGCCCTCTACAACGAGTGGAACGACCTGAAAGAGGGCCAGCCGCTGACCGAGGGACAGCAACTCATGGTCGTTGGCGGGAAGGACAAGTACATAGACCTGAACCCGCCGCCTCCCAAGCCCGTTGTCGGTCGGGCATGGCGGAGTTCCGGTATCTGCCAGGGTGTCTCCTTCACCGGCCCGGGCGCCAACGGCTGGTTCGTCTCCCCCACCGGCAGTGGGCGCGTCTCCGGCTGGTACTTCCACGACCGGCGCAATCCGGGCCACATCGGGCTGGACCTGGCCTGCCGCCTGGGCGACCCCATCTACGCGTCCGATAACGGCGTGGTCACCATTGCCGGGTGGAACGGTGGGTACGGCATCCTGGTGGAACTCTCTCACGGCAACGGTTATACCACCCGTTACGCCCATCTGAGCGAACTGGCCGTCGGTTGCGGACAGCCGGTCTATCAGGGGCAGGTCATCGGGTACTGCGGGAGCACCGGATGGTCCAGCGGCCCCCACCTCCACTTTGAGATTCGCTTCGGCGGCGCCCCTCAGAACCCGCAGGACTACCTGCCCTGAACGAACGACAGAATCAAAGAATCAGCGAATCCATCGCTGATTCTTTGATTCTTCTGGATTCTCTATGCTCCCTGTCTTCGTATCCCTGGACCTGGAAACGACGGGCACCGACCCGGCGCGCGACACCATCATAGAAATCGGCGCCGTCAAATTTCGCGGCGAAGAGGTGCTGGACGAGTTCAGCACCCTGGTCAACCCGGGCCGCCCCATCCCCCACGAAATCACCGTCCTCACCGGCATCCGGAACGAGGACGTGGCCGACGCGCCGCGCCTGGCGTCCGTCCTCCCCCGTCTGGCCGCCTTCGTGGGCGACCGGACCGTCGTCGGGCACAGCGTGGATTTTGACCTCTCTTTCCTGCACCGCCGGGACGCCCTCCAGGCCAACCGGTACCTGGACACCTTCAAACTGGCCTCCCTCCTGGCCCCTGATGCCCGCCGGTACAGTCTGGGAGAACTGGCGCGGCTCTTGGGCTTCCCCCCGCCCGTCTCCCACCGCGCGCTGGACGATGCCCGCACCGTCCACCAACTCTTCCTGGCCCTCTTTGACCGCGCCTGTGCCCTCCCGCCTTCTCTTCTGGAGGAACTGGTCCGCCTGGGCGAAGGGGTGGGTTGGCTCCCCACCGAGTTCTTCCGCCTGGCCCTGCGGCGGGTCTCCCAGGGGGTCTTCACCGGCGCCATCGGCGCGCAACTGGCGGCCAAACGGGGCCGCCCGGAGAGCGCCCCCCTCTTCACCGTCGCCCCCGAGGCCGGCCCCCTGGAGCCGGCCCCTCAGCGCACGCCCATAGACCCGGAGGGGCTGGCGGCCCTGCTGGAAGAGGACGGCCTCTTCGCCCGCCGCTTCCCCAACTACGAACACCGCCCCCAGCAGGTGGAGATGCTCCGGGCCGTCGCGCGGGCCTTCAACGAAAACCGCCAACTCCTGGTGGAGGCCCCCACCGGCGTCGGCAAGTCTATGGCCTACCTGATCCCCGCCCTGTACTGGGCCGTCCAGAACTCCGAACGGGTGGTCATCTCCACCAACACCATCAACCTTCAGGAGCAACTCTACCGCAAGGACCTCCCTGACCTGGCGCGCGTCCTGGGCCTGGAGTTCCGGGCGGCCGTGCTGAAGGGCCGTTCCCACTACCTCTGCCCGGCCCGCCTGGCCGCGCTGCGGCAGGTCGGCCCCTCGTCCCCGGAGGAAATGGACGTCCTGGCCCGGGTGCTCATCTGGCTCCCCCACACCATAGACGGCGACGGCGACAGTCTCTTCCTCCCCACTCCCACCGAACGGGCGGTCTGGCAGAACCTCTCGGCGGAGTTTGACGGGTGCGACCCGGAGCGGTGTCGCTTCTTCCACCGGCGGGATTGTTTCTTCTACCGCGCGCGGGAGGCGGCGGAAGCGGCCCATCTGGTCATCGTCAACCATGCCCTGCTCCTGGCAGACGTCGCGGTGGAGGGGCGGGCCATCCCGGAGTACCGCCACCTCATCGTGGACGAGGCCCATCACCTGGAAGCGGCGACCACCAGCGGCCTCTCCTTCACCACCGACCGGAAGACCGTCCGGCGGCTCCTGGAGGAGGTCGGTCATCCCCGCGAGGGGGCCGCGCAGACCCCCTCGGGCCTGCTGGGTGAGGTGGTCTCCCGCTGCCGCGCCGCCCGCCTGGACCGGGCCGTCCTGCAGAAAGTGGAAGATTTTGCCCGACAGGTCGCCCAGGCGGTGATGCGGGCCATCTACGCCCTGGACGCCTTCTTTGACGGACTGGAGCAGTTTATGGACGAGGCGCGGGAGGAAGAGGGGGATAACGCCTACGCGCGCACCCTGCGCATCACCCCCGCGCAGCGGGCCCAACCGGTCTGGAGCCAGGTGGAAATCGCCTGGGACGATGCCAGCGTGCCGCTGAAGGCCGTCGCCGACGGTTTGCAGAAACTGGCCGGCGCGCTGGAGGACCTCTCCGGCCTGGGCCTGAAGAACACCGACGACCTCTACACCCAACTGCAGGGCATGGCGCGGACGCTGACCGAGATTCACGACCGGCTGAGCGGCTTCATCGGCAAGCCCGACCCCCAGACCATCTACTGGGCCGAAATCGGCCCCGGGCAGATTCCCCTCTCCGTCCACGCCGCGCCGCTCCACGTGGGCCCGCTGCTGCGGGAGCACATTTTCAACAAAAAAGATACGGTCATCCTGACCTCCGCCACCCTGCGCACGGGGGGCACTTTTGACTTCCTGCGGGAACGGCTCCACGCCTGGGACGCCGGGGAACTGGCCGTGGACTCCCCCTTTGACTACGCCTCCTCCACCCTGGTCTACCTGGTGGAGGACATTCCGGAGCCGGGACAGCCCGGGTACCAGCGGGCGGTGGAGGAGGGAATGGTGGCGCTCTTCCGGGCCACCGGGGGGCGGGCCCTGGCGCTCTTCACCTCGCACAGCCAACTGCGGGCAACGGCCCGGGCCATCACGGCCCCCCTGGCCCAATCCGACATCGTCGTCTTCGCCCAGGGGCATGGCCTTTCCCGCACCCAGTTGCTGGAGAACTTCCGCACGACCGAACGGGCCGTCCTCCTGGGCACCCGCAGTTTCTGGGAGGGGATAGACGTTCCCGGCGAGGCGCTCAGTTGTCTGGCCATCGCCAAACTCCCGTTCAACGTCCCCAGCGACCCGATTTTTGCCGCTCGCTCGGAGACCTTTGACGAACCCTTCACCCAGTACGCCGTCCCGGAGGCCATACTGAGTTTCCTGCAGGGGTTCGGGCGGCTCATCCGCACCCGCACCGACCGGGGGGTCGTGGCCATCTTTGACCGCCGCCTGCTGACCCGCTCCTACGGCCGTCTGTTCCTGGATTCCCTCCCCGGTCCCACGGTCCGCCGGGGCCCGCTGGCCATGCTCCCCCGCGCCGCCGCCGACTGGCTCAACAAAGAAAAACATCACACAAAGACACAAAGGCACAAAGGATAAAAAAATATAAATATATCTCCGTATCTCTGTGTCTTTGTGTCTTTGTGTCTTTGTGTCTTTGTGTGAGAAAAAACCATAACCCCAATGACGCGAACCGATAGAAAAGAGAACACCATCCACGTTCATCCGCGCTCGTCCGCGTCCTTCTACATCCTCTCCCTGGGTTGTGCCAAGAACACCGTGGACGCGCAGGGAATGGCGACCCTGCTGGAGCGCGCCGGGTACCGGGCCACCGACAACCCCCGCCGGGCGGACCTGATCATCGTCAACACCTGCTGTTTCATAGAACCGGCGCGGGAGGAGTCCCTGGCCGCGCTGCGGGAGATCGCCGCCGCCAAACGGCCCCGCCAGGTCCTGCTGGTCGCCGGATGCTGGCCCCAGCGGGACCCCCAGGCCATTCTGGAGGCCGTCCCGGGGGTGGACGGACTCCTGGGCACCCGCCGCTGGGCAGACGCCGTGGACGTGGCCCGGCGACTTCTCCGCCCCGACCGGGAAGGGCCCGTCGTGCACGTCCCCCCGGCCCCGCCCGCCGACGCGCCGGATGTCCCCCACGTCGCCATCCAGGGGGCCACCGCCTACATCAAAATCGCCGACGGGTGCAACCACCCCTGCGCCTTCTGCGCCATCCCGCTGATCAAGGGCCCCGCCGTCAGCCGTCCCCTGGAGCGGGTCCTGGAGGACGCGGCGCTGGCGGCCGCGCGGGGCGTCCGAGAACTCATCCTCATCGCCCAGGACACCACCGCCTACGGCCGCGACCTGGGTCTGGAGGACGGCCTGGCCACCCTTCTGGAGCGACTGGCGGAGCGGGTGCCGCAGGTCCCCTGGATTCGGGTGATGTACGCCTTCCCCGGCGCGGTCACCCCCCGGCTGATAGAGGTTATGGCCCGCCTCCCCCAGGTCCTGCCGTACCTGGACATCCCCCTGCAGCACGCCCATCCCGCCGTCCTGCGCCGCATGCGCCGCCCTGCCAATATGGACTGGGTCCGGCGGACCCTCGCATCCCTGCGGGAGCGCATGCCGGAAATCGCCATCCGCACCACCTTCATCGTCGGCTACCCCGGCGAGACGGAGGAGGAATTCGCCGCCTTGCTCCATTTCGTGGAGGAAATGGCTTTTGACCGGGTGGGGGTCTTCACCTACTCCCACGAAGCGGGCACCCCGGCATCCGCCCTCCCCGACGACGTCCCGCCGGAAGTGAAAGAGGAACGGCGGGGCCGCCTGATGCAACTCCAGCAGGAAATCTCACTGGCGAAAAACCGCGCCCTGGTGGGGCAGACGCTGGACGTCCTCATAGAGGGACAGGGGGACGGCATCAGCGTCGGCCGCAGTTACCGGGACGCCCCCGAAATTGACGGGCTGGTGCTGGTGGAGGAGGAACTGCCAGTGGGGGAACTGGTGCCGATTCGGATCACGGGAGCGCTGGAGTACGATCTCTACGGAGTACGGAGTAGGGAGTACGAAGTACGGAGTTCTTCCGCCCGACGCTGAGGATTGACCGTTATGAGAACCGGTGTATAATACCAATTGGTTGAATTGTACCAATTCGCATCCGCAGGGGAGGGACGATGACAGTCTTACGGATTCGTGCCAGCGAGATTCGCGGCCAGATTGGGGAGATTCTGGCCCGCATTCACTATCGCGGCGACCACGTGCTGGTGGAGAGGCGGGGCAAACCTATCGCCGCCATTATCGGCATTGAGGAGTACAACCGCCTGATCGGGTTGCAGCGGCAGTGGGAGGCTGATCAGCGCAGGCGCCGCTTTGAGGCCATTCGCGCCTCAGCCGAGGAGCATCATCTGAGCGAAGAAGAGGCATTCCAGTTACTGGAAGGGGCCGAATAAGATGAGGGTGGTCCTGGACACCAATATTCTGATCGCTTTTCTGCTGACGAAAGGCCCCTCTATTTCCCGCATTCTGGACGGGTGGCAGAAAGGCGACTTTGAACTGTTGACCTCACCAGCGCTGGTAGATGAGGTGCGGCGCACGCTGGCAAAGCCCGTTCTTCGGGAACGTATCAGGACGGAGGCCGCCACTGCTCTCTTGGAAGCGTTAGAGAAAGACGCCCTTATGACGCCGGGATACCTGGCGTTATCCGGGATCACCCCGGACCCGGACGATGATGCCGTCATCTCCTGTGCAGTGGAAGGAGATGCTGACTACATTGTGAGTCGGGATATGCACCTTTTACGGCTCGGAGAATACGAAGGGATTCAGATCATAGACCCCACAGAGTTTGCCCGACGACTGACAGAGGCATATGGCAGAAACACTTCAGATTGCGATTAATATTGCTCACGAGGCCGGAGAAATGGTCCGGCGGGCGTTCCCGCGCACGTCCCTTTCGGCCATCAACTTCAAGGGGGACGTCAACCCCGTCACCGAGACGGACATCGCGGTGGAGCGGCACATTGTGGGGCGCCTGCGCGCTGCCTTCCCCGACCACCGCATCCTGGCCGAAGAGGGCGGCGGGGACGCCTGGCAGGCCCCCGGCCCGCCCATCTGGCTGATAGACCCGCTGGACGGGACCAACAACTTTGCCCACGGCTTCCCGCACGTGGGCATCTCGCTGGCCCTGGTGGTGGAGGGTGAGCCCGTCGTCGGGGTCATCTACGACCCGCTGCGGGACGAGACCTTCGCGGCAGTGGCGGGCGGCGGGGCCACGCTGAACGGGGAACCCATCCACGTCTCCGCCGTCTCCCGCCTGGAGGACGCGTTCCTGGCCACCGGCTTCCCCTACGACCGGCGGACTGCCCCGGACAACAACACCGAGCGCATGGCGCGGTTTGTGCGGCGCGCGCTGGGGGTCCGGCGGGCAGGGGCGGCCACGCTGGACCTGGCGTACGTGGCCTGCGGACGGTTTGACGGCTTCTGGGAAATCCGGCTGGCGCCCTGGGACGTGGCCGCGGGCATCCTGCTGGTGCGGGAGGCGGGTGGGCGCGTCACCGCGTTTGACGGCGTCTCCACCCCTCTCTTCGGTGCCACCATCGTCGCCTCCAACGGCCTCATCCACGACCAGATGCTGGCGGTGGTGCGGGAGCCCGTCAGCGGACAGGTGTGAACGGAGGAAGGCAATGAAGATCGCGCTCTACCCGATACCGGTCCTCATCGCCACCGTGCTCTGGCTGATCTGGGCGGAGTTCCGGGGGCGGCAGAGGCAGGTCTACATCGCCAAGCCCCTATCCACGCTGATCGTGATCGCCGTGGCGATGCTCTCCCTCCTGGAACCGACGCGAAATCCGCTCTACACCGCCGGGGTGACGGTGGGGTTGTTCTTCTCCCTGGGCGGCGACGTCGCGCTGATGTTTCCGGAACGGCCGAAAGCGTTTCTGGTGGGACTGGTGCTCTTCCTGCTCGCGCACATCGCCTACACTGTCGTCTTCACGACGCTGGGGCGCTTTTCTCCCTGGGACGTCCTTTCGGCCCTTCTGCTGCTGGCGGCCGGCGTGGGGTTCTACCGACTCATTCGGGCCGGCCTGGGGCCGCTGAAAGGACCGGTCATCGGGTATATGCTGGTCATCTCGGTCATGGTCCACCGCGCGCTCTCCACCCTCGCCAGTCCCCTCTTCACTACCGGGGCGGCGGCGATGATCGCGGCGGGCGCGCTGTTATTTTACCTCTCGGACGTCATTCTGGCAGCGAACCGCTTCTGGCGGCCCTGGAAGTACCACCACTGGAGTCTGGCGCTGTACTACAGCGGCCAACTGCTGCTCGCACTGGCGGCCAGTTTCTTCTCCTAAACTGGACAAGAACCCAAAATCGGTTATAATCCCCGCAAGAACCATGCGTTGCCCGGAATGCGGATACGACGTTCCCGAACCGCTCCTCCTGTGTCCCCGCTGCGGCGCGCACGTGGAGGAGACGCAGCCGATGAAAGGCCGCCGCGCCCGCCGCCTGCGGCCGGCGCGCGCCCTGCCCTGGGCGTCTGCCCAGGAAGACACGATCCCCCTCATCCTCGGCGCGGAGGAGGCGGAAACTACCCCGGCCCGCCCCACCCTCTGGCAACGGGTCCGGGTGGTCCTGCTGGCACTGGTGGTCTTCCTGTGCCTGCTGACCGTCGCGCTGGCCGCTTCGGGCTACCTGGGGATGCAGGCCGGACAGCAGGCCCGCCTGGAACGGCGGGCCGCCCTGGCCGACGAACACTACCGCCAGGGGCTGGCCCGGCTGGACGCCGGAGAGTACGAACTGGCCATCGCGGAGTTTGAGTACGCCCTGCAACTGGTCCCCGACCACCCTCTGGCCAAACAGGGCCTGGCTGAAGCGCGCGCCCGTCTGGCCACCCGTCCCACCCCCACCTCCCAGGCGACGGAGGAAGTCGCCCGTGAACTCTTCACCCAGGCCAAAGCGGCCTACGATCAGGAAGACTGGCCGACGGCCGCCCGTCTCCTGAACCAACTGCGCGCCTTTGACCCGGAGTACGAGCCGGAAGCGGTGGAGGAGATGCTCTTCACCAGCCTCTACCGGGCCGGTATGGCGTCCCTGGCCGGGGACTCGCTGGAGGAGGGGATTTTCTACCTGGACCAGGCCCAGCAGATTCGGCCGCTGGACGCCGACGCGCTGCGGGAACTGGAACTGGCCCGCCGCTACCTGAAGGCCCTGGGCTACTGGGGGGTGGACTGGGAGACCTGCATCCAGCAGTTGGAGGCCCTCTACGCGCTGGCGCCGAACTACCGGGACGTTTTCCAGCGGCTCTATCAGGCCCGCGTGGCCTACGGCGACCTGTGGGCCGGGCGGGGGGAGATGTGTCCGGCGGCCGAGCAGTACGCCCAGGCCCTGCGGCTGATGAACAGCGACGCGCTGGTGGCGAAGCGGGACGAGGCCGCTCAGGTCTGCGCGGTGGCCACCCCCACCCCCATCGCGCCGGTCACCGGCACCCTGCCGGGAGCCGTCACCGTGCCGGGGTTCACCAGCGGGCGACTGGCCTACGCCGCCTACAACCCCGGGACGGGCCTCTACGACATCTACACCCTGGTCTCCGACGGGGCCAACGGCTATCTGAGCCGGGTGGTGCAGGGTGCCGACCAGCCCTGCTGGCGGTGGGGCGGGGGGCAGTTGATCTACCGGGACCGGCTGGCGCCGGGCATCGCGCTGCTCCAGCCGGACGGCTCCCGGGTCCTGCTGCGGGCGGGCGCCGATGCTGCCTGGCCCACCCTCTCCCCCGACGGGGGCCGGTACGCCTACGCCGCGCCCGACGGGGCCGGCGTCTGGCACGTCTACATCGCCCGCACCGACGGCACCGGGACGCCGACGGTGGTGGCGCCGGGCTGGGGGCCCTCCTGGGGGCCAACGGGCCTGCTGGCCTGGACCGGCTGCGAGGCCGACGGCTCCGCCTGCGGCATCTACATTGACAACCCCGACGACACCTATCCCCCGGTCCGCCTGACGGGAAGTGCCGGGGATGTGGGTCTGCACTGGGCGCCGGGCGGCGGCCAGTTGCTCTATATGTCCGACCACACGGGCAACTGGGACCTCTATCTGCTGGGAGTCGGCGGGGGCGTTCAGGTGTTGCTCAGTACCCCTGCCATTGAGGGATTGCCCGCCTGGTCGCCGGACGGTTCCACCATTGCCTTCCTCTCTTATCGGGACAACACGTGGGGCATCTACCTGATGTCGCCGGACGGGGGGAATCTTCGGCCACTGGTCACTCTGGGGGCGGAGATGCCCAACTGGCAGAACCAGCGCCTCTCCTGGGCACCGTGACTTTGTAGAGCAACTGCTCGCAGTTGCCCTACAATTCTGGGATGCGCCGTAACCTTGACGGCATGGGGAAAAAGCGGTATACTTATAACAGGGCCGGGGCGTGGCGCAGACGGAAGCGCACTGCGTTTGGGACGCAGGGGTCGCCGGTTCAAGTCCGGCCGCCCCGACTGGTGGTAGCCAGCCACGAAGCGCAGCGGAGTGGCGTCTGTACGCGGGCGTTGCAAAATGGTATTGCCGCAGCCTTCCAAGCTGCTGTTGCGGGTTCGATTCCCGCCGCCCGCTCCTGAGTTGCACCCCGAAGGTGGCCTTAAGAGCAAGATGAAAGCATACGAATTTTCGGTCAGGGTAACCCCAGATGGGAGACTCGTATTGCCGGACACCCTTTCGGCAATCCTGCCGGTAGATCAGGTTGTTCGGGTCATCCTGCTGGTCAGCGAACCCACCGATGCGGAGGAACGGGCCGCCTGGTCGCGCCTGACGGCAGAACAATTCTTCGCCGGTTACAGCGAGGCCGATGCCATTTACGACAGGGTTTGAGGGGTGACTCCACTGCAAAAAGGGTTCTTTATCGCAGAGACCGCAGAGTACGCAGAGCAATATTTATTAAAGAAAATCTCTGCGCTCTCCGCGTTCTCTGCGATGAGTTTTTGCAGTGGACTCAGGGGTGAAAGAATATCGCTCGGGGGAAATTGTCCTGTTGTTGTTCCCCCTTGCTGATACGGCAGGGGCAAAACGGCGTCCCGCATTGGTCGTTCTGGATACGGGGGATGAGGACATCATCGTTGCCCGGGTGACCAGTCAAGCAGCCCAAACACCTTTTGATGTTGAACTTGCGGATTGGCAAAAAGCAGGTTTATTGCTCCTGTCTGTGGTGCGGGTGCACAAAGTAGCGACGCTGGAAAGCGACTGGTAGAACGCAGGTTGGGAGCATTACCACCCGGTGATTGGGCACAGGTGCGTGCCCGGATACAGCAGCTCTGGGCTTCTATCTGATGCCTTCACATCTGGACCACCCGATTATTCCACCGACCCGAGCGTGCCCGAGGTGCGGATAGTGGGGAGTCGCGGCATTGGCGCAGGTCTGCGAGAGAAGATGATGGTATTGCCAGAATTTTGCTGTTTAGGCGGATGACGTCACATTTTTGCACTATTTCGGGCACTTGCTGGAAACTTGCTGTTTAGATGGACGGTTGCCAGATATAAGCCGTTACACTGCGACCGTCAACCTAATCCCATGTTAGCAGGCCCGAAGAACGAACGTTCTGGGCCGGAGAAGGGCCGTCGGGCGGCGAGGCCTGTTTCGGGTCTCTGGGGGCGCGATTCCGGCCAGGCGGGCCTGCTAACCCGCGCATTCAGCCGACAGCGCTCCGCTTCGCTGCGCT
>Ga0308415_1000208_pt1 | contig 25407 bp, 24 predicted proteins | sample HotsprSampleOS55_FD_203465 | JGI IMG/M metagenome (GOLD analysis project Ga0308415, IMG submission 203465) | Hot spring phototrophic mat microbial communities from Octopus Spring, Yellowstone National Park, Wyoming, United States - 20090730_OS55 ... | reverse complement strand
CCCAGAAGCGGCTGCGGTTGGCGTCCAACTCCTGCGGCTTGACCGATTCGTCGAGCGCAATCAGGTAGGGCAGTCCGCGCCCCTCGCGCCAGAGGGGTATCAGGCGCGCGGCTTGCTCGTGTCGCTCTAGTTTCGTGCTGGTGTCCCACGCGCGTTCCAGTTCGGTCAGGTCGGGGTAGCGCGTCCTAAGGTACGCCTGCCACTCCGCCTGCGCCAGCGGGCTGGTCGGCAGCACACTGACACTTAGGATGTCCCAGTCGCTCTGCAGCAGCCAGCCGCGAAAGCCCTGCGTGGGCGCACGGTGTTTCAGCAGGCTTAGCAGCGCGTCGCGGTAGGCGTCCCAGCCGTCCCATAGGTTGGGCATGGCGTCTCGGCGCAAGGGGTACAGCAGCAGCACGCTTTCGGCAGTGTCGCCGATGGCAGTGACGGCGCGCCCGTTGCTGAGTTCCAGCACCGTGCTGAGGCGCAGGTACGGCGTCTCGCGGGGCGAGACCGCCAACAGCAGGCGCGTCGCGTCGGGCACAGCCAGCGTGTAAACCCCGTCGGCGTTGCCCGCCATCCGATAGCGTTCGGGGGCAACTGTCCAGCCTTCGGTGCGTGGCAGGCTCGCCAGCCACAGCCGCCAGCTTAGCCCCGACGCTTCCACCGTCTCAAGCAGTGTTTGCCACTCCTCGCGACTGGGCAGCGCGGTTAGACGGATGACCACCTCCGCCGCGCCCTGCGCCTTGAGTTGGCTGAGGCGTTCCGCGAAGTCGCTTGCGGTGTAGTCAAGGGCAACGCCCAGCGTATGTTGCTTGGACGATTGGGCGGTCGCGTTTCCCGATTGTATGGTCGCGATCGTCGATTGAAAGGTTTCTGTCGTCGATGGAAAGGTCTCCATCGTCGACGGAAAGGTTTCTGTCGTCGATGGAAAGGTCTCCATCGTCGACGGAAAGGTTTCTATCGACGATGGAAAGGTTCCTGACAACGGTGGCGTTGCTTGACCCCCTCCTTTAGGTTCCCCCTGTTTACAGGGGGAACCACCCCCCAGCGGTTCCCTTCGCGAAGCGGGGGGAACCTTAAGGAGGGGGGTAAAATCACGGTTCCGATTAGGAAGTGTGAGGAACCCTGCGGAGGCGTGCAATCCACACGCCGTCCCCGCCGCAAGCAGCCAGCCGATTGCCCAGCGCGTTGTTAGGGGTCGCATCTGTTTTCCGCTCTTGGTTACGACGCGCGGGGGGCGATTCCTGTCGGCAGGCTTAGCCCAGTTTCTGCTCGAATGCCTCCAGGCTGGGCGCAAGGGCGGCTTCGGTGGTAAGCGTCTCCAGCTGCTCTACGGATTCGATTTGCTCGAGGCGCGCCTGCACGCGGAGGGCATCCTTGCCGAAGCGCGTCTGAAGCAGGCGTAGCGTGGCGCGAATGATGCCTTGCCGAAGTCCCGCCTGAAAACCCCGTTTCAACCCGTGAGCGACCCCTTCCTCAAGCGCAAGTTCCTCGAGACTGGTCAACGGCATACCGCTTCTCGACTCCGCTCTCCGAACGAGTTCACGCAGAACCTGTTTCCGTAGGCTTGTCAAATTCATTAGGCAAATCACCAACCCGTAGTGGTTTGTAGTCTCACAAGGAGTATACCCTGAGTGAGTGCCTTCGCGCTATGTTTTCGAAATGCGGACGGGGCGGACACAGGGGTCCGCCTCTACGAAGACGCCGTTTTGTAGAGGCAACCCCCTGTGGTTGCCCACTTGTGTTCGTGTATCTATACGCATAGCCACTCTTCTTCGCTATCTGCGCGGGAGTTCTTGTCCTGTTTCCAAACACGCCACGCGTGGCAGACGCCATCCGTGCCATGCATCGAACAGCAACAGAAACGCGCCCTGCACGATTACCGCCCAACCGAAGCCGTGCAGCATCCGATTGGCGGGATCCCACAGAATCAGCCCTGCCCCTACGAGAACATACACCCCATCCAGCGCGGCGTTGACCCACAGCAGGCGCACCAGTTGGCGCATCCAGCGCTGCTGGGTCGGCGCGTCGGCGCGCTGCTGCGCCTTACGACGCACCCCACGCAACGCCAGCAGCGCAATCAGCGCGTTAATCACTGCCCACGCGACGGTCATCCCGCCGAACGCGCGCACCCACTCGCGCACAGAGAACATCATCGGCAGCCCCGCGCCGAAACTCAGCGCCGCCCAAAAGAGCAACTGCTTCATCATCCGCGCCTGATACTGCAGAAAGGGCACGCCCGTAGTGTACCTTTGGCAGGTTGCCTACATCCAACTGCTCTACGGCGATACGGAGTATCACTGAGCGGGGCGACCCCTTGACGCCTGCATGCGCCGTTGGGTAAAATTGAAGCGCGGTCGGGGCGTAGCTCAGCATGGGAGAGCGCTCCTTTCGGGTGGGAGAGGTCGGCAGTTCGAATCTGCCCGCCCCGACCAATGTGTTTACTCCAGCACGCCCATCTCCCGCAGTAGGGTGCGCAGCCGTTCGCGCGTGCGCTCGCTCACAGGCACGAGCGGCAGGCGTAGGTTCTCCTCGATGCGTCCCATCATTGCCAGCACGCACTTGACAGGCGCAGGGTTCGTCTCCCAGAAGTTTGCCTGCATCAGTGGCTGGAGCCGATAGTGCCACATGCGGGCGGTCTCGGCGTCGCCTTGCAGCGCGGCGCGGGTCATCTTCGCTGTCCATTCGGGCAGCTCGTTGCCAATCACCGAAATCACGCCGTCGCCGCCCATTAGCATCGTCGGCGCGGCGAAGATGTCGTCGCCCGCGTAGACCGCAAAGCCTGGCGGACGGCTGCCGAGAATCTCCAACGCCTGCACGATGTTGCCGCTCGACTCCTTGACGCCTACGAGGTGGGGCACTTCGTGCGCGATGCGCAGAATCACCTCAGCGGGGTAGTTGCGTCCTGTGCGGGAGGGCACATTATACAGGATGATGGGGATGTCGGCGTGTTCGGCAATTGTGGCGTAGTGGCGCAGCAAGCCTTCGGGTTCAGGCTTGTTGTAGTAGGGCGTCACAGATAGCACGGCGGTCGCGCCCGCGCGTTTGGCGTGCTGCGCCAGCCCGATGGCTTCGTGCGTGGCGTTACTGCCCGCGCCAGGGCACACGGGCACGCGCCCGTTCGCCTGCTCCAGCACGATGTCCATCACGCGGCGGTGTTCCTCGTGGGTGAGCGTTGCGCCCTCGCCTGTGGAGCCGACAGGCAGCAGCGCGTCCACGCCCGATTCAATCAGCCAATCGACCAGCGCGCGCAGGCGGGGTTCGTCCACTGCCCCGTCGCGCGTGAACGGCGTGACCATCGCCACGCCCAGCCCTCGAAACGGCGGTGTTCGCATCAGCGTTCCTCCTTATGTGTCAGGATTTCGTGCAGAACTTCTGCGAAGTTGAAAAAGCCCGTGCGTCCGACAAGCCACTCGGCGGCGCGCACCGCGCCGTAGGCGAACCCGTCGCGGCTCTTGGCGCGATGCGTCAGCTCGATCCAGTCATACGGACCGTCCAGCATCAAGCGGTGGGTTCCGAACTCGCTGCCGAGGCGCACCACGCCGACGGCGAACTGCGCGTCGGGCAAGCGATGGTCGGCAGGTACGGGGTACTGGGCAGCGCGTGTGTGGTTCAGGGCGTGCTGTAGGCGGTTTGCCAGCGCACGGGCGGTGCCGCTGGGCGCGTCCGCCTTGCCGCGATGGTGAATCTCCTCCAGCGCGACATCCCAGCCCTCCAGCGTTAGCAGTTGCGCCGCGAGGCTGACCGCCTGCTGCACAAACACCTGCACCGCGATGGAGAAGTTCGGCGCGTACAGCACGCTGCCGCCTGCTGCCTGTACCTGCTGGGCAATCGTCTCGCGTTGGGCGTCCCAGCCTGTCGCGCCGATGATCAGTGGCGTGCGGGTCTGTAGCGCGAGCGCGACATTCGCGGGCACTGCCTCTGCCAGCGAGAAGTCAATCAGCGCGTCGCTCTGCTGGGCAATCTGCAGGCGCTCCTCTGGCGGGGTGTCGCGGCGGAGGACGCCCACGATTGTGTGTCCGCGCGCGGTCGCCACCCGTTCGACCGCCTGTCCCATCCGTCCGTAGCCGATGAGCCCGATCTGCATCGTCGTCTCCGAGTCGCCCCAGAACGCAGGGCAGCGTGGGGAACGCAGCGAGTGAGGCAAGCGTGAGTCGAGCAGGCGGATGCCTGATCGAGTAGCGCTCCGCTTCGCGCGGGGCGAAGCGACAGTCTGCAAGATGTTCTCCTGCAGCCCAGCCGTGCGGTCGCCGAGACACCGCGCGGCTTCGGCGGACAGCCCTTTCCGCAGCGTTCGTAGGCGTCGGCGCGCCTCCCGCAGCGTACTGATGCTTACCCGCGCCTCTACTCGGCAAATTCCCTCTAACGCAAAGTATACCCCACTGTCGTTTCGGACGCAACCCCATCTCATTTGGCACAAAAGTTGCTGTAAAGCACCATGCGGTATCCAGCGGGGGTTTTAGAGCGATGCACTATTCTATAGATTGTTATACTGATTCGGAGTTCTGGAGCAGTGAGGCCTTGGAGTTGGAGCAGGAGCAAGGGCTGAGCGGCACTGCTCTGGACGCGATTTTTGGCGAAATCTTACGCCGCCCGCTCTTGCAGCCCGACGAAGAGTTGGAACTGCTCCAGCGTGCGCAACAGGGCGACGAAGCGGCGCAAAACCGCCTGATTGAATCGAACCTGCGCTTGGTGATCAGCGTCGCGCGGCGGTATGTGCGCCCCGGTCTGCCTCTCGAAGACCTCGTGCAGGAGGGCGCGATTGGTCTAATCAAGGCGATTCGCAACTTCGATGTCAATCGCGGACTGCGGTTTAGCACCTATGCTGTTCACTGGATTCGCCAGAGCGTGGGGCGCGCTGCAGATTCCCAGACCAACATGATTCGCCTCCCGAACCATGCGATTGATTCCCTGCGCAAGATTGAGCGCACGCGCAACGAGCTACGCGCAGTGTTGGGCAAGGAACCGACGAACGAAGAGATTGCCGCGCAGTTGCAGATGCCTGCAAGCAAGGTCGCGCGCCTCTCGCGTTATGCGCACGCGAACTACTCGCTGGAGCATAAAGCGCATGAGGAGCAAAGCACTCCTCTCGGGGGGCTGCTTGCCAGCCCGGAAGAGGAGGATCCCGAAACCGTCGCTATCGAGCGCGTTTGGATTTCTGAAATCCTGGAGATGGTAGAGCGCCACCTTACTCCTGGCGAGCGGTGGGCGCTCTTCCGCCATCTGGGGATGGATGTGAGCGAGATTCCGCCCGGGCATGTGAAACGCCCTTCCCGCGAGCGGATTCGGCAGTTAGAGAAGCAGGCGCTGGCGAAACTACGCGCGCTGGCGCGGGAATTTTCAGTGGACAAATGAGCGCTACGGCACTTTCGCCACGACCGCTGGGAAGCCCCTGCTTTCCAGTTGGCTTTTGAGCGCCTCGGCTTTGGCACGGTCGCGCGTCACCAGCGTCTGCACCCGATAAAGCGTTTTGCCCTCGCGTTGGAACGGCACGATGCTCGCCTCGAAGCCGCTTGCAAGCAGACCCTGCACGACCTGATTCGCGTTCTCGCGGCTCTCGTAGACCCCCACCTGCACGCGATACAGAGTGCTTGCGTGCGTCTCGGTTTGGGGCGCTGGAGGCGCGGCAGGCTCTTGTGGGGGAGTTGGCGCTGCAGGGGGTGGTTCAGGCTGCGGCGCAGGCGACTCTGGCGCGGGCGGCTCTTCCGATTCGTCGGGTACGAAGTATTCGTCATCGATAGGCGGCGGCTCGTCAGCAGGCGTTTCTTCGGGAGAGGCGACGGGTTTGGTTTGGCGTTCGCGTCTTTTGCGCTGATACCGCTCGTAGTCGAACGGGGCGACCTCGCGCGAGCCGATAATTACGCCCGTGCCCGCCGTCACATCGGGCGGCAGTTTCTCCTGTACCACCACTTTGGGCATCGGCTTGGAGTCAGGCGACGCGGCGTGTGAGTGGGCGGCGTCCGAAGGCGCGTTTGTCAAGCGCAGCTGGATGCGTCCGTCTTCAGAGACAGTAATGCGCGGTCCCAGCCCATAATAGCCAATCGCCATAAAGACGAGAAACACGGCGACTCCTGCCCCGACCGTCTTTAGGAACCGCTTGATCGAGAACCCCGCGTCGTCCCGACTACGAAAATCGAGCGGCATAGCGACCTCCGAGGGAATTATAGCATGGGGCGCACTGCGGGGCAAATGGCACGAAAGTTGCTACAAGGCACAGCGAGTGCGGTCATAGCATCTTGTCCCTCCCTCTCCGAGGCGCCCCAGGTTGTCCCTCCCCCTGGGGCGCGTTTTAGCTGCTGGGCGCGGCGCGTGGGCGCAAGCGTTTCGCGGGCGCGCCGCTCTCGTCGGCGATTTCGGGCGTTGTGGCGGGCGGCTCCACAGGCGCAGGCTCCAGCGTCGGCACGGGTTGGTCGCCCTCCTCGTCGCGCATCAGCGCCAAAAACTCCTCGCGGGTGAGATTCTCGCGTTCCAGCAGCGCCTGCACCACGCGATCCATCTTCTCGCGGTTTTGCGTCAGAATCTCGCGCGCCCGCTGGTAGCACTCTTCGATAATCCGTCGCACCTCCTGGTCGATTTCGTAGGCGATTTGCTCGCTGTAGTTGCGGTCTTCCATGATGTCGCGTCCAAGGAAGGGGTTGCCGTGTCGCCTGCCGAAGGTCAACGGACCGAGTTTTTCGCTCATGCCGTACTCGGTGACCATGGCGCGGGCGATTTCGGTGGCGCGTTTGAGGTCGTCTTGGGCGCCTGTGCCCACCTCGCCAAACACGATTTCTTCGGCGACGCGCCCGCCCAGCATTGTGGTGATGCGATCCAGCAGCGCTTGGCGTGTGTAGAGGTAGCGGTCGCGTTCGGGCATCTGAATCGTGTAGCCGAGCGCCATCCCGCGCGGCAGAATGGAGATTTTATGCACAGGCTCCGCTTCGGGGAGCAGCTCGCCGACGATGGCGTGCCCAACCTCGTGGTAGGCGATGACCTCGCGCTCGCGCTTATCGATGACGCGGTTGCGTCGCTGGGGTCCCGCAATCACGCGGTCGACGGCTTCTTCGAACTCGTCCCTCGTAATGCGCGTCTTGTTGCGGCGGGCGGCAATCAGCGCGGCTTCGTTCACCAGGTTCGCCAAGTCCGCGCCTGTGAAGCCTGGCGTGCGCTTGGCAAGCACCTCCAAGTCCACATCGGGCGCGAGCGGCTTGCCTTTGGTGTGAACCTCCAGTATCTTTTTGCGCCCTTCCACATCGGGCGGGTCTACCACGATATGGCGGTCGAAGCGTCCAGGGCGCAGCAGCGCAGGATCTAAGATGTCGGCGCGGTTGGTGGCGGCGATGACGATGATGCCCAAGTTGGGGTCGAAGCCGTCCATCTCCACGAGCAGTTGGTTGAGCGTCTGTTCGCGCTCGTCGTGTCCGCCGCCGAGTCCTGTGCCGCGCTGGCGTCCGACGGCGTCGATCTCATCGATAAAAATGAGCGCGGGGCGATTCGCTTTGGCGGTTTCGAACAGGTCGCGCACGCGCGCCGCGCCGACGCCGACGAACATCTCTACGAAGTCGGAGCCGCTGATGTGGAAAAACGGCACGCCTGCCTCGCCCGCGACCGCACGCGCCAGCAGCGTCTTGCCGCAGCCCGGCGGTCCCAAAAGTAGCACGCCTTTGGGAATCTTCGCGCCGAGTTTTTGGTACTTCTGCGTGTTTTTGAGGTAGTCGACGACCTCCGCGAGTTCCTGCTTCGCCTCCTCCACGCCCGCGACATCGTCGAAGGTCACGCGCGGGATGTTCTCGTTATACCGGCGGGCGCGCGCCTTGCCGAACGAGAACGCCTGATTGTTGCCCGCCTGCGCCGAACGCATCAGCAGGAACCAGAACAGCCCGCCAATCAGCAGGATGACCAGAAACATCCCCAACATCTGGCTCAGGTAGTCGGGCATGCGGCTGTCTTCGGTGAACTTGAGGGCAACCCTTGCCTTCTCAAATTCCTGATAGAGTCTGTCGCGGGTGGCGCCATCGGGCGGCAGCGCAGCGTGGAAGTGCGTTCCGTCCCGTAGGGTTCCCACCAAGCGATTGCCTTGCACTGTCGCTTCAGCGATGTTGCGCTGATGTACCTCATTCATGAGTTGGGTGTAGGTCAACTCCCGTGCGCCCATCGGCTGCAATTGACGCAGATATTGCATCAGAAGCAGCAACACCAGCACAAACCCCACGATGGTCAAAAAGGTGCGTGCGTTTTTACTCAACATAAGCCTCCTATAATCGCGTCGGTACACTCCGTGCTTAACATAGACGATTGTCGGCGTTCGCAGGCAATTACGCGAGAGCCGCGCGAACGGTTCCGTGCATAAGTATACCTCAGAAAGTTCACTTAGGTTCCCCAATCAAGCGGACGGCGCGTTCGAGCGTGCCTACGTCGCGCACACCCACCCACCAGAAACGGATACGCCCTTGCGCGTCGATAAGCACGGTCTGCGGCACGCCGTGTATGTCGAAAGCGTCGCGCAGGCGGGTATTGCCTATCGCCTGTGGATAGTGGATGCCTTTCTCGGCGCAGAATCGGCGCAACCCCTGCTCGCCTTCGGGTTCATCGAAAGCGACGCCTATTACGAGGATGCGGTCGCCATAGCGTTGGTGAACGGCAATCAGGTGGGGCAACTCCTGCTGGCAGCCGCCGCACCATGTGCCCCAGAAGTTTACCAGCAGCGGCTTGGGCGGGCGACGCAGCGCAATCTGCTCGCCGTCCAGCGTGCGCACTGTGAGATTCGGCGCGTCTTGGATAAGCTCCGAGTGGATGGGTTTCGGCTGGAGCGCGGCGAACTGCCCCTGCGCCCGCGTCCACCAGCGCAGCCACGCCTCACGCGCTTGTTGACGCTTCGCGGGCGGGTCGGTGTAGCGGGCGTGGAAAGGCTGCCCTGTGAGGGCGCGGAGCGCGCCCATCGCCATGTGCTGCGTCTGCTCGTTGGGGTCCTCGCGCAGCAGCGCAACGAGCGCGCTTACCGCGCGACGGTCGCGCAGACTCTGCAACCCATTTATAGCGGTCTGGCGCACCTCACTGTCATGGTCGGCGAGGCAGTCCACCAGCAGTTCGAGGGCGTGATCTTGAGGCTGGCGGGTCGCCACCTCCGCGACGCGCGTGCGCACAGGCGAGGCGAAGTCGCGTAGCGCTTCGCGCAATAAGGCGCGCGCGTCGGGCACGTCGATTCGGGCGACTGCCTCTACCGCCGCCGCGCGGACAGCAATCGGCGACTGGGGCGAGAGATAGGTCTTTAGTTGGGACAGTTGCTGCTCCGCAGGTAGGCTGGCGAGCGATTCGATAGCGGCTTGCGCCTTCGCCTCTTCCGCGTGCATCCGCTCGTGTGGGTCTTCCCGCAAGTCATGCAGCAGGCGCGCCGCCACTGCCACGCCTAACAGTATCGCCAACCCTGCCCACAGCGCACGCTGTTTCACAGAGGGATTCTACCCCGTGAGGATGCGCCGCGCGAGGCGTGCGGGCTGTCGGCGTCTTTGCGTCGGGGGAGGCTGCCGCTGAGTCGAAAATCAGGACGAGGCGACGCTTAGCCATAAAGCTGTACAGAAGCGGGTATACTCATAAGGCGTAAGGATTCACTATGCGCTACATTCCGAGCATCGGCATGGAGGTACACGCGCAGCTCTTGACGGAGAGCAAGATGTTCTGCGCGTGCCCGACGCGGTTCGGCGACCTGCCCAACACGAATGTGTGCCCCATCTGTCTGGGGATGCCAGGCGTGCTGCCCGTGCCTAACAAGCGGGCGGTCGAGCATGTGATTCGCACCGCGCTCGCGCTGAACTGCCAAATCGCCCCCGTCGCGATGTTCTACCGCAAAAACTATTTCTATCCCGACTTACCGAAGGGCTACCAGATTTCGCAGTACGGCGAGGTACATCCGATTGGCACGCGCGGTTATTTGGAAATCGAGGTTGAGGGCGAGCGGTTCCCCGTGCGCATCCGCCGCGTGCATCTGGAAGAGGACACGGGCAAACTGTTCCACTACCTGCCTGGCGAAAGTGAGGTGGACTTCAACCGTGCGGGCGCGCCGCTGATGGAAATCGTCACCGACTTTCCGCCCGATTTGCACTCCGCCGAAGCCGCGAAAGAGTACCTGGTGCAACTGCGCGCAGTGTTGACCTACTTGGGCGTATGCGACGGCAAGATGGAGGAAGGCTCGCTGCGCTGTGAGCCGAACATCAGCGTCGCGCCCGAAGGCAGCACGCAGTTAGGCGTCAAAACCGAGCTGAAAAACCTCAACTCGTTCCGCTCCGTCGTGCGCGGCATCGAATTCGAAGTGGAGCGACAGATACAAATCCTGCAAGCGGGCGGGCAGGTCGTCCAAGAGACGCGCGGCTGGAGCGAAGAGGGCGCGTATAGCTTCCCCATGCGCACCAAAGAGTACGAGCAAGACTACCGCTACTTCCCCGAACCCGATATTGTGCCGATTCAGATTACCGACGAGTGGCTGGAAGAGTTGCGGGCGACCATTCCCGAACTGCCGCTGCAGAAAGCCGACCGCTACCGCGAAGAGTACGGGCTGGGCGCGACCGAAACGCGCATCCTGACCGCCGACCTGCCCACAGCGAGCTACTTCGAGCAATGCGTCGCACTGGGCATTGAGCCAAAAACCGCCAGCAACTGGATTACCGTCGAGCTGCAGGCGCGCCTGAACGAAACGAACACCGACATCCGCGACTCGAAGCTGCAGCCTGCCCACCTTGCGGACTTGATTGAACTCTTACAGAAGGGGGTCATCTCGGGGCGCATCGCCAAAGAGCTGTTCGACGAGGTGTTCCAGTCGGGCGAGATGCCGTCGCAGATTGTGCAGGCGCGGGGGCTGGTGCAGATTTCCGACGAGGACGCGCTGCGCGCCGCCGCACGCAAGGTCATCGCCGAGAACCCCGAGGTGGTCGAGAAGTACCGCGCAGGCAAAACGAGCGTGCTGGGCTTTCTGGTCGGGCAGATGATGCGCGAGACGCAAGGACGCGCCAACCCGCAACGCGCAGGCGAAATCCTACGCGAGGAGCTGGACTAACATGCACGCACGCAAGTTCCTACGATACGGGATTAGCCTCCTCATGATAGGGCTGGGGGTTGGGGTAATTTACTACGAGTATTTTCTGTTCAAGCGGTTGGAGGGGCTGTTGCTGGGTGGAATGCTGATTGGCTGGGCGTTCGTGCGCCTGTGGATGTTGCAGCGGATTGTGGAGCGTCGCGCTCCGAATCGACCGAAGGAATAGCGATGGGGCTAAAACTGTTCGGCTGGAGGAAATTGAAGCGGTTGTCGCAGGAGGCGCCGCCGCCGAAGCGACTGCTGATGCCGTTTAGCAACACGGCGGATGACCGCGAGGCGTTGCGCTTCGCCTACGAGATGGCGCAAGTGTTCGACGCGCAGCTCACGGTGCTGTGCTTGGTGGAGACGCCGCGCTCAATAGGGCTGCAAGCGTGTCCCCCTGAGCGCGTGCAGGAAGGCGAGCTGGCAGCCGCCGCCGCCCGCGAAATCGCCGAAGAGCTGGGCGTCTCCGAACCGCAGATTGTCGTGCGCCCCACGCACCACTGCGGCTACGCCATCGTGAACGCGGCGGAAGAGTTCCAGACCGATTTGCTGTTTATCACAGCGCGCTACCGCAACGGGCGCGCGCGCCCCGCGCTGGACGACACCGTCGAGGTCGTGCTGCGCAAGGCGCGCTGCCAAGTCTGGCTCTACGGCGCGCCTCAGGAGGCACACTAACAATGCGAATCGTCATCATGGGCTGCGGGCGCACAGGCTCGATGCTCGCCCTGCTGATGAGCCAGGCGGGGCATCAGGTAACGGTCATCGAGCGGTCGCAAGACGCGCTGATGCGCTTGGGCAAAAAGCACGCCTGCACGATTGTCGTCGGGGACGGGCTGGATGAAGACACCCTGCGCCGCGCAGAGGTCGACAAAGCGGACGCCTTTATCGCCTGCACCAACGGCGACAACACGAATCTGATGGTGGTGCAGATGGCGCGGGAGCTGTTCAGCGTACAGCGCGTCGCCGCGAAGGTGAACGACCCCGTGCGCGCAGAAGCCTACCGCGAGTACGGAATCTTCACCGTCACCAGCGGCGCCATCTTGGCGGGCTACCTGCGCGACTGGCTGCTGGGCAACCCCGCCCAAAATATCGAACACTACAATCAGTTCTATCCTGAGCTCAGGCAGCTGCTGGAGGACTAATCGATGCGACGGTTGGGGACGCTGGCGGTGCTGAGCCTGACGCTATTTGCCTGCCAAGACGCGCCGACGCCCCCACCCGAATCGTTTCAATTCCCGATGGCGGTATTTGTGCAGGCTAAGCCCAACGACTTCTGGGACGCGGTGCTAAACGGGATGCGTCAACGCTTGAACCTGCCTGGCGTGCAACTGGAGACGGTCTTTTTCACGGCGGCGGAGCGCGAGCATACCGCGCGGCGCATCGTTGAAGGCGACTGGCGCACGGTCGCTTTCTGCGCCCCCAACGACGCCTGGGCGCAGCAGACGGTCGAGCAGGCGATTCAGGCGGGCATGCCTGTGGTGCTGGTAGGCGCGGATTTGCCCAACACCACGCGCTTGGGCTATGTCGGCACTTACTACTACGACGCGGGGCGACGGGCAGGCATTTGGTACGCCCAGCGCGTGTTAGTAGGTGAAATCGTCGTGGTCGCAGGGCATCCCGTGCCGCGCGCCGTCTCAGAATTCTGGGAAGGCTTTCGACATGGGCTGCTGTTCAATCGCCGCCTGCGCGCGCGCCTTGTGCCCCTCAGCGACAGCCGAAACGCGCCGCTGGTGATTCAAAAACTCGCGCGTGAGCCGCGCGTGCAGGGTATCTTCATGATGGGCGCGGAAGTCGCCCAGCAGGGAATCGGGGTCGCGCGCCCAAAGAATTTAGGCGCGCTCAGTTGGCGCGAATCGGCAAAGGACTGGTACCTCGCCCGCCAGGTTGACTTGCTGATTCTGGAGCGCCCCGAAGAGATTGGCGTGCGCGCCGCGAACTTGATGCGCAACCTCAGTCAGGGGCGCGGCAGCGATTTGCAAATCGTCTATGTACCGTACGAATGGCGCGCTCGCTGACTGAAAAACTGGCAATTCTCGCGAGGGCTATGAGACACCATTCGGCGTATACTTTAGGAAAGGACAGCGCGGAGGCGTGGCTGTGAACCCAAAGGCGTTGCGTGTGCTGGGAGGGGAGCCAGAGCGCACGCTCGAACGGACAGCGCGCCTGCCGAGGGGGCGCGAGCACTTGATGCGCACCATCCAAAACCTTATCCAGCCTGTCCGTGTGTGGGTAAACCCTGACCACACTGTCGAGACAGCGCTGCTGCTGATGCGGGGGCATCGCCTGCAAGGGCTGCCCGTGTACGAAAGTGGGCAAGTGCTGGGGCTTGTGGCGCTGGAGCACCTGCTGGGCGTCGCCCTCGAAACCCCCGTGCGCGAGGTGATGACCACCGACTTGATGGTCGCCACGCCGCACACGCCCTTGCGCGTCGTCGCCGACTGGCTCCAACGCCACCGCCAAACGCTAATCCCTGTCGTGGAAAACGAGCGACTCATCGGCATCATCAGCGTGTTCGACCTGCTCTCCGAAATCGGGCGTAGCTACGACCCCATGACGGGGCTGCCTTGGTCCGACTACCTGCGCGAATGGAGCATCGAGCAGCTCGCCGCAGGCAACGAGATCACTGTCATCTTTTTCGATTTGGACAACTTCGGCACTTTCAATAAGCGATATGGGCACTTGGTGGGGGATGAAGTGCTGCGGCGCGTCGCGCAGCTGCTGGCGAGCGAGATTGACCCTCAAACCGATGTGGTCTGTCGGTGGGGCGGCGACGAGTTCGCGATTGCCACCCTGCGCCGCCGCGAAGAGGCAGGACTGCTGGCGCACCAACTGAGTCGACAGATTGCCAGCATTCAACTGCCTGAGGTCGATATTCCCCTCACGGTCTCCTACGGGTATCAAGGCGGCAAGCGCACGCGCGAGCGCGAACAGGTGCATTACGCCGCCACGGTCGACAATCTGGTCAACCTTGCGAGCCAAGAGTGTATGATGATGAAGGGCTTAGCGCCGCGCGCGGCGCAGGGCGGGCAACTCGCGCTGCCCATTCAGGCGGTCGTGGAGACGCATGCGCCATCCGAGCGACGCATCAAAATCCAGAGCGTCTCCTACGAGCGCGAGGGGCGACGCGCCAAAGCGCGTATCTACCTGCAGGCAGAGAACCGCGTGCTGGAAGGCGCGGCGGAAGGCGAGGCGAACCCGCAACGACTCATCGCCGAAGCGACCCTCAACGCCCTCAAACCGCTGACCCCCGCCAGCGTGCAAATCAGCCTCCTCCAAATCGAGGAGACCCAAGGCGAGGCAGGACGCGCGATTGTGAATGTCGTCGTGCTGTGGGAGAACGGCGAGACCCGCCAGGAGCTGGTCGGCAGCGCGCTCATCCGCGATGACCCGTACCGCGCCGTCGCCGCCGCCGTGCTGGACGCCCTCAACCGACTACTGCGACGACTGCTGGAACAGGTATAATACCAGTCAAAAAAGTACCCTAATCAGAGAGGGAGACAAAGGGGGTGAAGGCTACAAAGACACCCCGCGCCCTTCTCTGGCTACGATGCTCCCACCTCCAAGCGCACAAAGCGCACAACCTTCAGGTCGCTGCCCGCTGCCCGAAGCATGTCGCCGATGGTCTTCGATTCGTCCTTGTAGAAGGGCTGCTCCAGCAGAGCGACCTTCTGCACGAAGCCCTTATTCACGCGCCCGCGCGCGATGTTCTCGGCGACATTTTCAGGTTTGCCTTCCTTGATAGCGCGCTGCTTTTCAATCTCCAGCTCCTGCTGCAGCACCTCTGCAGGAATCTCGTCTTTGGAGAGGTACTGGGGCGCGCTCCAGGCAATCTGGATGGCGATTTCGTGGGCGAGGTTCTGCAGAGTGTCTTTGTCCGCGCTGCCTGTCAGCACGACCATCACGCCGACGAGCTTGTTGTGGTGGATATAGATGTCCACGACGCCGTTTTCGCCTTCGGGCACACGCGCGAGCGCGTAGTTCTGGAAGGCAATCCGCTCGCCCGTCTTACCGATGGCGATTTCGATTTGCTTCTCGACAGTCAGGCTACTATCGCTGAGCGACGGTCGCTGCAGGATGGCATCTAACTGTCCTTCTTCGCCAACGGCTAATACATGCTGCAGCAGTTCGTCGGCGAGTTTGAGGAACTCCTCGTTGCGCGCCACGAAGTCGGTCTCACAGCGCAGGTCGATGAGTGCGCCTGTGCGTCCGTCTGAGCTTAGCGCGCCTGCGATTACGCCCTGATTGACCTCTTTGCTGGCGCGTTTGGTGGCGATAATCGCGCCCTTCTCGCGCAGGATGAGTCGCGCCTTCTCTATATCGCCACCTGCCTGCTCCAGCGCGTTTTTACAGTCCATAAATCCTGCGCCCGTTTCGTCGCGCAGCGTCTTGATAAGTTGTGGGCTTATGCTCATCGGTATTCCTCCTCTAAGTCTTCCAGTCGGTGTCGCTTCATCAGTTCCCACTCTTTGCCCATAATCTCCTCGTCCGAGGGTGGTCGTTGTTCGGTGGGGATTTCCTCGCCGAACATCTTGCCGTACTCTGCCACCTGTTCGGGCGGGAGCGGGGCTTCTTCCTCCACTACAGGGATTTCTTCTTCGGGCACGACCACCGCGCCTTGCCATTCGAGTTGTTTCTCTTCGATGATGGCGTCGGCGATGCGCCCTGCGATGAGGCGGATGGCGCGGATGGCGTCGTCGTTGCCAGGGATGGGATAGTCCACTTCGTCAGGGTCGCAGTTGGTGTCCACGATTGCGATTGTCGGGATGCCGAGTCGGCGGGCTTCCGCGACGGCGGTATGCTCCTCTTTCAGGTCGACGATGAACAGCGCGGCAGGCAGTCCGGGCATATCCTTGATGCCGCCCAAGTTGCGCTCCAGTTTCTCGTGTTCCTTGCGCAGGCGGGACGCCTCTTTTTTGGGGATGCGATCGAGTTCGCCCTCTTGAATCATCCGTTCCAGTTCCTTGAGGCGTTTGATGCGCGATTGAATCGTGCGGAAGTTGGTGAGCGTGCCGCCCAGCCAGCGATAGGTGATGTGATACTGTCGGCTGCGGATGGCGGCTTCCTTGATGGCGTCGCGCGCCTGCTTTTTCGTGCCCACAAACAGCACATGCCCGCCGTTGTTGACGACCTCCTTGACAGCGCGCTGCGCTTTGTCGAACATGTCGACGGTCTTGTGTAGGTCGATGATGTGGATTCCGCTGCGTGCGCCGTAGATGTAACGGCGCATGTTGGGGTGCCATTTGCGGGTCGGATGCCCGAAATGCACGCCCGCTTCCAAAAGTTCGCGCATACTCAGTTCTGCCATCGGTTTCCTCCGGGTTGGTTCCTCCCGCGCCGTCATCCGCGCTTACAATCTCCGCTTGGAGACACCCGCGCGCGTCGGGCGCGGTATGTGGTTGCGGGGGAAAGTATACCCCGCGTCTACTCTTTGGGGGACGCGCCTTGTTGCTGCGCCAGTTTCTTGTTGAGCGCAATCATCAGGCGCGACTTTTTACGGTTGCCTGTATTCTTGTGCAGAATCCCGCGCTTGACCGCCTTATCGATGAGGCTAATCGCACGGCGCAGGGTCGCAATGCTCCCCTCCGTGTCGCCCTTCTCGGCTAACTCCTTCACGCGCCGCGAGTAGGTCTTAATCGCCGATTTCGTCGAGCGGTTGCGGAGATACCGCTCGCGGGACTTCAATAACGCCTTCTTCGCAGATTTGGTGTTCGGCATCGGTCTCTACCTCCAGAGTGCAAAGTATACCCGACAGCGACGCACGGCGCGATTAGATACAAGGTATAATTCGGCATATCCATGCCAGAGCGAACGAAAACCCAGCCGACAGTCGCTGCGACAGGGCAAACGCAGCAGCAGAGTTTTGCCGATGACTTGAATGCGATGTTGGAAGTGCTGCCTCCTGCCATCCGCCAGTGGTTGGAGGAGCAGCCCGACCTGAACCAGTTGCTGGAGGTCGTGCTGGACTTGGGACGCATGCCTGAAGCGCGCTTTATGCAGCGCACGGTTCGCCTGGAGGGCGTGCAGGTAGAGGAGTACGACCTCCAGTATGTCGCTGACCGAATCGGTCAGTTCGGTAAGGACAACCGCGCGGGTATCCCGCGCACGCTGCATCGAATCTCCGCCATCCGTAATCGTCAAGGCAAGGTGGTGGGGCTGACCTGCCGCGTCGGGCGCGCCATCTACGGCACGATTGACATTATTCACGACATCATCGCTTCGGGAAAAAGCGTGCTGTTGCTGGGCAAGCCGGGCGTGGGCAAGACGACGCGCCTGCGCGAGGTCGCCCGCGTGCTTGCCGACGAGTATGACAAGCGCGTGATTGTAGTGGACACCTCCAACGAAATCGCAGGCGACGGCGACATCCCGCATCCTGGCATCGGCTTCGCCCGACGCATGCAAGTGCCCGAACCGAGCCTGCAGCACGCCGTGATGATCGAGGCGGTGGAGAACCATATGCCCGAAGTCATCATTATCGATGAAATCGGCACGGAGCTGGAGGCATACGCCGCACGCACGATTGCCGAGCGCGGGGTGCAACTGATTGGTACGGCGCACGGCACGACCTTAGAGAACCTGCTGATGAACCCGACGCTGTCGGACTTGGTGGGGGGCATTCAGACCGTGACGCTGTCGGACGAGGAGGCGCGTCGGCGCGGCACGCAGAAAACCGTGCTGGAGCGCAAAGCGCCCCCGACTTTCGATGTGCTGATTGAGATTCTGGACTTCCACCGCCTCGCTGTCCACCACGATGTCGCGCAGACGGTGGATCGGATGCTCCGCGGCAACCCGCCCCGCCCCGAAATCCGCGTGCAGACCGACAGCGGCGGCTTCGAGGTGGTGCAGCGCAGCGACCTGCTGCCGCGCACCCCGCAGATTGAGTTGCCCGCGCGTGAAGATGGGTACGAGCCTGCGCCTGCACGCGCTACCGCGATTGTTGGGGGCGGCGAGCGGCGCGGGACGCCCGCGCGCGTGTTCCCCTACGGCGTGAGCCGCAGCCGTCTGGAGAAAGCGCTGCGCGACCTGCATCTGCCCGCCTATGTCGCCCGCGATGTGTCGGACGCCGACGCGCTGGTCGTGCTGCACTCCACCTATCAGCGTCGCCCGCCCAAAGTGCGCGAAGCCATGCAGCGCAACCTGCCCGTCGCCGTCGTGCGCAGCAACACCTACGCGCAACTGGTGAGCGCGCTGCGCGACCTGTTCCACAAGCCTCACGGCGGTGAATCGGCGGAAGAGCGCGCCCTGCGCGAGGCGGAAGAGGGCGTGGAATATGTGCTTCAGACGGCGGAGCCCTACGAACTCTCGCCCCAGAACAGCTACCTGCGCCGTCTGCAGCACCAACTCATCGAGAAATATCGTCTGCTCTCCGAAAGCGTGGGCGAGGAGCCGAACCGCCGCGTGCGCATCCTACCTATTTACACCGACACCGATCGGGAGGACTGATGCCCCGCGCGCCGTTCATTACCTTTGAGGGCATCGAGGGCGCGGGCAAGACCACGCTGGCGCACCATCTCGCCGACTGGCTACAGGCGCAGGGCATGTCTGTGCGGCTCACGCGCGAGCCAGGCGGCAGCGCGCTCGGCACACACCTGCGCCCCATCCTGCTCAACGAACCGCTGGACGCTTGGACGGAACTGTTTCTGTTCCTCGCCGACCGACGCCAGCACACCCTGCAGCTCATCTTGCCTGCGTTGGAGCAAGGTACTTGGGTGCTGTGCGACCGCTACGCCGACTCGACGCTGGTCTATCAGGGCTACGGGCGCGGGCTGGACATCGCCCTGATACGCCGCCTGAACGCGCTCGCGACGAACGACCTCACGCCCGACCTGACCGTGCTCATCGACCTGCCTGTGGAGGACGCCCTCGCCCGCGCGAACGCGCCCAACCGCTTCGAGGCGGAGACGCGGGCGTTCCACACGCGCATCCGCGAGGGCTATCTGGAGGTCGCCCGCGCCGAGCCACACCGATACTTCGTGCTTGACGGACGCCAACCATTAGACTCGCTCAAGGAAGCGCTGGAGCGAGCGGTACGGGTGCGGTTTTTCGGAGGCTGACGCTAGCAATCGCGCGGGCGTGGCTGGCAATCCCATTAGGCACTTACCAACTATGCAGCCAGAGTTCATAATTGCCCCCCTCCGTAGGTTCCCCCCGCTTCGCGAGGGGAACCAAGCCGCATGGCTCCCCCTGCTGCAGGGGGAACCTGAAGGAGGGGGTCTTCACTCTCACTTATTTTTGCGAACTATGGCGCGGCGATTGGTATAAGCCGCACGGTTCCCCCTGCGAGCAGGACTTTTTTGTACCTGACCGAGAGCGTTGGGTTCGAGTATACTAAGTCGGGAGGCAGGCGACTGATTCGCAAGGCGCGCTACGAGTTCGAGCGGGTGCAGCCCCACTGGTTCACGCGGCTGGTTCTCTCAGGTGGCTGGCGCGATACGCTCCGTTGGCTGTTGCCTGTAGTGCTGGCGGCAGTGGCGCAGGGCGTGTGGGCGCACCGCATAGCCATCGGCGGCATCATGCCCGATTTTCCCCTGCTGCTGCTTGCCTGCATCGCGCTCTACACCAACCCCACCCTCGCGGCGTGGGCGGGCTTTCTCACGGGGCTGCTGCACGCCAGCATGCTGGAGCAGATGGTCGGCAGCCTCATCGTGAGTCGCGTGTTGGCGGCGACCGCCGTCGCCTATTTGCCAGCGCTACTCGCGCCGCGCCACTCGCTGAGCATCCTGCCCGCCGTCGCGTTGCTGCACCTGCTGGCGCAGGGCATCCTCTATCTCGCCGCGCCGATTGTTGACCCCCGCGCGTTCTGGCAGGCGAGTCTGGGGAGCATGGTGTATAATATGGGATTAGCGATACCCGTCTACTGGCTCGCACGGCGCGTCCTACCGCCCGCAAGCGAGGAGGATACGCTCTTTTGGAACAAATAACATCGGTGTACGGTATGTAATTAGGAGGCGACACTGCAATGGCGCAGACGACACTTGAACGCGAACGATATGCCGAAGAGCGCAGCGCGTATGCAATCGCGATACGCCAACTGGAGGCAGCAGCGCATTATCTGAACCTGGATCGAAGCCTGCTGGAAGTTCTCAAACACCCCCGTCGGGAACTCATTGTGAACTTCCCTGTGAAAATGGACGACGGCTCGATTCGCGTCTTCACAGGCTACCGCGTCCATCACAACCCCGCGCGCGGTCCCGCGAAGGGCGGCATCCGCTACCATCCCGAAGTCACGCTGGACGAGGTGCGCGCGCTGGCGATGTGGATGACCTGGAAGTGCGCCGTCGTGAACATCCCCTACAGCGGCGCCAAAGGCGGCGTCGTGTGCGACCCCAAACGGCTCTCCGTGCACGAGTTGGAGAACCTAACCCGACGCTACATCACCGAGATTTCGATGCTGATTGGTCCCGAATCGGACATTCCCGCGCCCGATGTGGGCACGAACCCGCAGGTGATGGCATGGATTATGGACACCTACTCCATGCACAAAGGCTATACCGTGCCTGCGGTGGTGACGGGCAAGCCCATCCCGATTGGCGGCTCGGAGGGGCGGCTGGAGGCGACAGGGCGCGGCGTCATGGTGACGGCACACGAGGCGCTCCGCCAACTCGGACGCCACCTGGAAGGCGCAAGCGTCATCATTCAAGGCTTCGGGAATGTCGGCTCCGCCACCGCGAAACTGATGCACCAAGCGGGCGCGAAGGTGGTCGCCATCTCCGATGTGCGCGGCGGCATCTACAACCCGAACGGGCTGAATATCCCCGCCTTATTGCACTGTGCCGGGCGCGACGGGTGCATCCAAGCCTACCGCGACGCCGAACTGATTACCAACGAAGAGTTGTTGGAACTGCCGTGCGATGTGTTGGTTCCCGCCGCGCTGCACGGCGTCATCACGGGACACAACGCCGACCGCATCCAAGCGCGTATCATCGTAGAGGCAGCGAACGGTCCCGTGACGCCCGACGCCGACGAGATTCTGGACGATAAAGGCATCTTGGTCGTGCCCGACATCCTGGCGAACGCGGGCGGCGTCGTCGTCTCCTACTTCGAGTGGGTGCAAGACCTCCAGTCCTTCTTCTGGGAAGAGGAGGAGGTCAACCAGAAGCTGGAGAAGGCGATGCGGCGCAGTTTCCAGCATGTGGCGCAGACCGCCGAGCAGAACAAGGTCAACATGCGCATGGGCGCGTACATTATCGGCGTCAAGCGCGTCGCCGAGGCGACCACGATTCGCGGGATTTACCCGTAAGCGCAGGGTAGTCCACTGCAAGGAACCTGTTCACGCACGACGAACTGGGGCGGTATGCGTTTGCGCCCCGCGTTGTGCAGCATGTGGCTCGCTGCGACTGCGTTCGGTCAACTCAACACGGACGCGCTTTTTCGGGAGACTCTCGCACAGGCGAACCTCAGCCCGCAGGAGATACGCTTTGACCCCCAGTTGTTCGACTACTTTTTCCGTCCGCGATACACGACGCCGCTGTTTGAGATGTTGTTGCGCGACCCGTTGCGCTTACCCTACTATGCCGAGCGGCTGCGCAATAGTCTGGTGGGCGCGGTCGGGCGTCCTGTGGCGGCGATTGAGTCGGGCGCGAGCGCGATTGGCGTCTCGGTACGACGCACGCTGGTAAGCGACCCGCTGCAATCGGCGCGGGAGCGGGCGAACGCGCCGAACGCGCTGGAGAACGCCGTCGCCGCACTGTACGAGGCTGCCAAGACACCGATACCTGCCGCCGTGCGCCAGCAACTCCAGCGCGCCCAACGCGAAGTACCCAACCTTGTGCAGTGCGAAGCGGCGTTCCTCATCTACGCCGCGATCGACGCTCGACGCTGGCGCGACGCCGCCATGCGCGACCTCACACCTGATGAGCAACGCGCACTGTTTCAACTGCTGACGCTGCCCATCAAGGCGTTCGAAGGCGCGCTGGACGGCTCGGAGCCGAGCGCGGAGCTGCTGCTAATGGAGCGCGCGCTGGAGAAGGTAGACCTGCCGCGTCTGCTGGCGGGCGGCCACGATTGCGCCCTCGCCATCCAGCAAGCCCTCGAGGCGTTCCAGAAAGCAGACGAGGCGGCGAAAGACGCGCTGGGCAAGCCGTTCGAGACGACCATCGACACGCCATGGGGACTGATACGGCTCTGCGGCGGCGGGAACAATACCCACCCGCGCCAGCCGTACCTGCTGCTGATTGACACAGGCGGCAACGATACCTACTACGGCGGCGGGGCGACCGCCTCGCTGGAGAACGCTGTGTCGCTGCTGATTGACCTCGCAGGCGACGACCGCTACGCCGACGACGCCGAGACGCTCGCGAAGCCGCTGGTGGAGCGCGACGGGCGCGGCGGCAGGGCGGGGCTGGCGTTCGGCGGCGCGGCGCTCGGCTACGCCGTGCTGGCAGACCTTGGGGGCGACGACCTGTACCGCACGCAAGCGGCAGGGCTGGGCGCGGCGCGCTTCGGCGTCGGGCTGCTGATCGACCTGCAGGGCAACGACGCTTACGACGGCTACGCCTTCGTACAGGGCGCAGGGCTGGCAGGCATCGGCGCGCTCATCGACCGCGAAGGACGCGACCAGTACGCCTGCTTCTACGAGGGGCAGGGCTTCGGCGCGGTCAAAGGCTTCGGGCTGCTGCTCGACGCGCTCGGCGACGATACCTATACCGCGCACCCGATGCCCATCGAGTTCCCCTCGCCGCAGACCGCCGAGCGGAATGTGAGCATGGCGCAGGGCGCGGGCTACGGCAGGCGCGCCGACTACAGCGACGGGCGCTCGTGGGCAGGCGGCGTCGGGGTTCTCATCGATGTGCAGGGCAACGACCGCTACCTGTGCGGCGTGTTTGGGCAGGGCGTCGGCTACTGGGGCGGCGTCGGGATGCTGATTGACCTGCAAGGCGACGATGGGCGCGAGGGCACATGGTATGTGCAAGGCGCGGCGGCGCACTTCGCAATCGGCTACCTCGAAGACCGACTGGGCAACGACCGCACGCTCGCCGCGATGAACATGGCAATTGGCGCGGGGCACGACTTCGCCATCGGCTACTACATCGATTTCGCGGGCAACGACGAATACAACGCGCCCAGCCTCGCGCTCGGCGGCGCAAACGCGAACGGTGTCGGAATCTTCGTCGACCTCGCAGGCGACGACCTCTATCAGGCGCGAAGCAAAGACGCTAACTTCGGCAGGGCGAACCCCATCGGCAGAGGCACGCTGCGCGAGCGCGGCTTCGCGCTGGGGCTATTTCTGGACGCGGGCGGCAACGACTCGTACCCCCCTGGCGTCGAGTTCGCAGGCAACGGGCGCAACTGGATTGTGTGGGCGATTCAGAACGAACGCCCCACCGAAAGCCAACTGGGGCTGGGAACCGATCGGTAAGGTATACTTTGGAGCGTGGGACTTGTAGAAGGTTTACCCCTCTCATACAGGTTTCCCCCGCACAGAAGGGGTTACTTCAGAATCTCACACGCGGAGGTGATTTATGAGGAGAGCCTATGGATTTTGGATACTCGGGTTGTGCATAATGTCTCTAACAATGCTGCAGCCGATTGCCCAGCAATCGAAGCCGCAGACGGCGCAGCAGGTGTTAGAGCGTGCGGCGCAAGCGATGGGGCTGGCAAACGCAGCGAAGATACGCACCGTGCAGGTGATAGGCACGGTCAGCTACCCCGCGCAAGGGCTTCAAGGACGCCTCGAAGCCTACTACAAGTCGCCCAACAAATTCTTCGCAAAGATAACTCTTCAGGGAGTGGGGGAGATTCTGCAAGGCTACGATGGCAAGATTGGCTGGGAGAAGAACCCGATGACGGGACTGCGCGAGCTGCAGGGCGCGGAGCTGGCGCAACTGCGCTGGAGCGCGGAGACGGGCGCGAGCAACAACCTGCGTAAATCGCTGCGCAACCCCAAACTCGTAGGACGAGAGAAGGTCGGCAACCGAGAGACCTTCGTGCTAACAGCGCAAACGGCGGCAGGCAGCCCCCTCAAAATCTATATCGATACGCAACGCTACCTCCCCCTCCGCATGGACTTAGAGGCTGCGACCCCGCAAGGCAAACTGAACATCGTGTTTCGCTTCGAAGACTACCGCCGCATAGACGGCGTGATGTACGCTTTCACCACGCGCCAGTCCACTGCGGGGATTGAGGCGGTGCAGAAGATCGAGCGCGTGCGGCATAATGCGCCCGTCAGCGACGCTATCTTCCGCAAGCCCAAAACCTGAGATGCTGCGCGTTGAGAACCTCGTCAAGTCGTTCAAGGGCTTCCGCGCGGTGGACGGCGTGAGCTTCCGCGTGGAGGCGGGCGAAATCGTCGGGCTTTTGGGACCCAACGGCGCAGGCAAGACGACCACCCTGCGCTGTATCACGGGCATCCTCAAGCCCGACGCAGGACGCATCCAAATCGGCGACTACGACCTCGCTACCCAAGAGCAGCAGGCGAAGCGACTACTCGCCTTCATCCCCGAACTGCCGAACCCCTACGAACTTTTGACCGTGCGCGAACATATGCGCCTTGTGGCGATGTGCTACGACACGCTGCACCTCTACGAACAGCGCGCCGACGAGCTTTTGCAACGCTACGAACTCGCCGACAAAGCGAATGCGCTCGCGGGCACGCTCTCGAAAGGGATGAAACAGAAACTCGCCGTCGTGTGTGCGCTGGTACACGACGCGAAGGTATTTCTCTGCGACGAGCCGCTGATGGGCATCGACCCGCGCGGGCAATATACCTTCAAGGCGGAGTTGCAACGCCTGCGCGACGAAGGATGCGCCATCTTGGTCAGCACGCACCAGCTGGACACCGCCGAGCGGCTGTGCGACCGCGTGATTATCATGCACAAAGGACGCCTGCTCGCCGAAGGCACACTCAGCGAACTCCAACAGCGCGCCCAGATGGACGGTAGCACCTTAGAAGAGGTCTTTCTGCGCCTCACCGAAGAATCGGAGCAGGCAACGCCTGTGGGGGAGCCTGTATAGAGCGATGCGACCACTGGAGTTCGACGCGGAGACGATGCGCCAGATGGGCTACCGCGTGATTGACCTGCTGGTGGACTACTGGCAGAGCCTGCCCGACCGCCCGATAGGTCGCCGCGCGGACCTTGCAACGCTGGCGCCGCTGCTTGCCGAGCCGACCCCCACTGCGCCTCAGCCGTTCGAGCAGGTGCTGGACGAGTTTCTGCAGAAGGTGCTGCCGAACATTATCAAGGTAGACCATCCGCGCTACTTCGCGTTTGTGCCCGCGCCGAACGAGTATGTCGGGGTGCTGGCAGATTTGATTTCGGCGGGGATGAACATCTTCGTGGGCACTTGGATGGTGGGCGCGGGCGCGACGCAGGTCGAGCGCGTGGTCATCCGCTGGCTGTGCGACTGGTTCGGGCTGCCCGACACGGCGGGCGGGCTGTTCG
>Ga0308415_1000207_pt1 | contig 25419 bp, 31 predicted proteins | sample HotsprSampleOS55_FD_203465 | JGI IMG/M metagenome (GOLD analysis project Ga0308415, IMG submission 203465) | Hot spring phototrophic mat microbial communities from Octopus Spring, Yellowstone National Park, Wyoming, United States - 20090730_OS55 ... | reverse complement strand
TTGCCGCCGGACTGCTGGCCGCGGCCGAGGCCGCATATGCCGCCGTCAGCCGACCGCAGGAGGGGACGATGCTGACGGTGCTGCGCGAAGCGGCGCAGGCGGCGCAGGCCGCCGCCGTGCGGATGCCCGGCGAGGGCGCAGGGCTCCCGTGCCTCGCGGTGCTGGAAGCTGCCGTTGCTGCCGCGCGGGAGGCCGAGGAGCGGACCATCGACCAGCTGGAGTCGCTGCGGCAAGCCGGGGTGCCCGACGCCGGGGGAGAAGGCGTGTGCGTCCTGCTCGGGGGGATGCTCGCGCGGTTGAAGGGCGAGGAGCTGCAGCTGGGGGAGTTCGGCGCGGGCGGCCACGCAATGGAGTTCGCCGCCGCGCACGCGGGCGATACGTACGGCTATTGCACCGAGTTCGTGCTCGAGCCGTTGGGCGGCGTCGTACTTGATCTTGCGCGCGTCAGGGCGCTGGCCGAGGAGCTGGGACAGAGCGTGGTGGTGGTGGGCGACGAGCGGCTCGCGCGGGTGCACGTGCACACCGAGCGGCCGGAGGCCCTGCTCGCAGCGATGGCAGGGCTGGGCCGGCCCGAGCGGGTAAAGGTCGACGACATGGACGCCCAGCGCGCCCGGTTTGAATCGGCCGGGAGCGGCGCGACCCCTGCCGTGGGCCTGCTGGCCTTGAGCCGCGGGGCCGGCTTCGACCGGCTGTTCGAGAGCCTCGGCGCGCGGGTGGTGGACCTTGGGGTGGTTGAAAAGCCGGCAGCGGGCAACATCGCACATGCGGCCGAGGCGATGGGTACGGCCGACGTCATCGTGCTCCCAAACCACAAGAACGTGCTGCTCGCGGCCGAGCAGGCGGCACAGCTCGCACGGTGCACCCTCCACATCGTGCCCACGACAACCCTCCCGCAGGGGGTCGCAGCGGCGCTGATGTTCGACCCCGCAGGCCGGGCGGCGGAACTCGTCAGCCGGATGGCCGAAGCTGCGAAGTCCGTTCGAACGGTCGAGGTGACGCGCGCAGCAGCGTCGCGGGCGGCGGATGGCGTCCGCGTGGAGGCGGGCCAGGCGATCGCGGTGGTTGATGGCCGGCTCAAAGCGGCCCGGGCGACGCTCGAGGACGCGCTGGTCGAAGGCCTTGCGGCGGCAGGGGCCGGCGCCGGGACGCTCGTAACCGTTTACGTGGGGGAAGGCGGGGAGGCCGGGCTTGCGGGTGATGCGGTGCGCCAGCGGTTCCCCGGCGCAGAGGTGGAGGTCGTCGAGGGTGGGCAGCCGCTCTACCCGTACGTCGCATCGGTGGAGTTATGAGGGTGCGGTTCGCCGTCATCGTCGTTTGCCTGGCGGTCATGGGGAGCGCCTGCAGCGGCGGAGCGGGTGCGCCGGAGGCAACGCCGACGAAACCCGGCGCGCTGCCGGCGAACCTGACGACGATCACCGTGACCGACTTCCGCTTTCAGCCGCGCAGCCTGCAGGTGCCGGTCGGCACGCGGGTGACCTGGAGCTTCCGCGGGAACGTGAGTCACCGGGTCACGGGCACCTTCGCCGGCGAGGCGGTTGATTCCGGTGAACTGCGGAGCGGCAACTTCGAGTTCGAGTTCGTGGAGCCCGGCGTCTTCGCGTACACCTGCGGCGTGCACGGCGCGGCGATGTCCGGGCAGGTTATCGTTCGGTAGCACGTCCCGGCACCGGTCGATTCTTTCCTTCGTGTGATGGCAGTGGCATGCGATCTGTGGTATACCTTCCCCGGCACTCCGGGAGCGGAGCGGCCGGAGGTAAAGGATGCACCAGGGGCAACTCAGCCCGCGGGAGCGCGACGTGGCCGGGCTCGTGGCCTGCGGGATGACCAACGCGGAGATCGCACGCTCGCCCGGATTGAGCGCATCCACCGTGAAGCACTACGTCGAGTCCGCCATGCGCAAGGCCGGCGTGACGAACCGTGTGGCACTGGCGATGTGGCTGCGCGACCGGGAGGGGGCCGGATGACCCCGGCCGATCGGCGGGGGCCGAAGAGCCGTATTGCGGGGCGGACCTTCCCCCGACTGGCGTCTCTGCAGCAACAGAATTGCGTCCGGTGCACCGGGGCCGGACCTGGTGCGAACGCGAGCATGGAACAGTTCGCACTGGTGCAACGTTGCATCTACCGGGTACGTGCCCGACCAACCGCCGGGGCCGCGCAGCAGGGCGCGGCCGCTCTCGACATGAAGCTTATCGCTGGAGGCTCCCGTGTCCGCCCTTGCGTTTGTCTTGCTCGCGTTTCTGCTCTTTGCCGTTCTGGTTGTCGGCGGGGTCCTGCTCGGACCAGTGGGCGCCGTTGAGCTGTTCGTGGTCCTCGTCTTGAGCATCATCTTCAGCTTCGTCGGCACGTGGGCCTGGACGCTTCGGAGACGGTCCGGTACACCGCCGACGGCCGGGTAAGGCCAGGAAAGGAGCAGGAACCATGCGAACCCTCATCCTGGCGAGCGTTTCACTGCTGATATTTGCTGCGCGCCTTGCGCCGGCTGCAGCCCAGGCGCCCGCGCCGAGCGTCCGCGCTTCGTTTCCAGCTAGCGTCGTCGGAAGAGATGCTGCGATGAACGTCGTCGGCAACCTTCCGGCCTCCTGTGCAGGTCGGGAGGTCGAGGTCGGGCTCTTCATCCGCGACCGCGGCGACCCGAAGGTGATCACGCCGTTCGAACCCTCGAAGACCGCTCGAACGAACGCCGCAGTATCAACCGCCGGGACATTTTCGGTATCATTCCCGCTCCCTCGGGAGCTGCCGGATGGCCCCACCCGGGTGTGGCCGGGAGTCCGGGGCGATTGCGTCGACGCTCCCGTCGTCGATGATTCGCTCGGTGTCGAGCTCGCGGTCCTCGACCCGGTGCGCAATCCCGGCCGCACATCGACGGTCCTCCTGTCATCGGAAGCGCTGGCGAGCGTCTCGAACGGGCCAGACAGGACCTCTCTCGGGGCCTTCCTCGGTTCTGTCGAGGTGCGTGCGGACGGCGAGCGTTGCACAGGGGTCGCGACCGATGGCGTATCGGCAGGCTCGCCGCCGCTCGCTTTGCGACTCGGCGAGGCGGGCCAGCCGGCCGCGTGCTCGAGGGCCGGCGCCCGGCTGACGTTCTTCAGCAGCCGCGGCCAGCGGCTCTTCGTGGAAATGGAACTGATCCCCGGGGTTACGCGGTTGCTGGACAACTTTGCGGCCGCGCCTCCCGGAACGGGTGACCCATCGCCGGTCGGCGCCGCGCCCAACCCGCCTGCAACCGGCCAGCTTCCTGGCGGCGAATCACGTGGGTCCACGCCCCTGGGTATCGCAGGCGCCGGACTCGTCGCGCTGGCAGCACTGCTGGGCGCCCTGGGGTTTGCAGTTCGCCACAGAGCCTGAACGAGGGGCCCGCGCAGCGGAATTCAGCCGACCCCCGCCCAACGGCGGGGATCCGCTGGCATTGGCCGATGGGTCCGGGTTGGCACTCCTGTGCTCTTCTTGCACTCGTCCGCTGCGGTCGCGGCCAATCACCCACGTTTACCCCCAGTGATTGAAGCGGCCACCGATTTGTGCTACGACATCCCGAGCACTCCGGGAGCGGAGCGGCCGGAGGTGATGGGATGCACCAGGGACAACTCAGCCCGCGGGAGCGCGACGTGGCCGGGCTCGTGGCCCGCGGCGTGACCAATGCGGAGATCGCCCGCTCGCTCGGATTGAGCGCATCCACCGTGAAGCACTACGTCGGGTCCGCCATGCGCAAGGCCGGTGTGACGAACCGCGTCTCGCTTGCCGTGTGGCTGCGCGACCGGGAGGGAGCCGGTTGATCCCGGCCGATCGGCGGGGGCCAAAGAGCCGTATTGCGGCACCTCGTCGGGTGGAAGGACGCTTCTTGGCGCATCCCACGCGGGAGGACCGCGATGCGATTAGTCTCTCAAGTGCGACAGCGACTGTTCGGGAATCTGATGCGTCCGCGAACCGGCCTCCTTGCCGGGCTCAGCCTGGTGGCGCTGCTCGCAGGCTTCGTGCTCATGCGCGGCATTGTGGCCAGCGGGATTTGGAATCCGGGTGGCTCCGTCGTCGCCGACCCCGGAGCCGATTCGGGAGTCGGCAAGCTGACAGAAATTCCCGTGAAACCGGACCTCACAACCACACCGCCGCTCGAAGCGTGTTCGCCCGCCGAATATCCACTGGATTCCGCGGCTCGCGCCGTGTGCGACGAGAACGCGCGGGGAAAGTTCGAGGGCACCATCGCCGGTTTGCGCATTGCACCGGACAAGACCGGGTTCGGTGAGCACACCGTGCCCTGTAAGGAGCTCGCCAGGCGTATTTCCGAGCCCGACTCCGTTTCAGGGACTTCGATGGACATCTTTGTGCGCGGACTACCAAAGGGCTGGTCCGATGCACCGGGTACCGGCTACACAGCCTGGGCTTGCGACGGCCGGGTGATCACGTCCGACCGACTTGTCCTCATCGCCCCAGGCGTCACGGTCCACATCGTGAAGTACTTGCGCCCCGAAGCCTGGGCGGCTGTCGCGGCCTCGCCAGAGCGATTTTCGACGACGACCGTCGCTTCGAATCAGGTCATCGTCGTCGCAGGCATCCCCGGACTTGAATCCGTTGATGCACGCGTTTTGTTCGCGGAGAAGTCGATGGAAGGATTTGTGGTGACCGAGATCATCGGTCACGGGGCAACCGTCGACCTGCTCGTTCAGGTCGCCTCGGAGTTGCTGAAATGAACGTACGTCTCCCGTCTTTTCTGTTTGCCATCTTGCTGGCCGCCGGTGCAGCTATGGGAGATTTTTCGCCGAGACCTGACGCTGGAGCTACTACGGCAGCCACCATCTACATCTACGCGGGCGTTGATTACGGAACTTCCTATCTGACGTGCGGTTGGCATCTTGACTGCTCAGCGTCCCCCATCGCTAAGGAGCGAGGCCTTGACTTCATCGCGACGAGTGAACCTTATTGGACTGCCCGCGGCTTCTTCAACGTTTGGGAATTCAATAATACAACTTCACCGACTTTCATTGGATTCATGCTAATCGGAAACGATCCGGCACCAGGAAATTCAAACTGCCCGGCCACATCCGTGAAGATTTACAATCAGTCAGCTTCTCCGAAATCTGGCATGTACTACATACACAGTTCAGCAATCAACAGCGGGAGTTGGTATACCATCTATGGTCGAAATTTTTCTTCGGGTGGATATTGGAATACCCGCCACGTTGGGAATTTTGCACAGACTAGCAGCTGCCCGTCGGCCCCGCACATCATGACCTGGTACGCGAGCCTTGACGGCACGTACAACGTGCTGCCGCGGGACCCCTGGTACAACTGCCCGTTGGCGGCACCAGTTTTTCCCTGCACGACAGCGACGTACCAGCAGCTTCCCCGTGACCTATCCGACTGGATCTACGTGACGCAGTACTCGAATCCTTGAAGAGGCGCCGAGCGCCGGTTTCCCCCGCGACAGACTGCGTCCTTGATGCACCGGTTAGCGGCCCGTCAGGCGTAGCGCTGCTCTTTCCAGGGGTCGCCGTAGATGTGGTAGCCGTAGGTCTCCCAGAAGCCCGGCCGGTCGCGGTCCAGGAACTGGATGCCGCCGACCCATTTCGCGCTCTTCCAGAAGTAGAGATGGGGGACGACCAGCCGCATCGGCCAGCCGTGCTCTTTCGTCAGGGGCTGGCCGTTGTGGGAGTGGGCGAAAAGGACGCCTTCACGCAACAGGTCTTCGAGCGGCAGGTTGGTCGTGTAGCCGCCGTAGCAGTGAATCATTGCGTACTTCGCTTCGGGCTTCAGCCGGATGGCATCGTAGAGCGCGCGGAAGGGTACACCCTCCCAGGTGTTGTCGAACTTGCTCCAGGTTGTGACGCAGTGGATATCGCTCGTGTCGGTCACCTGGCCGAGGGCGTTGAACTCCTCCCAGGTAAACGACTTCTCTTCTTCGACGAGCCCCCAGACGTGGAAGCGCCAGGTTTCGAGGTCGATGCGCGGGATGCTGCCGTAGTGGAGGACGGGCCACCCGGTGGTGAGGTGCTGGCCGGGCGGGAGGCGGAGTTTCCCGTCGGGGCGGAGCTCTTTCGACGCCGGGGTGGACATGCGCGGTTCCTCCGCTGCGAATGAGGGGTCATCTGTCAGCGTAGCCGGTGGCGATCGAGGCCGGCAAGACACCGTGCCGACCATTCGGGTTCGGGCAGGTACACTGGTGGTGATGGAAGACGTCCGCGCACAGGGCCGCAGCGGGCCGCGCCTGCGGGTGGCCCGGCGGGATGGCTGGTTCCTGCTGCTCGCAGCCGCCATCGTGGGGGTCGACCAGCTGACCAAGTGGGTGATCCGGGTGAGTATCGAGCGGGGCGAAGCGGTCGAGGTGCTGCCGTTCTTCCGCATCGTCCACGTGACGAATACGGGCGCAGCGTTCGGAATGCTCCAGGGCGCGGGCCCGCTGTTGATTGTTGCGAGCCTTGCGGGCCTTGCAGCCATCGTGGTCTACCTGTTCAACCCGGGGTTCGCGCACCCGGTGGTGCGGCTGGGGCTGGCCTGTATGCTCGGCGGCGCGGTGGGGAATCTGATCGACCGGGTCGCCGAAGGCCGCGTGGTCGACTTCCTGAAGGTGCCGCACTGGCCGGCGTTCAATGTGGCCGACTCGGCAATCAGCATCGGGGTGGTGATTCTCCTGTGGAGCATGCTGTTCCAGGACACGGAACGGGACAGGTCGTCGAGCTGACGGCGCCGCGCAGCGGCCGGCTCGACGCGGTGCTCGCGGGAGCGCTCGAAGACCTGTCGCGGTCGCGGGTTCAGCGCCTCATCGAGCGGGGCATGGTCCGCGTGAACGGGGCGGTGGCGCGGAAGTCGGCGGTCGTGGCCGAGGGGGATGCGGTGGTCGTCGTCATCGAGGCAGGCACCCGGGCGTCGGAGGCGGTGGACTTCGACCTGCCGGTGGTGTACGAGGACGAGCTGCTGGCCGCCATCGACAAGCCGGCGGGGCTGGCGGTGCACGGGGCGCCCGGCGATACCGCACCTTCGGTCGCCGCATGGTGGCTGGCACGGCTCGGGCCCGCGAGCGCGGCGTTCGAACCCGGCGTTGAGCGCCCCGGGGTTGTACACCGGCTCGACAAGGAGACCAGCGGGGTGATGGTGCTGGCGAAGACGCCCGCGGCGCAGGCGGCGCTCAGCCGGGCGTTCGAAGCGCGGGATGCGAAGAAGACCTACCTCGCGGTCGTTGACGGCGTCCCGGCGCAGCCGCGGGCCGTGATTGATGCTCCGATCGACCGCGACCCGCGCGACCGGACCCGGATGGCGGTCACCACGCGCGGCCGTTCGGCGCGCACGGAGTACATCGTCATCGCGAGCGACGGGAGGCGCAGCCTGCTCGAGGTGCACCCGGAAACCGGGCGCACGCACCAGATCCGCGTGCACCTCGCGGCGATCGGCACCGCAGTAGCGAACGATGCGGTGTACGGCACGGCGGAACCGGGGAGCCGCCAGCTGCTGCATGCGTACCGGCTGGAGCTGCCGCACCCGGCCGGCGGCCACCTGATTGCAGCTGCTCCGCCTCCGGCGGACCTGCTCGCGGCGATTCGCGCCATCGCAGGGGAGGCGGTAGCCTCTCGGTACGCGGCGGTTCCTCCGCCGACCACCGAGCGAGGCGAGGCTTCGTGACCGACCGACCAGTCCGCACGCGCTATGCGCCAAGTCCCACGGGCAATCCGCACATCGGCAATATCCGCTCGGCACTCTTCAGCTGGGCGTACGCCCGGTCGCGCGGGGGGAAGTTCCTGCTGCGGATCGAAGATACGGACCGCAACCGGTACGTCGAGGGCGCAGTTGAGGCGATCATGGGGAGCCTGCGCTGGCTCGGCATCGACTGGGACGAGGGACCCGACATCGGCGGCCCGCACGGGCCGTACTTCCAGTCGCAGCGGCTCGACCTCTACCGGCAGGCGGCAGACCGGCTGATCGAGCTGGGCCGGGCCTACCCGTGCTTCTGCACGCCCGAGCGGCTTGATGCGTTACGGGCGGCACAGGCCGCGGCAAAACAGCCTCCCGGCTACGACGGGCTGTGCCGCAGCATCCCGAAAGCGGAGGCGGCCGAGCGGGCGGCGAAGGAGCCGCACGTGGTCCGGTTTGCGATGCGGCGGGAGGGGGTCACCGTCCTGGAGGACGTCATCCGGGGCGAGGTCGTGTTCGAGAACGCGCTCCAGGACGACTTCGTCATCCTGAAGTCGGACGGGTTTCCGACCTACCACCTCGCGGTCGTCGTCGACGACACGGCGATGGAGATCAGTCACTGCATCCGTGGGGACGAGTGGATTTCGAGCGCGCCGAAGCACATCCAGCTGTACGAAGCGCTTGGCTGGACGCCGCCGGCGTGGGCGCACCTGCCGCTCATCCTCGGCCCGGACCACAAGAAGCTGAGCAAACGCTCGGGCGACACCGCGCTGCTGGATTACCGCGACCACGGCTATCTGCCGGAGGCGATGGTCAATTTCCTCGCGCTGCTCGGCTGGTCGCTGGATGACCACACGACCATCCTGGGCATCGAGGAGCTGAAGCGGCACTTCGACCTTGCGCGGGTAGTGCCGAACCCGGCCGTGTTCGATATCGAGCGGCTGAACTACCTGAACGGGCATTACATCCGGGCGATGGACGATGAGCGCTGGATTGCGCTGGTGGGAGAGTGGGCCGACCGGGGCCTGCCGCCATCGATTCCGCGGCCGCTCGACCCGGAGGTGATCCGCGCAGCGGCGCCGCTGCTGCGCGAGCGGGTGACCCGGCTGGACGAGATTGCGGGCATGGTCGCCTTCCTGTTCACGTACGATGCGCCGGAGTACGACCTCGCTCTCCTCACTGACCGGGTGGGCGATGCGGCGACGGCGGTGCGGGTGCTGGACGAAGCGCTCGTCCGGCTCGATGCCATCAGCGACCACGACTGGGCAACGCCGGCGATCGAGGCGGCGCTCCGCGGACTGGAGGAGCCGCTCGGGATGAAACTGCGGAAGTTCATCCCGGTGCTGTACGTCGCGGTGATGGGGCGGCCGACCGGCATTCCGCTGTTCGATTCGCTTGCGATTCTCGGGCGGGGGCGGGCGCTGGCGCGGCTGCGGGCGGCGCGCGCACGGCTCGGATAGGCCGAAACCTTGGCGCAGGAGCGCACGGGTTGGTAATCTGGAGGCCGCGCTGGGGATTCGTCTAAGGGTAGGACAGCAGACTCTGGATCTGTATGTGGGGGTTCGAATCCTCCATCCCCAGCCAGAACCACCATGCGGCGGCGCTCGCGCGGCGGGTGGCGGCATCGATCGGAATTTCGGATGCGAGGCCCCGGGACAACCGGGGCCTCGCCGCTTCCCGGCGCGGACGTCAGGCGTCGCGCCAGGCGGGGTCGCGCTTTTCGAACCAGGCCTGCCGGGCCTCGCGGGCGTCCTGGGTCTGGCTGGCGAGGATCTGGTTCCGGTTTTCGAGCTTGAGCGCCGTTTGCAGGCTGATGCCGTTGACGGTTTCGTTGAGGACCTGCTTGGTGAGGCGGAGGCCGAGCGGGCTTGCGCGGCGGACAATCCCGTCGGCGATGGCGAGGGCTGCGGGGATAAGGTCGTCGGGCTCGACGATGCGGGTGATGAGGCCCATTTCGAGCGCCTCCTGGGCCTCGACGATGCGGCCGGAGTAGAGCATATCGGCCGCGTGGGCCATGCCGACGATTTTCGGCAGGAAGTACGAGGAGCCTACATCGGCTCCCCCGAGGCCGAGGTTGAGGTAGGAGCAGGCGAACCGCGCGTTCGCGGTCCCGATGCGCATGTCGCTCGCGAGTGCGATGGAGAGGCCGCCGCCCGTGGCGGGGCCGTTGACTGCGGCGATCAGCGCCTGGGGGCAGTCGCGCATCTTGACCATGAGGTCGGCGATGTCTTCCTGAAAGGCCAGGGAATCCTGGACAGGGCCGACGCCGGGCTGCCAGGGGCCCTGCTCGGGGCCGGCCTTCAAGTCGAGGCCGGCACAGAAGCCGCGCCCGGCGCCGGTGATGATGATGACGCGCGTGCCGTAGTCGCGGTGACGCGCGTCGAAGAAGGCGCGGAGGGCGCGGAGCATGGCGTGGTCGATGGCGTTGAGGCGCTCGGGCCGGTTCAGGGTAAGAATACCGATGGGACCGCGTGAATCGAAGTGCAGGGGCGTTTCCATGACCGGGGATTCTACCGGCCGGGCGCCAGACCCGGAGCTGGAAGCGGTGTACGGCTCGGCGGTGTACGACGTCGAGCTGCCGGGCGGCCGGGTGACATTCCGCATCGGCGAGGGCGTGCCGGGGGCTCCGGGGCCGTTCGCCATCATCACGGCGTGGAACCCCGGGCGCGAACGGCCGCCGCTGGAGGTGAACGAGGCGCGGAATGCAGCGCTGAAGTCGGCGATTGCGCGGCGCGGATGGACCTGGAGCGCAGCCGAGGGCCGCTCGCCTGATGGTACCCACCGGGAGCCGTCGTTCGCGGTCTGGGATGCGCCGCTGGACGAGGTGCTGGCGCTGGCGCGGGAGTTCGGGCAGGCGGCCGTCGCCTGGTTCGATGGCGAGCGGGCGCGGCTCGCGTGGTGCTGACCCGGGGCAGCGACTTCCCCAATTGTTTGGTCAGCGCGAACTATGTACGCTCGGGTGAACGCTTCACGCTGACGTGAGCGTAGGAGGGAGACAGATGCCCGCACCCGCAGCCCAGCAGCCACTGGCGGAGCGGCTCAACCCGCGGCAGAAGTGGCTCCTGCTCGGGAGTCTGATGGTCTCGCTCTTCATTGGAGCGCTGGACCAGACGGTGGTCTCGACCGCCACGCCCCGCATCCTGGCCGACCTCGGCGGGTTCACGCTCCTCTCGTGGCTGTTCACGAGCTACATGCTGACTTCGACGGTAGTAATCCCGCTTGTCGGCAAGCTGGGCGACATCTACGGGCGGAAGCTGTTCCTCATCGGCGGGGTGTTCCCGTTTATGGTTGCTTCCGCGGCCTGCGGCGCAGCCCCGAACATGCCGGTGCTGATCTGGATGCGTGCGCTGCAGGGGCTCGGCGGGGGCATGATTTTCGCCTCGGTGTTCGCGACGATGGGCGACCTGTTCGCGCCGGCAGAGCGCGGCAAATACATCGGGCTGTTCACCGGGGTGTTCAGCCTGGCGAGCGTCGTTGGGCCGACCTTCGGCGGATTCCTGACGGACACGTTCAGCTGGCGATGGGTGTTCTACATCAACATCCCGGTCGGGCTGGTCGCTATCCCGGCGATCTGGTTGAACCTGCCGGCGAAAGTCCGCAGCGGTTCGCCGAAGCTCGATTTCCTCGGCGCGGGGCTGCTCTCGGCGGCCTCGGTCATGACGCTCCTCGCGCTGGTCTGGGCGGGCGACAAGTACGCGTGGGATTCGCCGCAGATCATCGGTCTGCTGGGCGGCTCAGCAGTGCTGCTGGTGCTGTTCGTGCTGCAGGAGCTGCGGCACCCCGAGCCGACGCTCCCGCTCCACCTGTTCCGCAACCGGGTGTTCGTGCTGTCGAACCTGGTGGTATTCACGTTCGGGTTCGGCGTGTTCGGGGCGTTCCAGTTCCTCGGTATTTATGTCCAGACCGCGCTCGGGGCATCGGCAACGGCGTCGGGGGTGATCACCACGCCGCAGAGCCTCGGGGTGCTGGTCACCAGCGTCGTTGGCGGGCAGCTGATCGCCCGGACGGGCAAGTACAAGTGGCAGACGTTCTTCGGCACGGTGCTGATCGCTGCAGCGCTCGGCCGGCTCACGCAGGTGAGCCTCGACACTCAGCTGTGGCAGATCAGCGCGACGATGGTCGTGCTCGGCCTTGGTTTCGGGCTGGTGCTGCCGACGATGTCGCTGGTGGTGCAGAACGCGGTGAGCTACCAGTACATCGGCGTGGCGAGTTCGTCGAGCCAGTTCTTCCGCCAGATTGGGAGTGTGCTCGGCATCGCGGTCTTCGGGGCGATCCTCGCGAACACGTACCACGCAGAGTTTTCGGACCGGCTGACGGCGGAGGAGAAGGCCACGCTGGGCCCGGCACTCGTTCAGCAGCTGGACGACCCGACGATTCGGCTGAATGAAGCCGTCTATGCGCGCATCGAGCAGGCGATCGGCGCGCTACCTGACGGCGGCACCCTGCTTGAACGGACGAGCACCGCGCAGGGCGAAGGCGTGGTCATCGCGGTGCGGCACATCTACTGGGGAGCAACTGCAGCGGCAATCCTCTGTGCAGTGCTGGCGTTCCTGATGCCGGAGCTGCCGCTGCGCCGGACCGTTACCGGGGGGCCTCCCGGCGAACCGGGGCGCGAGGCTGCCCCCGGCGGGCCGGTGCCGGTTCCCGGCGCATTCGGCGACTGACCCTTATGCTGCCGGGCGGCGCCGCGCTACCGGCAGACACCGCGCGGCCCGGGCCAGATGGCCCGGGCCGCCTTCGCGTGCTGCTGCGGGAGGGCTAGCGCTTCTCTTTGATGCGGGCGGCTTTCCCGGTGAGGCCGCGAAGGTAGTAGAGGTTCTTGCGGCGCACCTTGCCGCGGCGCACCACTTCGATCTTGTCGACGCGCGGGCTGTAGAGGGGGAACGTACGCTCGACGCCGACCTGGCCGGCCGCGATCTTGCGGACGGTGAAGTTGGACGAGAGCCCCTTATTGCGCTTGCGGATGACCACGCCTTCGAAGACCTGGATCCGCTCCCGGTTGCCTTCGATGACCTTGGCGTGGACGCGGACAGTGTCGCCGCTGTTGAATTCAGGGCGCTCGACGGGCGCCGCGTTGGGCACGAGCGTATCGAGTTCGTAGGACATGGTGAGAGAACCCCGGTGGAGGTAACCAAATCAGGATACTTCTCCGACGGCTACGTTCCAGCCCGGCAGCGCCTCAGCCGATCGCCCGGGCGACGGCCGCCCCGGCCCAGACTGCGAGGATCCCAACCCCGAGCGAGAGACCGGCGTAGGCGGCGGCGGTCAGCGGCTCCGAGACCTTCACGAGGTCGTAGGTCTCCCAGCCGAAGGCCGAGAAGGTGGTATAGCTGCCGAGGAAGCCGGTGACAAGGAAGAGGCGCGCTTCGCGGGAGAGCGAGCCGCGCTCGGCGAAGAACTCGAGCAGGAGCCCGATGATGAAGCAGCCGGTCATGTTCACGACAAAGGTGCCGAGCGGGAAGTTTCCCCAGGGCCCGGGTTTGAACTGGCTCCCGACGAGGTAGCGGAGCGGTGCCCCGATGACAGCCCCGAGGATGATGTAGAGATAGCTCACCGGCCGGTGCTCCCGTGGCCGCGGGCGCCGCGGGCGGTCGGCGCCAGGTCATCGGCGAGTTCGAATCGGGCTGGCGCGAGCCAGGTGAAGACGAGCTGAGCGATCCGGTCGCCGGGCTGGACAACGTGCTCGATGCCGGGGGCGATCGTGTACATCGTCACCAGCAGTTCGCCGCGGTAGTCGGCATCGATGGTGCCGAAGGTGCAAAGGACGCCCTTGCGGGCGAGGCCGCTGCGCGGCCGGACCTGGGCATCGACGCCGGGCGGGATTTCGAGCGCGATACCGGTTGGCACCAGCACGGGGCGGTTGCCGATGGAAACGGGACCGGTGATGCAGGCTGAGAGGTCGAACCCGGAGGCGAGTTCAGTGGCGCGGGTGGGGACGCGCGCGCCGTCGCGCAGGAGTTTGACCCGGACCGTCGCGGTCTCCACGGGGGGATGGTACCAGCGTGCGGAAGCAGCGTCAGGGGCGCTTGACTGGCACCGTTTGGGTGGCCACCATGTGGCCACGAACGGCGATGACGATTCGCACGATTGGCGTCCGGCAGCTCAAGAACGAAGCAACCCAGGTAGTCCGCGCCGTGCGGGAGGAGCGGGTCGTATACGTGATCACCGTCAACGGCAGCCCGGTGGCAACGCTGCGGCCGTTCTCGGAGCGTGATATCGCGGGCGTTGAGCGGGGCGAGGCCCAGGCTGAGATTGCGGCGATCGAGCGCCTGGCTGCCGCGGTCGGCGCAGCGTGGCTTACGATGCCGACGCTCCCCGGCTCCGGGGGCGAACGCTGATGGCAACGCTCGACGCGAGCGTCTTCGTCTCGCTCTTCAACGCACGGGACCGACAGCACGAGACGACGGTTGCGTGGCTGCGCGAGGCGCTGGCGGAGGGGGAACCGCTCCGGGCGCCGGTCATTGCACTGGCGGAGGTTTCGGCGGCGATTGCCGCCGGGACCGGGGACAAGCACCTCGCGCGGGAGGTGGAGCAGCAGCTGCGGGCCTCGCCGCTCTTCGAGTTCCTGCCGGTCGCCTTGCCGCTGGCCGACCGGGCGGCGGCGCTCGCTGCCGAACACCAGCTGCGCGGGAGCGATGCGCTCTACTTCGCGGTGGCGGAGACGCTGGGCGACCGGCTGGTCACGTTGAATCCGCGGCAGCTGCAGCGTGCAGGGCAGGTCGTAGAGACGGTTCGCCCGCGGCCGGCCGCTCTTTCTGAATCCTGATCACCCCGGCCTGCCCCCGGCACGCGGCGTCAATCCCGAGGGCGAGCCCGGGCGGGCGACGGAGCGCCGCGGAGGGGTACACGGCCAGCCTCGTGGTCGGACTGTAGACCGGCCGCCGGGGCAGCGAAGGGTTCAGCGGAAGAGGTCGCGCTCGGATTCGCGGATGATGAGCTGCATGGTGGCTTCCTCGTCGCGCTCCCAGGGCAGGCCGCGGACCACGGCAGCCGGGACGCGGGAGAGGTTGCCCTTCACAAGTTCGGCTGCGCCAGCGATTTCATCGGCGGTGCAGAGCGCCTGGACGCGGAACTCGTGGCCGTGGGGGTCGACCTGGCCGATGTAGCTGGTGATGGGGTGCATGCCGGCGATGCCGATGGCGACGTCGGTCTGGCCTTCGCGCCACGGCCGCCCGAAGGTATCGGAGATGATGACGGCCACATCGATGCCCCGCTCGCGAAGGCCGCCGCGGATGCGGCGCGCGCTGGCGTCGGGGTCTTCGGGCAGGAGGACGGCCCGGCCGTGACCGCCGGAGGACGACTGGTCGACCCCGGAATTGGCGCAGACAAATCCGTGGCGCGTTTCGGTGATCAGCACGGGGCCGACCTGCCGCACCACCCGGCGGGCCTCGCGGAGGACCAGCTCCACCACAGCGGGGTCTTTCTCCCAGCGCTCGGCGTACTGCCGGGCGAAGGGTGAAACGTCAACGGTAGCGAGGTCGACGACCCGGCCCTCGGCCTTGGAGACGATTTTCGACGTCACGACGAGGATATCGCCGCTGGCGAGGGGTCGGCCCGCGGCAGCGGCGGCGTCGAAAATGACGGCGGCGAGGTCGGTCCCGGGCACTATCTCCGGGAGGCCGGGGATGCCGAAGATTTCAATCGAACTCACGGTTTCACCTCCGGGCGGCAGGTCAGACGGACGCGAGGAAGTCGAGCAGCACGGCTGCCGAGCGCTCGGGGTCGTGCGCCCAGAAGTTATGGCTGTCGCCCTCGAGCCATTCAAGGCGGGCACGGGGAATCTGCCGGGCGAGAAGTTCGGCGTTGGCCGGCGGCACGAGTCGGTCGATCGTGCCGTGGAGGATGAGCACCGGAACGTCGGCAGCATCGACCGCGGGGTTCGGGTCCGGCGCAGCCTGGGCGGCCTGGAGCTGGAACTGGAAGGTCCGGGCCGGCGTCGGGTTGGCCATCGTGCGGTTGAACCGGTCGATCAGCTCATTTTCATTGCGGGCGATCCATTCCGGCGGATGGACGATCGGCCAGCTGGCGCGGGCGGACTCGATGAGCGGCCTGGCGGGGTCCCAGAAGAGCGCCGTCCGGAGGTCCTCCTCGGTTGCGGGGATGCCGTTCGGGGGGCAGAGGAGGCTGAGCGAACGGATACGCGCCGGCCCGTACTCGCGGACCACGTGGCGCACGATGATGCTGCCGAGCGAGCAGCCGAGCAGGTGGAACCGCTCCAGGCCGAGGTCATCGGCGACGGCCATGACGTCGGCGGTCATGTCGGACATGGCCCAGGGCGCGGACGGCTTCTCGGACCGGCCGGTCCCGCGGTTGTCGAGGAGGACGAGGCGGTAGTGCGGTTCGAGGAGCGCCGGGAAGACATCCCACCAGTCGCCGGAGTGGCCGCCGATACCGTAGACCATGACGAGCGGGTCGCCGGAGCCGCGGGTTTCGTACCAGATGCGGGCGCCGGAGCGCTCGGTGAACGGCATCGTCAGATTCCCACGATCCGGATGCTGGTCTGGGTTTTGTGCTTCCGGTTGAGGTTGATGAGGAGCGCGGTGAGCATTTCGATGTAGCGGCTCTGGGAGGGGCCGCCGGCATCGATGCCGCGCACGCCGGCGATCTGGTTGGCGAGGCCGATGATGACCTGCTTGGCTTCGGCGTCTTTCCCGCAGACGAGGACGTCAGCCTCGATCGGGTGGTCGAGGTGCTGGAGCTCCTCGGCGCTGAGGTTTTGGAACGCGCTGACGACGCGCGATTCGGGAAGCTGCGCGATCGCCTCCTGGAGGGCGCTCCCGCCGGGGACATCGAGGGCGACCGCACCGACGCCCTGCCGGAACTCGAGCGGGGCAACGACATTGCAAACAATCTTCCCGGCGAGGGCGCCGGCGAGCGCGTCGAGCGTGGCCGCCTGTCCGCTGTAGGGGAAGGTAAGGAAAACGACGTCGGCATCGCGGACGACGGAGGCGTTATCGCCGCCTGTCGCGACGGCGCCGGGCACGGCCTCGCGGACCTTCGCGGCGGCTTCTTCGCCGCGCTCGGCGGAACGGGAGCCGATGGCGATCTCGTGCCCGGCGCGGGCGAAACGCATGGCAAGCCCGAGACCTTCAGGACCCGTGCCGCCGACGAATGCGAGCTTCATGCAGCCTCCTCAGAGCTGGAACGCGAGTGGGGATGGCCTACAGCGTAGCGGCTGGAAGGACAGGGAGCGAAAGGCGCGTCCGTGAGGCCCCGGGAGCCGGTGCTGCGCCAGGTGCGCGGCGGTGACGTATCGATACTAGAGGCCCCTGCGCGGGCGCCCGGAGCGTACAGCGCCGCTTACATCGGCGGCGGGCACGGCCCGGGGCACCTGCTATACTCAAACCGTGCGCAGGCCCCGACTGCGCCATCACGGAGTTCCCTATTGTATTCCCGCTGGATTCGCAACAGTTTCTTCTGGCTCCTCGTCATCGTTGCGGTCATCGCGATCTTCTTCGCGTTCTTCGCCAACGGCAGCGACCACCAGTCGGTCGAATTCGGGCAGGTGATAACGGACGCTGAACGCGGGCGCATCGAGAAGATCGAGGTCGACGGGCGCACCCTGACGGTGACCTACATCCGGCAGGCCAACGAAGAGACGGGGAAGGTCGTCAAGGCCAAGGCCGGGCCGAACACGAACATCGAGGACATCCTGACGCAGCGCGGTGTGGCCCTGAGCCGTGCGCCCGGGACAGCGGAGGGCGTCCCTGCCGTCAACCTGGAGTACAAGGACAGCTCGGGGTTTGGGCCGTTCCTCGGCCTGCTGCTGAACATCCTGCCGTTCCTGCTGTTCGGGCTGTTCCTGCTGCTGATCATGCGTCAGGCCCAGGGGTCGAATTCGCAGGCGATGAGCTTCGGCAAGAGCCGGGCGCGGCTCTTTACTGGGAGCAAGGTGACCGTGACGTTCGCGGACGTCGCCGGCGTGGACGAGGCGAAAGAGGAGCTCGCCGAGGTCGTCGAGTTCCTGAAGTACCCGGAGAAATTCGCGGCGCTGGGTGCGCGGATACCCAAGGGCGTGCTGCTCGTGGGGCCGCCGGGCACCGGGAAGACGCTCCTCTCGCGGGCGGTAGCGGGCGAGGCGGGCGTGCCGTTCTTCAGCATCTCCGGCTCCGAGTTCGTCGAGATGTTCGTCGGCGTGGGCGCCAGCCGGGTGCGCGACCTGTTCGACCAGGCGAAGAAGAACGCGCCGTGCATCGTGTTCATCGACGAAATCGACGCGGTGGGCAGGCAGCGCGGGGCCGGCCTGGGCGGCAGCCACGATGAGCGCGAGCAGACGCTGAACCAGATTCTCGTCGAGATGGACGGGTTCGATACCGGCACGAACGTCATCGTCATCGCCGCGACGAACCGCCCCGACATCCTCGACCCGGCGCTGCTCCGGCCGGGGCGCTTCGACCGGAAGGTCGTGCTCGACGCACCGGACATCAAGGGGCGCGAGGCGATCCTGAACGTCCACATGAAGGGCAAACCGATTGCCGACGACGTCGATGTCGCGGTGCTGGCAAAGGCGACATCCGGCTTCTCCGGGGCGGACCTTGCGAACCTCGTGAACGAAGCGGCCATCCTGGCCGCCCGGCGGAACAAGAAGATCATCACGATGAAGGAGTTCCTCGAGGCGATCGACCGGGTGATCCTTGGGCCGGAACGGAAGAGCAAGGTGATGAGCGACCTCGAGAAGAAGGTCACGGCCTACCACGAAGGCGGGCATGTCATCGTTGCGCACTTCCTGAAGCACCACGACCCCGTGTACAAGGTGACGATCGTCTCCCGGGGGATGAGCGGCGGGCACACCCGGTTCCTCGGGGAGGACACCAGCTACCACACGCCCTCGATGTTCAAGGACCGCATGGCGAGCGCGCTCGGCGGACTCGCTGCGGAGGAGATTGTGTTCGGTGAGGCCTCGACCGGGCCGTCGAGCGACATCCAGCAGGTGACGCGCATCGCACGGTCGATGGTGACCCGCTGGGGGATGAGCAAGAAGCTCGGCCCGCGGACGTTCGGGAAGACCGAGGAGCTCATCTTCCTGGGCCGTGAGATCTCTGAGACGCGGGACTACAGCGAAAAGATCGCCGAGGAGATCGACGAGGAGGTGCGCGAGCTGATCGACGAGGCGCACGCGACAGCGACGAAGATCCTGCTCGAGCACCGGAAGCTCCTCGATAAGCTGGCGAGTGTGCTCATCGAGGTCGAAACGCTGGAAGGCGAGCAGCTCGTGCGTCTGCTGAACAGCGACCCGGACGAGCCGTGGCCGCCGCCGGACCTGGCCGAACCGAAGCCGGAGGCCGCGGCGAAGCCGACCGCGGAGGAGGCGCCGCGGCGCCCGATCTTCGAGCCGAAGCCGGCGACCGGGCTTGCGTGGGAGAGCGGCAACCAGTCGCGCACCGACGGAGGCTGACCGGCAGAAGCCGGCAGCAAGGGAAGCATTCACGGGAGCCCCGGGTTCGTTGACTGGACCCGGGGCTCCGGCGACACTTGAAGAACCGCCTGGGAGTTCCCGGAGTTCGGACTATGGAAGCGATCGTTCGCGCCGATGGGCGCCAGTTGCGCCTCGTCGAGGGGCAGGAATTCGAAGTGAGCCGGATCGACGGCGAGCCCGGCGACATTGTGGACCTCGATGTCATGATGGTCCTCGATGGGCCGAATGTGACGGTCGGGACGCCGCTGGTGGAGGGTGCGAAGGTGCGCGCCCGGATCACCCAGCACGGCCGTGCGCCGAAGCTCGTCTTCATGAAGTACAAGAACAAGGTCCGCTACCGGCGCAAGCTCGGGCACCGGCAGCCGGTGACCCGGCTCGTCGTCGAGTCGATCACGAAGGGGTAGCGAGATGGCGCACAAAAAGGGTGTCGGCAGCTCGAAGAACGGGCGTGACAGCAACAGCAAGCGGCTTGGCGTGAAGCACTTCGATGGCGAGGTGGTGAAGCCGGGCGCAATCATCATCCGCCAGAAGGGCACCCGGTTCCACCCGGGCGCGAACGTCGGGCTGGGCCGCGACTACACGATTTACTCGCTCATCGATGGCCGCGTGAAGTTCGAGCCGTTCGCGAAGGGGCGCCGCAAGAAGGTCAGCGTCTACGCGCTCGAGAGCGCGTGAGGGAGATGACGATGAAGGCTGGGATTCACCCGCAGTACGTGGACGCCGTCATCCACTGCTCGTGCGGCAACGAGATCCGGACGCGGTCGACGAAGCCGACGATTCATATTGACGTTTGCAATGTGTGCCACCCGTTCTTCACGGGCGAGCAGCGCATCGTCGACACGGCCGGCCGGGTGGAGCGGTTCAACCGGCGGTACCAGCGCGGCTAAGCCGCGAGAGCGACAGCGAGGGGGCGCCGATGGGCGCCCCTTTTCCATTTTTCGGGGTCCGCACATGGCAGCAGAGCCGGCGCAGGTGTACTACGGAGGCCAGGCGGTCATCGAAGGGGTGATGATCCGCGGCCCGGAGCACATGGCGGTTGCGGTCCGGCACCCGAATGGCCACATCGTCACCCACTCCGAACGGCTGAGCGGCATCTACACCGGCCGGAGCCGCCGGATTCCGCTGCTGCGGGGCGTGGTGGTGCTGTGGGAAACGCTGGCCCTGGGCATGCGGGCACTCAATTTCTCCTCGCGGATCGCCTTCGAAGAGGAGGACGACGACGGCGAGCCCGTCGAGTTCCCCGAGAAGGCATTCCTCGGGACGATGCTGCTGGCGCTGGTCTTCGTGGTCGCGGTGTTCTTCGCGGCGCCGATCCTCCTCGCGCACCTGCTCGAGCGGTGGGACGTGGCGCGTGCATGGGTGGTGCTGGCGGAGGGCGTGGTGCGGCTGGGGCTGTTCGTGGGGTACATCGCCGCAATCGGGCTGCTTCCTGATATCCGGCGGGTGTTCCAGTACCACGGCGCCGAGCACATGACGATCCATGCGTACGAGGCGGGCCGTCCGCTGACGGTGGCCGAGGTGCGGCGGTTCCCGAAGGAGCACCAGCGGTGCGGCACGAGCTTCCTGCTGGTGGTGGTGCTGGTGGCGCTGGTGACGTTCTTCGTATTCGACCTGCTGGTCGATGAAGGGCTGCTGGTGCGGGTGGCTTCACGCATTGTGCTCATCCCGGTGGTGGCCGGTGTGAGCTACGAGCTCCTGCGGTTCGGGGCGCGCTACCGGGAGAACGGGCTGGTGCGGGCGCTGTTTGCACCGAACATCGCGCTCCAGGCGCTGACGACGAAGGTGCCGGATGACAGCCAGGTCGAAGTTGCGATTGCGGCGTTCGAGGCGACGCTGGAGGCGGCCGGGCCGGGCCGGGGGGCGCCGGCGCCGTAGGGTGCAGAATTTTCACATTCGGGGCCTTCCGGATTAAGAACACATGTTCTATTCTCGGAAGTCCGATGGACTTCGCCTGCATCCAGGTCCCCTGGTTCGCGATTGCGGTTGCGCGGCGGGAGAACCCGCAGCTTGCGGGGCGCCCGGTGGTCGTGGGGGGCGCACCGGAGGAGCATGCAGAGGTGACGGCCTGCTCGCCGGAGGCGATGGCCGCAGGGGTTGCGCCGGGGATGAGCCTGCGGCGGGCGCTGGCGCTCTGCCCGGGCGCGGTCTTCTTGCCGCTGGCGGCATCGGTGCTCCGGGCGGAGGCCGACCGGCTGGCGGCCCTGCTGCGCGAGCGGAGCCCGGTGGTGGAGGAGGCAGGCCAGGGACACCTGCACTGCGAAATCCGGGGGCTGCCCGAACTCCTTGGGCTGGGGACGGCGACGTACCTTGCGCAGCTGCGGGAGAGCCTTGCCGGGGAGACCGGACTCCCGGTGCTGGCCGGGGCAGCAACGACCGTGTTCGCAGCCCACGCTGCCTGCAGCGCGCTCGGGCTCGGTATCGGCATCGCCGGCGACCGGGGCGGGCCGCGCCAGTCGATCTCGGTGGTTCCGGGGCGGGAGCGGGAGTTCCTTGCCCACCTGCCGGTCGAGGTGCTGCCGGTGGAGCCGGCGATGCACCAGCGGCTGCGGCTGTTCGGCATCGAGCGGCTGGCGCAGGTTGCCGCGCTGCCGCTTTCGGCGATGCAGGCGCAGTTCGGACCGGCAGGCCGGCGGGCGTGGGAGCTGGCGAACGGCCGCGACAGTTCGCGGCTTCAGCCCGCGCAGGAGGAGCTGCGGGTGACGGAGGAGGTTGAGCTGCCGGCGCCGGCGGTTTCGCAGGCGGCGCTGCTTGCCGGGAGCGAGGCGGCGCTCGCGCGGGCGTTCGGGAGGGAGGAGGTCGCAGGGCGGGCCGTGCGCATCGTCACGTGGTGGGCCGGGCTGGAGGACAGCACGCGGGTGAGCCGCCGGCTTGCGTTCCGTGAGCCAACCGCCGACCCGCGGCATGCGCTGTTCGTGCTGCGGTCGAAAGTGGAGGCGCTGCGACTGCCGGCGCCGGCGCTGAGCGTGGGCGTCGAGCTCGCGGGCATCTGCAGCGAGTACGCGCACCAGCAGCTGCTGTGGAGTTCGGGCCGCGGGCGCCAGCGGGAGCTCGACGATGCGATTGCGCAGCTGCATGCGCGGGCCGGTGAGCCGCAGGTGTACCGCATCGTGGAGGTGCAGCCATGGTCACGGATTCCGGAGCGCCAGGCGGCGCTCGTGGCCTACGTTTCCTGAATCGCCCGCGGGGGCTGGCTGTCGAAGCGGATGGGGCGGGCGAACCGCGCGCCATCGCCTGGCAGGGCCGGTTCCGGCGGGTGACCGCCATTCACGACCGGTGGCGGATCGACGACGAGTGGTGGCGCGAGGAGATCAGCAGGGTTTACTTCGAGGTCGAACTCGAGGGCGGACGGCGGCTGACCGTGTTTCATGACCTCGTGGCAGGAGGCTGGTTCCTGCAGCCGTACCGGCCGCCGACCACTACGGGGGAGCCGCCCGGAGGCGCCGCGCGAAGGCGGTGACGCGGGCTCCGAGGGCCCGGGCCTGCGCTTCGTCGTCCGGGGTAACCTCGCCATGTGCGGTGGCGCCGTAGTAGGAGCCGGACCGCCGCATCCGTTCGCTCCAGGGGAGCCCGACGACGACCATGCCGTGCGCGAGGAGCAGGTGGAGCAGCTGCAGGAGGGTGGCTTCCGTGCCGGCCGAGCGGGAGTAGCCGGCAGTGAACGCCCCTGCCGGGAGCCCGGCAAGTTCGCCGGACTCCCAGAGGTCGCCGGAGGCATCGAACCAGGCCTTCAGGCGGCCGGTGATGCCGCTCCAGTTCGGCGAGCCGACGACGAGGCCGTCGCAGGCGAGGAGGTCGGCGGGCAGGGCGGTTTCGACCGTCCGGCGCAGGCATTCCCCGCCGGCGTCGCGGATGCCGGCTTCGACGGCGTCGGCAAGGCGGGCGGTCAGCCCTCCGCTGGAGTCGTAGAGGAGGAGGATGCGTACCACCGGGGGGCCTCCTGTTCGAGCACGGCGATGACGTCGTAGAACGTTTCGAACGGGTAGAGCTGCGGGTGTTCGCCTTCGAGCCGCTCGCGGAGGGTGCTGCGCGCGAAGACGACCGGGGCGAGCCGGGCAGCGGCGATGTCGCTGGCGCCGTCGCCGATGTAGACGACGAAGTCGCCGAGGTCGCGGAAGGCGCGGGCGTAGGCGAGCTTGAACCCCTCCTGGAGCTCGACTCCGCGGGGGCTGTCGTAGCGGACGCGCCAGCGGTAGGCGAACCAGGTGCGGCCGCAGTGCCTGACCAGCCGGTCGAGGCGGTGGGCATCAAGCACCGGGTCGACGTAGAGGTCGAAGCCGTTGCTGACGACGACCGGCAGCCAGTCGTTCCAGGTGGCCCAGTCGATCAGCTCGAGGAAGCCGGGCCGGAGCCGGGCCGTTTCGAGCGCGAAGGCGCGGAGCGTCGCATCGTCGGCCTCCACGAGGTCGAGCGCGGCGGCGTTGTACTGCTCGACCGAGAATTCTCCCGCACGGTAGCGGGCCTCGAGCTCGCGCCATCCGGGCGCAGCGAAGCGCTCGAAGAGCTGGCGGGCGGTATTGTCGAGGACGATGGTGTCGTCGAAGTCGAGGCAGATGAGGTTCGCCACGAGAACAGTTTCGCACGCCCCGGCGCCGGAGCGCGGCCGATGAGGCTGGAGCGGGCGAAGTACCTCGCGAGCACGGCCGGGCAGGAGGCCCTCGCCTCCCTGCCCGGGGAGTGGACGGCAGAGGACCCGGTCCGGGTTGCGGCCCGGCTGCGCCGGCGCTTCCCGCCGGAGGAGGCGGCGGCGCTGGGCGAGCAGCTCGCGCTGCGGGCACGGATGCGGCAGCGGTTCGGCGAGATGCCTCTGCAGCTTGCGACGGCCGAGGGGCTGGAGATGCTCACGCACCCGCTGGTGGCGCGGCGGCGGGCGGCGCGGCTGGCCGCGCTCGGGTTTCCGGTTGTGGACCTCACCTGCGGACTGGGCGGCGACCTCTGCGCCGTCGTGGAGACGGGGACGCCCGCAGCCGGGGTCGAGGTGGATGCTGCGACGGCGCTGCTCGCACGGGTCAACACCGGAGGCAGAGTGGTCATCGGCGATGCGCTGCGGCCGCCCTGTGACCTGGCGCGGGCGGCGGTCGTCCTCGACCCGGGCCGGCGGGCCGGCGGCGCGCGCACGTTCGACCCGGCGCGATTTTCGCCGCCGTGGGACGCCTGCCTCGAGCTGCTGGGCGGGGCGGCCGCCGGGGCGCTTAAGGGGCCGCCGGGACTGGACCGGGCGATGGTCCCCGGCTGGTTCGAATACGAAGCCGTGCAGGTCGGGCGGGACCTCAGGGAGCTGACGCTCTGGGTCGGCCGCGGCGCAGCGCCGGGGCTTCGGCGCGCGGTGCTCCTCCCGGGCGGCCACGAACTCGACTCGGAAGCGCCGGAGAGCGACGACGTGCGGCCGCAGGTTGGGCGGTATGTGTTTGACCCGGAGTCGTGTGTGACGCGGGCGAGGCTCGTGCGGCAGCTGGCCGCAGCCCTCGGTGCGTGGCAGCTCGACGAGCGGGTGGCGTACCTGAGCGCCGACCGGGCGGCAGCCCACCCGCTCTGCGCGGCGTTCGAAGTGCTGGAGGTGATGCCGTTCGGCGTGAAGCGGCTGCGGGAGCTGCTGCGGAGCCGCGGATGGAAGCCTGCGGAGATCCGGCGGCGGGCGTTTCCGCTGGAGCCCGACGAGCTCCGGCGGGCGCTCGGCAGGCTCGAGGGCGAGGAGGTCACCCTGATTTGCACCACCGCCGGGGGCGAGCGGGTGGTCGTTATCGGGCGACGATTGCGCCCAGAAGGCGGCGAGGCCGGATAATCCGGCCATGCCAGTTCTGCTCGTTTCGCCATACATCGCACGCACCTACCGGCAGGCCATCGAGGCGGCATGGCCGGGGCTGGAGCTCGTTGTGCTGCCGGATGACCCGGCGGCCCGGCTGCCGGCTGAGGTACTGGAGCGGGTCGACTTCGCTTACTTTTCCGGCGATGTATACCCGGAGTACTCGCGGTCGTTCTTCGCGGCAACGCTGGGCGCACCGAACCTGCACTGGCTGCACACGTTCAACGCCGGCGTGGATAACCCGGTGTTCCGCCGCTTTCTCGACCGCGGGGTGGTGCTCTCGACCTCGTCCGGTTCGACGGCGCAGCCGATCGCGCAATCGGTCATCGGCGGGATGCTGATGCTCGCGCGGCCGTTCCTGCGCTGGGCCGACGCGCAGCGGCGCCGGGCCTGGGAGCCGGTGCCGGCCAGCGAAGCGCCCGCCGACCTCGCCGGGCAGCGGATGACGGTCGTCGGCCTTGGGGCGATCGGGAGCGAGGTCGCGCGCCTCGCGCGGGCGTTCGGGCTCGAGGTCACGGGAGTGCGGCGAAGCCCGCGGCGGGAGGGCGACCCGGTGGAGCGGGTGGTGCCCCCGGGGGAGCTGCCTGCG
>Ga0308415_1000203_pt1 | contig 25571 bp, 28 predicted proteins | sample HotsprSampleOS55_FD_203465 | JGI IMG/M metagenome (GOLD analysis project Ga0308415, IMG submission 203465) | Hot spring phototrophic mat microbial communities from Octopus Spring, Yellowstone National Park, Wyoming, United States - 20090730_OS55 ... | reverse complement strand
CGCGCGGCGAGATGACCCTGCGCGGGCTGTATGTGTTCACGCACGACTCCCCGCTCGGCAACGCCCATGCGCACGAGCTGTTCGACCTGATTACCGTACGGCGTGTGAACACGCCTCCGCGCGCGTTTCGCGACTATGGGGTGCAAGGGGACCCCGACCGTGCGCGGGATGATGCGCGTCCAACGCCCCCGCGCGCGTTCAGCGACTACTCGGTGCAAGTGGACACGCCGCCGCAGGGCGTGACGCTGCATACCTTGTGTCCGTAGGCGAATGCCCAGCCGTTAGCCGCCCAGAGCGCGGCACGGCACACCTTGACAACTGGAACACTTGCGTTTGGGGAACCGCTCCCGCGCGTTCTCCAAGCCGCGTTGCACCCGCCCCCACGGGCAGGTGAGGATTGAAACGAGGGCGCAAGCCAGAAGCTCACGATTATCGATTCGCGTTGCACCCGCCCCCACGGGCGGGTGAGGATTGAAACACCAACCTCAGCAACCCCAAGCGCCGCGACGAAATCGTTGCACCCGCCCCCACGGGCGGGTGAGGATTGAAACGAGCGTATCGCCAGCCCGCCTGCTGAGCTGCAAGCGCTGTTGCACCCGCCCCCACGGGCGGGCGAGGATTGAAACACTAAGAAGATGCAGGAAGCGAAACGCGCCGCTATCGTTGCACCCGCCCCCACGGGCGGGTGAGGATTGAAACGTCTACGGTTGACATCGTTCACTCCGTGGTTACTTACAGATTGCGTTGCACCCGCCCCCACGGGCGGGTGAGGATTGAAACCCCGCTGCGGTGTACGCGGTGCATCTGGTGTATACACGTTGCACCCGCCCCCACGGGCGGGTGAGGATTGAAACTTGAACGGTTGCGCAATCGCATCTTTGTACCAGCGCACGTTGCACCCGCCCCCACGGGCGGGTGAGGATTGAAACGTACGAGTACGGCTACCGCGCACGGCTCGGCTTTGGGGGTTGCACCCGCCCCCACGGGCGGGTGAGGATTGAAACACGGGCGACTGGGGACAGTGGTGCTACTTCGCTGCGCGTTGCACCCGCCCCCACGGGCGGGTGAGGATTGAAACATCTACGAATGGTATCAGCGCATGGGTCGTACACGACGTTGCACCCGCCCCCACGGGCGGGTGAGGATTGAAACGCGGCGAGCGCGCCCGCCCCGCAGGGCTGGCTCCAGTTGCACCCGCCCCCACGGGCGGGTGAGGATTGAAACTCCTCGCGCGTGCGCGCAAGGCGAAGCGACTCAATCTGCATCGTTGCACCCGCCCCCACGGGCGGGTGAGGATTGAAACTATCAGGGCGCGGGTGAAGCGCTCATGCTACGCCGCGTTGCACCCGCCCCCACGGGCGGGTGAGGATTGAAACGACTACACCGCACGCAATATCGCTCAGAAGAGCCGCCCCGTTGCACCCGCCCCCACGGGCGGGTGAGGATTGAAACCACATCAACGGCTCAGCAGCATTAACAACACGACCGTTGCACCCGCCCCCACGGGCGGGTGAGGATTGAAACGAACCATCAGGCATCATGTCTTCTAAACGAGACAAAGTTGCACCCGCCCCCACGGGCGGGTGAGGATTGAAACGCGAACCCGTCCGCCGCATCAGCTACCCGCGCACCGAACGTTGCACCCGCCCCCACGGGCGGGTGAGGATTGAAACAGTCGTTCGTGGGCGAGTTGTAGCAGTTCGGTTGGGTAGTAGTGGCTGTCGGAGAAGCGGAGCCAGTGTGCGTCGACGGGTTGGAAGTAGGTTTGGGCGAGTTGGACGATTTCGGCGGCGGTGAGTGGTTGGTTTGGGGGCGTTTCGGTTCTGTTGGCGAGCAGTGCGAACAGGAGCGTGATGGGGTCGTAGAGGGCGTGCAGGTGGGCTTGGATGCGGAGGATGTTGCCTGCTTTTGGGGTGTGGGGTCCGTAGTTGGGTTCGAGTCCGATGGCGGTTTTTAGGGTGGTGGGGTCGTCGTTTTCGAAGGTGAGGATGCTGCATCCCCATGCGATGACGCGTGCGCTGCGGTCGAGGTAGAGCATTGTGCCGATGCTGCCGTTGTTGAGTTCGATGGTGTAGTAGGTGTAGAGTTGGTCGTGTTGTGGTGTGGCGCGTTGGAGGGTGAGTGTTTCGGTGCGCCACTGGTGGAGGACGAATTGGCGCCACTGTGTGAGGGCTTCTTGGATGGCGCGTTCGCCTTTGATGAGTTCGGTTTGCAAGCTGGGGTGTTCGTGTTGCATAAGGGGATTATACCTGATTCGTATAGGTGGTTGGTATGGGTGGTTGGGTACGGCGTTGGGTGTGGCAGCGTGTGTTGCCTGAGTTGCGGTCGTGGTTAGAGTTGCGGGCGTTGCGGTTGCCGCGCGAGATGCGTGTGCAACTTGCTGAGCGTCTGGGTGTGGAGGAGTCGTGTGTGTTGGCGGTGGAGTCGGCGTTGCGGGCGCGAGTGTTGGAGTTGTTGGATCGGTTTGAGTGGTGAGGTGTTGAGATGGGTACGGTGCGTGCGTTGTTGTTGAAGACGGGTGAGTATGCGGATTTGGGCGTGTCGATTGGCGTGGACACGCTGGACACGCTGGTGCGGAATTTTTTGCCTGTGCCTGTGTTGTTGGAGCATGTGGAGACGCCGTTTCGGTTGGGTGAGGTTGTGCGTGTGTGGCGTGAGGGTGATACGCTGTATGGGGAGTTGTCGTTGTATGATGAGGCGCAGGCGTTGTTGGAGCGTTGGGGGTTGAAGAGTTTGAGTGTGGGGCTCACGGGCGGGTTGACGCGGTTGTTGGAGGTGTCGGTGACGGCGCGTCCGCGGGTGCGTGAGGCGCGGTTGTTGAATGCGGTGCGTGATTGGTCGGTGTGGGATGTGGCGTTTGCGGAGGGTTGGCGTGCGAATGCGGCGCCGTTTCGGTTTCCGTTGGAGATGGAGCGTGCGTGGGATGCGGATGGTACGGAGCGTGCGTGGCGGGAATGGGTATCGGACAAGGAGCCTTCGGAGTGGGGGGAGGCGGAGTGGTCGCGTTATCGGCGTCGGTATTTGGCGTGGGATGCGAGTGCGCCTGAGAAGTTTGAGTCGTACAAGTTGCCTGTGGTGGGTGTGGTGGATGGTGAGCCGCGTTTGTTTCGTCGTGCGTTGATTGCGGCGAAGGCGGCGCTTGGTGGTGCGCGTGGGGGTGTGGACTTGCCCGCGCGGGTGAAGGGTCAGTTGCTTGAGTGGATTGATGGCGTGTTGGAGGGCGGGAGTGCGTCGGCGTCGCCGTCGCCGCCGGGCGGTGGCGAGGGCGTGGATGAACCGAAGGGCGAGTTTGGATTCGTATATGCAGGTGGTGAGGTGTTAGCGATGCGTGAGGATTTGGAGATGCAGGGTCAGCGTGCGTTGGAGGGTACGGAGTCTGTGCCTGTGCAGGGTGCGGAGTCGGGTGTGTCGGATGCGGAGTTGGAGTCGTTGCGTGCGGAGGTGGCGCGGTTGCGTTTTGCGCAGCGTGAGGCGCGTGCGCGGGAGCGTGCGCGTGCGTGGCGGGAGCAGGGGTTGATTACGCCTGCGCAGGAGTCGCTGGTGGTGTCGCTTCTGTGTGCGGAGTCGGACGCGGTTCGGTTTAGTGTGGGCGGTGAGGAGCTGAGCCTTGAGGGGTGGTTGGAGCGGTTTATTGCGCTTGGTCCGCGGTTTCCTGTTGGGGAGTCGCTGGGTGCGGAAGTGTCGGTTGCGGGTCGTTATGCGTCGCGGCTTGGGCTGAGTGCGGAGGGTGCGCAGTTGGCGCAGTTGTTTGCGGAGGGTCGCGAGTCGGAGGCGTATGCGCGGTTTCGTGAGATGGTCGGAGGAGGCGAATAGGGATGGATCTGCGGTATTCGGTAGGGGTTCGTGCGGTGTATTCGCTGGGTTCTGGGGCGTCGGTGCAGCGTGGTCAGCCGCTTGCTGTGGCGCCCAGCGGGAATGTGGTGCAGGTGATGCCTGCGGGTACGAACTTGACTTTTGTGGGGATCGCGTTGGACAGTTATACGAACGCGCCTGCGGGCACGCAGGTGGAGGTGGTGCGTGAGGGTGTGGTGTCGTTGCCGTTCACGGGCAGCCCGCCTTCGAACTGGCTGGGCGCGTTGTTGTATTGGAACGGGAGCGCGTACACCTTTACGGCGAGTGGGAACACGGCGGTGGGTCGTGTGATTGGCGTTGAGGGGAATGTGGCGCGTGTGGCGATTAGGACCGTGGTGTGAGGTGATGGGCGATGATGAGCATGACGCAGTTTGAGAGCTTGGTGGTGCCTGGCATTCGGGGTGAGTTTTACGCGGCGTATGCGCGTCGTGCGCAGGAGGCGGTGTATCCGCGGATTGCGACGGTGGTGCAGGGTGACAGTCAGTATCTGGATTTCAGTTGGCTGGGTAATGTGCCGCGGATGCGGGAGTGGGTTGGTCCGCGTCAGTTGCGGTCGCTTGCGACGAATGCCAACTATCGTGTGTACGACAAGGTGTTTGAGGCGTCGTTGTCGATCCCGCGTCGTGCGATAGAGGACGAGCAGTTGTCGATGATTATGCCGCGTGTGCGCGATCTCGCCAACGAGGCGGTGCGTCATCGTGAGGAGTGGGTGGTGACGACTTTGGCGCAGGGTACGAGTTTGCCGACATTTGACGGGCAGCCGCTTTTGGCGAACCGTGGAGGGGCGAACAATAACCTGACGAGCAGTGGGCTGAGTACGGCGTCGTTGCAGGCGGCGATAGCGGCGATGATGCAGTTTGTGGATGATCAGGGTGCGCCGTTCGGGGTGGTTCCTGACACGCTGCTTGTGGGACCGAAGTTGATGTGGGTGGCGCGTGAGTTGCTGGAGAGTCCCGTGGTGGTGTTGTCGAGCGGCGGTGCGACGAGTTATCGGAACGTGTTGCAGGGATCGCTGAACTTGGTGGTGTCGCCATATTTGACTGGGGCGTATGACGATTACTGGTTCGTGTTGGACACATCGCGTGAGATGCGTGCGGTAGGCGTGTACGAGCGGACGGATGTGCCGATTGAGGTGGTGGTGTTGTCGGATCCGCAGGCGAGTGGTCATGTGTTTCTGCATGACGAAGTGTTGGTTGGTGTTCGCAAGCGCGAGGCGGTGTTTCCTGGTGCGTGGTTCACGGTGTATGGGGGCATTCTGTGATGCGTGTGCGTGTGCGTGGTGTGCCGTTTCGTGGGGATGCTGGGTACTGGCGTTTGGGGTATTGGGTTCCCTGTGACGATTGGGTGGCGTTGGAGGTGGATGCGGAGGCGTTGGCGTCGTTGCGTGGGTTGCCTGAGTTGGTGGTTGAGGTGTTGGAGTCTTCTATGCCCGATGGGGTAGGCGACGGTTCCCCGCCGCCGTTGTCTGCCCCGCCCCCGCCCCAGTCTTCGTCGGGCTCGCCTGAGTTGTCTGTGGCTGGTGGTCGTCGTGGTGGTCGTCGTGGGGGGTGATTAGGTGTATCCGCCTGAGGTCGCGGATGTGCGTGCGGCGCTTGCGCGTGCGGGGCTGGGGAGTCGCACGGATGGGGAGATTGAGCGCGCTCTTGCGTGGGCGAGGGCGCGCTGTGAGTTTTATGTGCCGCAGTTGGCGAGTGGCGGCGCGGATGCGCATGTGCAGGCTTATGCGCGGAGTTTGTGTGTGGATTTGGCGGTGTATTACTTGCGTGAGGAGGTGGAGGTGGACGACGAGGGGGATTTGCCGTTGCGTCTCAGGCGTGTGCGGGAGCGTTTGGAGCGCGAGTTATCGGAGTTGGGTGCGCGTGCGCAGGCGCAGTATCGGGTGTGGTTGCAGGGGCGTGTGGGTGCGCCGCCTGCGCCGCCTGGGCTGAGTGTAGGTCGTGGTGGGGGTGGTGGTTGGGATGCGGATTGAGTTTGACGGTGTGCGTCAGGTGGCGTCGTTGGTGGGGCGTTATGGCGGGTTGTTGTCGCGTGCGCGTGTGGTGCGGGAGTGCAATCGGTTGATGGAGCAGGTGGCGCTTCGGGAGTGTGTTCGGAATTTTGAGCGTCAGGGGTATGAGGATCGGTTTGGCGCGTTTCATCGTTGGGCGTCGTTGTCGCCTGTGACGGTGTTGTTGTCGGAGGGTGCGGCGCTTAGGAAGGTTGGCGGGGGTCGTGTGCGTCGTGGGACGGCGACGACGCCGACGGTTGCGGTTGGGGCTGGTGGTCGTCGTCGGGTGCGTCGGACGCGGCACAGCAAGGTGTTGTTGGACACGGGTGTGTTGCGTGCGAGTTTGCAGGGTGGTCATGGGTTTGTGCGTCGGGAGTTTGGGGATGTGTTGGAGGTTGGGACTCGGATACCGTATGCGCGTGTGTTGCAGGAGGGTGCGGTGGTGCGTGTGACGGATCGGATGCGTCGTGGGTTGTATGCGCGGACTGGGGTATGGGTGCCTGCGCGTCGGTTTGTGATCCCTGCGCGTCCGTTTTTGGTGGTGAGTCGGCATGCTGGTGAGTTGGCGGTGCGTGTGGTGCGTGAGTATTTGGAGGGGTTGTTGCGGTGAGTGTGCGCGGGTTGTTGGAGTATTTGTCTGAGCAGATTGAGGTGAGTTATGGGGGGTGGGTGGTGGATTATCAGCAGGCGGAGCGGAGTACGCAGCTGAGTACGACGGCTGGCGGTGTGGTGGTGGTGCGTCCGTTGTCGGTGGTGTTTGCGCGGGAGTTGGAGCCTTTGGCGGGGAGTGTGGGCGGGGCGTCGCACTATGTGGTGGTGTTGGGGTTCACGGCGTTTGCGGCGAAGCGTGCGACGCCGCTTGAGGGTTATGATGAGATTCTTGGGTTGTATCGGTTTTTGAGTTCGCATCCGATGCGTCGTGGCGGGGGTGCGTATGTGACGATGGAGGAGGTGAGCGGTCTTGAGTTCACGCAGGAGGCAGGTCAGGTCGTTGGCGAGTGGCAGCAGCGGTATCACTTGCGATACGAGCGGTGATGCGGTGCGCGATGTGGTGCGTTATGCGCGGAACGGGTTGGGTTATGCGGTATGGCATCCCGACTATGGTTGGGTGGATGCGGGTGAAGTGGTGGCGTTGGTGGGCGCGTGTCCGTTTGGGTTCGTAGAGGTGGAGGAGCATGCCGCGTCGTCCGACGGTTCTGGCGCGGGCGTTGACGGAGAGTGAGTCGGCGCGGTTGGAAGCGTATTATTGTGCGCATGCGGATGCGTTGCATGCGTATGCGTGTCAGTTGACGGGCGGGGATGTGGCGCGTGCGCAGGATTTGGTGCAGGATACCTTTTTGCGGATTGCGGAGCGGTTTGCGTTGTTTGATGAGGCGCGTGAGTTTTTGCCGTTTGCGCGGCGGGTGATGCGGAATTTGTGGATTGATCAGGGTCGCAAGCGTGTGGTGGCGACGGTGCGATTATGGGAGGAGCGTTAGATGCCGTTGGTGACGCAGCCGTTGGTGGGGCTGGGTTCGATTGAGCAGTCGCATGTGTGTTGGTATCGCGATGATGGGGGGTTGGCGGATGCGTCGCCGTTGGCGGCTGTGGATGCGGCGGCGTCGGTGGTTCAGGGCGGTGTGGCGCGTGTGCGTGTGCAGGTGCATGTGGCGGATTGGGAGTATCTGGCGTCATTTCGTTATGCGTTGGCGTATCGTGTGTCTGGGGACGGGGGCGACAGTTGGGGGTCTTGGGAGTTGGTGGGGGACAGCACGGCTGGGGTGCGTGTGTGGGATTCGGCGTATTTTGTGGACGGGGCGTCGGTGGATGTGTCGCGGTTGCCTGCGCCTGCAAGTAATGCGGTGTTTGTGGCGGGCGAGGCGGTGGAGTCGGCGCGTGCGACGGGCGTGCTATCGATGGCGGAGGGTCAGTACACGGAGTTGGAGTGGTGCGTGCGGTTTGTGGGTGCGAATGTTGGGGAGTTGTATGCGTTCAAGGTGGTGGCGGTTAGCAGCGCTGGGGATTCGTATTATGAGTTGAGCGCGTACCATGTGTATGCGCAGGTGGTGATTACGGCTCAGGAGTCGGAGGATGGGACGATGTTTTTCGAGCAATACACGCGAGCGGGTTGGGGTTTTGAGAAGGGTAATGAGCGTTCGGGTCGTTGGGTGAAGGCGCAGCAGAGTTTCAACTTGTTGCGTCGGTTGCCGATCCCGAATGTGGAGCAGTTTGCGTATGGCGGGTTTCGCGGGACGGAGGTTCCTGTTGGGTATCGTGCGGGTCGGTTTAGTGATCAGCGGATAACGATAGAGTGCGAGCTGACGCTGGATACGGTGTCGTTTCTGCTTGCTTGCTTTTTTGGGCAGCCTACTACTTCTGGCACTGGACCTTACACCCACAGTTTTTATTCCAGCAGTAATCCGAATCGGGCTGGTCGGACGCTGACGGTGTGGCAGCGGTTGCATGATGCGGCGTTGGGTGCGCCTGCTGGGGAGAAGCTGATTGGGTATGGCGGTGTGGCTGTGGAGACTTTGCGGTTGCGTGGGGAGCAGGGTGCGCGTGGCGGGTTGTTGAGTGTGGAGGCGTCGGCGAGTTTTCTGAGTGCGGTGGAGGCTGCGGAGGACGGGACGATTTGTACGGCGGCGTATGGGGGCGAGTTGCCGTTGGTGGTAGATGATATTGTGTTGACTTTGCGGGACAGTAGTGGGAACGCGCCGCAGTTTGCGCCTGATGTGGCGCGGATAGATTTGACGCTGAGTCGGACGGTGTTTGTGCGGTACGAGTTCGATGGTCGGTATATACCTGTGGGTTATTATTGGCGTGAGCCGCGTGTGACGGGGTTGGAGTTGGAGGTGTATCGGACGACGAATGTGCCTGTGCGGTTGGTGTGGGGCAACAGTGGCGCGGAGCCGTTTGTGCCGACGACGAGCGAGAGTGGTCGTCGGTACGCGCCGAGCGGTACGGCGTCGGCGTTGGTGTTGGAGTTTCGGTCGCAGACGAACGCGGCGCACAAGTTGACGATTGAGATTCCGAATTTGCATTTTCTGAGTGCGCAGGAGCGGAGTATGGACGGCGCGGTGTATGATACGCTGATGGTGATGCCTGTGTATAGCGCGAGCGACAAGACGAATTTGCGCAAGGTGGAGCTGGTGAATGCGCAGTCGGGGATTATCCCCGCGGATGCGTCGATTCAGCAGGTTGGCTCGTCGGTTACGGGTGTCTATTCGCCGTACTGAGGGGGTGATGGGCGATGGCGAAGCGTGCTGGCGCTGATGTTGTGGTTGAGGAGTGCGTGCAGGCGTTGGGTCGTCCTGTGCGTGAGTTTGGCGGGTTGGCGTTTCGTCCGTTGTTGTTTGGGGAGCAGCGTGCGTTGGAGCGTGGGCTGCAGGAGTTGTTGGGCGAGGAGGCGTTTTTGTTGACGATGCCGTTGGCGTTCACGGTGCGGTTGCAGCAGGCGCAGGGTGGCGTGGTGATGGACGAGGCGTTGCTGCGTGCGCGTGCGTTGGCGTTGCTGCGTGCGCATGGGGAGCGCGTGTTGGCGTTGCTGTGTGCGCATACGGGTCATAGTGTGGAGCAGCTTAGTCAGTTGACGGCTGGTGAGTTGTACGAGGCGATTCAGCACATTTTGGAGGTGCGCCCTTTGGAGTGTTGAGTGATTGGATGGCGCGTCGTGCGCCTGTGGATGGGGAGCGTGAGTCGGTGGACTGGTTGGAGGCGGCGTGTTTGCTGCGTGCGGTGTACGGCTTGGATTTGCATGGGTTGACGACTTATCAGGCGATGTTTTATTTGGCGGGTTTGCCGCGTGTGGTGGAGTTGACGAGGGGGTTGTAGATGCAGCGTGAGTTGACCTTGCTCCTTCGGACGCTTTACGATGATCGGGGCGCGCGTGCGGTCTTGGGCGATTTGTCGCGTGTGCAGGATGCGTTGCGTGGTACGGAGTCGTCGGCGTCGGGTGCGGGTCAGGCGTTGTCGGCGTTGTTGGCGGGTGGGGTTGGGGGCGCGGTTGGTGCGGGGTTGATGGCGGCGCTTGGGTCGGTGCAGAGTGTGCTGGGTTCGATTACTGGGTTGGCGGAGGGTTTTGTGCGCAGCGCGATTCAGGCGTCGATGCAGATGGAGCAGCTGCGGTTCGGGTTGGCGACGGTGTTGGGGGCGTGGAACGAGGTTCGTGATGCGCAGGGTCGTGTGTTGACGGGCGCGGAGCGTTATAATGCGTTGTTGTCGCTTTCTGGGGAGTTGATGCGTTCGATTCGTGCGGAGGCGAATCGGACGATATTGGAGACGGCGGAGTTGGTGGAGTTGGTGCAGACTGGGTTGGGGTATGCGTATGCGAAGGGTTTGAGTGCGGATCAGGCGGTGCGTGTGATTAGCGCGATTGGTCAGGCGGGAAGACTGATGGGTTTGACGGGACCGATGTTGGTGCAGGAGGTGCGTGCGTTGCTTGGCGGGGGTCGTCTGGAGAGCAGTCAGGTAGCGTTGTCGTTTGGGATTACGCGGGAGATGTTGGAGCGTTCGGGTCAGGATTTGGCGGAGGCGTTGCTTAGGGCGTTGTCGTCGGTGACGGATGCGGCGTCTGTGGCGGCGGATCGGTTGGATGTGCAGTGGAGTACCTTGACGAGTCAGGTGCAGGAGGCGTTGGCTCAGGTTGGGGATGGGCTTACGGGCGGGTTGGCGCGGTTTTTGCAGCAGCTTAATCAGGTGCTTGGTCAGTTGTTGGAGTCGGGTGTGTTTGAGCGGTTGGGGATATTTTTGCGGTTGTTGTGGCAGGCGTTGGTGGAGGGTGTGGGTTCGTTGGTGGAGGGTGTGCGTGGGGTATGGTCGTGGTTGAGTGGTGTGGTGTCGCGCTTTGGGGAGGCGTTGCGCTACATCTATCGGAGTTTGGGGTTGGAGGCGTTGTGGGGGGCGTTGCCAGCGGGTGCGCGTAATTTGTTGGGCGGGGTTGCGTCGGCGTTGATGCCGCCTGCGTTGCGTCAGGGTATGTGGTTAGGCGGGGCGATTGGTCAGGCGGTTGAAGGATATCGTGTGGCGTGGGATGTGGCAGGGATGATGGTCGGTCGCGGTCGCGGTGGCGGCGGCGATGTGCGTGTGGTGCCGCGTCGTGTGAGCGTGGGCGGTGGTGCGGATGCGCGTGCGCGGGAGCGTGCGCGGGAGCGTGCGCGGGAGCGTGCGGCGCGTGAGGGTGCGCAGGCGGCTCAGATTGAGCGCAAGTTGCGTGCGGGTGCGTATGAGGAGGCGTGGTCGGGGTTGTTGGAGGTGTTGACGCCTGAGACGGCGGAGTTGCTCGCGCCTGTGTTGGAGGCGATAGAGGTGGAGTTGGCGGGGTTGCGTGCGGCGGAGGTGCTGAGTCAGGTTGGCAAGGAGACATCGGGTCGGTTGCGTGAGGCGTTGTCGGCTCAGGCGTGGGAGGAGTATCGTCGCGTGTTGTCGGGCTATGCATCGCGTCGCGGGAGCGTGTTGGCGCGTGGGGTAGCGGAGCGCGAGCGTGCGCGTGAGGCGGAGGCGGAGCGTGCGGCGCAGTTGGAGGCGCGTCGGCGTCAGTTGTTCAGGGGGTTGTACGGGGCGGTAGGTGATGAGGAGTCGGTGTTGCGGATGGAGTATGAGGATGCGGTGCGTGCGTGGTTGGAGGCGGGGGTGTCGCCGTTGTGGGCTGGGATATATGGTGCGTTGCAGGTGTACGCGCCTGTGCAGCGTCGTCGTGAGGAGTTGCGGCGTCGGGATACGGAGGCGTTTGTAGAGCGGTTGCGGGAGTTTGGGGAGCGTGCGCGTGCGGAGGAGTTGCGCAGGTTGACGCGGCGGTATCGTGCGGGGTTGATGTCAACGGAGGATTATGCGCGTGCGTTGCGGCGGTTGGCGGGCGCGGGTCGGTTGGACGAGGGTGGCTTGGAGGCTTTGGCGGCGGGGTTGCGTGGGTCTGTGGAGGCGGGGCTGCCTGAGGCGCGTTTGTTTGAGGATGCGGAGTCGTTCCGTGCGCGTTGGTTGGCGGCGCTTAGCGACATGCGGGCGTATTGGGGTCAGTTTTTGGAGGGGCTGTTGCGTCCTGAGGAGTACGGGCGTGTGATGGAGGTGTTTGACGAGTTGGCGGTGGAGTTTGACCGTCGGTTTGTGCGTGTGGCGTCTGCTCGTTGGTCGGAGTTTGTGGAGGGTCTGGTGGGTGCGTTGGCGAGCGGTGTTCGTGGGGCGTTTGTGGGGTTGTTGGAGTCGGTGATGGCAGATTTTCGGCGGTTGGGCGAGGGTTTGCGCGGGTTTTTTGAGGGGCTTGTGGGGCTGATTCGGCGTGCGATAGCGGAGTTGGTGTATGAGCGTGTGATTCGGGCGTGGGTGGAGCGGTTGCTGGATTGGTTGCAGCAGCGTTTGGGCGGGTTGGGTGTTGGTGGTGGCGGCGTTGGCGGCAAGGTGAATGTTGGGGATGTGTTGACGAGTATCGCGATTGGTGCGTTTGTGAGTTGGGCGGGCGGCGCGTTGGGCAAGTGGCTGGGTGGGATTTTCAAGTTTCAGACGGGCGGTGCGCTTGTGCCGCGTCGTGTTGCGTTGGTTGGGGAGCAGGGTCCTGAGTTGCTGGTTATGGGCGCTGGGGCGTATGGGGGGGTGTATCCAGCGTCGTTGTTGGAGCAGGTGCGTTTTGGTTCGGGTGCGCCGAGCGCGGTTCAGATTACGGTGCAGGTGTCGGATTTCAGTGAGGTTGGTTTGGCGCGTCGTGTGGCGACGGAGGTGCGTCGTGTGCTGCGGGAGCGTGGGGTGTAAGGGATGTTTCGGTTTGGGGATGCGGATTTGACGCCGTGGGTGAGTCGTGTGTCGGTGCAGGAGGAGTATGAAGCAGTGGTGTTGGAGCGTTGGGGCGCGCCTGGGCTAATTGTGGGTGCTCATCAGGCGCGTGGGTGGCGAATCACGGCGCAAGGGTATGCGTTTGGGGAGAGTTTGTCGGAGCTCAGGCAGGTGCTTGGGCTGGCGAAGCGGTTAGGGGTGCAGCGGTTGCAGTTTGACGAGTCGCGGGTAGTGCCTGCGTATTTGGAGCGTTTTGTGGTGTCGGATTGGGACGGCGGGCTGTTGATGCCGAATGTGCGGTTGGAGTTTGTTGGGGTTGGGTACGCGGAGGACGCCGTGGCGCAGGCGTTGGTGTTTAGTGGGGCGTCGGGGACGACGAACTACGCACGGAACGGTGAGGTGGTGAATCGTGGGGATTATGAGGCGGCGTTGCGGGTGGAGTTGGATTTGACCTATCCTGCGAGCGAGAGTACGAACGAGCATCTGGATATTTTTTTAGGACTTTACGAGATTGCGTCGGATCCGCACGAGGTGGAGCGCGAGTTTATTTTTCGTGTGCCGAGTGTGACGCGGCGTGGGGTGGTGGTGATTGACAGTGGTGTGGAGCGGTACGGGTTGTGGTATCCCGATTGGTATCGGTTGGTGGATATTGGGGAGCGTCGGGAGTTGCCGCGTGTGCCTGTGTCGCGCACGGCGTCGGGTCGGTGGCAGGTGTCGTTGCGGGTGAGGGCGTTCAACAACGGGTTGTATGCGTTTACGGTGCATGAGGCGCGTGTGCGTGTGTTACAGCGGTACAGTCAGTGGTGATGGGTATGGACGGGTTGCGGTTGGCGTGTTATGTGCGTGGGGGTGGCGGGGTTTGGCGTCGGGTGTACGAGTGTGAGGGTGATGTTGAGCGGTTGTCGGTGCGTTGGGTGCGTGGGTGTGCAGAGCGTTTGGTGTGGGAGCGTGTGTCGCCGTTGCCTGATGCGGTGGTGGTGGTGGTGGATGGTGAGCTGCGGTTGCGACTTGTGCGTGTGGATGTGATGGCAGGTGAGGTATGTGTGTGGCGTGGGTATTTGGTGCGTGCGGTGCATGGTGGGGGTGTGTATCGGTATGAGTGTTGGGGGTATCGGTTGTGGTCGCCTGATTGGGTGAGTTATCGTGTGTGTGCGGGTGCGCGTGCGGACACGGTGTTTTTGGATGTGTTGCGTCAGGTTATGGGGCGTGCGGGTGGGGTGTTGTGGGATCAGCCGTGTGGGTGGTATCAGGCGTTGTGTGGGATGGAGTTGCCTGCGCAGTTGTTTGTGGAGTCGCCTGTGGGTGAGGTGTGGGACTGGTTGGAGCAGCGGACGGGTTATGCGGTTGTGGAGGGTGAGCGTTGGGATGTGGACCCTAACGCGGGGTATGCGCACTGGTTGGTGGATTGGGGCGCGGGTGAGGAGTTGTTGGCGGTGGAGGTGTCGGATGCGGATGTGGTGTGGGATGTGGACTACAGTGGGGTTGCGACTCGGTTGCGTTTTGTTGGGGGTGCGCCTGCGGTAGCGAATCGGTTGAGTAATGGTCGGTTTCGTGGGGAGTTGTTGTCGGGCGGGTCTGTAGTGTTGGCGGATGACGATTTTGCGTTGCCGTGGCAGGTTGTTGGAGGCATGTGGTTGGAGGATGGGAGTCAGCTTTCGGGTAGGCGTGCGGCGCGGTTGGGCGCGGGTGGGAAGTTGGTGTCGCCGCCGTTGCCGAGACCTGAGTTGGCGTACGGTGTGTGGCGGGTGCGGTTTTATATGACGGCGAGCAACAGCAGTGCGAGTGTGGCGCATGTGTGGGTGGTGGTGAACGGGGTGCGTTGGTATCGTGCGACGGCGACGACGCCTGCGCGGAGCGGCTACCATTTGTGCGAGGTTTATTTGCCGTATTCGGACGGGTTGTTTGTGGCGGGCGCGGATGTGCGGTTGGAGCTTGAGAGTGTGGGTGTGGCGGATATTGACGGGGTGAGCGTGGAGGATGCGGCGTTGTCGGTTGACGGGTGGGAGGTGTCGGATTTGCAGAGTGTGGTTGGTGACGACGATTTTGTGGATTGGACGCGGTTTAATGGCGCGTCGTTGGTGGCGGGTATGTTTGGGGGTCAGGCGTTGCGTTTGGGGGCGGGCGATTTTGCGGAGCGCAGGTTTTTGCATCCTGAGAGTACGATGCTGTGGGTGCGTGTTGGGTTTTATGGGCGTGTGCCGTCTGGGGGTGCTGGGTCGGTGCAGGTGCGTGTGGAGGCGTATTTGGGCGGGAGTTGGGATGTGCGTGGGTCGTGGACGGCGTCGCTGAGCGGCGACAGTTGGCAGTGGCGCGAGCAGACGGTTGAGGTGAACGCTGTGCCGTTGGATACGCCGATGCGGCTAATAGTGGCGCATGCGGGCGGTGCGACGGTGGATGTGGATGCGGTGACGGGGTATTTTGCGCCGTCGGTGTCGTTGCCGTCGTATCCGTTGTTTGTGGAGAGCGTTGGCGATTTGGGGGAGCGTGTGGTGCGATTGCTGCGGCGTGTGAACTGGAATAGCGCTTACGATTGGGAGTGTACCTATGGGATTAAGCAGCGTGTGCGGTTTGAGCCGAAGTTGAACGGGCGTGTGTGGTTTGATTTGGTGGTGCAGACGCCTTCGGACACGCGGTGGCTGCATGCTTTGTTGGAGGTGGGCGGGGTGCGGTATGTCGTACCTGCGTTGGGTCGGGCGTATGCGGAGTATACGCGGTTTGGGTTGGCGTTGGATGCGAATGAGGTATCGGAGGTGTGGGTGCATTTGCTGATGGAGCGGTTGTCGTGGGGGGACAATCGCGGCGCGGGGTTGGCGGGTGCGTATTTGGCGGTGTATCCGTATGGGTCGCGTGTGCCGAGTATTGAGCCGTGGCGTTTGGGTTATGGGGGCGAGGTTGTGGAGTCGCGTTATGGGGAGCTTTTGAGCGAGGGTGCGTCGGATTGGGCGCGTTGGGTGCGTGACAATTGGGCGTCCGTGCGACGTGAGGTGCGGTATCCGTTTCGTTCGGCTGCGGAGCTTGATCGTGTGCGTGGGGTGTTGGAGTCGCGGTATGGGGAGCCTGAGTCGGTGGTGGAGGTGGTGCTGCCGTATAGCGGGGATGCGCGGTTGTTGATGCCGCACAGGTATCGTTGGGTGGTGGGCGGTCGTGAGTACAAGGTTGCGGAGTTGGAGTATCGGGATGGGGTGTTGCAGGCGCGGTTGGGTCGCGCGGTTCCGAGTTTGCCTGATCTGATTCGTAGTTAGGGTTGGTGGTGATGGCGATGCAGGATTGGACGGGTCAGTTGCCGAATTTGGGTGCGACGGCGGCGATTATTTGGTTGTTGGTGCATATATTCCGGGTGTTGTTGCCTGATTTGATTATGCGCGTGATAGGCGAGTTGGACAGGCAGCGTGTGGAGTATTTGAGCGCGTTGTCGGATTTTCGGAAGGAGCTCAGTGAGCAGCGTGCGGTGTTGGAGCGGTTGACGAACGCGATGGAGCAGTTGTCGCGTCGGTTGGAGGGTAAGTGACATGATGATTGCGTATCTGGGCGCTGACGGACAGATTGTTGATGTGCGCGAGGCGTCGCCACTGCCCGTTCAGGTGGCGAACGCAAAGCCTGTCCCTGCCGACACCCTGCTTATCGCCACAACGAACCTCTTTCCCACAGGCGAGCGCGACCTGCTGGGCAACACAGGCGCACCCGAACTGCCCACCTTAGACGCCTGCGGACAGTACCGCAAACTCATCTGGTTCTACTTCCGCGAAGGCGCAGGAGACACCACCTACACCATCCTTGCCCGCGTCACCGACCATAACGGCGCACCGCTCGGCGCAGGCTGGCTCACAATCGCTTCAGGCACGCTCCCTGGCGGTGCGAACAGCTGGAACCGCCTCGAAATCCCCGCCACAGGCGATGCCTACTACGACCAGTACCGTATTCTCGTGAACCGCACAGGCGGCTCGGGCTATTACCTCATCAGCAAGATTGTGGGGGTGCGCTAATGCCGAAGGTGTGCCTGATTACCAGCAACCTGACACGGTTCAACAAGGTCTGGACGCAGGTGCTGCGCCATCTCGGAATCGACTACACCCTGTGCGTGGCGACTTCGGGTGGCGTCGGCGCAACGATTCAGACCCCGCAAGGCGGGCTTGCCGCCAACAGTACCGACCTGCGCAACTACTTCCGCCTGTTCGACGCGGTGATTCTTTGCGACCACGCGATGCTTCTCAGCGAAACCGCCGTCATCAACTACTCGGTCTACTGGCTCAGCTGGAACGCGCCTGAAGACCCGCCGTTCCTGTTTTTCAACCCGCACTTTTCTACGGCAATCACCGAGAGCGCGTACAACAGCAACTTCCCCAGCGATTTCCCGATTGTGCGTCCGAACGCCAGCGACCTTGCGGGCACGCTCTACGCCGCCGATGGGGGCAGCCCGTCTGCCTTCACTCCGCTCTTGGCAGGAGGCATCGAAGCACGCGGCGCGTGCGTGCTGTTTCTTGCCGAGAATATCCGTGCGCATGTGATGACCGTCTGCAACGCGCACGGGGCAAGCGCGTCCTCGAATGTTGTCCCGTACTATTGGAAACTGAACCCTGCGCTGCACAGCACGCTGGCGAATACGAACTATACGCATCGCGCGGCGCGAAACGGGCGCGCTGGCGAGATTCTGGCTATGCCTGCGCCGCCGACGAATTCCGAAGACACTGAGACCTACGGCAGCGATTGCGTCGTGGCGTACCGCTACCGCAACATCTTCTGGCTCCCACACGCGATTCGCAGGCTTCCCGACACGATAAACTTGCACAGCTCGTACAGACTCGATACTTTGGCGCCGATGTTGTTCTGGCTGCTGTACGGCTTGCAGCTCGCAGGCGTGCGTCCGCGCTATAAACTGCCCGTGCAGATGGAGACCGACCACCCCATCGAATCGTTTGCGAACACGCCGCCGTTCAATCTCTCGTATCGTCAGCAGATGGAAGCGTTGCTGGCGAAGCACGACTATATGCGCGAGTTTGCACGACGCACGGGCACAGCGATTATTCACGGCGTGCGCGTCGGCGGACGGCATCGCTCGACCAGCCCCACCTACCACTGGCAGATGATGTACGGTACGGGCGTTCCCGCCGATGCGCGAGCCGTGGCACAGCAGATTAATCAGTTGTTGGTCGCGGGGCATCGGGAGGGCACGACGCCGTGCGGCGTGCATGACCACACGGCGGGCAACTTCCAAGGCGGGTACTGGCTGGGTGATGTGCGTGCGGGGTTCCGTCGGCACAGCGGAATGCGCTACGGCGCACCTGCGAATGTGCCGATTAGCCGCGGACGATGCTGCGTCGCGCCGCATGTGCTGCCTGCGGGCGTCGCGCCGCCGAATGCGCTGACCGTGCAGGTGGGCGATGCGGAAATGGTGGAGTGGGATCACACGATGAGCGGCACGGGCGACACTTTCGATTTACCGCTGGGGAATATTCACGCGGCGCGGATTGTGATTGAGAGCGAGATTGAGGAGATGCTCGCGCTGGGCTTTCCTGACGGGCATTGCGCAGGACACAAGTATACGAACACCGCTGCGAACGCTTCTGGAGGCGAATGCTACTGGCAGGCGCTCAAAGAGTTCGGCTTTCGCGGCGTGCGTTCGGCGAGTGCGTGTAATGCGCCGCATAACACGAAGCGTGTCGTGTCGAACCGTTTGTGGCACGGGTTCCATCTGATAACGGATTTTGGGTTCGATTTGGTACACCCCTCCGCGGGCTACTCGCGTGGGCTGTATTATCCCGACTCGCCCAGTGGGGGCGACGGCGTGCGTCATTGGCAACTGGATCACGGCAACGATATTAGCGCGAACTGGACGACCAGCGCGGTGGCGGCGTGGCGGGCGTATCGGCGCGTGGTATGTCAAGGGATTGGCAACTGGCTGTTTACTACAGCGGTTGTGCTGGGCGGGTTCTACATCCACCCGGGCGCGCAATTGATGATTATATCGCTGAGCGATCCGAACGCGCGGTTTAATGGCTGGAGCGTTCAGAATGTGATTGGGCATCCGCACTACAATCATGAGGTAGAGCTGCTGGAGAACATGGACGCAGTGGTGCGGCTCTTGTCCGATGTGTTGTATTGGGGCACGATTACGGATGTGATGGATCTCAGGGAACGGGTGCTGGAGGGCTAACGGGCTGCCCGCGCCACCTGCTGCAGAATCGCCTCAATCTTTGCGACCTGTGGCTGCACGGTGAACGAGTCGCATACCTGTCGAAAACTCCAACCCAGCGCCCCATCCGAACTCAAAATAGGATAAGGGGCAGGAAGGGCGGCGCGGCGGAATACCCGTCAGAGCGACCAGCCACAGGTTGCCCTGTGCTGCTGCGCGTACGCTATTATAGCAGCCGCTGGCGTCCCTTGCTTGTGCAAGGTTAGCGTCTGTCGTGCAGACGCTTGCCATCTTGTCGCCGCCAACCCGCGAACTACCCTCTAAAGCCACTCAGGGGCTGCCCCGTCGGGCGGACTATACTCCTTACGGGTGTTCCCCATCGGGCGCATCGCTATTAGAGCGGGTTCCTGCCCATTTGATGGGGACGCTTACTTCCTGCCCTGTCAACCATGATACCCGATTGCGGTGGACAATCGGAAGGGGGGCTTGACTTTTTTGTCATGGGCATGGTATAATCGTAGCGTAGGTAGAGATGGTGTAGGCAGAGGAGATGGATATGCGGAGGCGCAAGTGGGTATCGGAACGAGCAAAGCAGCTGCGCGAACTGCGGATACAGAAGGGCTATTCGCGAGTGGAGCTGAGCATGAAGGCGGGTGTGAGCGACATGGTTATCTACAAGATAGAGGCGTTCGGCTATATCCCGACGGAGCCCACGATTGAGAAGTTGGCGGCGGTTCTCGGTGAGGAGGTGTGGGCGTTGTTCGGGGAGGAGATTTAATAGCGACCCTCTGGCTTGCATTGCGCGGATGAGAGCGAGTTTCTCCCGAAACATCAGTTTCGGGCGTCCGCGGGTCTTGAGAGCGCGCAGGTGCGCCAATACCACCAGCGCGAACGGGTTCTCGGACTGCTCCAGCGCCGCCTCGTCCAAGTCGAGCAACTTGACTGTAGGAAACTCGAAGCGGAGATTGCACCCTGCGAGGCTGCGCTCGAACACGCTCGGACGCCAGTTCGGATCATCGTCCGCCAGTATCGCCAGACTGATGAGTTCGGGATAGTCGTTCGCGTCGAGGATTCGGTAGTAGTAGACGAACATGCGCAGCGGGAAGTTGGGGTCGCGCTGCGCCTGTATCTCGATGTGCAACAGTACGACGCGCTGGACGCCATCCCGAAAAGAGACCCGCACCAGCACATCCACACTCCGCGCGCCCTTGCGCAACTGCGCGGGCGCGAGGCGGTGCAACTCCGTGCTTAGGAACTCCGCAGGGCGCGTCCAGTCAATCTGTGCGTGTAGCGACGGGAACAGCAGCGACAAACATTCGGGCAGGAAGGCGCGAATCGCGAACTTCCAGCCCTCGTCGAAGCCGCGACGGACTCGTCTGCGTGGGCGCATAGCGCGTCGGGGATTCGCAACGCCCCGTGAGGCTCCTGCCCGCATCGTGGACGGGGTATAATTTAGCCACGCTAAACATAGGAGGTATCCTAACGCGCTATGAGTTATCCGTGCTATATGCGCTTGCCACACGAGCTGCAGCAGGCGACCGAGATTGTAGACCTTATCGGCTACACGCCGCTGATACGACTGCGCCGTGTGACGCGCCATCTGCCCGACAGCATCGAGATTTATGGCAAGGCGGAGTGGTTCAATCCGGGCGGCTCCGTCAAAGACCGCCCCGCGTGGAACATCGTGCGCACGGCGATTGAGCGCGGCGAGCTGCGCCCTGGCAAGCGGTTGCTGGATGCCACCTCGGGCAACACAGGCATCGCCTTCGCGATGATTGGCGCCGCGCTGGGCTTTGGCGTCACGCTCTGCGTGCCCGCCAATGTCAGTATGGAGCGCAAGCGCATCCTGAAGGCATACGGCGCGGAGGTAATCTACACCGACCCGCTGGAGAGTTCTGACGGCGCGATTCGCAAGGCACGCGAACTCTACGCTCTGCACCCCGAACGCTACTACTACGCCGACCAATACAACAACCCCGCCAACTGGCAGGCGCACTACGAGACCACGGGCGTCGAAATCTGGCAGCAGACGGAAGGGCGCATCACGCACTTCGTGGCGGGGCTGGGCACCACGGGCACTTTCGTCGGGGTGGGGCGACGCCTGCGCGAATACAAGCCCGACATCCAACTTATCTCGCTGCAACCTGACTCGCCGTTTCATGGGCTGGAGGGGCTGAAGCACCTGGAGACGGCGATTGTGCCAGGCATCTACGACCCGATGCTGGCAGACGCGAACTTGGCGGTTAGCACTGAGGACGCCTACGCGATGGCACGACGGCTCGCACGCGAGGAGGGCTTGCTGGTGGGCATCTCGGCGGCGGCAGCAGTCGTCGGATCGCTGCGCGTCGCCGAAGCTATTGTGCGCGACGCCGAAATGCGCGGCGAGGAACCCCACGCGGTCATCGTGACCATCCTGTGTGACAGCGCAGACAAGTACCTCTCCGAGCGGTTCTGGGACGACGAGACGCCATGAGGCTACTGCTGACCCCTGAAGTAGAGGCGTCCATCCGCGCGCACGCCCGCGAGGAGTACCCCCACGAATGTTGCGGCGCGCTGCTGGGCACAGAGGACGGCGAGACGCGCATCATCCAGCAGATTATCCGCCTCGCCAACGAACGCACCGACCAACGCGAGCGACGCTTCTACATCAGCCCGCAACAAGTGCTGCAGGCAGAGCGTCAGGCGCGTGCAGCGGGACTGCTCCTGCTCGGCTTCTATCACTCGCACCCCGACCATCCAGCCGTCCCTTCGGAATACGACCGCGAACACGCGCTACCGTACTACTCGTACCCCATCGTTGCCGTTGTTCGAGGCGAGCCGACCGACCTACGCTCTTGGCGGCTGAAGGAAGATCGGTCAGGCTTCGTGGAGGAAGCAGTCGTTGAAAAGTCGTAGGTCGCCTACGACGCCGCGCCTCCGACAGACTTATTCTCCCTCGCTGCGCGTGCGTGCGCTGGTGGGCGCGTCGAGGATGGCTTGCGGCGGCGCGTAGACGAACACATGCTCGCTCACGCGCTCCACACTGCCTTCAATCGCATACACCACGCCATTGAGGAAGTCAATCACGCGCTCGCGCAAGCCCTGCGGGGTCGCCGCGAGGTTGAGAATCTGCTGGACGCCCGCTTTCAGCCCATCGGCAGCGACCCGCGCGTCCTCGAAACTGAGTACCTCCTTGCGGATGGTGATGTGGTACGCCGACACGCGGCGGTATCGGACATCGGTTGCGTGCGCGGGTAGCGCCTCGTCCTCGTCTTCCTCGCGGTTCAGCCCGACCCAAGTGCGCACACGCGCCCACAGCGTCGGTCGCGCTTCGTACTCCTCGTCCATCTCATCGTAATGACGGCTCATCGGTCTACCTCCCTGTAAGGTGTTTGTGTGCGCGCGCCGAAAAGCGCGCTGCCGAGGCGCAGCATCGTGCTGCCCTCTTCAATCGCGATTTCGAAGTCGTGCGACATGCCCATCGATAGCCAGCGTCGGTTCGGCGCGGGTAGCGTCTCGTAGAGGCGGCGCAGGCGTTGGAACACCGCGCGGAGAACACGCACATCGTCCGTGTCGGGCGCGATGCCCATCAGCCCTTGCAGCTCGACGCCGTCAGTGCGCAGCGTCTGCTCAATCAACGCGGGCGCGTCTTCAAAAGAGACGCCCGCGCGCCCCTCGACCTCTGCAAGGCGCACTTCAATAAGCACTGGCTGCACTAACCCGCGCTTCTGCGCCACGCGCTGCACCTCCTGCAGTAAGGATACCCTATCTACCACTTGTATTAATGCAAACCGACCCACGACATATTTGACCTTATTGGTTTGGAGGTGTCCAATAAAGTGCCACCGTATGTCGTGGGGTAGGGCGTCCAGTTTTGTGCGCGCCTCTTGCCAGTAGTTCTCGCCGAAGTCGCGCAGTCCGAGCGCGTAGGCGTCGGCGATTCGGTCAGGCGGGACGCCTTTGCTCACGGCAACGATGCATACCTCGGCAGGGTCGCGTCCCGCGCGGGCGCACGCGGCGGCAATCCGCGCTTGCAGCGACTGCCAGCGCTCAGATAGAGACGGCGTCTGCGCCATTCCCGCTGCTCTGGCTCTCGGCGGCGCGTTGGGCGGCTTCAGCGTATGCTTCCTCCAGCGCGCCGCTCTTGTGCTTCTTCGCCAACTGTTCCAGCCGTCCCGTCTCCATAAACCACACGCGCTCGGCGATATTGGTCGCGTGATCGGCGATACGCTCCAAATAGTGCGCGACCAGCAGGAGCCACGACGCCGCCGTCACCTGTTCGGGATGCTCGCGCATAATCTCTTGCAACTGCGTGCGGAGACGCCGATAAATCGCGTCCACCTCGTCGTCTTGCTGGCAGACCTGAATCACCTTCTGGAGGTCGCGCTTGACATACGCCTCGATGCTCTCCAAGAGCATCCGTCGCGCGGCGTTCGCCAAGCGGGGGATGTCTACCAGTTGCTCCACGGGCGGCTCGTCGCGAATCTTGCGCGCGGCTTTGGCGACATCGACCGCGTAATCGCCGATACGCTCGATGTCGGTAATCATCTTCATGATGGTGCCAATCACGCGCAGGTCGCTGCCCATCGGCTGCTGCAGGGCGATGAGCCGCAGGCAGCTCGATTCAATCTCCACATCGATTTGGTCTACCTCGTCGTCGCGTACAAGCACCTGCTCCGCGCGCGTCATATCGTGCCGCCAGAGTGCCTCGACGGCGTCCGCGACCATCCCCTCCACGATACTCGCCATCGCAAGCACCTTCGTCTCCAGCTCCTGCAGCTCCGCGTCAAAGGCTTGTCTCGTCGTCATCGGCGGAGAGTATACCTAAAGTGAAAGGTTTTCGCGACAGCGGGAGGCAAATCTTGTATGGGTGAGAAATCGCCCCACTACCGATTGGATTTGGCAAGTATAAATGCTTCCAAGCGCGAAAATTCTCGGAAAAGTGCGTTTTGCGCTTTCATTTGCCTTCCTGTGGCTTTCCGAGATGCTATCGGTCTTTCAAAATCCCCAGAGAGTTGCAGGAAGTGAGGGGTAGGCATGCTATTATATAACCCATCCCGTTGGCGAGAGCAGGGACGCAGAGACAGCAATGCGCAGGGACGACCGTTTCGCAGAGCAGTTGCAACTTGGGGAGGACATTGGCGCGGCGCGGCTGCGCCATGCGTGGCGCAATGTGGTGCAGGCGTTGCTGCCGAGCATGGCTCCCTCCAGCCGTCGGTATCTTGAGGCGATTGTGCCGATAGGCATCGAGGGCGACTGCGTGCGCTTGCGCTTGGACAGCGCGTTCGGACGCAACTGGGTACAGCGGCGATTCCAGCGCGACCTCCAGGAGGCGTTGAGCCAGCAGTTGGGTTTCCCTGTGGTGGTGCAGTTCGTGGGCGCGGATGGCGCGCCTGAGCCGCCGCCCCCGCCTGTCGCTGCGCCGACCGTGCCGTCTGCCCGCAGCGCGCCTGCCCTGCCGCGTCCCCAATTCAATCCGAGCTTCACCTTCGAGAGCTTTGTGGTCGGCGCGAGCAACCGTTTGGCGCACGCGGCGGCGGTCGCCATCGCGCAGGGTAGCAACAGCCGCTACAACCCTCTCTTCCTCTACAGCCCGCCTGGTCTGGGCAAGACGCACCTGATGCACGCGATTGGGCAAGCGTTCCTGCAGCGTGTCCCGAACGCCTGTGTGGTGTATCTCAGCGGCGAGGAGTTCGTGCGCGGTTATGTGCAGGCGATGCGCCAGCAGAAAGCCGACGAGTTCCGCGAACGCTACCGCGCCGTACACCTGTGGCTGGTGGACGATGTGCAGTTCATCGCGGGCAAGGAGCGCACGCAGGAGGAGTTCTTCCATATCTTCAATATGTTGCATGGAGCGGGCAAGCAGCTGGTGCTGTCCAGCGATAAAGCCCCGCGCGAGCTTATCGGCGTCGAGGAGCGGCTGCGCTCGCGCTTCGAGATGGGGCTATGCGCCGATATCGCGCCGCCCGATTTGGAGACGCGCGTCGCCATCCTGCTCAATAAGGCGGAGCGCGACGGCATTGAGCTGCCGCTGGCGGTCGCCGAGTTCATCGCCGACAAGATACAATCGAATGTGCGCGTGCTGGAAGGGGTATTAACGCGCGTGGTAGCCCAAAGTTCACTCACGGGCGAGCCGCTCACGCTGGCGCTGGCGGCGCAGGCATTGCAGGCGTACTTGGTGAACGCGCAGCCACAGCCCGTGCAGACGCCCTCGCTGGAGCGGATTGTGCGCATGGTGTGCGATGAGTTAGGCGTGCCCCCAGACGAGCTTCTCGGCGGCAGTCGCCGGGGCGAGGTCGTGCAGGCGCGCCAGATTGCCGTGTTCCTCGCGCGCGAAACAACCGGCGAATCGTGGCAGCGCATCGCGCAGGCGTTAGGACGCGCGGATCATACGACAGTGCTGCATGCCTACAAGCAAGCCGAGCATCGGCTACGCCAAGACGCCCGCCTGCGCGAGCGCGTGCAGAACCTCCGCCAGCGCGTGGGCTAACCCTGCGCGTCCGAACCCAGCACCTCGACGGTAATCGTCGCCTCGATGTCCGCCTCCCAGCGAATTGCCACCGCGTGTGTCCCCGCCGTCTTGATTGGCTCCAGCAGATCAATCGTGCGCTTGTCGACGCGCACGCCGTGCTGCTGCTGGATGGCTTCGGCGATGGCGTCGGTAGTCACCGCGCCGAACAGCTTCGTGGAGTTGGGCGCGGTGCGTCCCTGAATCGTGACGGTCTGCCCGTTCAGTTGGGCGGCGGCGTCGCGCGCGGCTTGGCGGAGCTGCTCGGCGCGCTCTTTGCGCACGCGCTCGCGCTCCGCACGCATCTTCAAGTTGCCCTTCGTGGCGGGCACTGCCCAGCCCTTCGGAATCAGGTAGTTCCGCGCGTAGCCGCCCGC
>Ga0308415_1000202_pt1 | contig 25613 bp, 20 predicted proteins | sample HotsprSampleOS55_FD_203465 | JGI IMG/M metagenome (GOLD analysis project Ga0308415, IMG submission 203465) | Hot spring phototrophic mat microbial communities from Octopus Spring, Yellowstone National Park, Wyoming, United States - 20090730_OS55 ... | reverse complement strand
TGGCCGTCGCCGACGTGGTCCGCCGCATCCCCGGCGCTCCTGCCTTCCTGCCCGGGGTGGAAATCTCCACCCTGCTGGACGGCACGCTGGTCCACATCATGGGCTACGGCGTCCGCCCCGATGATCCGCTGCTGCTGGACCTGCTGCGGGCCAACCGGGAGCGGCTGGAATGGGTCAACGACGAGACTCTGCGGCGAATGGCGCGGGCGGGTTACCCGGTGGACCTGGAAGCGTATGCCGTCTACGAAAACGACCCGCGTCGGGGCGGCTGGAAAGGGTTAAATTTTCTGATAGATACCGGCCTCTGCCGGGACGTCCGGGACTTCTTTGAGCGCATCTTTGTGGACCCGGTCCGTCCTCCGGCGCCGGATTTTCCCCATCCGGCGGAGGCCATCGCCCGCATTCGGGCGGCAGGCGGGGTGCCCGTCCTGGCCCACCCCGGCGCCAGTTTGCGCCACCCGGGGCCGATAGAGGAGGCGCTGGCCCCGTTTCTGGAGTTCGGCATCGCCGGGGTGGAGTGCCACACCCCCTACCACTCTCCGGAGACGACGACCCGCTGTCGGGCGTTCGTTCTCCGCCACGGCCTCCTGGTGACCGGCGGCTCCGACTGTCACGGAGAATTTGCCGACCGCCAACTGGGCATCCCACCGGTGACGGTGGAGGAATTGCATTTGGGCGACCTGGTGGGCAGAGCAATGAAATAGGACACGGATCAACACGGATTTCCCGGATCGGCACGGATAAAAATTCCGTGAAAATCCATACCATCCGTGTCCATCCGTGTCCCATTGAAAGCGGATCATCAGTTATGGAAGAATCTGAGAAAGTGGAAACAGAGACTGAGGTTCCAGCCGAAGAACCGGTCCAATGCCAGGAACAGTCCCCTAAACCGGAGCAGTCCGAACAGCCCATCGTGGGCGTCCGCTTTCAGGAAGGGGGGAAGATTTACTCTTTCCTCCCCGGCTCCTGCACCGACCTGAGGCCGGGCGACTTCGTCGTGGTGGATACGGCCTGGGGGCGGCAGATTGGCCGCGTCGCCTTCATCCGGTACCTGCCCCCGGAGAAACGCCGGGACGACCTGAAGACGGTCCTCCGGCGGGCCACCGGCGCCGACCTGGCCCTCCGGCAACAGTGGGAGGAGAAAGCGCGGGAGGTCCTCCACCAGTTGCGCGCCCGGGCCCTCCGAGAGTCCCTGCCGGTCAAGTTCGCCACCGCCGAGTACACGCTGGACGGGAAACGGCTCACCATCCTCTACGAGACGGAGGCGCGGGTAGACCTGGAGGCAATCCGGCAGGAACTGTCCACGAACCTTCAGACCCAGGTGGAGATGCGACAAATCGGGCCCCGGGACCGGGCGAAACTCCTGGGCGGATACGGAGCCTGCGGCGAGCCCCGCTGTTGCTCCCGCTTCCTCTCCGACTTCAGCCCCGTCTCCATCCGCATGGGCAAAGCCCAGGGCATCTCCCTGACGCCGTCCGACATCACCGGGATGTGCGGACGACTGCGCTGCTGCATCGCCTACGAGTACGAGACCTACCAGGAGGCCCTCCAGGGACTGCCCAAACTCAAGAGCATGGTTCGCACCCCCCGGGGCGTGGGCAAAGTGGTGGACCTGGCCCCGCTGAAGCGGACGGTGATCGTCCAGATGGAGGACCAGCGGGTGGAAGTCCCCGCCGATGAGGTAGAGGTCCTGCCGAAAGATTTCCCCGTTTCCGGGCCTCAGGAGGACGAATGAGCGCAAAGGGACGGGTTCTGGTCATCCTGGCCCATCCGGACGACCCGGAGTTCTTCTGCGGCGGGACGGTGGGGCGGTGGGTCCGAGAAGGTTGGGAAGTCATCTACGTCCTGGCGACGCACGGGGAGCGGGGCGCCGATGACCCGACCATCCCCACAGACCAACTGGCCCGCATCCGGGAGGAGGAACAGCGGGCCGCCGCGCGCGTCCTGGGGGTGCGGGAGGTCGTCTTCCTGGATTACCCCGACGGGTCACTAACCCCCACCCTGGAGTTGCGTCGGGACCTGACCCGCCAGATTCGCCGCTGGAAACCAGACGTGGTCATCACCTGCGACCCCACCGTCCGCTACCGCTCCGGGTATCTGAACCACCCCGACCATCGGGCCATCGGCGACGCCGCGCTGGACGCCGTCTACCCCGATGCCCGCAACCCCCGCCAGTTCCCCGAACTGCTGGCGGAAGGACTGGAGCCCCACCGGGTGCGGGAGGTCTACATCGCCGGCGCCGCCGAGCCGGATACCGAAGTGGACATCACCGAGACGTTGCCCCTGAAACTGGAGGCCCTCCGCCAGCATCGCTCCCAGATTGCCGACCCGGACGGCCTGGAGGCCCGGCTGCGGGAGTGGTACCGGAAAGTGGAACCGGACGGGACACTCCGGTACGTGGAGCGTTTCCGGCGGGTGGTGCTGAGATAGCCAGGCCCGACGCTAAAGCGTCGGGCTTATATTGCAAAGCCCCTCCGGGGCTCAAAACAGCCCGCAGGCCTTGGCCCCTACGGGAACGTGCCAGGCACTTCCGGAAGTGCCTGGCACGTTGTATTTGCCCCCCAAATAATCCGCGCTATAATCTCCCAAAAGGAGGGAGGGATGAAAACTGCAGACCTGATTCTGACCGGTGGCACGGTCGTCACCATGAACGAGCGGTACGACATCTGGGAGCCGGGGGCGGTGGCCGTCCGGGACGGGGCCATCGTCGCGGTGGGGCCGGCGGAGGAGGTGGAGCGAGAGTGGACGGCGCGCGAGACGGTGGATTGCTCCGGCCACGCTGTCATCCCCGGCCTCATCAACGCCCACACCCACGCGCCGATGACCCTGGTGCGCGGCCTGGCCGACGACCTGCGCCTGGACGTCTGGCTGATCGGCTATATGATGCCCGTGGAGCGGGAGTTCGTCCGCCCCGACTTCTGCTGGCTGGGCACCCAACTGGCCTGTGCGGAGATGATCCGCTCCGGCATCACCTGCTTCGGCGATATGTACTACTACGAAGAGGCCGTAGCCGACGCCGCCGCTCAGGTCGGCATGCGGGCCGTCTGCGCCCAGTCCGTCCTCAAATTTCCCACCCCCGACGCGATGAGTTACGATGAGGGACTGCGCCTGGCCGAGTCCTTCATCGGCCGCTGGCGGGGACACCATCTCATCGTGCCCGCGCTGGGGCCCCACGCCGCCTACACCGCCACCGCCGAGATGCTCCAGGAGTGCGCCCGTCTGGCCCGGGCCTACGACGTCCCCATTCACATCCACATCGCCGAGACCGCCCAGGAGGTCCAGGAGCACCGGGCCGAATACGGGATGCCCATCATCCCCTGGGTGAAGAAACAGGGGGTGCTGGAGGCGAAAACGACCGCCGTCCACTGCGTCCATCTGGACGAAGGGGAGATGCACACCCTGCTCCACCACGGGACGGGCGTGGCCCACAACCCCACCAGTAACCTCAAACTGGCCAGCGGCATCGCGCCGGTCGCCCGAATGCTGGCGCTGGGGTTGAACGTGGGCATCGGCACCGACGGCCCCGCCAGCAACAACGACCTGGATATGTTTGAGGAAATGCGACTGGCAGCCCTGCTGGCGAAGGGCGCCACCAGCGACCCCACGGCCCTCCCGGCCCGTCAGGCACTGGCCATGGCGACCTGTATGGGCGCCCGGGCCCTCCACATCGCCCATCTGACCGGCTCGCTGGAGGTCGGCAAACGGGCCGACATCGCCGTCGTCCAGTTGGAGGACCTGCACCTGACCCCCCGGTTCCACCGGGACCCCGACAGCGTCTACTCCCTGCTGGTCTACGCGGCCAAAGGCCACGACGTCCGCCACGTCCTCTGCAACGGCCGCTGGCTGATGCGGGACCGGGTCCTGCTGACGGTGGATACGGAGGCGATGCGCGCGCAGGCCATGGAAATTGCCCGCAAAATTGACGCCTTCCTCAGCGTCCGGGAGGAGAGCATCCTCAGCAAACTGGTCGCCATCGGCGGCGTGGCGCGGGAGAAGACCTTTGAGGTCCAGGTCAAAGTCCACCTGGCCGACGATGCCGGGGTTCTGGCCGTGCTGACGGGCGGAGAGATCCCCGTCGTCAAACAATCCCGGCGGCGCCAGTACGACACCTACTTCCTCTTTGACGACCCCGAACACAGTCGCCTGCGCTACCGGGAGGAGGAAATCCTGGGCGAGGGCGACGAGGTCGCCGACGTCCGCTACCGGCTCACGCTGACGGGCGACACAAAAGAGCGGGAGTTCCCCCACTCCGTCCTGCTCTCCCGTTCCCGGTTTGACGCCCCCGCGACCCGGAGCCTGCGTTTCTACCGGGAATACTTCAAACCGGCGGCGGAGTGGGAAGTCCACAAAGAGCGCCGGAGGTACCACATCCGCTACGGCGGGACGGACTTCGCGGTCAACCTGGACCGGGTGACCCATCCGGAACTACCCGGCTACTTCCTGGAACTGAAGAGCCGCACCTGGTCGGCGCAGGACGCGGAGCGGAAGGCGGACCTCATCGGCGAACTGCTGGAACTCTTCGGCGTCCGGGAGCAGGAACTGGTGCGGCGGGAGTACCTGGACCTGGCGCGGGAGGCCGGGGCGGGTCGCGGATGATTGGGGCGAACGGGGTCCTGCAGTCAAAGACACTTGCCTGAACGATCGCTTCGGGCACTTTTCGGCCTCTGCAAGCGGAGCCCCTTAGTCGGAGGGCTCGCCATACTTTGCGGGCGGGAAGACTGTCAGGCCAACCGGAATCCTGTGCGGGCCGAGAAAGGGGATGGATGACCCGTGGGAACCGGGAAAGCACATGGTTAGTTGTCTCTCGCTGTCTGGCCATTATCCGGCGGGTTCAGCGAGGACCAACGGACTGGGAGGGGCTGGTTGAGGCCGTGCGCGCGGAGGTGGGCGAGGAGGCCTACGGAGAGGCGGAGGGGCGGGCGCTGCATCGGCGCGTGGAGAACGACCTGGCCCGAATCCGGGACCGGCTGGGCGTAGACATCCGCTACTCCCGCCACAAGAAAGGGTACACCATCCACTCCCTGTGGACGCCGCTGCTGGACCTCCCCGATGAAGACCTCCGGACCATTGCCTGGCTGGGCCGGGTTTTTGATGAAGAGTCCCCCTATCACGATGAAGTCCATGCGTTTCTGGACCGCATTATCTCCTACCTGAGCGACGAGCGGGTTCCGGCTTTGACCCGGTACCGCTACGGACTGGAACTCCGCCTCCGGCAGCGGGACCAGGACGAGATTTCGCCGACCCTGATGTTTCGGCTGGAGCGGGCTGTGGCGGAACGGCGCTGGGTGGAACTGGAGTATCTTTCCCCCAAGTACGAAGACGGTGTCCCCCGACGGCATCGGGTGGCACCGGTCCGGGTCTACTTTGACCCCGGTCGGGGCCACCACTATCTCTACGGCTGGTGCCGGGACATCTCCGGCCCTGAGGGGGTAACAGAATTCCAGGAGTACACGTACTACCGGCTGGGGCGGATTCGGAGATTGCGCGTCCTGCCCGACATAGTACCTACCGTCCTGCCGCGCGGTCGGGCGTATGAGGTGGTCTATGAACTGGCGCCGCCCATCGCCCGGCTGGGGGTGACGCGCCATCCAGAGATCACCGTCCGGGAGGTGGAGCATCGGGAGGACGGAAGCGCCCTGGTGCGCGGGGAGACCCACAACCTCTTCTGGGCCGTCCAGCGGCTGCTGCAATACGGCGCGGGCTGCCGGGTCCTGGGCGGCCCGGAACTCCGGGCCGAAATGCAGCGGGTGGTGGCAGACATGGCCCGGTTATACGGCCTCGGCCCATAATACCCCCACCGTTGTGGGGGTGCAAATATGATACAATGGAAATATCAGAACCCGGATCAGGGGGTGAATATGCAAACTATGACCGAAAATGATCTGGAACAAATTCTCTCCACTTATCTGGAAACCGTGATCCCACGGATGCTGGAGCGCCGGTATCACCTGATTCTGGTCAAAGGCGGACCGGAATACCCGCATCTGCCGGAGCAATCTCACTTTGCCCACATCGTGAACGGCGTCTTTGGCCTGATGCAACTGACCCGCTTCCTGATCGCGCAGAACGCCTGCCCGGTCTGGCTGGACTCTGAGACGTTGCGCCAGGGCATCGCCGCCTACACCGTGCATGAAGTCCACAAAGACCGCGAGGTAGTATTGCTGGGGGAATCCTCCTTCAGCATCCCGCTGGAACGAGTGCGGGAAGAGTACCAGCGGCTGGGCCTGGAGGGTTTTGCCCGGGTGGACGATCACCTGCTGCGTGCGGCCAACGTCCACAAACGGAGTGCCAAACACGGCGATCTGTTGCTCAGCGGGAACCCGAAAGCCCATCACCTGTGGACACTGGTGCGCATTGCCGACACGCTGGCCTCGGCCCAGACGCCGGAGGAAGCCGCGGCCTCGCTCCAGGGCTACCTGACCGACCTGGGACCGGCCTTCGCGCCCCAAAGCCCGCCCGGAAAATATGCACTCTACTACCACGAGATCAGGGACGTGCGCGGAGTGCTGACTAACGCCATCCACCAGGCCGTCGCCCGGTACCTGGCGGACCGGCTGGGCTTTTTCCCGCTCCTCTTCTTCGCCACTGGCACGCTCTACCTGGGGCCGACCGGGGCCCACCCAGACGCCACCGACGACCTGATCCCCGCTGTGTCCGGTCAGGTGCTCCAATCCCTGACCGAAGGCGGCGGCGCCGATGCCATCCGTGATGGGCTACGCCGGAAAGAGAAAGACTTTGAGCGCTATGTCTTTGCTTTCGCCTCGGTGGAAGACCTGCTCCAGGTTGTCTACGAAGATACATTGACCGCTAAGCCCAATCCCAGGATCGCGCTCGATGAAATCGAGGGCCTGGCCGGCAGGCGTCAGGACCTGGCGGCGGACTGGCGGGAAACGGTGGAGGAGCGGCTCGGCATCCGCCTGCTGGACCCGAAGGAGTACGAGACGTTCAACAAACTCTGGTCCCAGGTGTATCGTTACCTGCTCTATGTGGACACGCTGGTGCGCGACCTGAACCCCGCAGAAAACCGGGTAGAGTGGCTTCTGCGGACCTTCTCAGTCCCCCAGCCCTACGCCGACAACCTGCGCCGGGAGGCCGACATCTGGGCCCGAGGCGGCATCGGCAAATACGTCCTGATCATCGCCTATCACTTCCTGCGAGGGCCGGACTTTTCCGACCGGCCGGCGGAGGCGCTACCACCGGAGCAGGTGCTGGATCGGCTCCATCAGAAGGTGCTGACTGCGATGGAGCAGATAGATACCCAGGCTGGCCGGCAGGCTATCGTGGCCGCCCTGGGCCTGCGGCAGGATCTGGAGGCCTACCTGCGGGAAAACCTGTACCTTTCCTGTGGCTCGGCCACCCATCTGGAGGACGATGGACTGGCCAGTTACGCCGTGCCCAAGCGTAAGGGGCATTCCGGCCAGGTCTGTTCCCTCTGCAACCGCCGGAGCGAGTTCACTCAGGAAATACGCACCGGCATCCTGGATGACTTTGGCCGCGTCTTTTCCAACCGGGTACTGCCTGCTCCCGAAGCGCCACAGGGGAATCGCTTATGGTGTCCCGTCTGTCAACTGGAGGCCATCCTGCGCAAGAGAGCGGGGATTGGCCTGCCCTCAAGAGCCCATTACAACAACTCCCGCCGCATCTACTTCTACGTCCTGCCCACCTACTCCTTCACGCCGGAGCACCTGCGCCTGTTTGAGCCGCTCCTCGGGCCCTTTCATCGCGTGACCAGCCTGCCGGTGCGCGATGATGGCCGGGATTGGGGACTGCCCCACTACTGGTTGGAGCGGCGCACGCTGGATCCGGAATGGCTGGATAAGTTGCAGGATGTGCTGAAGCGGGAAGCGGACAAAATCGCCGGCTGGGGCGGAAGGGGGTTCGTAGGGGAACGGGTCTCGCTGGGGCGCATCCAGGGCCAGCCGCACTATTATCTCATCTCCTGGGAGAAGGCCGCGCGTAGGCAAGAGACCGATACTACCCGCATCGCCACCCGCACCGAGGCCTGGGCCAAGGCGCTCTTCGCCGCTGCCATCATCACCGGACTGACCGGCTGCAAGGTGTACGTCACCGAGCGGCCCTACCTGCCGGTAGCCGACCCGGCCGAACTGAAGGCGACCATCACCCTGGACGGCCCGCCGCCGGCGCTGCGCGCCCTCCTGGGCGGACGGGGCGACACCGTCAGCCTATACGGGCGAGAACAGGGAGAGCGCAGCGGTCTGGAACGGGTGCTGGACCTGAGCGCGGCGCTGTGGACGGTTACCACCAGCCTCCAGCCCGGCAACGACAAGGATATTGCCCTTCGGCTGGAGCGCTTGAACGTGGATCCGCTGGCTGGTGCTTACTTCTATAAAGAATATGGCCGTGAGAACGATGGACGCTCTCCGGCCCCCCCATTGGACATCGCCTGCGATGCTCTTCTGCAAATCCAGGGAGGTGAACTGATGAATTTGGTAGAAAAAATCGCAAAGAAATCGTTGGAGATTGCTCTGCCTTCCTCCACGACAGGGCGGGGCAAGGCGCGGCGGTATGAACTGGTCTTCCGCGAGGCGGTCTCGGCCATGCGCAAAGCGCAGCAGGTGATCCCGGAGATGCGGGAGGCGGCCTTGGGCGGGCAACGGCCCTCGGAGCAAAGCATTGCCGAACTGAAGCACCTGACGGCTGGCACGCTCCTGAAAGGGCTGGAGCGCCGCCAGGGAAGCCGCCGGGGGGAGATCTATGTGCGCGCCTGGGGAGAGGAACTGGGCCGGCTGGTGATGGAGTTCGTGGACATCCTGGTGGACGACCTCTACCTGGGCCGGGCCGAGGGTAGTTTTGCCCGCTTCCTGCGGCTGGAGAACCAACTGGCCGATGGGATTTACTACTATACCGACCGCAACCTCTCCCGCCTGTGGAGTGAGTATCAACATCAGAAAGCCGCCCGTGCCGAAGAGGCGGCATCGCAGACAGAACAGCAGTAGGAGGCGCAAAATGACACTCAAAACTCTGGAACCGTATCAGCACTACTTCATCCCCGTCATCCCCCGCACCCCCACCAACCGCTACGCCAGCATCATCCTGCTGCGCGAGACCAAGTCCTACGCCATCTTCACCACCGAGGGGGGCGAGCAGCAGGACGTGGAACAGGTTCCGGCTGGCCTGACCCACCCCGAACCGATCACCCGCCTGGTCATGTTCAAGCGCAAGCAGGTGGCCCCGGAGCGGCGGACCGGCAAGGCTCTACTGCGGCAGTACGGTGTTTTCCCCTATGCCATCAAGGACGGCAGTGTCCTCTACGGCGACGAGGCCCTTCGGGAGAAAAACCACTACGACGACTGCTACCTGACCGAGGGCCTCTGCACCCATTGCCCCGACTGCCTGATCTACGGCTACGCCGCCGTGAGGGGCGAGGGGGCGCGGCGGGCCCGCCTGATGACCGATACCTGCTTCACCATCCGCCCCTACGAGATCATCCAGAAGCAGATCAAGTTCAACGTCATTGACGAGGCCGCCCACACCTCCGGCACCATCACCGAATACGACTACACCACGCCGGGGGTCTTCCTTCCGGCCGTGGAGACCACCGTGGACCTGACCGCCGACGAGTTCGTCTACGTCCTGGGCAACATCCTGCGCACCACCCGCTACGGCAAGGAGGGCAGCCGCCAGGGCTTCGTCCGCAACCACATCCTGGCTATCGCCTTCTCCGACGTGGAACTCTTCGCCAACCTGGAGTTCACCCAGGCGCTCTACGATATCCTGGTGGACTCCGGCAAAGACCTGGCGGCGGACCCCCTTACGCTGGATGAACTTCGGGAACATGCCCCGGCCGTTCTGGATCGGCTGACCTCGGGGCTGGCCGGCCGGCTCACGCTGGTCACCGGCCCGGCACTGGAGGCCATCCTCCAGGACGTGCGGGCGCTCAACCAGGACGAAGCGCGGCTGGCCGGATTCCTGCGCGACCTGAACACCCGGTCGGCCTTGTTTGCAGGATAAACGATGATATGTTATAATAACAATCCACTGTAGAGATGCCGGGGCGCAGAGTTGACAACCGCGTGGTCTCCGCGTCCTCTGCGCCTCGGCGGTGGAATCACCTATTGCAGCAGATGCGCCCGGGCGGATTGGCGGGCCGGGCACCTGGCTGGACGGAGGGAAGGGAGAATGAACAAAGTGCAGATTACCCTGAAGACGCTGACGCCGATCTGGACCGGCGGTGTAGACGGAACCTGCGACCGCCTGCACGAGACGGGGCTCATCGGCTCGCTGCGCTGGTGGTACGAGGCCATCGTGCGCGGGCTGGGAGGGTATGCGTGTGATCCGACAGAACATAGTTGCACCTTTGACGAGGAGAGGTATCGCCGGTCAAGGGCCGATGACGAGCGCCAGCGACTGCGGGATGCAGGGGTATGTGATGCCTGTCAGTTGTTCGGCTGCACAGGCTGGGCGCGCAAGTTTCGGCTAAAGGTTTCCGATGGAGAGAAACTGTTTGACGGGCAAAATTTTCTCATTCCCAGCGGAAGAGTCCGCCAAACCAGTAAAGGACCACGGGCTGGCGGCTGGTTTGTGTTCAGTGAAAGTCGGATTGGCGAAACAGAATTTGAACTCATTCCTTTACGCCCTGTTGACCTGAGTCCTATCTACACCATCCTGGCACTGATCAGCCGCCATGCCAGCCTGGGGCCAAAAGGCTCCAATGGTTATGGGGTCATTCAGGCGCAGAACATTCAACCTGCGCTCACCTGGTTGGATGCTTTCCCCGCCTCTTCACCACAACGTGATCGGTCGTTGCCTGACTTTCGTGACCTCTTCTTTGCCAGGTTCCAGTTTAAGGAACCGACGGATAGCGAGAATTGGTGGCAGAATATTTACGGTATCCAGCAGGCTGCAAGCGGGAAACTTGATGATGGCTCACCCCCGCCACCTCTACGAAAGAGGGAAAAAGAACTTCAGCAAATGATTCGCTATGGCATTCTTCCTCTTGCACCGGCTATTCGGAATTGGTTACGCTATATTTGGAAGCACGGTTTAAATCGAGATCAAGAGCAATATATCTTTGGTGACGCTCGCTCTGCAATCGGCTCAAAAATTCTCGTATCTTATGCTTATCGTCTTGACAGTAGCCCAAAATGGGAATTCCGTATCTGGGGCTGGCTGCCATGCGCGGGAGAAATCGAGAAGCGAGATGAATTCCTTGAGAAACTGAAAGTCGAACTTTCAGGAGATGCGCTCTGGCAATACGTGTTTGGAAACACCAAGGTTAAGCCCGCCCTGAAAAATTGGTACGCCCTGCCCCACGATCAAACCGACGGCCGTGCCTATTTACAAGCACTGTTAGGAGGTGCTGCATGAGTTATGACCTGTATGTCGAACTTGGCGGCGAAACACACAAAGACGTTGATGCCATTGTCAACGACAATCATCGCGGCATAGCAATTCCTGATGTCTTTGAGCGCATCCGCCTGTTGGCCGGTATTGCGGCGCGGAAAGAGAGCACAAAAGACTACGCTGTCAGTGGTGACCGCAAGCGGGGTGGCGGTTATAAAAGTCTGGTTCACGCAGCCAAACCTGAAGATACCCCTTATGCCAAAGAACTCATCCGACCTGCGCTTGCTCAGTTACAGAGTTTGCACCTGATACCCGCCGCGCCCGATTTACAGGCCCTCCCTCCCGGCTCCTGGTTTCTGCAATTCACCTTCACCCTTGCCAAACCCTGGATGAGCAAAGACGATGACCCTTTCTACGTGGCCGAGAGCGTCAATCCAGTGCGCAAGGACAAGGTCTTCAAAGTGCCGATGATGTCTGCTTCCAGTTGGAAAGGACTGCTGCGCTGGACCGTTATGCACACCCGCCTGACGCTGAAAAAGGACCAACCTGCTGAGCAGTTCGCCCAGGAACGCTTTGCCCAGACCTTGCTCTTTGGCGATGAGAAAGGCGAAGAGCCGGGGCAGACGAAAGACTTTGCCGCCTACCTGGATAACTTGGGTGGGAGCGCAGCGCGAAAACTTTACGTACAAAAGATACGCGAGTATTTTCACCTTGACGAGAAAGCCGAGATGCCCCACCACAGTGGACGGCTGATGTTCTACCCGACGTTCTTCAATCTGATTGATGTGGAAGTCATCAACCCGCACTCGCGCAAGACCAGAGCCGGCACACACCCGATTTATCTCGAATGTGTGCCAGTGGGTGCAAAAGGCACCTTCTCCCTGCTCTACGTCCCCTTCGACCTGATCGGCGCGGACGAGGCTGAAATCCGCAGACAGGCGCTGGAAGACCTGCAACTGGTCGCCGAGGGCCTGCAGGCGATGTTCCTCACCTACGGCTTCTCCGCCAAGCGCACCAGCGGGTATGGGGTGGCGGAGGATGCGATTGTCAAGGGAGAGATCAGGACAAGGGCAGACAGGCGTGATCTGGAGAAAAAGAAGTTAAGCGATCTGAAGCAGGAGGTAGGAAGTGTCCGCTTCGCCTGCACATCTGTCCGTGACCCTGGGACCGGTCATTGAGTTCCTGCGCACGGGGCTGGGTGATAACCTGGTCGCGGTGGTGCTGTTCGGCTCCCGGGCGCGGGTAGAGGCCGGCTCTGAAAGCGCTTGGGAAGACGAATGGGTCTGGCTCTGGCGGGATCAACCACGGCATCCGTGGAGGATAGAATGGCAGCAAATATGAGTACTGTTGAATCCGCTCAGCGTCACGCGCTCTTAGAGAAGGAACTGGCGCGCTATGTGAAAATCTTGCTGGAATCATATCACCCAGAACGTATCCTGCTCTTCGGCTCGCTAGCAACCGAACAGGTTGGAGAGTGGTCAGATATTGACCTTGTGATTATCAAAGAAAGCAATCTGAAATTCCTGGATCGCATTCGCGAGGTCATGCGACTTTTGAACCCGCGCGTTGGGGTAGACATCCTTGTTTATACCCCTGAAGAATTCGCTCAGTTGAGCCAGGAGCGCCCTTTCGTGCGCCAGGAAATTTTGGCCAAGGGGAAGGTGATCTATGAAAGAAAGTGAACGCTGGCTGCTTTTTGCCCACCAGGACCTGCGCATGGCTGAAATGGCAATGGGAGAAGGGTTGTACAATCAGGTCTGTTTCCATGCCCAACAGTGTGCTGAGAAAGCCATCAAGGGATTGCTGGCGCATCAACGGAAAATACCGCCGCGCACGCATCGCCTCGCAGACTTGCTGGGACTCCTTGAGCCGGATCCATTTGCAGAGGACAGGATTGAAATCCAGTTACTCGACCGCTTTTATCTCCCCACTCGCTATCCCGATGCGTTGCCCGGTTCACTGCCAGAAGGGCTACCGGATGCCCAGGATGCTCAAGAGGCTCTGACCATAGCTGGAAAAGTCCTTACTCAGGTGAAGCAGCTCCTTCAGGAGGTGAGTCATGACGATTGACTTGAATGTGCTGGCCAAGAATCGCGACGCCCTGCCCCTGGCGGAGGTGGCGGCGTGGCTGCACAATATCGGGAAGATGGATCCAAATTTCCTTGTTATGCAAACAGGGGAATCGCCAGATGAGATTCCGGACTCTTATCTTTATCGCATTATAGAGTATTCGTTTCGCCGGTTTGCCAGCCCTTCGGTATTACAGGGAACATCACCATATGCCCAAAAGAGAGGAGTGCTCTATTTCCCGAATCGGCAATTGCGGGAGGAAATCAAGCAGATTAAGGAGGAAATCGCAAACATCCACGAAGCATTAAAAGATCAGAGTCTTCGAAAGGAAAACAGACGTAACCTTGGAACCGATCTACAACTCTTACAACAAGAAGGAGAGCAAAAGGAGAAGGAATTAGAGCAAGAGGAAAAAAAGACCTGGCAAAAGTATGAAAACCAGATTGAGCAGTGCATGATCCCTGACCCGATTAACTGGCCTCTCGGTTCTTTGCTAACGATGTTCTGGGAGGAGCCCGAGCGGTTTGATAAACCGCAGGTCAGCGGATACGAGCCAGGGTCCAGTAGTGATCCAGACTACCAACGACAACCAAAGCCAGGAATCTACTTGAATCCAGGCTTCACGATGGATTTACCGGCGCTGCTCCTGCTTTCGCACGGTGAGGTGTCGGGACAGGAGAAAACGGGAGTTGATGCCCAAGGAAAATACGTAGGTGTTGATGACTATCACCAAAATCCGCCCCTTTCTCTGGATGGAATACGCATAGCCTCTGCTTTTGGCTATGAAACCGACATTCCATGGAAAGACTGGCAAGACCAGCGGAAGGAAATGATTGACTGGGTTCTGAAACATTGGGACACCCCCTTACAGCTTAAAGCGGATCTACGGCAGCGCTTTGCTCCGATGCGTAATACCTTGGGAGATACCCAAAGACCTATCAATGAGATTTCGCTATGGGACTATTCCTGGGCGGTAGCGGCGCTTTTCAAAACCGCGGTCGCCCGGGCCGTGATCGCCGGCAATATGCCCACACCGGCCAATATGCACTGGCGGCTCCTCTCTGTGCGCCTGGACGCCCTTGATTTCCTCTCACGATCTAATCAAATCGCTGACCTGATCGCCCGTCATCAATTACTCGAAAATGCTTACCAGATTATTCGGTGGCTTTTAGAGGTTGAAATCCCTATCGGAACTTCCGTATATAGCGACGAGAACGGAATTGTTTTCGTAGTGCCAGAGATACCCGGCTGGTCGGATAGCGAAATTCAAGAAGCCCTATCCGCACAGATTTACAACGCCCTGGACGCACCACAGTCAATGGAAACGGCGACTTTCCCTGCCTTATATGGTGCGGCCGACTTGCGTCCCTCGGTCCAGGTAGGCCCTGCCCGACGAGGCAAGAAACTACAACTTCAGGAAGTATTGCACCAAGAAGCACCTCTTAGTATGCCGAATCCCGACGAAGTGCAAAAATGGTGGCAGGGGGCTACCGGGGAACGATGTGTTATATGCGGCCTCCGTCCCCAGGGGTATATCGAGCCTGGTTTGCCAAAATTTGTGACAGAACCTAAAGCCAGAGAGCGCCATCTCTGTGGCACTTGCCTGGCGCGACGCGGACGGCGCGCTGCGGAGTGGGCAGCGAGCCCTGATGAAACGATCTGGATTGACGAAGTGGCAGACGTAAATGGCCGTATCGCGCTTATCGTGGGACGTTTTGGCCTGGATCAATGGCTTGATGGGACTCTGGTACGGTCTCTGGCCATAGGCACTGACCAGAACGGAAACTGGTTAGCCAAACCTCCTACGTTCGCCCGCATCCAGCGGGTGTGGCGCACCACCGCAGAGTTCTGGGAAGATGTACGTAGTGAGACTATTGAGCGGTTGAAAGATGATCGTCGTCGGCTTCGCTTGTGGCTCAACCATCAACCTGACCTCGGAGACTATCACGCGTATGAACTCAACCTGGAATCAACCACAATGAGTGTGGTGTGGGTCCCGGGTCACAACGGGCAAGATGGCTACCTGATCAGCAGCGACAATTTACAATATGTGGCCAAACAATTAGGTGCAGAGGAATCTATTTACAAAGACGCCGAACTGTCTTGTATTTTTGTTGAGGACATGATAAAGCGTGAAATTGTTGACAAGAACCGTGAGCCGGAGTTACAGAATCCTGAGGCTCCGTTTACAGAGCGTGGAAAAAACCTGCTCAAAGGTTATCGCTTGAGCAGGACAGATCATCAGGATGTCGCCTACTCAACCGCCATCCCCATCCTGGCCGAACCCCGCACCTTCATAGCCCTCGTCCCCGCCGACAAGGCCCTGGAGGTGGTGAAGGCCATCAAAGAGAAATACGAACGCGAGATGGGCAAGGTGCGCAACCGCCTGCCGCTCACCCTGGGCGTAGTGTACTTCGGGCGACGCGTCCCTCTCGCCGCCGCGCTGGACGCCGGTCGCCGCATGCTCCAACGCCCGGCCATAGAGGTGATGTGCAAAGTCAAAAACGTAGAACCGCCCAACTGCACAGACCAAAATTGGCCCAGGGAACGCCGCATAACACTTGAACTGAACGAACAAGAGATTACGCTCTCCGTGCCCACGGTGATGGGCGATGGACAGACGCATGATGTCTGGTATCCCTACTGGCGGGTGGAGGGCAGGCCGACCAACCGCACTCGCTGGTTCATCGGACCCGATAGCGAACATTGGGTGCATATTTGCGATCTGGAACCAGGCGATCAGGTGAGTTTTCTCCCCTCCACCTTTGACTACGAGTTCCTGGACACCACCGCCCGCCGCTTTGAGGTGAGTTACGATGCCAGCGGCCAGCGGCGCGGCCCGGAGAGACGCCAGCGCCCCTACCTGCTGGAGCAACTGGACGAGTTAGAGCAGGCCTGGCAGGACATCTCACGCCTTTCAAAATCGCAGATTCATGCTGTCATCTCGACGATTGAGACAAAGCGTGAGATGTGGCAGAAACCCAGTGGCGCAGGAGCCCTGGCATTGCCGGGAGCGGATGTCTTTCGCCAGTTCGTGTGTGATACCCTGCGCGAATCAGGTGTTTACAGCGATTCCCTGGAACGCGCCGCCCTCAGCGGCATGTTGCGCGATGCGCTGGAAATTCACCTGGAAATTATGAAAGAAGAACTCAAATAGGAGGACCAAGATGAGCAATAACCTGTACACCCAAAGACGCTTTCTCCTGATGACCCTGGACCCTGTCCACATTGGCACGGGGGGCTATCGGCTGGGGCGCGTGGAACTGAGCATCGTCCGCGAGCCGGGCACCAACCTGCCCAAGATTCCGGGCACCTCGCTCGCCGGCGCCGCCCGATCCTACGCCGCCATGCGCTACGGGAAAATCCAATGCGCCGGCCAGGGTGGAGTCGATCAACCCCACTGTGGCCAGCCCACCTGTCCCATCTGCTACACCTTCGGCAGCGTGCGGGGCACAGCGGGCGGCAGCGCCGGCACCATCAGCATCAGTGACGCGCGCCTGCTCTTCTTCCCGGTCCACTCCCTGGCCGGCCCCGTCTGGGTCACCAGTCCCTCCACACTCGCCGATTTCGGAATTGCAGACCAGCAGGTGAGCGAAAACAAGGCAAGATGGAGCAGCGCCCTCACCCAACAAAATCGCTTGAACCTGGGCTGGCTGATGCTGGAAAAAGATAGCGATTGGTCAGCGCCGGATGACCTGCGGGTACCGAAGGAGATCAAGAGCCGCATCGTGTTAGTCTCTGATAAACTCTTCTCCCAGATCGTTAACTCCAACCTGGAAGTGCGCACCTCGGTCAGCATTGACCCGCGCACCGGCGCAGCCACCGAAGGCGCCCTCTTCACCTACGAGGCACTGCCCCGCGCCACCTGGCTCTGGCTGGACGTGGTGGAAGATGACTATCGCCGAGATTTCCCGACTAAAGAAAAACTTGAAAAATGGAAACAAGATTTGGAACAAAATGGCGATGAAGCAGAAAAATTGTTGAAACGCTGGTTGCTCTGGAAAGAATCGGATGCATCAAAACAAAAAGGGGAGGCCAGGGACAAAGCTCGCCAGTGGGTTGAAGATGACCTCGGGCGCTACAACCAAGCAGGCTCCCTACCTTCTCCGAAACAAGGCTGGCAAAAACAAACTCAGAATCGGGAAAAAGCAAAGCAGGAAGATCCCATACAGGAAGGTCCCATAGATGTCGTGCGTGCCGGCCTGGAACTGGCCGAATACCTGGGCATCGGCGGCATGGGCACGCGCGGCTTTGGTCGCATCAGAATCATGGCGGATTGAGAGGTGTAGGATGGAAAATCTGGATACACTGGCTGCTAAAACGGCACAAACAATTGTCAATGCCAGTTCTCAGCCTAAAGAACTGGACATTTTAGCAACGAAAACCTTAGGGGTTCTCCAGGAAAACGGCGTCTATGCCTGTATCCTTTTCCTGTTCTCTCGCACTAGAGAGGTGGAGAAATCACTGGCAGACACTATCCAGGAAGAATTATTCAATTTATGCTCAAATCTGCTCCCAGATGATACAAAAATTCCTGAAAAAAGAGATGACCGATTGAAATTCGTTACCGATAAAATTGCCAGCGACCTCGATACCCTCCTGCTCGTCAAGCAGGTCTGGGAACAGACGCTCATCTACGTCCGCTACGGCGCCAAGGCGCGACAGTAGGACAACTGTTCGCAGTTGTCCTGCAAGTCTTGTTGTGTTAACGCGAGGTGACGATGACCTGGACCGCATACAAAATCGTCTTTCGGTTACTCTCGCCGATGCACATCGGCTGGATCAAGCAGGGCAACGTGCAGCGCACCCGTCCCTATGTGACCGGCAAAGCGCTGTGGGGCGCCCTCACCGCCCGCCTGACCCGTGACTTCCCGCACCTCGGCGGCGACTACGAGACCGTGGGGAAACGGGTCAGCGATGAACTGGCCTTCAGTTACTTTTACCCGGCGGTCGGCAAGACCGTAGACCTCTGGCCCTGGGGCGAGAGGGCAGACGAATTCGCCTGGCGCTATCTGGGCTCCTACGCCAGCACCGCACTGAACTACGGCCGCAACACCGCCGAAGAGGGCAGCCTGCACGAGACCGAATTCATCGCGCCGCACACACGCGACGGCCGGCCGGTGTACCTGGTGGGCTACATCTTTGCGCACCAGGGCTGTACCCTACCCTGGCAGAAGGTTCTATCCCGGTTGCAACTCGGCGGCGAGCGCACCTACGGCTGGGGAAGGGTGGGGTTACACAAGCTCCTGGATAATGGGCAAGAATTCTTCAACTCCGACCTGGCCCTGGACCTGAACGGCAAACGCCCCGTGGTGACCGTCTCTGCTGACAAAGAACTCCTGGCCCACGCCCTGGCGGCGGAGTTCCAGGGCCGCCGCCCGGTGCCCGAAATCAGCGGCCCTATAGAGCCGCTGCTGGGCCGGGAGACAACAAATCCGCAGAGGTTTGGGGGCGATCTCCCCCCCGCGCGCATCTGCTGGCAGCCGGGGGGAACTCTGACCGCCAGCGCCAAAATCATCATCGGGGAATACGGCATCTGGGAGGGGATCGCCTGACCTCAGACGAGGTGGAATATGCACATCTACCGTGGCACTCTGGAACTCCTGGACTACGTCTTCTACGCCACCGTGGAGCGGGGCAAGGTCTACGAGACCGGCCCGTTCATCCACAACTACGCCCTGGCCTATGCCCTGGGCCTGGCCCGCGGCAAGACGTATACCTACACCCATCTCATCCAGGAACCCCACTACGTGGAGGAGTTGACGCCGCTGAACGGCCGTCTCTACCTGACCCCCGCTGCACCCCAGCGGGTGGCCTACCGCCTGGTCCAGTGGAACACACTGCGGGAGTCCTACGTGCTCACCCAGAAGGAGCAGTCCGTGGGCTACCCCGACTGGGGCTTCGCCCGTATGCTCCGGCCCGGCTCCCGCTTCACCTTCTACCTGATGGTCCAAAACCCGGCCGCGCTGCCCGATGCCCCCGCCCTCCGCGACCTCCTGGCAGGACAGCCCACCCGGGTTCGCCTGGGCAAGTTCCCCGCCAAGGCCCGCCTCCAATCGGAACCGGCCCGCCGGGTGGTGGAGCGAGAGGGCCCCTTCTTCGTGGACGCTTACCTCAATTGGCGCGACCTGGAGGCCGACCCCATGGTCTGCGACGTGGTGGCTACCAGCCTGCCCACCCGCCTGATCGCCCGCGCCCGGTTTGACGCCGCTCCCCATTACGAGGCCCACTTCGGCGACGAAAGGGTCTATCTGCCCGCGCAGATGCGCTTCCTGGCCCGGCCGCTCCAGAAGAAATCCAGCCAGAGATAAAGATGAGTCCGCTGCACAAACGAATCGCAGAGCCCAGAGATTTTCTTCAATATAGAAAACGGATAGACACACATGGCACAGGTTTTCACGGATTCTCGTCTCCATCCCTCCCGACCCATGTTCGTGTGCTGTTTTCAAACTTCCGGTGAAGTCTGATGCAGGCCCTGACTGTAGAAGTCCTGCCAGTCGCTTTTGACCGGGTGAATTCCGGCTGGCTCCCCGGCCTCCAGCCCTACGCCTATCAGGCCCAGGTCTACGGCCGCGTGCGGGAGGCGCTGGACCGCCGCCAGACCCTCTGTCTCTTCGTGACCGCCCCAACGGGCAGCGGAAAGACTCTGGCCAGTTACGCCTTTTCCATCCGCCATCGGATTCCGGCCTTCGGCGTCTACCCCACCAACGAACTGATTCGGGACCAGGAACGGGCCCTGAAAGGATGGATGGACCCCAACCAGGAGTACCGCCTGCTGCGGGTAGACAGTGCCCAACTGGACGAGTGGGAGAGCCGGCTGGACCAGAAGCGCCACAGCGAGACGCTGGAGCACCTGCTGAACTGGGAGCCGACCATCCTCACCAACCCCGACATTCTGTTCCACATCTTCTTTGGACTGTACGGCGGATCGGAGGGAGTGGGCCGACGGCTCTTCAGCCTGATAGGGCAATACCGTATTTTCGTCTTTGACGAGTTCCATCTCTACAACGTCAAGCAGATGGCCGACGTGGCCTTTCTGGTGGGGACGTTGCACACCATCCAGCCCGAATACGGGCGGGTGTTTCTCTTCACGTCGGCCACACCCGAATCCCCGGCCATGCCCTGGCTGCGCGATCGTCTGCACCTGCCGGTGGAGGTAATCGCGGGAGAACCGTCGGATGCCCCGGAGGCCCGCATCATCGCCTATCCTGTACGACTGACCATCCTGCCCGCCGACCTGAGGCGCTGGAAGGGCGTGGAAACCCTTCTGGAATACCTGCCGGAAATCCAGCGGTTCATCCAGACCTACCCGCAGGCCCGCCTGGTGACCATCCTGGACGCGGTGGCCGGGGCCATTGAGACGGCGCAGGCCCTGCGCGACCTCTTCCCCGACCACCCGGTGGGCGAAGTGCACGGTTTCAGTTCCGACCAGGAGCGCGCCGAGGCTCTGCGACGGCCGTTTACTGTCGGCACCTCCACCATTGAAGTGGGGATTGACTTCAAAGACGAGGCGGAAAAGGATGTGCTGATCTTTGAGGCGCGCACGGCAAGCCAGTTCATCCAGCGCTTCGGCCGGCTGGCCCGGCACGCCAAAAGCCACCCGGACATCCCCAACCGGGCCATCGCCCTGGTGCCTGAGTACGTCTACCACTTTATGGCCGGCCGGCTGACCGCCCCGTCCATCTCCCGGCAGACGCTCTACGACCTGATTGAAGAAGCCTATCAGAAGCCGGAGGACTTTGCCCGTTACCTGCACGTCCACGCTGCCGCCGAATTTCAAGAGGCTGCCGCCAAATGGTTAACCATGTTCCAGCCCGATGACCGCCCGCGCATCCAGACCGGACTGGCCGAGACGGTCCAGGCGCTGACGGATAAGCCGGCCGGGCCGGCCTGGGCGCTCTATCGCCGCTACCGGGATGAGGAACGCATCCTGGCCCCGCTGCTCACCTTTCGTGGCAGCGGCCTGGAGGCAGCAGTCCTGGACAGGCGGGGCACCGATCCCGGCTTCCCGGCCAAACGTTACAACCTGCTGTTCCTGCTCCGGCGGGGCATCCTGGAAGAGTTGGACGAAGAGGAGTACCTGGCACAACTGAAAATGCTCTCTGACCGCTGGCCCGACGAGGTCGCCCGCGAGCAGCGTTACAGTGGACGGATCGGACGTGGGCCAGACGAATTGTTGGGCGTCTATGGCTACTTTACTCTGACCGGGCTGCTGGACCGGGGTCGCAAGGTCTGGTTCGAGGTGAGCCAGGAACAGGTGGCCGGACGCCAGGCACAGGTGACGGTCATTGAGGGGCTGGAAGTCGCCACGGAGCCCGAGATTCGGTTGCGACGGCTGAACCGTCACCTCCGGCGCAAACAGATCGTCGCCTGGTTCACAGACCGTCATCCGGCCTCAATCCAGTTGGGCCGCGCCCTCCCGCCCCTTTTTGAAGTCCACGAACTGCGCGTCCGCCGGCCGGGGGGCGGTCTGAGCGACACGCCCTGGAGCATCGTCTTCAACCAGGACGCCTTTTTTGTGGACAGCCTGGGCTGGTGGAAGGAGCGCCGGACCCAGGATGCGATCATCCTGTAAAACCACGCCCAAAGGTAACCACCGGCCGGTAACGATTCACGCCGATGGAAATCGTCCTCTCTGGGTACTGGATGCCGGGCCTCGCCCCGAGGGGCTCGGCCCGAGGGGTTGTCGGCGGAGGCCGACCGCCCCTATGGGTGCGTATCCATGAGAGACCTGGTCGGCGAAGGTCGACCCCAGGCCCGCGGCCCAGGAAGGGTGACTTCAGTCAGCGCCGAATCTCACCCTACCCGGTTGGCCTGCCGCTACGCGCTGATGGGACATCAGTCTCCCTGGGCCCGCTGTGCCGGGCATCGGCCGGTGCCGACGCCCCCTGGTCGGCGCAGGCCGACTGCAGGCCGATGGTGAGCGACTTTAGTCGGCAAAGGTAGTGACGCACGAAGGGATATAGATGATGACCCCTCCTCCCGACCTCTACTCTCTCGTTCTGATCCTGGCCCCCACCCAACCGGCAACGGTGGGGGCGACGGTGGGCCATCAGGCCCACGCGGCCTTCCTGAGCGCCATCCGGGAATCCGACCCGGTCCTGGCGGAGATGCTGCATCAGCCCAACGCCCCCGTGCGGCCCTTCACCGTCTCCCCCCTCTGGGGCGCTGGCCCGGCGCGCGATGGACGGGTCTATCTCACACCGGAAACGACCTGCTTCCTTCGGTTCACCGTCCTCCACCCCCTCATCTACGAGCGCCTGATGTCCCGCTTCCTGCGGGACGATGCCCTTCCCGTCCTGCAACTGGGCGCTGCCACCCTGCAGGTCCAGGAGATCCGGGTGACCCCGGGCAGCCATCCCTGGGCCGGGTACACCTCCTGGGGGCAACTGGCCGCCGGGGCCCCGCCGGACCAGGAGATCACCCTGGAATTCGCCTCCCCCACCGCCTTCGGGTTCGGTCAGAAAGAGTGGGGCAAAAAAGTGGTCATCCTGCCGGACCCGGCGCTGGTCTTCGGGAGCCTCCTCCGTTCGTGGAACCACCTGGCCCCGTCGTCCCTGCAGGTGGACCGGGAAGCGATCACCGCCTATCTGGAGGAACATGTCGTCATCCAGCGGATCCGGCGGCTGGAGACCCGCATCCAGGAGTTCCGGCACGCGCCCCAGGTCGGCTTTGTGGGCCAGGTCACCTACGGCCTGATGGGGGCGGACGACTGGGCCCGCCGGGTCCTGAATGCCCTGGCGGACCTGGCCTTCTACTGCGGGGTGGGGATGAAGACGGCGATGGGCATGGGCCAGTGCCGGGCCCTCCGCCCTGACTGAAGTCAGCCTCTCTGGGCCTGCGGCCAATGGTCGGCCTTCGCCGACCCCTCTGGTGAGGCGCACGGAAAGCGTGTCGGCGAAGGCCGATACCTCTCAGGCCGAGCCCTCGGGGCGAGGCCCGGCACGCAGGGCCCAGGGAAGGGCGATTTCCATCAGCGTGGTGAACCTACCCTGACCGGTTGGGAGATAACGTAGCGCAGGCTGTCAGCCTGCATGCAGGCCTGGCGGCCTGCGCCACAGGGGCCTGCCTTCGCTGGCGTCTTTGATGACGCTTTCCGGGGCCCCTGGGTAGGCAGTTACTCAGCGTGAAAGTATGCAGGATTATCTCCCCATCTCCATGCTCAACCAGTGGGAATACTGCCCCCGCCGCTTCTGGCTGATGTACGTGGGCGGGGAGATGGAGGTGAACGCGCCGGTGCTGGAGGGGATGTATCAGCACGAACGGGTCCATACCGGCGGCGTCACGCACGAGGGGGAAGCCCTCATCCATCGCCGGGTCTATCTGTGGTCCGACCGCCTGCGAGTGGCGGGCTTTGCCGACGTGGTGGAGGAGCGGGAAGGGGAACTGGTGCCGGTAGAGCACAAGCACGGGCGGATGGGGCGCTGGCTCAACGACCACATCCAGTTATGCGCGCAGGCCCTCTGCCTGGAGGAACGGACGGGCCGGCCTGTGGTGCGGGGGGCCATCTTCTACTGGGGGTCTCGCCGGCGACTCTGGGTGGAGATCACCCCCGAACTGCGGGCCCGGACGGAAGCGGCGGTGGAGCAGGCCTTCGCTCTGGCGGAGGCCCCCACCCCGCCCCCACCCCTGGAGCGGGCCGCCCGCTGCCGGGATTGCTCCCTGGAGCCGGTCTGTCTCCCCCGGGAGGTCCGCCGCCTGCGATCCCTGGAGGAGCGATGAGCCCAAACAGAGCCCAGGCCGCCGGGCCCGTGCCGGGCCGCAGGCCTGCGGACGCCAGTTGTAACCCTTCCGGCTTCCTCACCCCACCCCCGCCGCCTGCGGCGGGCGGCGAAGCCGCTGGGGGAGGGGTGAGGCTGAACAGTTACCACGGATTTTTCACATGAGCACCCTCTACCTGACCGAAAACGGAGCGAAGGTCACCCGGGAAGCCGATTGTCTGGTCGTCCACATCCCGGAGGACAAGGAGCAGGGGCGGCCGAAACAGAAAGTTCGGATACCCCTGATCCGGGTGAGCCAGGTGGTGGTCTTGGGGAACATCACCCTGACCACGCCCGTCCTGACGGCCCTGCTGGAGCAGCGGGTGGAGATCTGCTTCTGCAGCCGCGGCGGGCGCTTCCTGGGGCGACTGACGCCCCCGCTGGGGAAGAACAGCCTGGCCCGGCTCCAGCAACATCAGGCCCACCACGACCCGGCGCGGGCGTTCTCCCTGGCCCGGGCCTTTGTACGGGCGAAGTTGAGCAATATGCGAACCATGCTCCTGCGGGCCAACCGGAAGCGGGAAGACGCAGCCATTGGGGAAGCGGCGGAGCGGCTGCGGGCGCTGCTGGAGGAGGTGGACCGGATGGAGCCGGACCGGATGGCGCCGGACCCCTCCCGTCCCCAGGCGGGGACGGCGTACGGGAGGTTGTTCGGGGTAGAGGGGGCAGGGACGGCAGCCTACTTCGGCGTCTTCGGCCGCCTGCTGAAGGGGAATTGGCCTTTCCCCGGCCGTCAGAAACGGCCCCCGCCGGACCCCGTGAATGCCCTCCTCTCTTTCGGCTACGTCCTGCTGATGAACCAGGTGGCCTCGGCGGTGAACATCGTCGGACTGGACCCGTACGTGGGGTTTCTCCACTCCTCCCAGTATGGGAAGCCCGCGCTGGCGCTGGACGTGATGGAGCCCTTCCGGTCCCTGGTAGTAGACTCCGTCGTCCTGACCGTTTTGAACAACGGGATGCTGAAGCGGGAGGACTTTGTGGAGGAACTGGGTTCCTGGCGGTTGAAAGACGGGGCACGGCGCACCTTTCTGGAGCAAATGGAGGCCCGGCTGGATACGGAGATTCAGCACCCGGTTCTGGAGGAGAAAGTGACCTACCGGCGGGCCCTGGAACTGGAGGTGCGGCTGCTGGCCAAGTGGCTGATGGGGGACATCCCCCACTTCCGGCCGTTCACCACCCGCTGATCCCGTGGCGCAGGATTATGAACTTTAAGGTGACTACCTACCCAAGAACCGTTTCATAAAAACCACGAAGGACACGAAGGCCGCACAAAGGGCACGAAGGATGATATTTTATCCCTTTGTGTCCTTTGTGAGTACTTTGTGCCCTTCGTGGTAGGTAATTACACTTTAAGAAATTAGTTCGGACATAACCCGATGCGGGTCTGACCCCCTGACAGTTGAGCGGGAAGCGTTCCCGCTGATGGTCCATCTGACCCCTCTCATCCCCCCTGCCCCCCCTCTCTCCCCGCAGCGGGGA
>Ga0308415_1000199_pt1 | contig 25908 bp, 27 predicted proteins | sample HotsprSampleOS55_FD_203465 | JGI IMG/M metagenome (GOLD analysis project Ga0308415, IMG submission 203465) | Hot spring phototrophic mat microbial communities from Octopus Spring, Yellowstone National Park, Wyoming, United States - 20090730_OS55 ... | reverse complement strand
CGGCAGCCGGAACTCAACCCCGGTCCCCGGGATCGTCACGGCCGCCGCCGGCCAGTGACCGAAGAAGGTCAGCATCGGGAGGAGGCTCAGGAGCAATGCCCACGCCGCGCCATGCAGCGGAAACCTGGGCATTGTGCGCATCGTCACAAATCGCCTCCTCGCGCATTGTGGTTTCGCGGTCCAGCCCTGTCAATACCGGTTGGACTGCCGGGTCAGTGCCCTCAGCCGCCCCGCCTCCGCTTCCGCGCCCGCGAAGGCTGCACCCGCGGCGGCTCCCCCGGCGCCTTCGGGAAGTGCGGCGGATACGGCGCCTCGCCCAGCCCGGCGCGCGCCTGCTCCTCAGCGAGCGCCAGCAGCGGCTCCAGCGAATACGCCCGCGCATCCAGCCCCGCCATCGCGTCGCCCCGCTCTGCCAGCAGGCCCGGCACCGTTGCCAGCGTGAACTGCCCCGGTTCGGCGCGCGGCAGCTCCTCCCACGTCAGCGGCATCGAAACCCGGGCGTCCGGCGTCGCCCGCACCGAATAGGCCGACGCCATCGTCCGGTCGCGCGCGTTCTGGTTGTAGTCGATGAACACCCCGTGCCGCTCCTCCTTCCACCACGCCGTCGTCACCAGCCCCGGCTCCCGCCGCTCCGCCTCGCGGCCCAGCGCCAGCGCTGCCCGCCGTACGTCCGCGAACTCCCACCGCCGCTCGACGCGCACATAGATATGGATGCCCCGGCTGCCCGAGGTCTTCGGGTAGCCCTCCAGCCCGAACTCCCGCAGCAGCCCGCCGATGAGCAGCGCTGCCTCCCGCACCGCCCCGAACCCCGCCTCCGGCGTCGGGTCCAGGTCGAACCGCAGCTCATCGGGGTGGTCCGGGTCATCGGCGCGCACCGGCCACGGGTTCAGGTCGATGCACCCCAGGTTCGCCGCCCAGGCAAGCCCCGCCGCGCTGTCGATGACCGGCAGGCTGGCCGAACGCCCGCTCGGGTAGGTCACCCGCCCCGTCCGCACATACGGCGGCAGCCGCGCAGGCGCCCGCCTCTGGAAGAACGGCGGCCCGGCCGCGCCGTCCACGTACCGCTTCAGCACCAGCGGGCGGTCCCGCACGCCCCGGAGCGCCGCCTCCGCCACCGACAGGTAGTACCGCACCAGGTCCAGCTTCGTGTGCCCCGCCGCCGGGAAGAACAGCTTGCCCGGGTTCGAAACCGGCACCTCCACGCCGCCGGCATCCACGACCACGCGCTCGGTCGGCATGGCGGCAGTATAGCCGCGCCCGGTTGACGGCAAAGGAGTGCTGCTATATTTCCCCTCAATCACGCAGCGCGGAGCAGTATATTGCTCCGGTCGTCCCGGCGCTCGAGGCCGCCGCCCGCGGCAAGCCCGCCCCGGCCGGCCAGTAACCAACCCCAGGGGATCCCGCAGCAGAACGCTGCGACAGGGCAGGAAGGAGAACCACAGATGCCCGGCACCACCCTCCTCATCGGCACCCGCAAAGCCTTCTTCATCTACCGCTCCGATGCGGCCCGCGAACGGTGGGAGCTCTCGCCCCCCATGCTCAAGGGCACCTCCGTCTACCGGGCAGCCGTCGACACCCGCCGCCGCCCGGCGCGCCTCCTTCTCGCCGCCAACCACTGGGCCTGGGGCCGCTCCGTCGCCCGCAGCGACGACGGCGGCCAGACCTGGGAGCAGCGCTCCCCCGGCCTGGGCTTCCCCCAGGACATGGGCATCACCATCGACAACGTCTGGGGCATCGCCCCCGGCCACCCCAATGAACCCGGCGTGGTCTGGGCCGGCACCCAGCCCGCCGGCCTCTTCCGCTCCGCCGACTGGGGCGAAACCTGGGAACCCGTCGATACCCTCAACCGCCTTCCCGACCGGAAGTTCTGGTACATGACCGGCGGCGGCCAGTCGGCCCTCACCGCTATCGAACTCGACCCCCGCACGCCCCGGCGCATCTACGTCTCCATCGCTACCGGCGGCGTCTACTGCTCCGAAGACGGCGGCCAGGCCTGGGAGCCGCGCTGGCATACCGCCATCGCCACGACACCTGAGGTCCGCGAGATGTTCGAAAAGGTCGCTGAGCTCTTTCCCGAGATGGAGGAGCAGTTCCCCGCGCCCGAAGGTGTCGACCCCCTCGCCGCCAACGAGTTCCACAAGTTCCGGCTCGACCCCAAGAACCCCGACCGCGCCTGGGGCCAGGCCCACATTGGCGTCTTCCGCTCCGACAACGGCGGCCGCAAATGGGTCGATGTCACGAAAGGCCTCCCCTCCTTCCACGGCTTCCCCCTCGCGGTCACCAAACAGGGCCGCGATGCCGTCTTCGTCGCCCCGCTCGAGATGGAGGCCGACAACTTCCGCGTCATGAACGGCCAGTTCGCCATCTACCGCACCGCCGATGCCGGCGCCACTTGGGAGCGCCTGGCACGCGGCCTGCCCGGCCCGCACGACTACCAGAGCGTCTACCGCGACGCCATGGATACCGACGGCGTCGACCCCGAAGGCGTCTACGTCGGCACCACCAACGGCGAGGTGTACTACGGACGCGAGTGGGGCGAATCCTGGGCCCGTCTCCCCGGCACCCTGCCGCCCATCCTCTCCGTCACCGCCGTTCCCAGCGACCTCCTCTAGCCGCCCTCAGCCGTCCCGCCGGATGTAGTCGATCAGGTCCACGCTCTCCGGCGGGCGGCCGATCGTCGTCAGGATCGCCGCCGCCTCCGCCCGGTGGTGGGTCGAATGGTTGAACACATGGAGGATGAGCTGCCAGAGCGGCCGCGCGTCCGGCACAGGCGGCTGATTCCGCCGGTAGCGGACCGTACTCCGCAGCCGCGCCTCGTCCAGCTCCGCAAAGAACCGCGCCCGCTCCGCCCGGCCGGCCTCCCACGCCTCCCGCACGGCCTCCAGCGTCGGCCACGTCGCCGGGCCGTCCAGCTTCGCCTCCGCATCGCCCAGCCAGCGGCGCAGCCAGTGCCGCTCCGAGGCCACCACGTGCGCGAGCAGCGCATGGAGCGAACCGTCGCCGTAGCTTCCCGGGATGCGCGCCGCCGCAGCCTCCGGCCCCGCCGCGACCGCGGCCCGCAGGATCCGTTCGTTCGCCCAGTCCTGGAACGCCGCCGTAAAGCGGATCAATTCAAGCGAAAACGGCGGCTCCATCCCCCATCGCCCCGGCCCGCCCTAGGCAACCCCCGCCGGGAACGTCGTCGGGATCTTCGCCGCCATGTCGAAGAACTCCTGGAACGTCTGGTTGAACCGGTAGAACGTATCCCGCCGGTGGTAGTCCTTCCCGCGCGCGAACTCCTCCGCGCTCCGCAGGTCCAGCGAGTTCAGTGTGTACTCGTGCGTCGCCCGCCCGTTCCTCTGGATGTCCTCGATCATCGCCCGCCAGTCCTCCGGCGACTGCACCAGCACGAAGTCGAGCTCCTCCGCGCGCTTCGCATCGATCTCCTTCACGTCCTTCACCTCGAACGCCTCGAAGTCGATCTCGAAGTACCGGTCGCCCACCTGCACGCCCATCTCCGCATCGCAGGTGCCCAGCCGCTTGAAGCTGTCCGAGGCGTTCAGCAGGTCGGCCGCGGCGCGGAACCATTCAACGGAAGGAAACTCAGGCATCGCCTCACCTCCAGGGACGGGGCCGATGGCGCACCACCGGCGGTGTGGCCGGGAGTGTACCCGTTCCCCGCCTGCCTGTCAGGCCGAAGCGCACCCCGCCCCGGTATCCTCCGCCCGTCCGCGCAGAAGCCCGGATCTCCCGCCCGCTCGACAGCCGCCCGTCACCCGCGGCAGAATCCCGCCCATGGCAACCGTCCAGACCGTCCTCGGCCCCGTCGATGCCGCAACCCTCGGCGTCACCCTCAGCCACGAGCACATCCTCGTCGGTATGGGCGAAGACAACCACCACTACCCCTGGCGCTTCGACTGGGACGCCACCCGCGCCGCCGCCATCCGCGAACTCCGCGAAGCCCGCGAGGGCGGCATCGGCACCATCATCGACCTCACCACCCCCGACCTCGGCCGCGACGTCGAATTCGTCCGCGACGTCGCCCGCGAGGCCGGCATCAACGTCGTCGTCGCTACCGGCATCTGGCGCGATATCCCCCGCTCCTTCTGGACCCGCGACCCCGACGAGATCGCCGACATCTTCGTCCACGAAATCGAAGTCGGCATCGGCACGACCGATATACGCGCCGGGGTCATCAAGGTCGCCAACGACATGGGCGGCGTCACCCCCGAGGGCGAGCGCATCCTCCGCGGCGCCGCCCGCGCCTGCAAGCGCACCGGCATCCCCATCAGCACCCACCAGTGGGCCCCCGAAGAGGTCGGCTGGCAGCAGGTCCGCATCTTCGAAGACGAAGGCGTCCAGATGGACCGCGTCGCCATCGGCCACAGCGCCGACACCACCGACGTCGACTACCTCGAACGGCTCCTCCAGCGCGGCGTCTACCTCTCGATGGACCGCTACCCCGGAGCGCCCGGCCGCCCCACCTGGGAGCAGCGCAACGCCACCGTCAAAGCGCTCATCGACCGCGGCTGGGCCCACCGCCTCATGCTCGGCCACGACTACGCGCCCATGCCGGTCCTCAAAGGCCAGCAGCCGCCCGCTCCGCAGGGTCCGACCCGCTACCTCTTCGTGTCGACCGTGGCGGTCCCCGCCCTCCTCCGCGACGGCGTCCCGCAGGAGACCATCGACCTCATGCTCCGCGAGGTGCCGCGCCGCTTCCTCACCGGCGAAGCTGCCTGACCTGCCTCAGTTCACGCCGTCGCTGGCAACCAGCGGCGCCGCCATCCGGAACGGCAGCGCCGGCCCCAGCTCCACGTCGACCCGCTGGCCGCCCGGCGCGAAGACCGGCTCCTGCACCGCGAACCGCCGCGCAACCGGGAACCACAGCCGGATGCCTGCGCCCGGCGTACCGCACCCCGGCCGCTGCCCCGGCCGGCTCCCGTCGGCCAGCACGTCCACCACGTACACCGTCTTCCCCACGTCGGATGCCGGCGTCCCCGGCCCCGGGGCCGCGACCCGGGTCAGGTCCTCCCCGCAGGCGCGGCCGTTCACCAGCGCAATCACCGGCTGCACCGCCGGGTCGAGGTTCGCGCCATCAGCCTGCACGGTCCCGTACGGCCAGGCGAAATCCGGCGGGCCGGGCGGCTCCTGGCCGCGCGCAGCCCCGGGAATGCACAGCGCCGCGGCGAGCAGGCCTGCCAGCAATCCCTGGCGGAGCGCGCTCCCGCGGCGCCGGTCGGTCATTCCCCGAGTATGCCTAGTTCGTCCCGTCCTTCGCCACCTGCGGCCCGTAGTTCCGCGGCGTCAGCTGCGGCCCAAGGCCCGTCAGGTTCTTCTGCGAGGGCCCCGCGCCCGTCCAGCTCGCCGTATCCGTCGCCATCTGCCGGTTGCCCACGAAGTAGAACTGCACCGTCCGCCCCGGAGCGCCGCAGCCGGCCAGCTGGCTGTCGGAAATGACGTCCACGACATACACCACGCCCGAACCATCCGCGATCGTCTGGCCAACCCCGCAGGTCTGCGAGCTCCCGCCGCTCGTCACAATCGCCAGCACCGACTGCCCGGGCCCCACGCCCGAGGGCACCGAGCCGTAGAAGGTCGCCGGCGGCGAAGGCGGCGCACCCTGGGCCATCACCAGCGCCGGAATCGAAGCCGTCGCCGCCGCAGCGGCGCCAATCGCAAGGAGGATCGCTCGTTTCATTGCACCTTCCAATGGAGCGGGAACGCGCTCGCAGGTAGCAGCGTAGGCGGCGAAGATTATGCAGGCAAGCCGTTCCGGCGCCCCCGCCGGGCGCCCGCCAGACTGTTTACGGACAGTTTACAGCCCGCCCGCGAGCCACCCGCCATGCCAGCCCTCGCCGCCCTCCGCGCCGCCCTCCGCCCCATCGCCCGGCCCGCCCGGCAGGCGCTCGGGCCCCTTCGCCGCGCCCGCTGGCGCGCCCGCTACCTCCGCGACGGCATCGAAGGCATCGCCATGGAGCTGCGCTCCGCCGCCCACCACCACGACGAACTCCTCCGCATGTTCGGCGCCGCCGTCGGCCGCGATGTCTCCATCCACGGGCCCATCCACATCGTCAACGCCGGCGCCGATTTCCGGAACCTCCGCATCGGCAGCCGCGTCCACCTCGGCACCGACGTCCTCATCGACCTCGCCGACCGCGTCACCATCGAGGACGAGGCCACTCTCTCCATGCGCGCCAGCATCGTCACCCACATCGATGTCGGCCCCGGCCCCCTCCGCGAACGCCGCCCCCGCGAACAGGGCCCCGTCCGCATCGGCCGCGGCGCCTACCTCGGCCTCGGCGCCACCGTCCTCCACGGCGTCACCGTCGGCGAAGGCGCCACCATCGGCGCCCACGCCCTTGTCGACCGCGACGTCCCGCCCGGCGCCACCCTCCTCGCCCCCCGCGCCCGCCGCGCGCCGGAGCCTGCGGAGTGACTGCCCCGCCCCCCGGCCGCCGCGGCCGCGTCCTCGTCCTCGGGCTCCCGTATTTCGGCCGCAGGCTCGCCGCCGACCTCTCCGGGCTGGGCTGGCAGGCCCGCTATCTCCCCCACCCGGGCCGCAGCCTCGCCGGCTGGGCCCGCGTCGCCGCCGCCGTGGCCCGCGCCGATATCGTGTACCTCATCGGCAGCCGCCTCGACCGCGGCTCGCCGCAGGACCGCCTCCTCCGCGTACGCCGCCGCCCCGTCGTCATCCACTGGGTCGGCACCGATGTCCAGATCGCGCTCGAGGAGCACCGCCGCCGCAACGCCTCGGCCCGCATCGCCGAGCGCGCCATCCACTGGACCGATGCTCCCTGGCTCGCCGAGGAGCTGCGCCTCGCCGGCATCCGCGCTGAGTACGTCCCCCTCCCGATCCCCCTCCCCACTGCCGACCCGCCCCCCCTGCCGGAGCAGTTCACCGTCCTCCTTTATTACCCGGTTGATGCCTTCGACCGCGAAGTCTTCGATATCGACACCATGCTCCGCCTGCCCGCGGCCTTCCCGGGCGTGCGCTTCCTCCTGGTCCCCTCGCCGCCGGAGACGCTCCCCGCCCCGCTCCCGCCCAATCTCGAGGCCCGCGGCTGGGTCGACGACATGGACGCCCTCTACCGCGAAATCACCGTCCTCGTCCGGCTCACCTCCCACGACGGCCAGTCGTTCATGGCCGCCGAGGCCCTCGCCCGCGGCCGCTACCTCATCTGGACGCACCCCATGCCCGGCGGCATCCAGGCCGCCGGCTTCGAGGCCGTGAGCGCGGCCCTCCGCCGCCTCCTCGAACGGCACCAGGCCGGCGCCCTGCCCCTCAACCTCGACGGCCGCCGCCAGGTGCTCGAACGGTTCGGCGGCGGCGCCCCCCTCCGCGAGATCGATGAGCGCCTGCAGGTGCTCCTCCCCCGCTGAAACTCCCCGCCATCGGGGAATTGCGATACCCTCGAACCATGAAGGCCATCCCGACCCTCTCCACCGATGAGGAGCGCGCCGCCGCCATCTTCCGCGCCCTCGGCAACCCCGCCCGCGTGGCCATCGTCAGCGAGCTCGCCCGCCGCGCAGCCTGCGTCAGCGACCTCGTCGCGGCCCTCCCCCTCGCCCAGTCGACCGTCTCCCAGCACCTCAAGGTGCTGAAGGAGGCCGGCATCGTGCGGGGCGAAATCGAGGGCCCCGGCGCCTGCTACTGCCTCGACCCCGAGGCCATCCGCTGGATCGCAAAGTTCTGCTACGACCTCTGCTGCCCGCCCGGCGCCGGCGAACCCGCCTGCTCCTGATCGGTCGCGTGCAGGGCCCGTCACCTGCCGCTGCCCCCGCGCCATAGGAACGGCGAACCCTTCGCGCGAGGTGCGTTCCTGGTGTTCCGGTTCCTCTTCCCCTTCCGGCGGTGGCGCCGCCGCCGGGGTTTCTTCGGCCGCCCGAGATTCCGGGCTGGCCCCCGCCTCTAGCCCTCAGCCCTGCGGCAGCCCCAGCCCCGCAAGGAAGTCGAGCAGCAGCCGGTTCACCTCCTCCGGGCGCTCCTGCTGGGTCCAGTGCCCGCACCGCTCGAGGTGCTCCATCCGGATGCCCGGGATGAGCGCCGGCATCGCCGCCGCCATCTCCGGCTTCAGGATGGTGTCGTTCGCGGCCGTGATCATCATCGCCGGCACGTGCAGCTGGGGCCCCTGCGGCGCGCCCTCCTCCTCCGCGTTCAGGTCGGCGGCCCGGTACCAGTTCAGCCCGCCCCGGAACCCCGTCTTCCGGTACGCCTCGACGTAGACCGCAATCTCCTCGTCCGAAAGGAACGAGCGCCGGTCGTCGGGGATGCGGGCCAGCACCCCGCTCCCGTCGCCGCCCACCCGCATGAAGGTCGTGAAGTCCTCCGCCCGCGTCCAGTCCATGAACACCTTGTGGAACGTCCGCTCGATGTCCGCCTCCAGCTCCGCTTCGGCCACCCCCGGCCGGAGGAAGTAGCGCATGTAGAACGTGTCGTCGGTCAGGCCGTGGTAGTCGCGCAGCGCCTCCGTCGTGCGCCGGTTCGATGGCGGCGCGTACGGCGTGTTCAGCCCCACGATCGCGGCCGTCCGCTCCGGGTAGCGCAGCCCCATCTGCCAGACCACCGCGCCGCCCCAGTCGTGCCCCACGAACACGGCCCGCTCCAGCCCCAGCGCATCGAGCAGGCCCGCCATGTCCGCGCAGAGCACCTTCATCGTGTACTGGCGCGGGTCCTCCGGCGCGTCGGTGCCGCCGTAGCCGCGCATATCCGGCGCGATCGCCCGGTAGCCCGCCTCCGCGAGCGCCCGCAGCTGGTGCCGCCACGAGTACCACAGCTCCGGGAACCCGTGGCAGAACACCACCGGAAAGCCGCTCCCGGCCTCCGCCACGTGCATCCGGATTCCGTTCGCCTGCACCTCGCGGTGCACGATGTCGCCCACGCTGCTGCCTCCTGCGCTGCCTGCTCGCTGTCTGCTACGGGGCCACATCCTACACTGTCCCCATGGCCGAACTGCGCATCCCCTTCTTCCGCCCCGCCATCGACGACGACGATATCGCCGCCGTCGCCGATACCCTGCGCAGCGGCTGGCTCACCAGCGGCCCCAACCTCCGCGAATTCGAACGCGAACTCTCCGCCGCCTGCGGAGCACCGTACGTCAACGCCGTCAACTCCTGCACCGCCGCCCTCCACCTCTGCCTCCGCGCGTGGGACATCGGCCCCGGCGACGAAGTCATCGTCCCCGCCTACACCTTCTCCGCCACCGCCACCGTCGTCGTCCATACCGGCGCCCGGCCTGTCCTCGTCGACGTCCGCGAACGCGACGCCAACCTCGACCCCGAAGCGTTCGAGCGCGCCATCACCCCCCGCACGAAGGCCGTCATCCCCGTCCACTTCGCCGGCGAACCATGCGACATGGACGCCATCCTCGCGATCGCCCGCCCCCGCGGCATCCGTGTCCTCGAAGACGCCGCTCACGCCATCGGCGCCGCCTACCGCGGCCGCCCCATCGGCTCCATCGGCGACGCCACCGCCTTCAGCTTCTACGCCACCAAGAACATCACCACCGGCGAAGGCGGCGCACTCGCCACCTTCGACCAGGCCCTCAGCGACCGCGTCCGCATCCTCACCCTCCATGGCATGACCCGCGACGCCTGGAACCGCTACGACGCCGGCGGCAGCTGGCGGTACGACATCGTCGAGTTCGGCTTCAAGTACAACCTCACCGACCTCGCCGCCGCGCTCGGCCGCCGCCAGCTCGCGAAGCTCGAGCGCCTCACCGAGGCCCGCACCCGCATCGCCATGCGCTATATCGCCAACCTCCGCGATGAGCCGCTCCTCACCCTCCCCGGCTTCGACGAGGCCAACCGCCACGCCTGGCACCTCTTCATGGTCCGCGTCGATAACCGGCGCTCCCCAGTGCACCGCGACGACGTCATTCGCCGCCTTGCCGAGCGCGGCATCGGCACCTCCGTCCACTTCATCCCGCTCCATTTCCACACCGCCTACCGCAAACTCGGCTACCAGCCCGGCGATTTCCCCGTTTCCGAACGAATTTTCGACGGCGCAATCAGTCTCCCCCTCTTCCCGGCGATGACGGACGAAGACGTCGATTTCGTCTGCGAAAATCTGCGCGAAATTCTTCACCCGAACGCTTGAGCCCGGCCGTGCTCCTGCCGAACAATGAGGCGAACGGCCCAATTCGGCCCGAGGTGGCAGTCCATGTCCCCCGCATACCGCCTGGCTGCCGCCCTGCTCCTTCCCCTCGCCCTCATCGCCGCCTCCTGCGGCGACTCCACCAGGAAGGCGCCCCTCGCCGACTGGGTCGACGGCCTCTGCCGCGCCGCCGCAAAGCTCGACCGCGACCGCGACGCCGCGCTCGAAACCTTCACGTCCTCCGACTTCGCGAAGACTGCCGGGGCGAAGAAGGCTTTCGCCGAAACCGTTGAAAAGCAGCGCGAGGCGCAGAAGACCTTCCGCGCGGCCGTCAACGACCTCGGTCAGCCCGACATCGACGGCGGCAAAGAGGTTGTCAAGGCCTTCCAGGACCAGTTTAAGGAGAACGACCAGCGGACCGACGACGTCGCAAAGCGCGTCGCCGCCATCCCCGACCGCGCCGACTTCCTCACTGAGTTCCAGCGCATCGTCGACCAGGCCGGCGAACCCGACTTCCGCGCGAAGCTCGTCCTCGTCGCCAAAGACCACCCGCGGGTCGACGACCTTATCGCCGCCATCGACAAAGACCCCGACTGCTCACGGGTCATCTTCAGCGCCAGCCCGGCCGCCAATCCCCAATCCGAGGCATGGGTGAGCGGCGTTTGCACCGCCCTCGGGACCTGGATCGACGCGCTCAGCACCGGCGCCGATTCCATCAACCGCAAACTCGATGCCGCCCAAACCCCGGCCGAGGTGAAGCGCATCCTCGTCGACTTCTTCGAACAGGGCCTGGCCGATACCCGCGCCCTCGACCGCGCGCTCAAGCGGCTGAACCCGCCCCCGGTCCGCGACGGCAAAGAGATCAACCGCGTCTTCACCACGGCCGGCGAAGACCTCGTCGCGGCGATGGAGCGGCTCACCCGCGAAGTCCGCTCCGCCGACTTCTCCACCATCGAACAGGCCGACGCCGAAGCCGCCCGCTTCGTGGCGCTCATCGACCAGCTCTTCGGCGACGTCGCCGCGAGCTTCGATGAACTTCAGCAGTACGACCCCGAGGGCCTCGACGTCCTCTTCCAGGAACTCCCGGAGTGCCAGTTCTGACCGATACGCCCTGCCCCCGCCCGCAGCCGTTCGGCCGTCACTTCGCCTCGAGAAACCCCAAAACCCGGTACCAAGTGGTGGTGAAAAGCGTACGCCCCTCCCACTCGACCGGCGCGGGGTCGTGGCAAAACGTCATGTCCGTCGGATCGAGCCAGCGGTAAAGGCGCTGCACGCCGGGGCAGGCATACGTCGGCCAGCCCGGCCCATCCCACCCCCGGCCGACGGCATCGGGGTCGCTCACCGGTGTGAGGGCGCCGGTCGCGATGTCGAACACGTGCCACGTTTCACCGTCCACGTCATAGCAGACCCCGTCGAAGCTGTCGCTCCGGGTGATAGGCGCCGTCACCACCAGTGCCGACCGGCCGTCCGGCGAGAAACGGACCACTGCAGCGGCCCGTCCGGGCGCCCGGATCGTCCCGACCACCGCCCCCGTGGTGAGGTCGCGCAGCGCCAGGATTTCCGTCGCGACCCAGAAGCCCGTTCCGTAGCCCGCACACGAAATCAGCCACCTGCTGCCGGCTGCCGCAGCCAGCCGGCCCGCACGGTCGATCGGCCAGACCGCTCGCCCGTATGGGATGAGCAACCCATCCAGCCGCGCCCCGACCGCCCCGCCGTGCCCGTCGTGGTAAACCCTGCCGACAACCGCCACCCCCCGCCCGTCGGCGTGCCACGCCACCGGAGCTGGCCAGCCGTCCATCATCCCCGCGAAGTCTGAGACATCCCACTCGGCCACGCTCCGCCCGGTGGCAACCTCCACCACGCGGAGCCCGCCCAGCTTTCGGCGAAAACCCGGGGGGATGGGTGGATCCACCACCTCACCCTCCAGGCCGAAGGCAACCATCCGGCCGTCCGGCGACACCGCAATCTTCGTCGGCACCAGTCGGTCGTCCCAGCTCGCAACCGTCCTCCTGCCGCTCCCATCGAGGGCGAACGCCGCCACCTCGCTTCGCCCCCGCACCAGGACCTCCTCGCCGGCAAGCACAATGTCGCTCGCGTGCAGGTAGCCCAGCTCTCCCCCGACCCGGAACGAGTGCAGCAGCCGCCCCGCGCTGTCGAAGGTCCCGACCTCGTACACGTTGTAGCCCTGGCCCTCCCGCAGCTCGATCGCCACGTGCCAGGCGGCAACCAGCCGTCGGGCTGCCGGGGCCGCGGTCGGCGTCGGTGCCGGCACTGCCGGCGATCCACCCGCGGCCGGCGTGTCGGCCGGGGCCGAGGGTGGTGTGGGCGTCGCGGGCTGGCGCTGCTCCCCCGAGCAGGCAGCAGCGGCCGCCACCACGACGATGAACAGCGGGAGCCAGGCCATCCGGACCATCGTCTGCCTCCGGGCACAGGTCTGGAGAGCGCCGCCCTGCCCGTCCGCCCGCGCCGCTCACCGGCGCGAGGCTGCCGCCCGGGGCGGCGCAGAACGGCGCCCCTGCACGGTACAACGCCGCCGCACCCCCGATTGTTCCTTTCCTCCCCCGCCCCCAGTCCCGCCTCCGCCGCGTACCATTCCCCTTCGTGGCTGCCGCTGCACCCTCCTCCCGCGTCGAACGCCCCGCCGCGACCGCTGTCCTCGTCGGCATCGCGGCCCTCGCCCCCATCGCCGTCGACGTCTTCCTCCCCTCCATGCCGGCCATGGCCCGCGAGTTCGACACGAGTACCGGCACGCTCTCGCTCGCGGTCACCCTCTTCATCGTCGCCTTCGCCGGCGCCCAGCTCTTCTGGGGCCCCCTCTCCGACCGTGCCGGCCGCCGCCCGGCGCTCCTCGCCGGGCTCGCCCTCTTCGTCGCCGGCAGCCTCCTCTGCCTCGCCGCCAGCAGCATCCCCCTCCTGCTCGCCGGCCGCATCCTGCAGGGCCTCGGCGGCGGCGCCGGCCCCGCCATCGCCAACGCCGTCGTCATCGATACCTACCGCCGCGAACGCGCCATCGGCGTCCTCGCCCTGATTACCCTCTCCATCGCCCTCGCCCCGATGATCGCCCCGGTCTTCGGCGGCCTCATCCAGGAGTACGCCACGTGGCGCGTCGTCTTCGTCCTCCAGGGCGGCGTCGGGGTCCTGCTCGCCGCCGCATTCTTCGCGCTCATCCCGGAAACGAACCGCGCCCCCGACCCGTCCGCCCTCCGGCCGTCCCGGCTGGCCGCCAACTACCGCCGCCTGTTCCGCTCCCGCACCTTCGCCACTGCCGCCGTCCTCATGGGGCTCCTCTTCGCCGGCCAGCTCATCTTCATCTCGACCAGCTCCTTCGTCCTCGTCGACGACCTCGGCGCCAGCCCCGTCGTCTACGGGCTCAGCTTCGGCTTCGTCTCCTTTGGGATCATGGCCGGCGCAACCATCTGCCGCCGCCTCAGCCGGCGGTGGCCCCCCGGGCGCATCGTCTTCGTCGCTGCTGCGATGGGCTGGGCCGCCGCGCTCGCCATGGCCGCGCTGGCTGGCGCCGGGCTTGCCAGCCTCCCCGCCACCGTGCTGCCCGCGTTCATCATCCTCGCCGGCAACGGTATGGCCCGCCCCGCCGCGACCGCCACCGCCCTCGCCGACTTCCCCGAGACCGCCGGCCTCGCCTCGGCCGTCCTCGGCTTCACCCAGATGGCGATCGCCTCCGGCTGCAGCATCCTCTTCAGCGCCCTCGTCGAGCCCGGGCCCGGCACCCTCGCCGGCGGCATGGCGCTCGCCTCCACGGCAGCGTTCGCGCTCTTCGCGCTCGCCCGGCCCCCTGCCTTCAGCCTCCGCCGGCCCGCGCCGGGAACGGGTGCTGCCGCCGCCACAGGTACGCCAGCGCCCCCGTCGCCACGGCCACGTTGAGCGATTCCACCCGCGGGTCCATCGGCAGCGCCACCCGGAAGTCGCTCTCCCGCAGCAGGAGCTGCCCAACCCCCTCGCCCTCGCTTCCCACGATCAGCGCGGTCCGCCCCGGCCAGTCGAATTCCGTCGCCGCCGCACTCCCCTCGCCCGCGTCCGCGGCCACCACCCAGTAGTTTGCCTCTTTCAGCGTCCGCACGGCCATCGCAAGGTTCTGCGGCGCAGCGACCGGCGCAACGAAGCTCAGCCCTGCGCTCGCCCGGTGCACCCCCGGCGTGATCAGCGCGCCCCGCCGCAGCGGCAGCACCACCGCATCGGCCCCGACCGCCACCGCCGTCCGCAGGATCGCCCCCACGTTCTGCGGGTCGGTCACCCGGTCGAGCAGCAGCACCAGCGACCGCTGCCCGGCCTGCCGCGCCGCCGCCTTCAGGTCGATCGGCTCCACTGGCCGCACCCTGGCCAGGATCCCCTGGTGCACCCCGTCGCCGGTCAGCTCATCGAGCCGCCGCGCCTCCACCCCCTCGACCCGCAGGCCGGCTTCCCGCGCCCGCTCGGCCAGCGCCAGCACCCGGTCGTTCGAAGTCTCCCGGTAGAAAAGCACCGACTTCGCGTGCCCCGTCGCAATCGCCATCGACACCGCGTTGATGCCGAACGCGATATCGTCCGGCGTGCTCTGCGGCTTCGGGCGGAGACGTGCCATGCACCGAGTTTCGCACGCCCGCCCCGGAGGCGCGCCGCCGCTCCCATGCCGTACCCTGTTTCGTGATGGCTTCCCGAACCGGCCGCCCCGTCGCCGCTGTCCTCACGCTCGGCTGCAAGCTCAACCTCGCCGACTCCGGCGAAATCGCCGCCGGGCTCCGCAGCGCCGGCTTCGAGGTCGTCGACCAGGTCTGCGAAGCCGACGCCTACGTCATCAACACCTGCTCCGTCACCCACGTCGCCGACGCCAAGTCGCGCAAGCTGATCCGGTCGATGCGCCGGCTCGCGCCCCAGGCCCGCGTCGCCGTCACCGGCTGCTACCCCCAGTCGGCCGGGTTCGATGCCGTGCGCGAGCTCGGCGCCGACTTCGTCGCCGGCACCCGCGACGCCGACAAGTCCGAAATCGTCCGCTTCCTCGCCGCCGGCGCCGCTGCCCCGGCCGCGCCGGGCGAATCCCCGCCGGCGCCGCTCGCGCCCGGGCTCACCCGCGCCTTCGTCAAGGCCCAGGAGGGCTGCAACGATGTCTGCGCCTTCTGCATCGTGCCGCGGACCCGCGGCCGCGAGGAGAGCCGCCCGGTCGAGGCCGTCGCCGCCGAAGTCCAGCGCGCCGTCGAGGCCGGCGCCCGCGAGGTCGTCATCACCGGCACCCAGCTCGGCGCCTGGGGCCGCGACCTCGACCCGCCGCTCCGCCCGCACCACCTCATTTCCGGCATCCTCGAACGCACCGAAGTCCTCCGCCTCCGCTTCAGCTCGCTCCAGCCCCAGGACATCACGCCCGAGCTGCTCGCCCTCTGGCAGGACCCCCGGCTCATGCCCCACTTCCACCTCGCCCTCCAGTCCGGCTCCGAAGCCATCCTCGCCGCGATGCGCCGTCGCTACACCGCCGCCGAATTCCTCCGGGCCGCCGAGCGGATCCGCGCCGCCGTCCCGGGCGTCGCCATCACCACCGACGTCATCGCCGGCTTCCCCGGCGAAACCGAGGCCGACTTCGCCGCCACGCTCGCCCTCTGCCGCGAAGTCGGCTTCGCCCGCATCCACGCCTTCCCCTACTCGCAGCGGAGCCGCACCGCGGCTGCCCGGATGCCGGGCCAGCTCCCGCCGGAAGTGAAGAAGGAGCGGATGGCCCGCCTCCTCGCCCTCGCCGAGGAACTCTCCCTCGCCTTCCGTCGGGCCCACGCCGGCACCGTCCGGCCGGTCCTCTGGGAAGAGGAGAAAGCCGGCTGCTGGTTCGGCCACACCGACAACTACATCCCGGTCTATGCCGCTGCCCCCGGCCAGGACCTCCGCAACCGCGTGACGCCCGTTCACCTGGGCGAGGTGTACCATGACGGCGTCCGGGGAACCCTCCCCACGGAGGCACCGTGAACGCCCTGCGCCGCATCCTCCTCGCCCTCTACAGCATCCTCCTCCTCGCCGCCTGCGGCGGGCTCTTCGCCCTCGCCTGGAGCCAGGACAAGAAGCTCGATATCCAGGTCCGTAGCTTCAACCTCCAGGCCTTCGTCGTTTCGAGCGATACCGCCCGCGCCGTCTTCGCCCTCGTCCTCGCCGCCGTCGCGCTCCTCGCCTTCCTCTCTCTCCTGGCCGCCGTCTGGCGCAGCGGCCCGGCCCGCTCGCGGGGCGTCCTCAGCCTTCGCCAGGAAGATGGCGGCACCGTCGAGGTCTCCGCCCAGACCCTCGAAGCGCTCCTCCGCGATGCCCTCCAGGCCCTGCCCGAAGTCCGTCGCGCCGAACCGCGCGTCGATGTCCGCGCCGGCGCGGTCGACTGCCGCATCGACGCCACCATCGAAGGCAGCGTCAGCATCGCCGCCGCCACGAAGCTCATGGTCGATACCGTCCACGCCGTCCTCCGCGAGCAGGTCGGCGTCACGAACGTCCGGCGCCCGGCGATCCGCATCACCTACGACGAGCTGGCGGCGCGCCCGGCCGGGTTCGCACCGCAGCGTTCGGCCTACCCGCCTGCCCCGCCGCCGCCCGGCCCCGCGGCCCCGCCGGCCCCCATCTTCCCGGCCGCCCGCCGCGCCGACCAGCCCGACCAGCCCCCGTCCGGAGGCCCCGGCAATGACTGACCAGCGCGCGCCCCTGCCCCCGTCGGCCAATGAACTGCCGTGGGTGCTTGAGGCCCTCCTCTTCGTCGCTGATGAGCCGCAGCCCCTCGGCGCGCTCGCCCGCGCCGCTGGCGTCAGCGAGGCCGCCGCCCGCCGCGCCCTCGCGCAGCTCGCCGCCGACTACGAGGCCCGCGGCCTCCGCCTCATCGAAGACGGCCAGAAGTACCAGCTCGGCGCGGCCCCGGAATACGCCCCCTACATCGAACAGCTCATCGGCGGCGGACCCGGGCAGCGCCTCAGCCGCGCCGCCCTCGAAACGCTCACCATCATCGCCTACCGCCAGCCCTGCACCCGCGCCGAAATCGAAGCAATCCGCGGCGTCAACAGCGACCGCCACGTCGCCATCCTCGAGCAGCGCGGCCTCATCGAGCAGGCCGGCGTCGGCGACGGCCCTGGCCGCCCGAAGCTCTACCGCACCACCATCCGCTTCCTCGAACATTTCGGCATCAGCAGCCCGAAGGAGCTCCCCCCGCTCCCCGAGGTGCCCGAGGAGGAGGTCATCCAGGCCGAAATCTAGCCCGCCTGCCCGGCCGGCATGGTACGGTAGAACAAGCAAAGTATCGCTGCCCGGCCCCGCAGGGCAGCAGCGGGCGCCCCCGGCCCCGCGAAAGGTCCCTCCCCTGCATCTCTATCTCGGCAACCTCAGCTACCTCACCACTGCCGAGGAGCTCGCGGCCCTCCTCGCCCCCTTCGGCCCCCTCGCCGCGCCGTACCTCGTCCTCGACCCTGCCACCGGGCTCTCCCGCGGCTACGCCCTCGCCGAGTTCGATGACCCGGCCGCCGCCGCAGCCGCCGCCGCGGCCCTCAACGGCAGCTTCCTCCACGGGCGGGTGCTCATCGTCCGCCCGGCCCACGCCGGCGAGTAGCCCACGGCCGCGCACCCGGCACCCCCGAACCCTGCTACCCTCTCCCTGTGGAACTCCGCGTCGCCCACCTCTACCCCGAGGTGATGAACCTCTACGGAGACCGCGGCAACGCCATCGCCCTCCGCGCCCGCTGCCAGCGGCGCGGCATCGCCTGCACCATCCTCCCCGTCAACATCGGCGACCCCCTCGACCCCGGCGAGGTCGACATCGTCCTCGTCGGCGGCGGGCAGGACCGCGAGCAGCGGCGCATCGCCCCCGACCTCCTCCGGCGCGGCCCCGCCCTCCGCGACGCGGTCGATGAAGGCCTGCCCGTGCTCGCCGTCTGCGGCGGCTACCAGCTCTTCGGCCATCGCTACGTCGACCACGACGGCAGCGTCATCCCCGGCATCGGCGTCTTCGACGCAGAGACGCGCCACCCCGGCCCGGTCGCCGACCGCTGCATCGGCGACATCGTCGTCGAAACCCCCTTCGGCGAGGTGGTCGGCTTCGAAAACCACGGCGGCCGCACCTACCTTGCCCCCGGGCAGGAGCCGCTCGGCACCGTCCGCCTCGGGGGCGGCAACAACGCCGAAGACCGCACCGAAGGCGCCCGCCGGCAGAACGCCATCGGCACCTACCTCCACGGCAGTGTCCTGCCGAAAAACCCCGCCCTCGCCGACGCGCTCATCCTCGCCGCCCTCCGCCGCCGGTACGGCCCGTCGGTCGAGCTCCCCCCGCTCGACGATGCCCCCGAACGCCGCGCCCACGAAGCCGCCCTCCGCACCGCCCTCGCCCGCGCCCGCCGTCCGGTCTGAACCTCTGCTTTCCCGCCCGGCACTGCCGCCCCAACCGGAACTATCGCGTCCGGCCCCGCGGCGCTACCCTTTCCCCAAGCTATGGGCGCCATCTCCACCCTCTTCCTCGCCATCACCATCGATATCAACCCGGTCATGGCCGAATTCGGGCCCTTCACCCTCACCTGGCACGGGCTCTTCACCGCCGTCGGCATCCTCGCCGGCGTCACCCTCTCCGTCTGGCTGGCGAAGCGCGACGGCATCCCCGTCGAAGTCGCCCAGGAGATCGCCCTCGTCGGCGTCCCCTGCGCCATCGTCGGCGCCCGCCTCTTCTACGTCATCGAACACTGGGACCGCTTCCAGCACGACCTCCCGAGCATCGTCTTCGGCATCACCGAAGGCGGCATCACGCTCTACGGCGGCCTTCTCGGCGGCGTCCTCGGCGGCCTCATCTACGCCATCTGGCACAAATGGCCGATCGGCATCGGCCTCGATGCCGCCGCCCCCGGCATGATCCTCGGCCAGGGCATCGGCCGCATCGGCGACCTCATCAACGGCGAGCACATCGCCAGGCGCACCGACCTCCCCTGGGGCGTCAAGTACCTCCACCCCGACAGCCCCCAGTACCAGTACAACCTCCTCCACCAGGACCCGGACAACCCGCTCCGCCCGCTCGACACCTACGCCGTCCACCCGGTCGCCGGCGGCTACGAGCTCCTCGGCGACTTCATCATCCTCGGCATCCTCCTTTTCGTCTGCTACCGCGTCATCAAGGTGCCGGGCTGGGTCTTCTGCTCCTACGTCGCCATGTACGGCATCATGCGCTTCTTCCTCTCCTACTTCCGCATCGATGAGCAGACCTTCGCCGGCATCCCCGTGCCCCAGCTGACCGCGGCCATCACCCTCGGCATTGCAGTGATCGCAGCCGGCATCCTGTACAAGAAGCCCGGCCCCATCACCCCCGAGTACGCGCTCCGCGTCTGGGGCCGCCTCCCCGACGACATCGCCCCGCCCCGGGGCGGCGCCGCCGAAGCCGAGCCCTCCCGCGCCTGAGATGCCCGGCCTCCTCGCCGTCACGCTCTACCGGGCCCCGGGCTGCGGCCTGTGCGACCGCGCCGAAGCGATCCTTGCCCGCCTCGCCCGCGAGCTCCCCATCGCCGTCACCGCCGTCGACATCTCCAGCGACCCTGCCCTCGAAGCCCGGTACTTCCTCGAAATTCCCGTCATCGAAGCCGACGGCCGCATCATCGGCAGGGCACCCATCGCCGAGGCGGCCCTCCGCGCCGAGCTCGAAGCCCTCCTCGAGTCCCCGGCCCGCTGAGAACCGGGCGCCAGCTGACCCGTTCGACACCCCGCCCCCGCCCTGCCACCATGGAGCCACCATCCCCGGGGGTGCACCCATGGCCGGCAACGTCCAGGACCAGTTCGGGCCTGCCGCCCGCGCCTACGCCGCCTTCTCCTACCACGCCGCGGGCCCCGACCTCCCCGTCATCGTCGAGGCCGCCGGTCTCACCGGCGCAGAGACCGTGCTCGACCTCGGCACCGGCGCCGGCCACACCGCCATGGCCTGCGCCCGCCACGCCGCGGCCGTCGTCGCCCTCGACATCACCCCTGAGATGCTCGCCGCCGCCGCTGAACTCGCCGCCAGCCGCCGCATCGACAATATCACCTTCGAACTCGGCGATGCCGCCCGCCTCCCCTTCCCCGATGCCGCTTTCGACGTCGTGACCTGCCGCGTGGCTGCCCACCACTTCCCCGACCTCCCCCGCGTCATCCGCGAGGCGTGGCGCGTGCTCCGCCCCGGCGGCCGGTTCGTCATCGCCGATACCATCGCCCCCGAAGACGCCGCCGCCGATACCTTCCTCAACACGATCGAGTTCCTCCGCGACCCCTCCCACGTGCGCGACTGCCGCGGCTCCGAGTGGCTCCGCCTGCTCCGCGCCGCCGGCTTCGAAGCCCAGATGGTCTTCCGCATGGTCCTCGCCCTCGACGGCGCCGACTGGGTCGCACGCCAGCGCACCCCGGCCGAGAAAGTCGGCGTGATCCGGCGCCTCCTCGACGAGGCGCCGCCCGCCATCCGCGCCCAGTTCGAAATCCGCGACGACCCGTGGGGCTTCTCCCAGCCCATCGCCGTCATCTGCGCCGTCCGCCCCGCCTGAGCCCTACCGCCCCGCCCGGTCCTCCAGCCGCAGGCGCAGCACCTCGCGGGGAGCCCCGCCGAGCCGCCGCTTGTACTCCTCGCTCCCCCGCAGGAAGTCAAACCGCCGCAGCCCCCGCTCCAGCGCGTCGCGCAGCGTCCACGCCTTGCTCACCAGCCCCGCCGCCAGCGGCGCAAACGCCGGGTCGTAGCCGCTGTTGTACAAGTAGGCCGTCTCGCCGTCCTCGAATGTCAGCGTCACCGCCACCGGCCGGCCGTCCAGCCGCGTCACGCCCAGCGACAGCATCCCCCGCCCGCCGAACTCCGCCGCCAGCGCGCCGAAGAACGCCTCCATCTCCGCCGTCAGGAACGCCGCCTTGTCCTCCCGGCTCGCCCGCATCAGCGCAAAGAGGAGCGGCAGCGCCTCCGCGGCATCGGCCCCGGTGAGCCGCTCGAAGCCGGCCTCGCCCGCCGCCGCGAAGTTCCGCAGCTTCCGCCGCAGCTCGTGCCGGTCGTGCTTCCCCAGCCCCGCAAGGTACTCGTCGAACGTTCCCGGCAGGTCGACCCCCGGGCAGACCGCCTCCGGCTCGGCCGCGAACGTCCACCCGTACTGCTCGGCTGCCCGCGCGAACGCTGCCGGCCACGGCCCGTCGGCCGCGATGCCCCACAGCTCGAGCCGTCCCGTGAAGTCCTCCCGGAGCCACTCGAGGATGCCGGCCGCCACCGCCTCCGCCTCGCCCGGCAGCGCGAGCGGCCCCCCGTAGTCGCGCACCTCCGGGTCGCCCAGCTCCCGCGCGCCCGCCGGCGAAAGGTCGAGCGCCGCCGCCCCGATGAGCCGCTCCTCGCGCCGGATCGAGAGGAACACCGCCTCGCCCGCCGGCCGGAAGACGCGCAGCCACGCCCGGTGCCAGCCCGGCAGGTGGAACGGCGTCGCCCCCGGGGCCCCCCGCGCCAGCGCCTCCCACTCCGGCGCCAGCGCCTCGAACTCCTCCGCCGTAATCAGCGGCAGCGGGGCGGGCCCTGCAGCCTCCGGCTCGTCCATCCTCGCTACCCGCGCAGCCCGGAGGCGCCCGGCCGCGGCCGCTCCTCCCACAGCCCGCACGTCGTCTCGGTCTCATCGAGGAACGGCCCCACGCACTCCCGCCCATCCCGGACGATGTGCCGGCAGATGTTCACCAGCCCCTGCCCACGGCGGTGGTCCCCCATCGTCATCTGCAGGTAGAGGCAGCGGGCAGCAAGCCGCAGCGGTTCGCCGTGTTCAATCATCGCCGACAACTGTACCGCCCCGGCCCGCCGTGCGCCCCCTTGGCGCGCGCGCTCCGCCGCGCTACCCTCCCGCCCATGCCGCTCCCGGCCGGGTCGCCCGGCGCCGCTGCCGTCTACGAAACCGACGTCCTCGTCGTCGGCGGCGGCATCGCCGGCCTCTCCGCCGCCCTCGAAGCCCGCCAGCATGGCGCCGCGGTCATCCTCATCGAAAAAGCCCCGCGCGAACATCGCGGCGGCAATACCCGCTTCGCCGATGCCCAGATGCGCTTCCCCCACGAAGCCGACGCCTACGGCCCGCGCGACTACACGGCCGACGACATGTTCGACGACCTGCTGCGCATCTCCCACGGCCGCGCCAACCCGGCCCTCATCCGCACCCTCTGCGACAACGCCCGCGCCGCCGCCGAGTGGCTCACCGCCCTCGGCCTCGAATGGGAGGCCGGCTACCCCCATACCGCCGGCTACCGCCGCAGCCCCAAGGCTGGCGGGCAGGGCCTCGTCGACCTCCTCTACCGCCGCCTCGAAGGCCTCGGCGGCATCGTCAGCTACGAAACCGCCGCCGTCGACCTCCTCCTCGCGCCCGGCGGCGGCATCGCCGGCGTTCGCGCCCGCGGCCCCGAAGGCCTCATCGACCTCCACGCCCGCGGCGGCACCATCCTCGCCTGCGGCGGCTTCCAGGCCAACGTCGAGATGCGCGTCCGCTACCTCGGCCGCTTCGCCGAGGCCCTCATCCTCCGCGGCAGCCGCTACAACACCGGCGAAGGGCTGATGATGGCCATCGCCGCCGGCGCCCAGCCCGCCGGCCAGTGGGGCGATTACCATTCCGCCGTCCTCGATGCCCGCTCCCCCCGCATCGAATGCGGCGTCACCGCCCTCTACAACTACCAGATGGGCATCTTCGTCAACCGCGATGGCCGCCGCTTCCTCGACGAAGGCGAAGACTTCCGCGACCACACCTACGTCAAATTCTCCAAGCACATCGTCGAACAGGCCGGCGGCCAGGCCTGGTGCATCTTCGACCAGAAAGCCTTCCAGCGGGAGGAGTTCGCCCGCGCCTGGCGCCCCGTCGGCCCGCCGCTCCAGTCCGACACCCTCGAAGGACTCGCCCGGCAGATGGACGTCCCGGCCGAGAACTTCCTCGAAACCGTCGCCGCCTTCAACGCCGCCGTCCAGCCCGGTGAGTACGACCTCGACCGCCTCGACGGCAAACGCACCCTCGGCATCCACCCGCCGAAGAGCAACTGGGCCCTCCCCATCGACGCGCCGCCCTACCTCGCCGTCCCCGTCACCGGCGGCATCACCTTCACCTTCGGCGGCCTCAAGTGCGATACCTCCGCCCGCGTCATCGACACCCGCGGCCAGCCCCTGCCCGGCCTCTACGCCGCCGGCGAACCGATGGGCGAGTTCTTCTACGACAATTACCCCGGCGCCACCTCCGTCATCCGCGGCTGCGTCTTCGGGCGCATTGCTGGCGCCCACGCCGCTGGCCGCGCCCGCGGCGCCTGACCCCGCCCTGTTCGCGGCGCGGCGCACCGCCGATATTCCAGGCATGAGGCACGTCTGGAACTGGGCCGTCTGCGCCCCGGCGCTTCTCCTCGCCGCCGCCTGCATCGCCGCCGGCTGGCGTGAGGTCCTCGAGCCGCCCATCGCCTGGACCGGCGCCGCCTTCTTCGCCGTCATCGCCGAAGTCGCCTCCCGCCTCGGCCGCCGGGCCAGGCGCCGCGCAGAGAAGAAGCAGGCCGCCATTGAGGCCCTCGCCGCCACGGCCCTCCTCCGCGAGCAGCTCCGCTCCGTCCACCACCGCCGCGCTGCCTGACCGCGCCCAGGCTGAAGCAGCCGCCCCACCGCGCTGTTCACCGGCGTACGTCAGCGCCGTCGCTTTCTGCATGTTGACCACGACAGGCTGCGGGCACATACTTAATCCGCGATATCAGGGAGAGCGGCTCCCTCTGTCTCGCAATTTTAACGGGAGGTGAACGCGCGTATGGCTGACGAATGCGGCAGTAGTCGCCACGCTGGCGTGCCCTGTCCTCCCGCTCCTTCGTGTGTGCTTCAGCGGACGCGATAGTCGCACGCTGGCTCCTCAATCACCGTTCATGTTCAACAGCTGATAGCCCCCTGGGGGCTACATTCGCATTGCCGCTCCGCTGACCCGGACCAGCGGGCTTCGCCCTGCCCGCCTGTGCCTTTCTCTGTGGAGCACCCACCCCCACCGTTGAAGGGAGTACTGCACCATGGTCGTTGCAAACGTGCTTGGACAGCTCATCGCCAAAAAAGACCTCATCGGCGCGAAGGCATTCCTCGCAGGCATGGATGCCGAAGAGGTCGTGACGGCAATGCGCGAACTTGGAGGTGCAGAACAGCTCGTGCTGTTCCGTCTCCTCGATCGCAACCGCGCCCTCGAAGTCTTCGAACTGCTCGACCGCTCGGAGCAGAGCGCGCTCGTCCGCGGAATGGAAGACCCGGAAATCGCCCGCCTTCTCGAAGGGCTCGATACGGAAACCCGCCTCCGCGTCTTCGATGAACTCCCGGCGAAGGTCGTCAAGCGCATCCTTCGCGAGCTGAGCCCCGAGGCTCGCGCCTCCGTCAACGTCTTCCTGGGCTACCCGGAGGACAGCGCAGGGCGCGTCATGAGCCCCGACTACCTCGCGCTTCCCGAAACCGCCTCCGCCGGGGAGGCCCTCCGCCGGGTCCGCGAGTCGGACCTCACCCCCGAGAACCTCGAAGTCGTCTTCGTACTTGGGCCCGGCCGCACCTACCGCGGCTACGTCCCCCTCGCCCGCCTGCTCCGGGCCGAACCCGAAGCACCCGTCGGGACCCTCGTCGTCGAGTCCCGCGCGAGCGTCTCGGCGTTCGACTCCCAGGACCGCGTGGCCGAGCTCTTCAAGCGGTACGAATACCCGCTCATTGCCGTCGTCGACAGCGAAGGCCGCCTCGTCGGCGCCATCCACGCCGAGCGCGCCTTCGAACTGATCCAGGAATACGATGCCAGCCGGCTCACCACCTTCGGCGGCGTCCTCGGCTCCACCGGCCCCGATGTCGACATCCTCCGGTCGCCGCTCCTCCGGATCTACCGCGCCCGCGTCTTCTGGCTGGTCGTCCTGACCGTCTTCGGCATCATCACCTCCACCTTTGTCGCCCAGCAGGAGGAGCTGCTCTCTTCGGCCATCGTCCTGGCCGCCTTCATCGCGCCGATCATCGACATGGGCGGCAACACCGGCAGCCAGACCGCCACGCTCGTCATCCGGGCCATGGCCCTCGGCGACGTCCGCGTCCGTATCCGCGATCTCCTCGCCATCATCCGGCGGGATATCCCCATCGCCCTCGCCATGGGCGTCACTATCGGCATCCTCGAGGCGATCCTGGCCTTCCTGTCCAAGGGCGTCGGCGTGGACATCCTCCTGGTCGTTGGGCTCGCCATGCTCACCGTCACCATCCTCGGCAGCCTCATCGGCGTCGCCCTGCCGTTCGCCGCTCGCCGGCTCGGCTACGACCCGGCTACCCTCAGCGGCCCCGCCATCACCTCGATCATGGACCTGCTCGGCGTGTTCATCTACTTCGGGTACGCCTACATCTTCCTCGCCGACCTCATCGAGAAGTGATGCCCCCTTCTCGACCGACGTATCCCCGCGGAGGCGCCGCATGCCGCATGACACCCTCGCGTTCACCGGCCACCTCGCCGCCGCCCTCGTCCTCGGCGCCTTCGTCGGCCTCGAACGGCAGTGGCGGCAGCGCCAGGCAGGGCTGCGCACCAACGCCCTGGTGGCGCTCGCCGCCGCCGCCTTCGTCTCCCTCTCTACCCTCGTCCCCGGCGAGAACTCCCCCACCCGCGTCGCCTCCTACGTCGTCTCCGGCATCGGCTTCCTCGGCGCAGGCGTCATCTTCCGCCAGGGCAACAGCGTCCAGGGCCTCAACACCGCCGCAACGCTCTGGACCTCCGCCGCTGTCGGTGTCCTCGCAGGCTGGGGCTTCCTGCTCGAAGCCCTCATCGTCGCCAGCCTCGTCCTCGCCGCAAACATCGCCCTCAGGCCGGTCGGCCGCTGGGTCGACCAGCGCCCCCTGAGCGAAGCCAGCGAACTCGAGGCAACCTATGCCGTCCGCATCGTCTGCC
>Ga0308415_1000198_pt1 | contig 25921 bp, 24 predicted proteins | sample HotsprSampleOS55_FD_203465 | JGI IMG/M metagenome (GOLD analysis project Ga0308415, IMG submission 203465) | Hot spring phototrophic mat microbial communities from Octopus Spring, Yellowstone National Park, Wyoming, United States - 20090730_OS55 ... | reverse complement strand
CCCGTGCCGCACCCGAGGTCGACCGCCCGGCCGCCGGGGGCCGGCTGCACCAGCTCCAGCAGGTCGAAGAACGGCTGACTCCGCTCGTTGCGGAATCGTTCGTACTGGTCCGGGTTCCAGTCCGCAGACATGGGCACTCCTCGCTGCCGATGTGCCCTTGCCGCTCTGCTCTTGCGCCCCGCGACTCCCGAACCGGGCCGTTGGGCCCGGGACGCACCCTCCAGTCTACCCCGTCCTACCCCGTCGGCCTACTTCACGACGCCCGCCGCCCGCAGCGCCCCGACCTCCTCCGCCGAGAGCCCGAGCCACCGCCCCAGCACATCGTCGGTGTCGCCGCCGTGCTCCGGCATCGGCCTGCCGACCACCGGCGGCGTCTTCGAAAGACGAATCGGCGAGTTCGGCAGCTTCAGCGTCCCCGGGAGGCCGTACGGCATCGGGATGTCCACCAGCATCCCGCGCGCCGCCACGTGCGGGTCATCGAACAGGTCCGCGATCGTGTTCACCTTCCCCACCGCGCACACGTTCGCCGGCTCGATGATCGCGAACCACTCATCCGTCGTCTTCTCCTTCAGCGTCCGCGTCAGCTCGGCCTCCAGCGCGTCCACGTTCTCCAGCCGCGCCCGGTTCGTCAGGAACCGCTCGTCCACCGCCATGTCGTCCCGGCCGATGATCGCGCAGAACAGCTCCCATTCCTTCACATTGGCGATCACGATCCAGCCGTCCTTCGTCTCGAACGGACCGAACGGCGCCAGCAACGGGTGGCGGCTCCCTTGCCGCGTCGGGTTCTCGCCGAAGGCCGAGTGCCGCACGATCGCGTTCTCGCAGAGCGCCATCTGCGCCTCCATCAGCGCCACGTCCAGCAGCTGCCCCTCCCCCGTCATCTCCCGCGCCCGCAGCGCTGCAAGGATGCCGAGCGCAAGGTACAGCCCGCCGACCATATCGCCGATGCTCACCCCCACCCGCAGCGGCGGTCCCTCCCTGTACCCGTTCAGGCTCATCGTCCCGCCCATCGCCTGCGCCACCGCATCCACCGCCGCCATCGAGCTGTAGGGACCCGTCTGGCCGAACCCGCTCAGCGCCGCGTAGATGAGCCGCGGGTTCACCTGCCGCAGCGCCTCGTACCCCAGCCCCAGCCGGTCCATCGTCCCCGGCCGGAAGTTCTCGGTCAGCACGTCGGCCTCCGCCGCCAGCCGCCGCACCAGCTCCTTCCCCTCCTCCGTCTTCAGGTCGATGGCGATCCCCTTCTTGCCCCGGTTCGGGCTGAAGAAGAACGTCGAAATTCCCTGGTAGTACGGCCCGAACCCCCGCTCCTTCTCGTGCGTGCCGGGGTGCTCCACCTTCACTACCTCGGCGCCGAGGTCCGCCAGCTGCATCGTCGCGAACGGCCCCGCCAGCGCCCATGTAAAGTCGAGCACCCGGATGCCTTCGAGCGGCCCCCGCATCGCTACCGGCCCTCGAACCGCGGCGGCCGCTTCTCCGCGAACGCCCGGCCGCCCTCGGCAGCATCCCGGGTCTGCATGATCTCCGCGTAGAGCCGCGCCTCGAGCCGCATCCCCTCCCGGAACGGCAGCTCCCACGCACCCTCGTAGGCTGCCCGTTTCATCGCCTGCACCGCCAGCGGCGCGTTCTCGCACAGCTTCGCCGCCCAGTCCATCGCGAACGGCAGCAGGTCGCCCTGCGGCACCACCCGGTTCACCAGCCCGTACCGCAGCGCATCCTCCGCGCTGATCCGCTCCGCGAACAGGATCATCTCCATCGCAATCCCGAACGGGATGTACCGCGCCAGCCGCTGCGTCTGGCCGCCCCCGGCCACAATCCCCCGCTTCGCAGCCATCGTCCCGAAGGTCGCATTGGGGCTGGCCACCCGCACGTCGCACCCCAGCGCCAGCGCCAGTCCCGCCGCGAGACAGTGTCCGTTGATCGCCGCAATCACCGGCTTCCAGATGCCTTCCGGCGTCAGCCGGCCGCCCCGCTGCTGGCTCCAGTCGTTCGCCTCGTCCTCGACGCTCTTGACGAGGTCGCGCCCCGCGCAAAACGCCTTCTCCCCCGCCCCCGTCACCACCGCCACCAGCAGCTCATCGTCCTGCTCGAACCGGTCCCATGCCTCGCCGAGCTGGCGGTACATCTCCGAGTCGATGCTGTTCATCGCCTCCGGCCGGTCGAGCGTGATCAGGTACGTGCGGTCGCGGCGTTCGGTGCGGACGGGCATGGCCACATCCTACGCCCCGTGCGCCGTCTGTTCCTCCCCCGGCAGGCCCAGGAGCTCCCGCCCGTCGCCCAGCGCGGCCAGCACCTCCGCCTTCGCCGCCGTAAACGCCGGCTCCGTCACGATCCCCGGCTCCCGCGGCCGCGCGAACGGCGCCGGCACTTCGGCCAGCACCCGGCCCGGCCGCGGCGACATCACCACCACCCGGTCCGCCAGCACGAGCGCCTCCTCCACGTCGTGCGTCACCAGCAGAACCGTCCGCGGCTCAAGCGCCAGCACCCCCTGCAGCCACGCGTGCATCCCCCGCCGCGTGATCGCGTCCAGCGCCCCGAACGGCTCGTCCAGCAGCAGCACCGGCGACGGCACAAGGAACGTCCGCAACAGCGCCAGCCGCTGCCGCATGCCGCCGCTCATCTGCGCCGGCCACGCCTGCTCGAACCCCTCCAGCCCGAACACCCCGAACAGCGCCCGCGCCCGCGCCTGCGCCTCTTTCCGGGGCACTCCCCGGATCTCCAGCCCGAGCGCAGCGTTCCCCAGCGCGCGCCGCCACGGCAGCAGCAGGTCCTTCTGCGGCATGAACGCCACCAGTCCCGGCCGCCCAATCGACGAAACGCCGCCCACCTCGGCGATGCCGCCGGTGGGAGCGAGCAGCCCGGCCAGCACCCGCAGGAGCGTGCTCTTGCCGCAGCCGCTCGGCCCCACCAGCGCAACAAACTCTTCCTCGCCGACCTCCAGGTCGAGGCGGTCGATCGCCTGCACGTCCCGCCCTTTCTGGCGAAAGGTGTGCGTTAGCCCCTCGACCCGGATCGCCGGCCTTCTCATCGCCCGATTATCGCTTTGGCAGGAACTCGTTGGTGAAGGCCGCATCGACATCGATCTCTTTGTCGATGAGCCCCGCTCGCCGCAGGTACTGGGTGAACGTCACCCACACCTCACGATCCTGCAGCCCCCACGGCCGGCCCGGGTCGACATACCGCGTCGAGAGGTACTTTGCGCTCACCTCGAGCAGCTTCCGGTCCGATTCCGGCGCGCCCTTCATGATCGCGTCCGCCGCCGCCTGCGGGTCCTTCATCGCCACCTCGTAGCCGCGCACCGATGCCTCCATGAACTTCCGCACCACGTCCGGCTTCTCCTTGATCATCTGCTCGCTGGTCACGATGAGCGGCGTATACCAGTCCGGGATGCAGTTCGTGTAGTCGATGAACTTCAGGCTGCCGACGTCTTTCTTCTCAACTTCCCGCGCCCGCAGCACGTCCCAGAACTCGAACACCCAGACGAAGTCGAACCGGTTCGACTCCATCCCCGCCAGGTAGTCCACGTTCCCCACTTCGACGAACTTCACCTTCGACGGGTCGCCGCCGTCGCATTTCACCAGCTCCGAGATCAGCTGGCGCTCCAGCACCCCGCCGAAGCCCCCGTAGGTCTTCCCTTCAAGGTCGCGCGGCCGCGTGATCCCCTCGCTCTTCAGGAAGTACAGCGACGAGTCGTTGTGCTGGATGAGCGCAGCCAGCGCCACCACCGGCACCCCTTCCGCCCGCGCCGGGATGATCTCCTCCTGCGCCATCACGCCGAAGTCGGCCTTCCCCGCCGCCAGCACCTGCGCCGTCCCGCCGGCCGCCGGCTCGATAATCTTGACGTCGAGCCCTGCATCCCGGTACCAGCCCCGGTCGAGGGCGATGTACACCCCGCTGTGGTAGGTGTTCGGCGTCCAGTTCAGCATGAACGTGACGGGTGTGAGCTTGCCGCCCCCGTCATCGTCGTCCCCGCCGCAGGCAGTCAGCACCGCCCCGGCCAGCAGCGCAGCGGCCAGCGCCGCTGCTCCCAAAATCCAGCGTTTCATGTCGTCTCCTCCTCTGTTTTGACGTACATCCACGGCGTTGCCAGCCGCGCCAGCACATGCACCGCTGCGAACAGCAGCATGCTCAGCAGCGCGATTAGCACCACCGCGACGAACACCCGGTCCACCCGGAACGACGTCTGCGCCCGGGTGATGTAGAGCCCCAGCCCGGAGCTCGCCCCAATCCATTCGCCGACGACCGCCCCGCCGACGGCGTACGCGGCCGCAATCTTGAGACCCGAAAAGAACGCCGGCAGCGCCGCCGGCACCGCGATGTGCCGCAGCACCTGCAGCCGGTTCGCACCCATCGCCCGCACCAGCCCGACCATCTCCCGGTCCGCGTGCATCAGCCCGTCGGCTGTCGCCACCGCTACCGGGAAGAACCCCCACAGCGCCACAACCACCACCTTCGGCGTCATGCCGAACCCGAACCACACGATCAGCAGCGGCGCCAGCACCACCATCGGGATCGTCTGCGAGACCACCAGCAGCGGCATCAGCACCCGCCGCACCAGCGGGATGCCCGCTACCAGCACCGCGATCGCCACGCCCGCGCCGGCCCCGAACGCCAGCCCCAGCACCGCCTCGGCCAGCGTCGTCCGGATGTGGTCCGGCAGCAGCTCTTTCGTCCCCCAGAAGCCGTCCCAGATGCGCGACGGCGCCGGCAGGATGTACGGCCGGGTGTCGAAGACCCGCACCCACGCCTCCCACCCCGCCACCAGCAGCGCCAGCAGGACCGCCGAGGGCCCGTACGCCGCCAGCAGCCGCCGGCCCGCCTGCATCGCCCTCACGCTGCGCCGCCGTCCTGACGGAACTTCGCCGTCAGCGACTCCATCGTCGGCGGATTCGGCAGCCGGCTCTGCGAAAACTTCACGATGGTCAGCACGCTCTCGGCGCCCGCGGCGAGGCACGCCTCGTGCGCCGCCCGCGCCACCCGCCAGGCCTCGTCCGGCTCGCCCTCGAACGTTGTCCCCAGCGCCGAGACCTCGTACTTCAGGCCCGACTCCTGGATCACCCGGATCGCAGCCTCGACGAACGAATACGGCGCGCCAGGCTCCCCGTACGGCCGGGGCAGGCACTCAATTTCGACAATCATGCAGCGGCTCCTTTCCGCTGCCCGGTCCGAAAGGGTGCCCGCTCCCGGCTCCGGCCCCTGGCCCTCGGCCAAAAAGAAACGAAGCCCGGGAAAGCCGGACTCCGTGCACATGCGCTCCCGCGCCGCGCCCGGTCTCCGTTCGCTTTCCCTACGCACGTCCGAACGTGGTCAGGTTCAAGGGGTGTAATCTCAGCCCGTCACCGGGCACCCCCAGCGAACACGAACAGCGCTGTTCAGTTGTCCCCCACAGCCTAGCCCGTTTGCCGGAGCCCCGCAACCCGCCCGCCCACAGCCGTCGCTCCCAACCTGTCACCCCTCCGTTCCCCGGCGTTACCCCCTGTCGACCCCCGCCGGGCTGTCCGCAGTCGATAATCCAACCGACAACTACTTGCCGTCATGGCGCACGAAAGGCCTCCGTGAAACACGCCTGGCGCCGCTGGATCCGCCCCCGGCTCGCCGCACCTCCCGGCGAACCGCTCCGCGTCACCGCAGCCCGCAGGGCAGCCGTCGCCCTCGCGCTGCTGCTCCTCGCCGCCGAGCTCGTCGTAGCGTTCCGCTTCTCCGGCACCGTCGGCGCCGTCCTCATCGCCTCCACCGCCGGCCTGGCCGCCTTCGCCTACCGCGGCCTCCAGGCGCTCGCAACCGCCTCCGTCCAGGCCGAAGACCCCGACGCCCACCGCTTCCTCGTCGACCCCGAAACCCACCTCCCCAACCGGCAGCAGCTCATCGATACCCTCGCCCGCGACATCGCCCGCGCCGAGCGCTACCGCCACCCCATCACCCTCGCCATCGTCCGTATCGCCCAGTACGACGAGATCCGCACCGCCTGGGGTCCCGGCACCGCCGCCCAGGCCGTCCTCCACGTCGCCGAAACCCTCACCCGCATCACCCGCGCCAGCGATTTCCTCGCCCGGCTCGATGAGACCCGCTTCGCCGTCATCCTCCTCCAGTGCACCGGCACCCAGGCCCTTGCCTACGCCGACCGCGTCACCCTCGCGGTCTCAAACCGGCCCGTCCGCTCCAGCGCTCACCTCAAGGTTCCCCTCTACGTCGGCGTCGAGGTCACCGCCCTCGAGTACGACGCAGCCCGCTTCCGTGGTCCCCTCGAATTCCTCTCCCAGGCCGGCGGCGACCTCCTGCTCGAAAACGTCCGCCCGCCCCGCTCCCGCCGCTCCGCGCTCGCCCACGACCCCCGCGCCATGCGCCAGCAGCTCGTCCGCGACTACTACCCGGAGGGCGAGGTCAAAGAGTTCGCCGACGCCTACCGCGAAGCCCGCTCCCGCAGCCGCCACGCCGGCTGACCCCCATCGCAGACCGCAGGTCCGGCAACAACGCGGGGGAGCCGATTCGGCTCCCCCGCCTCGCCTGCGCTGCAGCGAAGAATCGCGGCTAGCCCTGCTTCTGCGCGGCCTTCTCCGCCAGGTACGCCTTCAGCGTCTGGCCCGTCCGCCACATCGGCTCCGCGCCTTCCAGGCTGCAGATCTTCTCCCAGTTCGCCTGGACCCATTCGGCATCCTTCAGCTCGCCGAGGCCCGGCTGAATCCCTGGCCCCTTCACGATCGCGGCCCGGTTGAAGTTCCCCGCCCCCGCTTCGATGATGAGCCCGGTGTCCTGGCACTCCTTCGAGACCATGTAGACCACCGCCGGCACCACGTACTCCGGCTTCAGCCGCTCCACCAGCTCCGGCGGCATCACCGTCTGCGTCAGCCGCGTCCCGGCCACCGGCGCAATCGTGTTCACCATCACGTTGTACTTCGCGCCTTCCTGCTTCAGCACGTTCATCAGGCCGAGCATCGCCGTCTTCGCGGCGCCGTAGTTCGCCTGGCCGAACTGCCCGTAAATCCCCGACGACGACGTCGTGAGCACAACCCGGCCGTACGCCTGCTGCCGGAACACCGGCCACGCGTGCCGCAACACCGAGAAGGACCCCTTCACGTGCACCGCGAAGACCTTGTCCCAGTCCTCCTCGCTCATGTTGTGGAACGCCACATCTCGCAGGATGCCCGCGTTGCAGATCACGATGTCCAGCCGGCCGAAGTTATCGAGCGCCGTCTTGACGATGTTGTAGCCGCCTTCGTAGGTCGCCACGCTGTCGAAGTTCGGCACCGCCGTCCCGCCGGCCGCGATGATCTCATCGCACACCTTGCGCGCCGGCGCCGCGTCCGCACCCTGGCCGTGCGGGTCGCCGCCAAGGTCGTTCACCACGACCTTCGCCCCGCGCCGCGCCAGCTCCAGCGCATATGCCCGGCCCAGCCCGGCGCCCGCGCCGGTCACAACCGCAACCTGTCCTTCAAACGAAATAGCCATCGGAATCCTCTCAGTCCGTGCGAAATTTGCGGGCCGCGGGGCAGTCGGCAACGGCGGCCCCGGCCCGTTCCAAACCGGCAGGTTACCAGCATTCCGTCATTCGCACCCGGCAGGCAGCCCGGGAGCCCGGTCGACCATCTCAGCGAACCACGCCTCCGTGCTCGCCACCCGCCAGGCCAGCACGTCATCCTCGCCCCGCAGGAACCCCTCCCGCACCGCCTGCACGGCCTCCCCATCGAACACGTCGCCGCGCCGCGCCGCCCCCTCGATGTGCCGGACGATCCACCCCTTCAGCGGCCCGTGCGCCCAGCTCCGCTGCGGCGGCGCATACGCCAGCTTGTCCCGCCGCTTCAGCACCGCATCCGGGACAATCCCGTCCATCGCCCGGCGCAGGATCGCCTTCGTCGTCGCGCCCTCCATCAGCCACTGCGGCGGCAGCCCGAAGCAGAACTCCACCAGGCGGTGGTCCAGGAACGGCAGCCGCACCTCCCGGCCGAACGCCATGCTGTTCCGGTCCGCGTAGCGCAGGAACTCCGGCAGCTGCGTCGTCTGCTGCCACCGCACCAGCTCGTTCCGCAGCCGGTCCCGGAACGGCGCAATCGTGGCCGCGTGCGCGGGGGCGTACCGATCATGCACCTCCGGCGCCAGCAGCGCGCCCGAGCCGAAGTACCGCTCCGCCAGCCGGTCGCGCACCCGCGCCGGCAGCAGGTAGTACCCGCCGAACAGCGCAGGCTCCCGCAGCGACCCATACCGCCGCCACGACTCCCACAACAGCCCCGCAGCCCGGTCCAGCCGCCCCGTTCGCAGCCAGTGCGCGAAAAACATCCCCAGCGCCTGCGTGTACCCCCCCAGCAGCTCATCCGCCCCCTGCCCGTCGAGCAGCACCGTCGTCCCGTGCTCCCGCGCCAGCCGCATCACCATCCACTGCGCAAACGGGCTCGTGCTCGCGATCGGCTCCTCCTGGTGGTACTGCAGCGCCGCAAACGCCGCCTCGAACGCCTCCGGCTCCACCCAGGTGTCGTGCCGGTCTGCACCGCAGCGGCGCGCCACCAGGTCGATGAACCGCCCCTCGTCGTGTGCCGCCGAGGCGAACCGCGCGCTGAACGTGTGCTGCTCGCCCAGCCCCAGCGCCTCCTTCTGGGCGTGAATCGTGCAGACGATGCTCGACGAATCGATGCCGCCGCTCAGCGAACTCCCGACCGGCACATCGCTCCGCAGTCGGATCCGCACCGCATCGAAAAACAGCGACCGGAACGCCTCCACCGCCTCCGCGTGCCGCCGCGGCGTCTCAGCAGCCCGCGGCAGCCAGTACCGCCGGGGCGTCCCTCGCCCCTCCCGGTCAAGCACCAGGTAGTGCCCGGCCGGCAGGCTCTCAATCCCCGCGAAAAAACTCTCCGTGTCCTGGTCCAGGTCGCCCCGGGCGATGTACCGGTACACTGCCCGCAAATTCGGCACCCGCAGCTCCGGCCGCACCGCCAGGATCGCCTTCATCTCGCTCGCGAACAGCACCTCCCTCCCCGTCCGCGCCAGGTAGAGCGGCTTCTCGCCGAACCGGTCGCGCGCCAGCACCAGCTCCTGCCTCCGCTCATCCCAAATGGCGCAGGCAAACATCCCGTTCAGCCGCGCGAACGCCCCCGTCCGCCACTGCGCGAACGCCCGCAGCAGCACCTCCGTGTCCCCCTGCGAGCGGAACCGGTGGCCCAGCCCCTCCAGCTCCGTCCGCAGCTCGACGTAGTTGTAAATCTCGCCGTTGAACACCAGCACCAGCCCCGCCGCCTCATCCGCAAACGGCTGGTCCGAGGCGTGGCTCAGGTCGATGATCGCCAGCCGCGTGTGCCCAAACCCGATCCCCTGCCCGAAGTAGCTCCCTTCTCCGTCCGGGCCGCGATGCCGCAGCCGCCGCGCCATGGCGAGCACGTCCTCCCGTGGCACCTCCCCGGCGCCGAGGGAAAGAATGCCGGCTATCCCGCACATGCGCGTCTGGCCTCCACCGCGCCGTCGCCCGCTCCCGGCGCCAGCAATCTGCGCGCATGGTAGCAGCCTCTGCCGTTCAGGGAAGTTTTCGTCACCGGAAAGGAAACCATCCTGCCCGCGCGTGACGTATACTCCCTCCAATGCCCGGCAACATGTGGGACGACGCTGAAGAGCCCGGGGACCTCGACCTCCGCATCCTCCGCGTCGGCGCCCTCCCCGTCGAATCCGCACCCGGCGCCCTCCGCATCCGCCTCGAAACCACCCGCGGCCCCATCGAGGGCATCCTCCACCCCGTCGAAGGCGGCACCTCCGCGGTCATCTGTGTCGGCGGCGCCATGGGCGGCCTCGATGGCCCGGCAGACGGCCTGTACGTCCGCCTCCCTGCCCTCCTCGCCGACGCCCGCGTCACCGTCTTCCGCATCGACTACCGCCAGCCCAACGTGTTCGAAGAGTGCGTCCTCGATGTGCTCGCCGGCTGCTCCTTCCTCCGCGGCATCGGCGCCGAGGAACTCGCCCTCGTCGGTCACAGCTTCGGCGGCGCCGTCGTCATCAAGGCCGCCGAACTCCACCCCGCCGTCCGCGGCGTCGTCGCCATGTCCCCCCAGCTCTACGGCACCGCCGACGTCGAAACCCTCGGCCGTCCCCTCCTCCTCATCCACGGCATGTCCGATACCGTCCTCAGCCACGAGGCCAGCGAAGATATCTACCGCCGCGCCCGCGAACCGAAGCGCATCGCCCTCTTCGCTGAAGCCGGCCATTCGCTCATCCAGGCCCGCGACGCCATCGACCGCCTCCTCGCCGAGTGGCTCCCGCCGGCCCTCGCCGGTTCGCCCCTTCCCGGCGGCCGCGAAGAACACGATATCCTCTAGCCCGACAGCAACCCGCGACCGGAGGAAGCCCCTGTCATGCGTTCGCCCGCCGAAGTTGTCAGCGCCTTCATCGCCGAGTGGCAGCAGCCCCGCCCCGACCCTGCCCGCCTCGCCTCCTACTTCACCGAAGACGCCGTCTACCACAACATCCCCGCCCAGCCCGTCAGGGGCCCCGAAGCCATCGCCGCCGTCTTCCAGGGCTTCCTCGCACAGGTCGAGTCCCGCGGCTGGGAGGTCCTTCGCCAGGTCGCCGATGGCAACCTCGTCATGAACGAGCGCATCGACCGCTTCGCCGCCGGCGACCGCGTCATCGAACTCCCCGTCGCCGGCGCCTTCGAAGTCCGCGGCGAGCGCATCTGCGCCTGGCGCGACTACTTCGATATGAACACCTGGCTTAAGGCCCTCTCCGGCGGCTGATTCCCGCCCCGCCTACGGCTCCGTCACCACCCGCATCGGGCTCCACCGCCCGATGACCCCCTGCCCATGGCAGCTCACCGACCGCCCATCCTCGATGTCGATCTCCGACATCAGGCCGAGCGCTGCCGTGAACCCCGTGATCCGGTCGGGGACGTGCTCATACCGGTCGACCACCCTGCCGTCGGCCTCGAACTCCACCGTGTTCGCACCCTGGTCGTAGGTAATCCGGTAGGCGTGGACCTGCCCCTGCGCCGTCGGCAAATCGTGCAGCTCATGGAAGATGCAGAACGCCCGCGCCTCCCCCGTCTCCGGCAGCCGCGCACCCGGGAACGGCAGCCGCCCGTACACCGTCGCCACCGTGTCGCCGCCCGTGAAAAAGTCGAACGCCCACCCCGTCTCCAGGTCGAGCAGGTTCCACGAGACGTACCCGTCGTACAGGTCCCCCGGCCGCGTCCCCACCGTCCTCGCCGCTACCTGGATTTCGAACGTAATCCGCCCGCCCTCCGGCACCGCAAACCGCTCCTTCGAAAAGTACATGTGCTTCGCGTTGTCCAGGATCTGGACCCGGTCATGCTTCCGCGTGTACGGCACCGCCGAAACCTGCAGCCAGCCGTTCCGAACCAGCACCACCGCGTTCGGCTCCCGGTACTCCCACCGCGAACCATCGGGCAGCAGGAACGACCCGATCGCCCACGCCGAATCCGGCTCCAGGACCCGGTGAAAGTCCCCCACAATCCGTTCGGCCATGCCAGCCTCCTCTGCGGGCCTTCCGCCCCGGCTGTTGCTCAGCCCCGCAGCGTGGCGCCGAACTCCCGGCCCAGCCGCGCAAGCAGCCCCTGGCGCACCTTCAGCGCCTCATCGTCCGTCAGTGTCCGGTCATCGGCCCGCAGCCAGAGCCGCAGCGCCAGCGACTTCTTCCCCTCCGGGACCCCCGGCCCGCGGTACTCGTCGAACAGCTCCGCCCGCACCTGCACCCCCTGGCTCCGGTGCGAACGAACCAGGTCCAGCACGGCGCCCGCCGGCACCGCGGCATCGACCACCACCGCAAGGTCGAGCCGCACGGCCGGGTAGCGCGAAAGCGCCTGGTAGGGCGGCCGCTCCGGCAGGTGCCGGACCAGGTCCTCCACCCATACTTCGAACAGGTACACCGGCTCGTCGATGTCGAACGCGGCCGCCGTGTCCGGGTGCACCTGCCCCACGATGCCTGCCATCTCGCTCCCGACCCCGAACTTCGCCGTATGGCCCGGCAGCAGCCCGTACTCCTCGGCGGGGACGAAGGTGCCCCGGACCCCGAGCGCACCCAGCATCGCCTCCACCGCACCTTTCGCATCGAAAAAGTCCAGCGCCTCGCCGCCGCCCACGCGCCAGCGTCCCTCCCGCGGCCCGCCCAGCACCGCGCACAGCACCGGCCGCTCGATCGGCAGGTCGCCCTCCACCGGCAGGTACTCGAATCCAACCTCGAACAGCCGCAGCGGGCCCTCCGCCTGCCGCCGATTCGCCGCAAACAATTCCAGCACCGAGCCGCGGAGGCTCGTGCGGAGGTAGGCATGCTGCGCCGCGACCGGGTTCACCACCCCGAGCGGATTCCGCCGCACCGCATCCATCGGGTCCGTCACCAGCGCCAGCTTCTCCCGCGTCGTCAGCGTGTAATTGATCACCTCCTGGAACCCCAGCGCGACCGCAAGGTCCCGCAGCCGCTCCCGGAGCGCCATCACCGGGTTCGTCTCCGGCGGCGGCAGCGTCCCCCGCAGCATCGTCGTCGGCAGCCGGTCGTATCCGTAAATCCGGCCGACCTCCTCAACCAGGTCGTCCGGGATCTCCACGTCCGGCCGCCACGAGGGCACCTGCACGCTGTACTTCGCCGGCGGCACATGGTGGACCAGGAACCCGAGGTCGCCCAGGATCCGCCGCACGTCCTCCACCGGCACCTCGACCCCCAGCACCTGCGCAATCCGCGCAGCCTCAAGCAGGATGGTCCGCGGCGGCTCCTTCCCCGGATACACGTCCACGATTCCCCGCGCAATCCTGCCTCCGCACACCGCCTCGAACAGGTGCAGCGCCCGCTGCTGCGCGTACATCGCCATCTCCGGCCCGATCCCCTTCTCGAACCGCAGCGAGGCCTCCGTTCGAAGCTTCAGCAGCGTCGACGTCCGCCGAATCGAGCCCGCCCGGAAGTTCGCCACCTCCAGCAGCACCCGCGTCGTCCCCTCGTTCACCTCGCTGTTGCCCCCGCCCATCACCCCGGCCACGCCCACCGGGCCCTCGCCGTCGCAGATCAGCAGCATCTCGCTGTCGAACTCCCGCTCCACCCCGTCGAGCGTCACGAGCCGCTCGCCGGGCTGCGCCCGCCGCGCCACAATGCGCTTCCCCCGCACAAGGTCGTAGTCGAACGCATGGAGCGGCTGCCCGGTCTCCAGCATGACATAATTCGTGATGTCGACCACGTTGTTGATCGGCCGCATCCCCGCCTTCCGCAGCCGCTCCTGCATCCACGCCGGCGACGGCCCGATCTCGATGCCCTCGATCACCGAGGCCGTGAACCGCCGGCACAGGTCGGGCGCCTCAATCGCCACCGACACCAGCTCGGTGACGTCCGGGCCGCTCTCGCTGTACCGCCGGTCCGGCTCCCGCAGCACACTGCCCGTCAGGGCCGCTACCTCCCGCGCGAATCCCACCATCCCCAGGAGGTCCGCCCGGTTCGCCCAGGTCGAAACCTCCAGGATCACATCGCCCAGCACGTCTGCCAGCGGCACCCCGACCGGCGTCCCCTCCGGCAGCACCAGGATCCCTTCATGCTCATCGCTCAGCCCGAGCTCCTTCTCGCTCAGCACCATGCCCGCCGATTCCACCCCCCGGATCGGCCGCAGCTTCAGGGTCGTGGGCTCGCCCGTATGACCGTCGAACAGCCGCGCCCCTTCGCTCGCAAACGCCACCGTCTGCCCCACGGCAAGGTTTGGCGCACCGCACACCACCCGTACCGTCCCCTGCCCCGTATCGACCGTCGCCAGCCGGAGCCGGTCCGCGTTCGGGTGCGGCTCCACCGCCACCACCTTTGCCACCCGCACCAGCGCCGGGTCCCACATCTCGCCGATGACCCGCCACCCCTCCACCTCCGCCACCGCGTCCGTAATCCGGCGCGCCAGCTCCTCGATCGGCAGGCGGACGTCCACGTACTCCCGCAGCCAGTTCAGCGATACCTTCATCTCGTCCCCTCCTCGCTCAGAACTGGCTCAGGAACCGCAGGTCGTTGCTGTAGAAGTGGCGGATGTCCTCAATCCCCCAGCGCAGCATCGCCACCCGCTCCACGCCGATGCCGAACGCGAAGCCCGTCACCTTCGATGCGTCGTACCCTGCATTGTCGATGATCTCCGGGTGCACCATCCCTGCCCCAAGGATCTCGATCCACCCCGTCCCGTGGCAGGTGTGGCACTGCCGCCCGTCGCCCCGGCAGATGAAGCAGTCGATCGCCATCTCCACGCCCGGTTCAACGAACGGGAAGTACGAGTGGTGGAAGATAATCCGCCGGTCCGAGCCGAACATCGCCCGCGCCCACTCGTAGAGCACCCCCTTCAGGTCGCTCATCCGCACGCCTTCGTCCACCGCCAGCCCTTCGATCTGCGTCAGCATCCACTCGTGGGTCGCGTCCGTCGCCTCCTGCCGGTAGCACTTCCCCGGCACCACCACCCGCACCGGCGGCTGCGGCGTCCGCTCCATCACCCGGATCTGGTTCGGCGTCGTGTGCGTCCGCAGCAGCATCCGCCGCTTCCCGTCGATCAGCGTGTTCACCCAGATCGTGTCCCACATGTCCCGCGCCGGGTGATCCTCCGGGATGCGCGCGGCATCGAAGTTGTACCGGTCCCACTCCACCTCAGGGCCCTCGGCCACCCGGAACCCCATCGCCTTGAACGCTTCGAGGCAGTCCCGCAGCGTCCGCGTGATCGGGTGGAGCCTCCCGAGCGGCTGCGGCCGTCCCGGCAGCGTCACATCCAGCGCCCCCTCCCGCGCCAGCCGCTCCAGCTCCGCACGCTTCAGCGCCGCCCGCCGCTCCTCCAGCGCCGCCTCCAGCCGCGCCTTCAGCGCGTTCACCGCCGCCCCGTAGGCCGCTCGCTCCTCCTGCGGCACCTCCCGGATGCCGCGCAGCAGCACCGTCACCCGCCCGTCCTGCCGCCCCAGCCACGCCGCCCTCCAGCGCTCCAGCGACGCCTCGTCGCCGGCCGCCCCAAGGCCCGCCAGCGCCTCCTCTTCGAGGCGCGAAAGATTCCCGGTCTCGGTCGTCATGGGCTTCCAAGTATAGGCGCACCCGCCCTTACCGTCCGTGGCCCCTCGCCGCGCCTACACTCGCAGGGTGCAACGGCCCGCCCGCCGAACCCGTATCATCGCCCTATGCCTCGCCCTCGCCGCGTCGCTCGCCGCCATCATCGCCGCCGCCTGCTCACGCGGGTCCGAACGCTCTGCCCCCGCGGGATACGCTGACGTGTCCTCCCAGCCCGAGCGCAAGTCCTGGGCCGGCACCGAACCGGCGCCCCCCTTCCCGCCCGGCCTCACCTGGTTCAACGTCCAGCGCCCCCTCTCCCTCGAAGACCTCCGCGGCCGCATCGTCCTCCTCGACTTCTGGACCGCCGGCTGCATCAACTGCCAGCACATCGTGCCCGACCTCAAACGGCTCGAAGCCGAGTTCGGCGACCGCCTCGTCGTCATCGGCGTCCACTCCGGAAAATACGCCGAGGAGCACGAGGACGACACCATCCGCGAGGCGATCCGCCGCCTCGGCATCGCCCACCCCGTCATCAACGACGCCGATTTCCGCGTCTGGACCACCTATGGCGCCCGCGCCTGGCCCACCCTCGTGCTCATCGACCCCGCCGGCAACCTCGTCGGCTACCACGAAGGCGAAGGCGTCTACCCGCTCTTCCAGCCCATCCTCGCCTCGCTCGTGGCCGAATTCGCCGGGCGCGGCCTCCTCCGCAGCGAGCCGCTCCCGCTCGCCCCCGGTGCGCCGCCGGCCGCCGCCACCCTCGCCTACCCCTCGGCTGTCGCCGTCTCCCCTGCCGCCGACCGCCTCTACATTGCCGATGCCGGCAACCACCGCATCGTCGAAGCCGCCCGCTCCGGCGAGGTCCTCCGCGTCTTCGGCACCGGCCAGCCCGGTTTCGCCGACGGCGCCCCCGCCGAGGCCGCCTTCCGCGACCCCCAGGGCCTTGCCCTCTCCGCTGATGGCCGCACGCTCTACGTGGCCGATACCCGCAACCACGCCGTCCGCGCAATCGACCTCGCCTCCGGCGAAACCCGCACCATCGCCGGCACTGGCCGCCAGCTCACCCGCCTCCCCCGGGACCCCGAACCCGCCCGCGAGGTCGACCTCGCTTCCCCCTAGGGCCTTGTCGAAGTCGGGCGCCGCCTCTTCGTCACGATGGCCGGCGTCCACCAGGTCTGGGTGCTCGACCTCGCCGCCGGCACCATCGACGTCTTCGCCGGCACCTCCCGCGAAGGCCTCGATGACGGCCCCCGCCGCGAAATGGCCACCCTCGCCCAGCCGTCCGGTATTACCACCGACGGCATTTACCTCTACTGGGTCGACCCCGAGGCCTCCGCCGTCCGCACCGTCCCCATCGACGGCGACGGCGAGGTCCGCACCCTCGTCGGGACCGGCCTCTTCGACTACGGCGACCGCGACGGCGTCGGCCGCCAGGGCCAGCTCCAGCACCCCCAGGGTATCGCCTTCGCCGGCGGCGTCCTCTATATCGCCGATACCTACAACCACCGCATCCGCGTGCTCGACCCGGCCACCCGCCAGCTCGGCACCGCCGCCGGCTCCGAACGCGGCTGGTCCGATGGTACTGCCGGCGAGGCCCGCTTCGCCGAGCCCGCCGGCCTCGCCTGGGATGGCCGCCTCGTCTACATCGCTGACTCGGCCAACCACCTCGTCCGCACCTTCGATCCCGTCTCGGGCACCGTCAGCACCCTGGCCCTCGCGAACATCGAACGCCTCCGCCCTCCGGCGGCCGGCCCGGTCGAAACGCATGACCTCCCCGCCCAAACCGTCGCCCCCGGCGCCGCCAACCTTCGCATCGAAATCGCGGCCCCGCCCGGCTACCACCTCAACGCCCTCGCCCCCTCAGCGCTCGAGCTCACATCCACGAATCCAGCCGTGCTTGAGCCCGGCGAACACCGGCTCGAATGGCGCACCGACGATGCCTCCATCAGCTTCCCCGTCCCCGTCATCCTTGCACCCGGCAGCGCCGTCCTCACGGCCACCGTCTTCGCCTACTACTGCCGCGAGGGCCAGGAGGCACTCTGCTTCGTCGCGCGGGCGGCCTATCGCCTCCCGGTCGAGGTCGTCCCCGGCGCGCCTGCCGCCGAACTCCGCCTCCAGCTCCGCCTGCCCGAGCGCTGACCATCGCGTATCATCCCCGCATCACTCCTGGAGGGGACCACGCATGGCCGTCCGCGGCTACATCCTCATCGAAACCGAAGTCGGCAAAGCGAAGTCCGTCAGCGCCGCTATCCAGAACTTCAGCTACCCCGGCGCCCGCCTCGTCAACGTCGATACCGTCACCGGCCCGTTCGATGTCATCGCCCAGGTCGAGGCCGACGACCTCGACTCGCTCGGCAACGCCATCACCGAGGCCATCCAGAAGGTCAACGGCGTCCAGCGCACCACCACCTGCCTCGCCGTCCGCCTCGCCTGACCCGCTCCCCCCGTTCCCGCTCCGCTACACTGAGGACCATGCTCCCCGTCACCAGCATGATCCCCGTCGAAGAGGCGCGCGAGCGCATCCTCGCGTACTTCAGCCGGCTCGAGCCCGAGCGCAAACCGCTCCTCGATGCCCTCGGACAGGTCCTCGCCGAAGACGTCGTCGCCCCGTTCGACATTCCGCCGCTCGATAACACCGCCATGGATGGCTACGCCGTCCGCGCGGCCGATACCGCCGGCGCCGGCGAAGCTGCGCCCGTCGAACTCCGCGTCATCGCCGACCTCGCCGCCGGCTACGTCCTCGAAACGCCTGTCGGCCCCGGCGAAGCCGTCCGCATCATGACCGGCGCCCCTGTCCCGCCCGGCGCTGACGCCATCGTCCCCTTCGAAGAAACCGACGAAGCCCTCCGCGGCATCAACGAGGCTGCCCGCAAGGCCGGCTCCGTCCGCGTCCTTAAGGCCGCCAGCCCCGGCGCCAACATCCGCCGCCGCGGCGAAGACGTCCGGGCCGGCTCCACCGTAATCCCAGCCGGCCGCGTCCTCCGCCCCTCCGAAATCGGTGTCCTCGCCTCCATCGGCCTCACGCACGTCACCGTCATCCGCCGCCCGGTCGTCGCCATCCTCTCCACCGGCGATGAAATCACCCCGCCCGGCGAACCCCTCCTCCCCGGCCGCATCTACGACGCCAACGCCTACAGCGTCGCCGCCCTCGTCCGCAAATACGGCGGTATCCCCCGCATCCTCGGCATCGCGCGCGATACCGTCGAAGACCTGACCGCCAAAATCCGCCAGGGCCTCGATGCCGACATGCTCGTCACCTCCGCCGGCGTCTCCCGCGGCGACTTCGATGTCGTCAAGGACGTCCTCGCCCGCGAAGGCAACATCGACTTCTGGACCGTCCGGATGCGCCCCGGTAAACCCCTCGCCTTCGGCGCCTTCACCGCGCCCGACGGCCGCAAAGTCCCCCACCTCGGCCTGCCCGGCAACCCCGTCAGCTCCATGGTCTCCTTTGAGCTGTTCGGCCGGCCCGCCATCTTCACCATGCTCGGCCGCTCCGACTGGGAGCGCCCTACCGTCCGCGCCATCTCCCGCGACTACGTGAAAAACCCCGATGCCCGCCGCTTCTATGCCCGCTGCATCGTCACCCGCGGTGATGACGGCCGCTGGTACGCCGACCTCACCGGCCCGCAGGGCTCCGGCATGCTCACCTCCATGAGCTCCGCCAACGCCCTCGCCGTCATCCCCGAGGACGTCCGCGCCGCGAACCCCGGCGACGAAATCGAGTGCATCATGCTCGACTGGGAGCACGCCCCCTAGCCGTTACCGCCGCGCCAGCCGCGCCCCGTACTGCCGCTCGAAGTACCGCGCAAAGTCGCCGTTCGCCGTCCGGGCCCACGCCTCGCCGTGCTCCCGGTACCAGGCCACCGTCTCCGCCAGCCCCTCCGCGAACCGCCGCCGCGGCGCCCACCCCCGCGCCCGCAGCCGCGAACTGTCGAGCGCGTACCGCCGGTCGTGTCCCGGGCGGTCCGCCACCGGCGTAATCAGCTCCGCCGGCCGCTCGAGCAGCTCGCAGATCAGCTCCGCCACCCGCCGGTTCGCCACCCGCTCGCCGCTCCCGATGTGCACCGCATGCACCCCTGGTGCCGCCGAAAGCTCCCGCAGCACCAGCCGCAGCGCCTCCACGAAATCCTCCACGTAGAGCCACTCCCGCTCCTGCAGCCCGTCCCCGTACAGGGGCATCGGCTCACCGGCCAGCGCCCGCATCGTGAAGAGCGGGATGAACTTCTCCAGGTGCTGGTTCGGCCCGTAGACGTTGCAGCACCGCAGCACCGTCACCGCCATCCCGTACGTCTCCGCGTACGCCCGCACCATCAGCTCCGCCGCAGCCTTGCTCGCCGCATACGGCGAACTCGGTGCGAAGGGAGCGTCCTCCGCGGCCTCCCCCGGCGCCGGGATGCTGCCGAACACCTCGTCTGTCGACATATGCACGAGCGCCGTCCCCGGCTGCTCCCGGACCGCCTCCAGCAGCGTCACCACCCCCTCGACGTCCGTCCGGACGAACACGCCCGGCTCCAGCAACGACCGGTCGACGTGCGTCTCGGCGGCGAAGTTCAGCACGAGGTCAGCCCCGGCCGCCAGCTCGCGCACCAGCTGCCCGTCGCAGATGTCGCCCTCCACAAACCGGTAGCGCGGGTGGTTCGCCACCTCCGCCACGTTCGCCGGGTTCGCCGCGTACGTCATCCGGTCGAGGTTCGTCACCTCCCAGCCGTCCGCAATCAGCCCCCGCACCACGTGGCTGCCGATGAACCCGCAGCCCCCGGTGACCAGCGCCCTCACCCGGCCGCCTCCACCCGCGAATGGTCGCCGAGCGTGAGCCGCGCCCCGGCCGGCGCACCCACCACCCGCGTGAACCGCCCCAGCATCGAATGTGCCACCCCCGGGCAGTCCACCACCTCGCTGCTGCTCATCACAATCGCGTCCTCTACCCGGCTCCGCACCACCCGGCATCCCTCCCCAATCGCTGCGTTCGGCCCGATGACGCTCCCCACGATGTGCGCGCCCGCCCCGATCGCCGCCGGGCCGATCACCTCGCTCTCCTCCACCCGCGCGCCCTCGTCAATCACCACCGCACCCTCGACCCGGCTCCCCCGCACCAGCGCGCCCGGCGCGATCCGCCGCTCCACCGTGCCCAGCAGCAGCCGGTTCGCCGCCAGGATGTCCTCCATCTTCCCCGTGTCGATCCACACCCGCGGCGTCACCTCCACCTCCACCCGGCAGCCCCGCGCCAGCAGCCCGTTGATCGCGTCGGCAATCTCCAGCTCGCCCCGCGCGCTCGGCCGCTGCCCGGCAATCACCTCGAACACCACCGGCCGGAAGGCGTACACCCCGATCACTGCCAGGCTCGAAGGCGGCCGTTGCGGCTTCTCGACCACCTCGACCAGCCGCTCCCCGTCCATCCGCGCCACGCCGAACGCCCGCGGGTCCTCCACCTCCCGCAGAATCAGCGCACCGTCCGCCCCCGACCGCGCGAACCGTTCCACGAACCCCGCGATCCCGCCCATCAGCACGTTGTCGCCGAGGTACAGCACGAACGCCTCATCCCCGACGAACTCCCGGCACACCAGCGCCCCGTGAGCAATCCCCAGCGGCGCCTCCTGCCGCACATAGGTGAACCGCGCCCCAAACGCCGAGCCGTCGCCCATCGCCTCCCGCACCTGCCCCTCCGTCTCCCCCACGACGAGCGCAATCTCCCGGATGCCAGCCTCCACCAGCTGCCGCACCGGGAAGTGGAGCACCGGCGTGTTCGCAATCGGCACCAGCTGCTTCGCGCCCGAGTAGGTGAACGGCCGCAGCCGGCTCCCTTTCCCGCCCGCCAGCACGATTCCCTTCATCCCCGGGGATTATAGGCGCCGCCCACCCTACAATCGCCCGGTGCCGAGCGTGATTCGCGTGGCCCTCGATGCCTCCGCCCTCCCGCCCCGCCCCGCCGGCGCCGGCGTCTACATGAAGGAGCTGGCCGGCGCCCTCGCGGCCCGGCCCGGCCTCGAGCTGGTCGCCTTCGCGCCCCGCCCGCTGCCGGGTTGCCGCCACCTCGCCGTTCCCGGCGGCTCCCCCGCCCGCCGCTTCGCGTGGCAGCTCCGTTCCCTCGGCCCGGCGGCCATCGCGGCCCGCGCCGACCTCCTCCACGGGCTCCACTTCTACACCCCCCGCCGCCTCCCCATCCCCCGGGTCGCCACCATCCACGACCTGACCTTTTTCCGCATCCCCCGCCGTTACAGCACCGCCCGCCGCTGGTACTACCGGGCCATCGCCTTTACCGCCCGCTTCGCCGAGCGCATCATCGTCCCCTCCTCGGCCGTCGCTGCCGATGCCGTCCGCTACCTCGGCCTGCCCGCCGAGCGGATCCGCGTCATCCCCGAGGCCCCGCGCGCCGGCCTCCGCGCCGCCGAACCCGCCCGCGTCGCCGCCTTTCGCGCCGCCCGCGGCCTCGAAGCGCCCTACCTCCTCTGCCTCGGCACCGCCGAGCCCGGCAAGCGCGCCGTCGATGCCGTCCGTGCCCTGCCTCTCATCCGCGCCCGCCGGCCCGGCGTCCTCCTCGCGCTCGCCGGCAACCCCGGCCCCCTCCTCGGCCCGCTCCGCCGCGAAGCCGCCCGCCTCGGCGTCGCCGATGCCGTCCGCTTCCTCGGCTACGTCCCCGATGCCGACCTCCCGGCCCTCCTCACCGGCGCCGAAGCCCTCGTCTTCCCCTCCCTCTTCGAAGGGTTCGGACTGCCCCCGCTCGAAGCGATGGCCTGCGGCACGCCCGTCATCGCCGCGAACGCCCCCGCGATGTCCGAAGTGCTCGATGGCGCCGCCCGCCTCGTGCCGCTCCGCTCGCCCGAAGCGATCGCCGCTGAAGCCCTCCGCCTCCTCGAAGACCCCGCCTGGCGCGCCGAGCTCGCCCACCGCAGCCTCCAGCACGCCGCCCGCTTCTCCTGGGCCCGCACCGCCGAGCTCACCGAAGCTGTCTACCGGGAGCTGGTCCCGTGACCATCGGCATCGTCATCGTCACCTTCCGCTGCCGCGACCTTGCCCTCGCCGCCCTCCGCTCCATCGAGGCCCACGTCCCCGGTCTCCTCGCAACCACCGTCGTCGTCGACAACGCCTCCTTCGACGGCACCGTCGAGGCGATCCGCGCCGCCTTCCCTGCCGTCACCGTCATCGAACACCGCCGCAACCTCGGCTTCGCCGCTGCCGTCAACCGCGGCCTCGAGGCCCTCCCTGCCGCCGAGGTCATCTGTCTCCTCAACCCCGACGCCGAGCTCCTCGACGACGGCATCCTCGCCGCTGCCGCGTATCTCGAAGCCCACCCCGGGGTCGGCGTCCTCGGCGGCCGCATCCTCAACCCCGATGGCTCCATCCAGCCCAGCGCCCGCAGATTCCCCTCCCACCGGAACGCCCTCTTCAACCGCCACTCGCTCCTCACCAAACTCTTTCCCCAAAACCCCTGGTCCCGCCAGTACCTGCTCTCGGACTGGGGCCACGACGACATCCGCTCCGTCGACTGGGTCTCCGGCGCCTTCATGCTCATCCACCGCCGGGCCCTCGATGCCGTCGGCCCTTTCGACCCCGCCTACTTCTTCAGCATCGAAGATGTCGACTTCTGCCGCCGCGTCCACGACGCCGGCCTCGATGTCCGCTACTTCCCCGGCGCCTCCGTCCGCCACCGGGTCGGCGGCAGCTCCCGGCGGGCCGTCTACCGGGCCATGGCCGGCCACCACCGCGGCATGTGGCGCTACTACCGCAAGCACTTCCGCGGCAACCCGCTCCTCCACGTCCTGACCGCTGCCGGCATTGCCCTCCGCTTTGGCCTCCACGCCGTCTCCTACGCCCTCCGCGCCGGGCGCGCACGGCTGCTCGGCCGCGAACCCTCCTGACCTCCGCTAAATCGGCCGCCCGCTCCGCGTCGTTGCCGCCGAAAGCCGCCCGAGCTCCGTGCTCGGCGGCGCATCCTCCACGTACTCCCGCACGATCGCCCGCCACGGCCCGCGCGCCCGCAGGCTCGCGAACAGCCCCGCCAGCCCGAAGTTGATCCGCGTCAGGAACACCATCCCCTCCGGCACGTTGCAGTACCGGTTGATCTGCCCGCCCAGGCCCGTCGTCATTGTGTTCCGGCGCACCATCTCCGCTGCCAGCTCCGGCGTGTACTCCACCTCGTCCTCCAGGATCGGCGCCCAGTACCAGTGCATGTGCTCATACAGCTCGTCCGTCGTGAACGGCGCATTCGGCCGCAGGATGCCGATCGCCTCGGTCGCCGCACGCCACTCCTCCCGGTCGCCCCGGTCCAGCGCCCGGATCAGCCGCTTGAATCCCTCGACCACTGCCGTGTCGAACTCGGCCACGCACCCGTAGTCCACGAATCCCACCCGCCCGTCTTCCAGCAGCAGGTAGTTGCCCGGGTGCGGGTCCCCGTTGAACAGCCGCAGCCGGTACAGGCTCCCAAAGCAGAACCGGTACAGCATCTCCCCCAGGCGGTTCCGCTCCTCCTGCGGCAGCCGCACCGCTTCCCGGAACGGCCGCCCCGGCAGCCACTCCTGCACCAGGACGGTATCGGTCGTCAGCTCGTGGTACACCCGCGGCACCCGCACGAACCCGTGGCCCTCAAACGCATCGAAAAACCGCTGCTGCCACGCCGCCTCCCGCCGGTAATCCAGCTCGCCCCGGATCCCCTCGCCAAGGTCGCGGACCAGCGTCCCCACGTCCAGCCCCTTCGCCACCAGCCCCCCGATGCCCAGCAGCACGGCGACGTTCGCCAGGTCCCGCTCGATCGCCTCCCGCACGCCCGGGTACTGCACCTTCACGGCCACCTTCGTCCCGTCCCGCAGCTCCGCCCGGTGCACCTGCCCGATCGACGCCGCCGCAAACGGCTCCCGCTCGAACTTCCGGAACACACTCCCCGGCGACCGCCCGTACGCGGCCTCCAGCACCTCCTGCACCAGCCCGTACGCCATCGGCGGCGCATTCGACTGGAGCGTCGCCAGACCTTCGGCCATCTCCGGGGGCACCACGCCGCCCATCAGCGAGAGCACCTGCCCAACCTTCATCGCGGCGCCCTTCATCTCCCCCATCGCCCGGGTCACGTCCTCCGCCGTCCGCAGCACCGCCTCCCGCCGCTTCTCGCGCCGCCGTTCGCCCCGGTACCGGAGCGTATCCAGCCACCGCAGCCCCGCTGCCGCAGCCAGCCGCGCCGGCACCACCGTGCGGGCCAGCCGGCCCGTCCGCATCGCTGCACCCGTGCGTCCTGTCTCCATTCCCCGTGCCCGCCGCCTGCGCCGCTCCCGCCCGGGCGCTCCGCCCCGCGGGTGGCCGTTTCCAGCTTCGCCGGTTTGCCCGGCCCTCGCAATCGTCCCGCTCGCCCCGGCAAGCCCCGGGAAAAATTTTTCCCGGAATGTGGGGTTTCCATCTATTCAGGCTATCGATGCATAGCCGATACTGTTGGTACGAGGGATACCACCATGGCAGGCATCTTCTACGACCCACGCACGCGCCGCCTCCATGCCGTCACCGGCCACCCCGAACCGGGCTGGACGCTCGTCACCCACAACCTCCACGCGGGCGTCCACCACTGCCGCCGCATCATGAGCGAATGGATGAGCCCGGACGAGCTCTGGAAGGTCGACTGGCGCATCGAGCGGCACACGTTCTCGGTCTGACCGCCCTACCATAGGCGCATGGACCACGGCCGGCTCGCCGACGCCATCGCGCGCCTCGACCGCGCTGCCGCGCCCGCCGCCGAACGCTTCGATGCCCGCGAGCCGCTCGCCGGCCCCATCGCCTTCCTCCCTGCCGCCTTCAATCCCCCCACGGTCGCCCATCTCCGCCTCCTCGAACGCGCCGCCGAAGCCGTTTCCGCCGCTCCGGCCGCGCTCCTCACCACCCGCAACGTCGACAAGGGCGTGACCGGCGCCCCGCTCCACGCCCGCATCGAAATGCTCCTCGCTGCCCGCCGCGACGGCTACCGCCACGCCGTCCTCGCCGCCAACGCCGCCCGCATCATCGACCAGGTCGCCGCCCTCGAAGCCGCATTCCCCGCCGCCGACCCGACCCCCGTCGTCGGCTTCGATACCCTTGTCCGCCTCTTCGACCCCCGCTACTACACCAGCATGACCTCCGAGCTCGACCGCTTCTTCGAGCGCCGCCGCGTCATCGCCGCCAACCGCGGCCCCCACGCCCTCGAGGCCGTCGCCGAGTGGCTCCGCACCAACGCCCGCGAGTACGAGCACCGTGTCATCCTCGTCGAACTCGACCCCGAGGCTGCCGCCATCTCCTCGACCCGCGCCCGCGAACTCGCCGCAGCCGGCATCCTGCCCGACCTCGTCCCGCCCGCCGTCCGCGCCATCCTCGCCGAGCGCCGCTACTACCGCGCGCCGGCTGGTCCTACGTAATCTCCGAGATATCCAGCCTGCTCTCGAGCGCGAGCACACCCCGCTCGGCCAGCGCCCGGATCTCCTCCTCAGAAAGCCCAAGCAGCTCCCCGAGCACGTCGGACGTATCGCCCCCGAGGTCCGGCGGCGGCCCCTTGATGCCCGTTTCGCTGCGCGACATCCGCACCGGCGTGTTCGCAATCGGAATCGTCCCCGCCACCGGGTGGGTCACCTCGCGGATCATCTCCCGCGCCCGTACCTGCGGGTCGGCGACCACCTCGCGCACCGTGTTCACCGGCCCCGCCGGGATGCCCGCGGCAAGCAGCTCCTCCAGCCATTCCGCCGTCGTCCGCTGCCGGAAGGCCGCCGCCAGCAGCGGCTCCAGCTCCGCGTGATGCTGCGTCCGGCGCGGCCCCGTCAGGAACCGCTCGTCATCGATCAGCTCCGGCACCCCCAGGATCGCGCAGAGCAGGTTCCACTGGTTCTCCTCGCCGAACCCCAGCGCGATCACGATCCACCCGTCCGCCGTCGGGAACGCCTGGAACGGCGTCGCGCTCGGGTGGCGCGTCCCCAGCGGCCCCGGCACCTCGCCCGTCACGAAGTACCGCATGATCGCG
>Ga0308415_1000197_pt1 | contig 25921 bp, 28 predicted proteins | sample HotsprSampleOS55_FD_203465 | JGI IMG/M metagenome (GOLD analysis project Ga0308415, IMG submission 203465) | Hot spring phototrophic mat microbial communities from Octopus Spring, Yellowstone National Park, Wyoming, United States - 20090730_OS55 ... | reverse complement strand
CCCGTCGGAGCTGTGCCGCGCCCGCATTCCGGCGGACGAGCCGCCGGAGACCTGCTCAGGCCGGGGCGCCTGCACACGGTAGGCGGGCGCCGGAGGCGGGGTGTCAGACGGCGGCCCAGTCGTTCGTGGTGAAGATGTCGACGTCGGGCGGGGTGCGCTCGCCGAGTTCGAGGCGGAAGCCGGCGACCGCGCCGATCATGGCAGCGTTGTCGGTGCAGAACTTCGGCGGGGGGATACGCACCGGGACCGGCGAGCGGCGGAGGAGTTCCTCGCGGAGGCGCGCGTTCGCGGCGACGCCGCCGGCGACGAGGATGTTGCGGGCGCCGAGTTCGCGGGCGAGCCGGGCCGTCTTGCCGGCGAGGACATCGACGACGGACTCCTGGAACTCCCAGGCGATTTCGGGCACGGGGTAGCGGCCTTCGCGGACGGTGTGGAGGACGGCCGTCTTGAGGCCGCTGAAGCTGAAGTCGAAGGTGCCGTGCAGCCAGGCGCGGGGGAGTTCGAGCGAGGAGGGCCCGCCTTCGAGGGCGGCGCGGGCGATGTGGGGGCCGCCGGGGAAGGGCAGCCCGAGAAGACGTCCGGCCTTATCGAACGCCTCGCCGGCGGCGTCGTCGCGGGTTCCGCCGATCCGTTCGTACTGGCCGTGGCCGCGCATGAAGACGAGGTCGGTGTGGCCGCCGGAGACCACGAGGCAAAGGGCGGGGAACTCGGGCTCCGGGCCTTCGACGAGCCAGTTGGCGTAAATGTGGCCTTCGAGGTGGTTGATCCCGATGAAGGGGAGGCCGCGGCCGAAGGCGATGGCGCGGGCGGCGTTGTACCCGACGAGGAGGCTGCCGGCGAGGCCGGGGCCGCGGGTGCCGGCAACGGCGTCGATGTCATCGAGGGTGCAGTTCGCGGCGGCGAGGGCTTCCTGGATGACGGGGACGATCTTGAGCAGGTGCTGGCGGCTGGCGACCTCGGGGACAACGCCGCCGTATTTGGCGTGCAGATCGACCTGGGAAGAGACGATGGACGACAGGGGCACGCGGCCGTCTTCGACGACGGCGGCAGCGGTCTCGTCGCAGGAGGATTCGATGGCGAGGACTTTCATATCAGGAAAAGCATAGCAGCGGTCCGGCGGCTGACGGGAGCATTGACGGGCCGCGGCCGGCTGCCTAAGGTGCAGGGCTCATGAACGAACGCGAATTCGAGCTGCGGTCGCGGGTCGACGGCTTCCGGCTGGTCGGCACGCGGTGGGAACCTGACGGACCGGCGCGGGCGACGGTGGTCATTGCGCACGGGGCTGCGGAGCACCTCGGGCGCTACCGCCGGTTCGCGACGGCGCTGACATCGGCAGGGTATGCGGTCATGGGCATCGACCACCGCGGACACGGGCGGTCGGCGGGCCCCGGCGGGCTGGGGGATTTCGGGCTCGACGGAGCCGCCGCGTTCGCGGCGATGGCCGCGGATGTCGGGCAGGTGGTGGAGGCGGCGAAGGCGGCTCACCCGGGGCGGCCGGCGGTGCTGTTCGGACACAGCATGGGCGCCGGGATTGCGCAGCGGTGGGCGCCGGAGGGCTCGCGGGAGATTGCGGCGCTGGTGCTCTCGGGGAGTTCGGCCACCGAACCGCCGCGGCCGGGGGAGGCCCCGCCGGTCTTCAACCCGAACGCCGCCTTCGAACCGGCACGGACGCCGTACGACTGGCTGAGCCGCGACCCGGCCGAGGTTGACCGGTACATCGCGGACCCGTGGTGCGGATTCGAGAAGCAGACGGCCAGGCGGGAACGGGTGAACGTGTTCGAACTGCCGCCGGCGGAGGTGCTGGCGCAGATCCGGCCGGACCTGCCGGTGCTGCTGGTGGCGGGCGATGCCGACCCGATCAACCGGGGCCTGGAAGGGTTGCGGCTGCTCGAAGCGCGGTGGCGCGAAGCAGGCGTGCAGCGGATCGACCGGCTGTTCTACCCGGGCGGCCGCCATGAGATGCTGAACGAGATCAACCGCGAGCAGGTGACGGCGGACATCATCGGCTGGCTGGACCGGGTGCTGGGCGCGGCCTGAGCGGCGGTTGAGCCGCAGCCAGCGGACCGATATGCTCCAGCGGACATGTCGAACGAAGGAGCGCGTCGCGTCGTGCGCTGGCGGAGCCGGGCGCGGCTGGCAGCCCGGGGGGTGCTGGGTGCGGCGTTTGCGCTGGCGCTGATCGCGGCGGGCTGCGGGGGCGGCGGGGAGGCCGCCGGGGGGACGGCGAAGATCGGCGGGAGCATGATCCTGGCGACCACGACGAGCACGCAGGACAGCGGGCTGCTGGACGTGCTCGTGCCGCTATTCGAGACGCAGACCGGGGTGCAGGTGAAGGTGATCGCAGTGGGCTCGGGAGCGGCGCTGGAGATGGCGCGGAAGGGCGACGCGGATGCGGTGCTGAGCCATTCGCCGGCCGCCGAGCAGGAGCTGGTGGAGCGGGGCGACCTGGTCGAGGGGCGGCTCGTCATGCACAACGACTTCGTCCTGGTGGGGCCGACGGGCGACCCGGCGCGGGTCCGCGGGGCGGGCAGCATCGAGGAGGCGATGCGGCGGATCGCGGCTTCCGGCGGGTTCGTTTCGCGGGGGGACAACTCGGGCACGCACGCCACGGAGCTGGCCCTGTGGAAGGCGGCGGGGATCGACCCGGCGGGTGTGCCGCGCCGGGAGGAGACGGGCCAGGGGATGGGGGCGACGCTGAACATCGCCGACCAGCGCCGGGCCTACACGCTGACGGACCGCGCGACCTACCTGGCGCTGCGGGACCGGCTTTCGCTGGCGGTAGTGTTCGAGGGAGCGGCGCCGCTGCTGAACATCTACCACGTGTATGTGGTGAACCCGGAGAAACACCGCGGGGTGAACGCTGCGCAGGCGCGGGCCTGGGCCGAGTTCCTGGTCGCGCCGGAGACGCAGCGGGTCATCGGCAAGTTCGGGAAGGACCGGTTCGGGGAGCCGCTGTTCGTGCCCGATGCCGGCAAATCGGTCGAGGACCTGGGGCGATAGCGCATGGGCGAGTTTTGGGCCGGCCTGGCCGAAGCCGTGCGGCTGATCGTCTCGGGCGACCGCGAGGTGCGGGAGATCGCGCTGCGGACGGTGTACGTCTCCGGGGCGGCGACGGCGCTGGCGATGCTGGCCGGGGTGCCGGCCGGGTACGCGCTGGCGCGGAGCCGGTTTCCCGGGCGGATGCTGGTGCTGGGCGCGGTGAACACCGGCATGGGCATGCCGCCGGTCGTGGTTGGGCTGGTGGTGTGGCTGCTGCTGGTGCGGTCGGGGCCACTGGGCGGGCTGGAGCTGATCTATACGAAGGAGGCGATGGTCATCGCCCAGTTCCTGATTGCGACGCCGCTGGTCATCGGGTTTACGACGGCGGCGGTGCAGGCGCTGCCGCCGGAGCTGCCGGAGCTGCTGCAGATGCTGGGCGCAGGCCGGCTACGGCGGCTGTGGCTGCTGGCGCGGGAGGCGCGGCTCGGGCTGCTGGCGGCGGTGATGGCCGGCTTCGGGGGTGTGGTCTCGGAAGTCGGCGCGTCGATGGCAGTCGGGGGGAACCTCCAGGGGCAGACGCGGGTGCTGACGACGGCGATCGTGACCGAGACGAGCCGGGGGAACACCGAGCGGGCGCTGGCGCTGGGGATCATCCTGCTGGCGATGGCGTTTGCGGTGAACCTCGTGCTCACGCGCGTGCAGCAGCGGGCGCGCTGATGGAAGTCTGCTTTTGGGAGGTCGAGGCGCGGAAACAGGGGCGCATGGTGCTCGAGGTGCCGGAGCTGGCGCTCGGGCGGCGGGCGACGACGGCGGTGCTCGGCCCGAACGGGGCAGGGAAGACGACCCTTCTGCGGCTGGCGGCAGGGCTGGAGCGGCCGGCGCGGGGGGAGGTGCTGCTCGACGGCGAGCCGGCGGAGCGGGCCGGGCCGCGGCGGGCGGCGTTCGCCTTTCAGCGGGCCGTCTTCCTGCGGGGGACGGTGCGGGAGAACCTCGACCTTGCGCTGCGGCTGCGCGGGGCAGATGCCGCGGAACGGCGGCGACGGATTGCCCGCGCGGCCGAGCTGTGCGGGGTCGGGCAGCTGCTGGAGCGCGACGCGCTGCAGCTCTCGGGCGGCGAGGCGCAGCGGGTGAACCTTGCCCGGGCGCTGGCGCTGGAGGCGGACCTCGTGCTGCTCGATGAACCGCTGAGCGGGCTGGACGGGCCGTCGCGGGAGAGCCTGCTGGCCGATTTGCCGGAGATGCTGGCGGCGTCGCGGGCGACGGTGGTGCTCGTTACGCACGACCGGGACGAGGCGCTGCTGCTGGCGCAGGAGCTGGTGCTGCTGCTCGGCGGCAGGGTCGAAGCGCAGGGGCCGGCGGGGCAGGTCTTCCGGCGCCCGCCGACGCTGGCCGCGGCGGCGTTCCTCGGGTACACCGTCGTCGGCCGGCGGGCGATCCGGCCGGGGGCGCTGGCGCTGGGGGGCGGGACGCCGGTCATCCGGTTCACGGTGGAGCGGGTGGTGGACCTCGGAACGCAGCTCGCAGCGGAGGGGCGGGCGGAGGGCCGGGTGGTGCGGGCGGCGGTGCCGCCGGGTGCAGCGCCGCCTGCGCCGGGAGACGAGGCAGCGGCTTCGGCCCCGCCGGATGCGGTGCTCACCTACGGCGACGACGGGCGGCTGGCGGAGTAGGCTGGAGGAGCGATGTGCACGCAGCTGGCGATCGACGGCGAAGAGATCCCGACCTCGCCGGGAAAGCTGATGCCGGTGACGCTGCCGTATGCGGAGCGGAACCCGGTCCGCATCCCGCTTTCGAAGACGGCATTCGCGCGGGAATTCCACCTGTGGCGGATGCACGGGAAGCTGCCGTGCGCGAGCGAAGCGGAGGCGTTCGAGGTCGCAAAGCAGAAGGTGACGACGAAGTATGGCGCGGCGCAGGTGATGTGGTTCCACACGGCGTTCGGGAAGGGGTACATCGCGGGGGTAACGCGGTTCGCCGAGAAGAACCCGGAGTACGACCCCTCGAGGCCGACGAACGAGGAGACGAACCCGTTTTTCCTCTGGTTCGATGCGCCGGCGGGGCTGGTCGTGCCGATTGTCCTGAGCGTGGACACATACCGCTGGAACCCGAAGAAGCAGGAAGGGCTGCGGGTGGTGGCGAACATCCTGACGCGGGACGCGGGGGTGATCGTGCCGCCGGAGATTCACGGGCGGGAGCCGTATTTCATGCGGGCGGAGGACTGGCTGGCGGACGGTCTGCCGGCGAAACGGGCCCGACATGCGGAAGTGTGAAAATTCGTTGACAGGGGGATCGCGGAGCGCGTAGGGTGCGGGCGTATGGATGTACCGAAGGGCATCCACCGACCGTAACGGCGGCGCCGAAAGGTGCCGCCGTTTGTGCTTCTCGAAGGAGGGTGACATGCATTCGAGCCTGATTGGCAAGATCGAGAAGGCGAAGGTCTACGCGCAGGAGCGGCACCGGATGCACGTGGAGAACCTGCAGGTCGCGTTCCACGGCGAGAACAGCGACCACCTCGTGGAGCTGGTGGACGGGAAGTGGCACTGCAACTGCGACTTCTTCGGGCAGTGGTCGGTGTGCAGCCACACGATGGCGCTTGAGCGGATCCTGGAGGGGATGGTGCCGCGGCAGGAGCTTCCGGCGCTGGCCGGGGCCTGAGGCGGCCGGGCAGGGACGCGCGGCCGGGCCCGCTACGGGAGTTCGACGCCTTCGAGATGGGCGGTGTCGTTGAACGCGGCCAGCGTGACGCGGCCGCTCCGCCCGAAGGTGAGCCGGGTGACCGAGGTGTTGGCCACGGCGAATGCCCAGGTGCGTTCGAGCGGCATGCCGAGCAGCTCGGCGAGGAGCGCGGCGATGGCGTTGCCGTGGGAGACGACGACGAGCCGCCCGCCCTGGTAGCGGTCGACGAGGTCGCGAAGGGCAGCTGCGGTCCGCTCGCGGAGCTGCTGGACCGATTCGCCGCCGGGTGCGGCGTGGCGCCGGCCGGTGAAGAACTCGCGGAGGAGGTCGGCCTGGGTTTTGGCGATGTCGCTGGCGGGCAGGCCCTCCCATTCGCCGTAGTGCATCTCGCGGAGGCGCGGGTCGGGCAGGGGGTCGAGCGGGGCGGGGTGGTGTTCGAGGGCGTGGCGGGCGGTGAGGATGGCGCGGGAGAGGTCGGAGGAGGCGGCGGCATCGAACTGCTGGCCGCGGAGGCGGAGGCCGAGGGCGCGGGCCTGGGCGATGCCGCGCGGGGTGAGGTCGGTCTCGGAGTGGCCGCAGAAGCGGCCTTCGATGTTGCCGTACGTTTCGGCGTGGCGGATGACGAGGACTTCGGTGGGCACGTGACAAGGATAGGGCGCGGCGGGCTTCCTGGCGTGAACGGCGGCCTCAGCCGGCGGCGCCGGGGCGCCAGTCGGCGGCGGCGGGGACGCCCTTGAGGCCCCGGGCGAGCTGGACGCTGCGGAGGACGGCCGTCTCGACGGCGGCGGCAGCGAGCGCGCCGAGGAGCAGGAGGTCATCGGGCGCGGCCGGGGTTTCGCCCATGGAGAGGGCGAAGGCGATGTCGCCGTCGCCGCGGGTGTGGGCGGGGACGACGCAGCGGGCGAAGCCGTCGTGGGCGTGGACGGCGAGGCGCTGGAGTTCGTGCGGTTCGAGGCGGGCGCTGGTTGCGACGCAGATGAGGGTGGTGTTTTCGAGCGTGCCGTCGGGCGCCGGCGGTGCAGGGACGGCCGGCGCGGCACCCGGCTGCAGGAGGAGGGCGTCCATGGCGGCGGTGCGCCGTTCGAGGGCGGCGGGAACGGAGAGGAACTCGCCCGGGGCCTCGCCGCGGGGACCGGCCACGCACTCGCCTGTGGCGGGGTCGAAGACGGCACCGACGGCGTTGGTGACGGCGAGCGCGCCGACGACGAAGCCGCGCGGGCCGACGAGGCTGGCGGTGCCCACCCCGCCCTTGAGGGCGCGTTCGGGGCCGAGCAGCTTGGCGACGGTGGCGCCGGTGCCTGCACCGACGGAGCCCTCGGCGACGGCACCGCGGCGGGCGCGGACTGCGGCGAGGTAGCCCTCCTGCGGGCCGGGGAAGGCGTGGGGGTCGCCGAGGGCGAGGTCGTAGAGGACGGCGGCGGAGACGATGGGGACCTTCCGCTTCGTCGTGGCGACGCCGATGTCGTGTTCGGCGCACCAGCGCATGACGCCGTCGGCGGCGGCGAGGCCGAAGGCGCTGCCGCCGGCGAAGACGACGGCGTGGCAGGTGCGGACGAGGTTGGCGAGGCCGAGAACGTCGGTTTCGCGGGTGCCGGGTGCGCCGCCGCGGGCATCGACGGCGGCGGCGTGGGCGCCGGGACAGAGGATGACAGTGCAGCCGGTCGCTGCGCGGCGGTCGGTATAGTGGCCGACGCGGATGCCGGGGACGTCGGTGATGGCGTTGCGCGGGCCGTGGCGCCAGGCGCTCATGGTCAGGAAGGCGGCCTCCCTGCGGTGCGGCGGGCGTTGACGTAGGAGAGGAGGAAGCCGCGGGCGATGCCGGCGATATCGGCGGTGAGGTCGGCGAGGGTGGTGGCGCTGGCCTCGTCGGCGCCGAAGGAGGAGGCGACCGGTTCGCCGGAGGCGCTCACCCCGGCGAGCCAGATGGTCTCGGCGACCTTGCGGCGGGCGAGGTCGGGGATGAGGAGCATGGGGTTCCCTTCCTCGGCGGCGGCGACGAGGCCGGTGAGGTCGGCGAGGTCGGGCTGGCTGCGGAGGAGGCGGGCCCATTCGAGGGCATCGTCGCCGAGGTAGAGGTGGCGGACGACCTGCTCGGGGGAGAGGACGGCGACGTCCTGGACGAACTGCTTCCACTCGAGCACGCCGGGGAGCGGTTCGAGGAGGCGGCGGGCGACCGGGTGGGTGCGGTCGGCGAGGGCGCGGTAGACGGCAACGAGGCGGCGGCAGGCCTCGGCGAGCTCCTGGGCGATGAGCCCGGCGAGGATGGCGCGGTCGCCGGCTTCGGCGAAGACGAGTCGGGCGAGGGCGGCATCGGCGGCAGCCTCGGGCTTCTTGAGGGCGGAGCGGGCGTACGCCTCGACGAAATCGAGCTCGGAAAGGCCGCCGGGGTAGGTCGCTGCGGATGGTGCGGTCATGCGCGCATGGTAGGCGATCGCCGACGGCGGCGGGAGCGGCCGGCTCACGCGCCGGGTTCGCGGACGCACATCCGGCGGGTGACCTCCCAGAGGAGGCGGCAGGTCAGGGTAAAGGCCTCGATGCTGACCCGTTCGTTGTGGCCGTGGACGCCGCGGGCGACTTCGGGGGTGGTGAGGCCGGCGGAGAAGCCGTAGGAGATGATGCCGCGGTTGCGGGTTTCGGCGCTGTCGGTGAAGCCGAGGGTCATGCCGGGGACGACGACGGCGTCTTCGGTGAACTCGTGGATGACCTGTTCGATGCAGCGGAAGAGCTCGGTGTCGTACGGGCTGGTGTCGGAGGAGCGGACGTGGACCTGTTCGATGCGGACGCGGGGGTCGTCGATGACGCGTTCGAGTTCGGCCTGGAATTCGGCGGGGTCGACGCCGGGAAGGAGGCGGATATCGAGGGTGGCCTCGGCGCGGGCGGGGATGACGTTGTGCTTGATGCCGGCCCGGGCGGTGGTGGTGCTGATGGTGTTGGTGAGCATGGCGCGGATGCGCGGGTCTTCGGCGGCGCGGGCGGCGAGGCCCTGCGGGGTGGGGTCGCCGCGGTAGATGCGGGCCCGGGCAAGGCGGGCAAAGTACTCTTCGAGGACCGGGGAGACGGTGAGCGGCCGCTCCCACTGCTGGATGCGGGCGAGGGCGCGGACGAGGCGGTCGAGGGCGTTGTCATCGTGGGGGATGGAGCCGTGGCCCGGCATACCTTCGGCGACGAGGCGGAGCCAGAGAGGGCCTTTTTCGGCGACGGCGATGCTGTAGACCGGGCGTTCGACGCCAAAGAGTTCGGTCGTTGCGGCGCCGCCTTCGTTGATGATGTACTCGGCGTCCATCGTCTCGGGGTGTTCGCGCAGGATGAAGCGCATGCCGTACTCGCTGCCGGCTTCTTCGTCGGCCTGGGCGAAGAAGACGACATCGCGGGCGAGGGGGAGGCCGAGCCGGCGGAGGGTGAGGAAGGTCATGAGCTGGGCGATGCCGAGGCCCTTCATATCGAGGGCGCCGCGGCCCCAGATGTAGCCGTCGCGGATGGCGCCGCCGAAGGGGTCTTCGTCCCAGAATTCGCGCTCGACGGGGACGACATCGGTGTGGTTGAGGAGCATGAAGGGCCGCTTCGAGCCGTCGCCGGGGAGGACGGCACGGAGGGAAACGCGGTCGTTGCCGGCGTCATAGAGCTCGAAGGGGATGCCTTCGCGGCGGAGGATGTCGCCGAGGAAGTCGCAGGCGAGCCGTTCGTTGCCGGGCGGGTTGGAGGTATCGACCCGGATGAAGCGGCAGAGGAGGTCGACGGCTTCGTCGGCGAAGGCGGACCAGTCGATGGCGTGTGGCGGCATGGGCGGATGGTAGAGGATACGGCCACGCGCGTGCAGCGCGGAGACAGCAGCGAACAGAGGACCGTGCCCCTGTGTCGAACGAACGGTATGACGTCATCATCATCGGCGGCGGGATCGCGGGCAGCGGGCTGGCGACGGTGCTCGCCCGAGGCGGGAAGTCGGTGCTCCTCCTCGAGCGGACGACGCAGTTCCGGGATGTGGTGCGCGGCGAGTGGATTGCGCCGTGGGGCGTGGTCGAGGCGCGGCGGACGGGCCTGTACGAGATTCTCGCGGGGGTGAGCCAGCACCACCTCCCGTACCACGTGGAGTATGGCGAAGGGATCGACCCGGCGGAGGCAGAGGCGCAGAAGCTGGACCTCCGGGTGTTCCTGCCGGGCGTCCCCGGGCCGCTGGCGATCGGGCACCCGAACGCGTGCCAGGCGCTGTTCGATGCGGCGGTGTCGGCGGGCGCGAGCGCGGTGCGCAGGGTGACGCGGTTCGCGGTGCAGGCGGGACCGGCGCCGTCGGTCGCGTGGGAGACGGAGGCGGGGACGTTTGCGGCGACGGCGCGGCTGGTGGTGGGCGCCGATGGGCGGAACTCGCAGGTGCGGAAACAGCTGGGGGTCACGCTGCACGAGGACCCGCCCCACCACCTGTTCGCCGGGCTGCTGGTGGAGGACGTGCCGGACTGGCCGGAGGAGGTGGAGAGCATGGGGACGGAGGGGAGCGTGCAGTACTTCGTGTTCCCGCAGGGCGGCGGGCGGCACCGGCTCTACCTGAGCTACGGGTACGAGCAGAAGGGGCGATTCAGCGGCGAGGGAGCGGCGGAGCGGTTTCTCGAGGCGTGCCGGCTGCCGTCGGTGCCGGGGAGCGAGGCGATTGCGGCCGGGCGGATTGCGGGTCCGTGCCACTCGGTGCCGAACCAGAGCACGTGGGTCGATTCGCCGGTGCGTGAGGGCGCGGTGCTGATCGGCGATGCGGCCGGCTTCAATGACCCGATTGTGGGCCAGGGGCTGAGCATCTCGCTGCGCGACGTGCGGATCGTCGGTGAGCTGCTCCTGGGGAGCGACGACTGGCGGCCGGAGCTGTTCACGCCGTATGCGGAGGAGCGGGCGGAGCGGATGCGGCGGCTGCGGTTCGCGGCGCGGCTCGATGCGGTGATCCACGCGGAGTTCGGGCCGGAAGCGACGGCGCGGAAGCTCCGGTTCCGGGAGGCGCGGGCGAAGAACCCGCTGCTGGGCCTTGCGGCGGCGGCGGTGATGGTCGGGCCGGAGCTGGTGCCGGCGGAGGCGTTCACAGACGAGGCGTGGGCGGAGCTGATGGCGGTGTAGGCGGGGTCGTTGCTGCAATTCAGTGCAGAACCGATGATGCGCGGGAACGATGGCTGACCTCCGGATGCGGGCGTGGCGGGCCTTCCTCGAGGCGCACGCCCGGGTGACCACGCTGCTGGAAGATGACCTCCGCCGGGAGCGCGGGCTGCCGCTGGCGTGGTACGACGTGCTGGTCCAGCTCGAAGAGGCGGAAGGCCACCGGCTGCGGATGACGGAGCTCGCGCGGCGGGTGCTGATCAGCAAGAGCGGGCTTACCCGGCTGGTGGACCGAATGGTCGCGGAGGGGCTGGTTCACCGCTGCCTCGACGACACGGACCGGCGCGGCCGGTGGGTGGAGCTGACGCCGGCAGGCTTCGAGCGGCTGCGCGACGCGGCTCCGCGGCACCTGCGCGGGGTGCGGCAGTACTTCACGAGCGAGCTGGACGAGGCAGCCGCGGCGACGCTGGCGGAGGTGCTGGGGCGGATTGCGGCGAAGGCGGAGCGGGAGCTGACCGCGCGGGAGCGGCAGCGGGGCCGCTGACGCATCGCCCGTTGGGCCGCCGGGCCGTACCCTCGGAGCGGATGCGGCTGACGATCGAGGCGGAGGGTGCGCCGGCGCCGTTCGTACCGCCGGGCGAGGGGGCCGCGCTCGTCGCGTTCATCTCGTTCGCGGCGATGCGCGGGTTCGGGGCGGTGCATCCGCTAATTGTGCTCGCCGAGCAGCTGCAGGACCGCGGGGTGCGCATGGGCCCGTTGACAACGTTCTACGACGAAGTGGCCGAAGACGCGGAGGACCGCGAGAAGCTCGAGCTGGCGTGGCAGGACCGCGAGGGCCTTGCCGAAGCGCTCGAGGCGCTGGCGGGCGCGCTGGAGGCGGACCCCGGCGCGGCGGCGCTGGCGCGGCGGGGCGGGGCCGAGGGACTCGCCGGGCAGGCGCGGGCGGCGGCCGGCTTTTTGCGAAGTGCGCCCGGGAGGCGGGCGCGGATGGTGTACCGGCTATGATGCGGCGGCGCCGGGCGGTGATTGCTGCGCGGGAGCGCTGGCTGACGGGGCGCTGGCGGCTGCTGGCGCGGGCGGCAGGGTCGCAGGCGGGGCAGGCGCTGCTGACGCCGCGGGCCGGGCGGGTGATTGAGCTGCTCGACCTCGGGCCGGGGAAGCGGTACCTCGATATCGGCTGCGGGACGGCGGCTTACGCCCACCTGCTCGCCGACCGGGCGGGCTGCGAGGAGCCGCCGGTCTGCCTCGATATCGCGCACGGGCCGGGTCCGGTGGATGCGATCGGCTGGCCGGAGCGGCTGCCGTTCGGCGATGCGGCGTTCGACTGCATTTCGAGCTTCTACTTCATCCGGCGGTTCGATGACGATGTGGTCCACGCCTTCGCCCGGGAGCTGGCGCGGGTGCTGGCGCCGGGCGGCCGGGCGCTGGTCATGGAGATTGCACCGGTGGTGAATCCGCTGCTGAACCGGCTGCACGCGAAGCTCGTCTCCGGGGGGTGCCCGGCGGTGGACCTGCGCGGGTGGGGCAGGCTGGCGGCGACGTTCAGCGAGGCGGGGTACGACGCGATCGACCTGGTGAACGCCGGGCCGTTTCTGCTGCCGCCGGTGCCGCGGGTGGGGATTCTGCTGCGGAAGGCGTCGGCGGAGGGCTGAGCGCTACCACCAGAGGATGTCGTCGAGGGGGTCGTCGTCGGGGCCGTTCGGCGCGGGCTCGCCGTCGGCGGCCCAGAGGTCGGTGCCGAGGTATTTCCAGCCGCCGTCGGCGAAGATGACGAGGATGTTGCCGCGGCTGAGGCGGGAGGCGGCGCGCATGGCGGCATGGAGGACGGCGCCGCTGGAGATGCCGCCGAACAGGCCTTCGGCGAGCATGGCGCGGCGGGCGTGGGAGAAGGCGTGGCGGTTGCCGACGAGGATGCGGCCATCGAGCACGGATTCATCGAGGATGGGCGGGATGAAGCCGTCGTCGAGGGACTTGAGGCCCTGGACATGGACCCCGAGGCGGGGTTCGACGCCGAGGACCTGGCAGGCAGGGTTCGCCTCCTTGAGGCGGCGGCCGACGCCGGTGATGGTGCCGCCGGTGCCGATGCCGGCGACGAAGACATCGACGCCGCCGACGGCGGCCATATCGGCGAGGATTTCGCCGGCGGTCCACTCTTCGTGGGCGCGGACGTTTTCGTCGCTGTCGAACTGGCCGAAGTAGTGGGCGCCGGTCTCGGCGGCGATGGTGCGGGCGGCTTCGCGGGCGGATTTGATGCCGGCCTGGCGGGGGACACGGCGGACGCGGGCGCCGTGGACGGCGAGGAGCTGCTCGATTTCGGGGTAGACGGATTCGGGGACGCAGACCTCGACGGGGTGGCCGAGGAGCCGGCCCCAGAGGGCGAGGGCAACGCCGGTGTTGCCGGTCGAGGCTTCGATGATCGGCTGGCCGGGGGCGAGGGCGCCGCTGGCGCGGGCGGCTTCGAGGATGCGGATGACGATCCGGTCCTTGATGGAGCCGGTGGGGTTCTGGCCTTCGAGCTTGGCGAAGAGGCGGACGCCGGGGCGGGGCGAGAGGGAGCGGAGTTCGACGACGGGGGTGTTGCCGGCGAGCTCGCGGATGGAGGCGTAGCGGGGCATCGATTCGATTATGACGCGAACGGCCCCGCCGTGTGCCGGGGCCGCGTCTGCGCTGCGCGGGGGAGGGCTACTCCTCCTCGTAGTACTCGATGCCGAGGTGGGTAATCTGCTCCTCGCCCATGAGCCAGCGGAGCGTGTTCTTCAGCTTGGTCTGCTGGATGAAGAGGTCGTGCTCCGGGTAGACGGTGGGCGCATGCTGGGGGCTCTTGAAGTAGAAGCTGAGCCACTCCTGGATGCCCTTCATGCCGGCGCGCTGGGCGAGGTCGAAGAAGAGGGCGAGGTCGAGGACGAGGGGCGCCGCGAGGATGGAGTCGCGGCAGAGGAAGTCGATCTTGATCTGCATCGGGTAGCCGAGCCACCCGAAGATATCGATGTTGTCCCAGCCCTCTTTGTTGTCGCCGCGGGGCGGGTAGTAGTTGATGCGGACCTTGTGGTAGATGTTGCCGTAGAGCTGGGGGTAGAGGTCGGGCTGGAGGATGTACTCAAGGACGCCGAGCTTGGATTCCTCCTTGGTTTTGAAGCTCTCGGGGTCGTCGAGGACTTCGCCGTCGCGGTTGCCGAGGATGTTGGTGGAGTACCAGCCGGCGACGCCGAGCATGCGTGCCTTGAGCATGGGCGCGATGACGGTCTTGACGAGCGTCTGGCCGGTCTTGAAGTCCTTGCCGCCGATGGGGACGCCGCGGTCGTTGGCGAGCTTGACGAGGGCGGGGATATCGACGGTGAGGTTGGGGGCGCCGTTGGCGAAGGGGACGCCCTCCATGAGGGCGGCGTAGGCGTAGAGCATAGAGGGGGCGATGGCGTCGGAGCTGGCCTCGAGGGCGGCTTCGAAGTTTTCGAGGTTTTCGTGCTCGGCCGAGGGCTCCATGAAGACCTCGGTGGAGGCGCACCAGATCATGACGAGGCGGTCGCAGCCGTTGCGGGCCTTGAAGTCGCGGATGTCCTGACGGATCGCTTCGGCGAGCTCCATCTTGGAGCGGCCGGACTTCACGTTGGTGCCGTGGAGGCGCTTGACGTAGCGCTGGTCGAAGGCGGCGGGCATCGGTTCGATGCCGCGGAGGAAGTCGGCGATGGGGTCGAGGTGCTCGTGGCGGTCGAGGACGCCGGCCTTGAGGGCGGCCTCGTAGGCGTTATCGGGGATGGGGTCCCAGGCGCCGAAGACGAGGTCGTCGAGGCTGGCGAGGGGGACGAACTCCTTGATGAGGGGCGAGCGCTTTTCGGTGCGCTTGCCGAGGCGGATGGTGCCCATCTGGGTAAGGGAGCCGATGGGCACGGCGCCGCGGGAGCGAATGTTCTCGACGCCGGCGATGAAGGTGGTGGCGACGGCGCCGAGGCCGACGAGGAGGACGCCGAGGCGGCCGGTTGGGGGCTCGATGGGACGGGGCTGGGGCTGAACGAAATCTTTGGGTTCCAGGATGACACCTCGTTGGCGGGCGAGGGAGATGAGGACGCCGTGCCATTGGGCAGGGATGCGTCCGGTTTTCGCCCAGTGTTGGACGGTGCTCTGGCGCCTGCCGAGGAGGGCGGCGAGGGCGCTCTGGCCGCCGAAGCGCCGGATGATGCGTTCGGCGGGGTTGAGCCGGTCGTCCACTCTGCAAGCCTAACGAAAATTTCGTTAGCCGTCGAGGGGACCGGTCGGGCCGCAGCCGGGGGCCCAACGGCCGCTGGACAGGGTCATCAGCAACGGAGCAAGCTTCGTATGGATGGTAGGCAGCCGGCGCACAGCGAGGCGCCGGGCAGGAGGTACAGCGATGGGACTGGCGAAGTTCATGGCATCGACGGCGGGGCGGCTGCTGCGGGTGGTGCTCGGGATCGTCCTGATTATCGTCGGCGTTGTGGTCGGCGGGCCGGCCGGCTGGGTGATCGCGATCATCGGGCTGGTGCCGATTGCGGCCGGGGCGGCGAACGTCTGCCTGATCGGTCCGGTGCTCGGCGCGCCGTTCAAGGGTTCCGAGCTGCGGCGGTAGGCGTCAGCGGTCGTTCATCTGTTCGAGGGCGGCCGAGTACTCGCCGGTCATGCCGGCGAGTGCTGCCAGCAGGTAGCCGAGGAGGATGAACGGCAGGCGGAGCAGCGAGACGCCGATCGCGACCGGCAGCGGGCCGAAGATGAACCACAACGCGGTCCAGAGCACGTAGCCGCCGAGGAAGAGGTAGACGAGGATGCCGCCTCAGGCGGCGAGGTAGATGAGGGTGCTGGCGAGTTCGGCGAGGCCGGCGATGATGATGGCAAGTCCGTAGAGTGCCTGGCGCACGGGCGCACCTCCGCTGTGTGCCGGGCCGGGGCCCGGCGGTCCTTGCGCGGAAGGTACCGGGCCGGTGCGTCAGGCGATGTCGCGGGCGGGAGCGGCTGCCGACGCGGCGGCGCGGCGCTCGGCGGCGCGGGCGATCGCGCGGGGCATGCGGCGGAAGATGAAGAAGTGGGCGGGCGCGAGGGCGTACCAGTAGAGCAGTCCCCAGACGCCGTTGGGGTGGAAGCGGGCCGTCGTGACCAGCTCTGAGCGGCCGGGGCCCTTTTCGCGCACTTCGAACTCGAGGACGGCGGCGCCGGGCAGGCGCATCTCGGCGAGGAGGGTGAGGCGCCGGCCGGGCTCGAGGGCGACGACGCGCCAGAAGTCGAGGGTATCGCCGACCCGGAGGTCGGTGGGATGGCGGCGGCCGCGGCGGAGGCCGACGCCGCCGACGAGGCGGTCGAGCAGGCCGCGGAGCCACCAGAGGGTATCGGCGTAGTAGTAGCCGGTGCGGCCGCCGATGCCCCGCACCACCTCCCAGAGGACTTCGGCGGGGGCATCGACCGGGACGGTCGTGGTTTCGCCCTTGGAGTAGAAGGAGGTATCGGGGTTGTAGCCGCGGTAGGCGAGGGCGCCCTCAGCCCAGCGGGCGGGGAGGGGCTCCCGCCGCTCCCGCTCGAGCGCGGCGCGCACGGCCTCCTCGTAGGTGTGGAGCGGGATGGGCAGGACGGCGCGGATGGCGGAGTCGTCGGGAAGGAGGTCGGTCTGGAGGCCTTCGACGAGCGGGCGGGCGACATTGAACGGGACGCTCGTGACGAGGGCGAGCCAGAGGGAGGAGAGGCGCGGGGTCAGGAAGGGCACGTCGATGGCGCGGAAGGGCCGGCCGACGACGCGGGCGTAGCCGGCCATCAGGTCGCGGAAGGTGAGGACCTCGGGGCCGGCGACGTCGTAGACCTGCCCGGCGGTTTCGGGGTGCTCGAGGACCCCGACGAGGTAGGCGAGAAGGTCATCGAGGGCGATCGGCCGGGTGCGGTTGCGGACCCAGCGGGGGGTGATCATGACCGGCAGGTGGTTGACGAGGTCGCGGATGACTTCGAAGCCGGCGGAGCCGGGACCGACGATCAGCCCGGCGCGGAGTTCGGTGACCGGGACGGGCCCCGCGCGGAGGGTTTCGCCGGTGGCGAGGCGGGAGGCGAGGTGCTCGGAGATGGGACCCTGCGGCCGGGGGCCGCCGAGGTAGATGATCCGCGTGACGCCGGCCGCGGCTGCGGCATCGCGGAAGTTGCGGGCGGCTTCGTGGTCGAGGCGGGCGAAGCCGCGTCCGGCGCCCATGGAGTGGACGAGGTAGTAGGCGGCATCGACGCCGGCGAGGGCGGCGGGGAGGGTCTCGGGGCGGAGGGCATCGGCGGCGACGGTTTCGATGCCGGCCCAGGGGCGCGCCTGGAGCACCTCGAGGCGACGGGCCGCGGCGCGGACGCGGTGGCCGCGTTCGGCGAGGAGCGGGACGAGGTGGCTGCCGATGTAGCCGGTGGCGCCGAAGACGAGGACGTTCACGGGTTCGCGGGGGCGGCGGGCTCGAGGTCGAGGGCTGCCCGCAGCTCGGCAAGGTGGGCGATGACGCGGTCGGGGATGGCCGGGGCGTCGTCGGTCAGCTCGAGGCGGTCACGATGGATCCAGGTGGCGTGGAGGCCGGCGCGGCGGGCGCCGCCGATATCGGCGTAGAGGTTATCGCCGACGTGCCAGGCTTCAGCGGGGCGGGCGCCGACCTGCTCGAGGGCGTGTTCGAAGACGCGCGGGTGGGGCTTGCCGTGGCCGAATTCGCCCTCGATGACGATGACGTCGAAGTGCTCGGCGATGGGGAAGCGGCTGAGCTTCCAGCGCTGCATCTCGGCGGGGCCGTTGGTAAGGAGGCCGAGGCGGAAGCCGGCTTCCCGGAGGCGGGCGAGGGTTTCGAGACTGTCGTCGAAGAGGCGCATGCGGGCGGCCTGCTCATCCCAGTAGCGGTCGGCGATGCGCGTCGCAGCGGCGGGGTCGAGCTGGAGGCGCTGGAGGGCGAGGGCGACATTGTGGCGGCGGGCATCGTGGAGGCGGGTGCGCCAGTGTTCGACAGCCGCCTCGTCCTTCCAGAAGCTGACGAGCTGTTCGCGGATGGCGGATTCGAGGCGGGCCGGCTCGATGCCGAGTTCGGGTGCGAAGGCGGCGCAGGTGCTGCGCCAGGCTTCCTGCACGCCGCCGGAGGTATCGAGCAGCGTATCGTCGAGGTCGAAGAAGATGGCGCGCGGGGTCACGATCCCATCGTAGGCGGCCCGGGCGAGGGGTGTCGATGCGCGGGGCGTCAGCTGCTGGCGATGATGGCGGCCTCCCAGGCCTCGGGGGCGATGGCGCGCGGGCGGGCGGCGCCGGGCGCGGCGAACCGTTCGCGGGCGGCATCGTAGACGTCGGCGATGCGGAGGCCGATGGTGCTCCAGCGGAACCGTTCGACGCTGGCGCGGGCGGCGCGGCCGAAGTTGGCGCGGAGCTCGGGGTTGGCGAGGAGGACATCCAGTTTTTCGGCGAACGGTTCGGGACAGCGCCAGGGGATGAGGTAGCCGGTGACGCCATCGATGACGGTGGAGACCAGGCCGCCCACGCGGGACGCGACGACCGGGGTGCCGCAGGCCATGGCCTCGACGGCGACGAGGCCGAAGCTTTCGTAGAAGCTGGGGACGACGCAGACATCGGCGGCGCTGTAGTAGCGGGGCAGGGCGGCGTGGTCGACGGCGCCGGTGAAGCGGACGCGGCCGGCGATGCCGAGGGCGCGGGCCTGGGCCTCGAGCTCGGCGCGAAGCGGCGCGGCGCGGTCGTCGCCGCCGACGATGAGGAGGAGGGCGTCGTTGCGTTCGAGGCCGGCGACGGCATCGAGGAGGATTTCGAGGCCCTTGAGCTTCTCGAGGCGGCCGACCCAGAGGAGGATGGGCCGGTCGAGGGGGAGGCCGAGGCTGGCGCGGGATTCGGCGCGGGGGAGGGGGCGGAAGAGGTCGAGGTCGATGCCGCAGGGGACGGTATGCATGCGGGCAGGGTCGGCGCCGTAGTACCGTTCGAGGAGCTGGCGTTCGTGGTCGCTGGCGGTGACGATGGCGGTGGCGCGGCGGGCGATGGTGCGTTCGTGGCGGATGCGGAGGGTGGGCTCGGCCTCGCCGAAGCGGGCGCGGTTCTTGACCTCGCCGAGGGTGTGGAACATGACGACGTGAGGGAGGCGGAGCTGGCGGGCGAGGATTGTGCCGGCCCAGCCGGACTGCCAGTAGTGGGAGTGGATGAGGTCGTAGCCGGGGCCGCTGCAGGCGAATGCGCGGAGGCCGCGGACGAACTCGGGGAGGTGGCGGACGATCGCTTCTTTTTCGATGGGTGCGGCCGCCCCGGCGGGGAGGCGGACGAGGCGGAGGCCGGGTGCGACGGGTTCGACGGGCGGGAGGTCGCCATCGAGCCGGGTGAAGATATCGACTTCGTAGCCGAGGCGGGCGAGCTCGCGGGAGAGTTCGAGGACGTAGACGTTCATGCCGCCGGTCTCGCGGCCGCCGAGGGGCGCGAGGGGGCTGGTGTGGGCGGAGACCATTGCGATGCGCATGCGGGTTCTATTGTGCCGGATTTGGGACCGCACGGGCTGGTATGCTTCGCAGCGTGGAACCGTTTCGGGTGGGACTGTGCCAGGTGCCGGCGTATCCGCTGGAGCGGGCGGAGGAGAACTGGACCGCGATCCTCGCGGCGCTCGATGAGGCCGGCCGCCAGGGCGCGCAGCTCGTGGGGCTGCCGGAGTGCTCCTACCCGGCCTACTACGTGCGCGACGAGCGCCCGTACGACCGGCCGGGGGTGCGCCCGTTTGCCGAGGTCTCGGCGGCGCTGGCCGCGAAGTGCCGGCAGTGGGGGTACTGGCTGGCCGCGGGACTCGCAGTGCCGCACCCGGACGGCAGCCTGACCAACAGCGGGCTGGTGTTCGACCCCGCCGGCGAGATTCGCGGGCGGTACGACAAGAGCTTCCTCTGGCATTTCGATGCGCGCTGGTTCCGGCGGGGGCGGGAGTTCCCGGTGTGGGATGCGGGCTTCGCCCGGTTCGGCGTCCTCATTTGCGCGGATGCGCGCCAGCCGGAAGTGGCCCGGGCGCTGGCCGTCAACGGGGCGGAGGTGATCCTCGACCTGACCGCGTGGGTCTCGTGGGGGCGGACGATGGCGGAGCTTTCGACCACGCAGTGCGAGTACCTGGTGCCGGTGCGGGCGTTCGAGAACGGCGTGTGGATTGCGGCGGCCGACCGGTACGGCCCGGAGGGCACGTCGCTGGTGTACGCCGGGCGGTCGTCGGTGTACGACCCGGAGGGGGTGACGCGGTTCTGCGCGCCGGCCGATGTGGGGACCACGGTGGTGTTCGAGATCGAGCCGATGCGCGTCGAGCGCCCCGCACGCCGTCCCGGGCTGTACCGGCGACTGACTGAACCGACGGCTTCGCTGCCGGTGACGGAGCTGCTGGGGCAGGCGGTGGTGCCGGCGGCGGAGAGCCGGCGGGTCGCGGTGGTGCCCTCGCGGCCGGCGTTCGACCCCGAGGCGGTGCTGGCAGCCTACCTGGACCAGCGGGAGCAGGATGCAGACCTGGTGGTCATCGGCGGGGCGCCGGCGGCGGAGGGCTGGGAGGCGGCGCTGCCCCGGCTGGAGGCGGCCGTCCGGGAGCGCGGCGGGAGCGTGCTCTTCGGCGTTGCCGGCGACGGCGGGCGGCCGCGGCAGACGGCGGTGCTCGTGCACCCGGGCGGGACGGTGGTGCACGAGGCATCGCACGGGCGGGGGATCGCGACGGGCGAGACGCTGCCGCCGGTGGTGGCAACCCCTGCGGGGCGGGTCGGCATCCTCTGCGGGGAGGAGGGGTACGTGCCGGAGGTGGCGCGCATCTTGATGCTCGAGGGCGCGGAGGTGCTGGCCTGGACGCACTTCGCGGATGCGCCGATGACGGAGCAGGTGGCCCGGGCGCGGAGCGACGAGAACCGGGTCTACACCGCGGTCGCGGGGCCGGAGACCGGGATCATCGTGGCGCCGCACGGGGCGCCGATGACGATTGCCCCGCGGGGGAGCGGGCTGGCGATGGCGGCCCAGGTGAACCCGGCGATGACGCGCTGGAAGGACATGGCGCCGGGCACGAATGCGCTGACCGACCGGATCCCGGAGGCGTACGGGGTCCTGACGGCGTAGGGCCGGCGGTCAGTCGTCGAAGCCGGACGCAATCGCGAGGACGTTGGCGACGTACTGGAGCGTTTCGTCGAAGATGCCGAACTGCTCGATACTCCACCAGCCCTGGTAGTAGAAGGCGAGCGCGATTTTGAGGTCGCCGCCGGCCTGCCAGAGCATGTGGGCGAAGACCGCGGCGCCGAGGCGGATGTTGTCGGCGGGCTCGGTGCGCCAGTTGACGGCGCCGGGAGCGAGATATTCGAGGCCCCACTCGGCAGTGGCGGGCATGAGCTGCATGATGCCGACGGCGCCTGCAGGGCTGACCATCGCCTGGTTCCAGCCGCTCTCGAGCCAGGCGAGGCCGAGCAGGACGGGCGGCGGGATGCCGTATTCGGCGGCGGCCGCGCGGAGGAGCGCCTCGATGGCGGGGCGGGAGACGGCGGGGTCCGCGGGCGCGCGGGTGGGCGCGGGGATCACGAGCAGCTGGCCCGCGAAGATGCGGTCGTGGTCGTCGATGCCGTTCGCCTCGGCGAGGGCGTGGACCGTTGTGCCATGGGCGAGGGCGATGGAGGAGAGGGTATCGCCGGGTTCGACGACGTAGCTGCGGGCGACCGGAGGGGCAACGGCGCCGCCGGGCGGCGGGACGGCGGGCGACGATTCGGCGATGGTGAGCAGCTGGCCGGCGAAGATGAGGTCGGGGTTGGCGATGCCGTTGGCGGCGGCGAGGGCGTCGACATCGACGCCGTAGCGCAGGGCGATGGCGGAGAGGGTTTCGCCGGGCTGGACTTCGTGGGTGCGGGCGCTGGCGACGGCGAGCGGCGCAGCAGCGGCCGCCGCCAGCATCGCGAGGAGGATGCGGCGGAGGAACGGCGCCCGGTTCGCCGCCGCGGGCGGGGTGTGCGGCAGCATGGGGCGTAGATACTGCCGCAACCGTTATGGCGAATGCAAGGGGCCGATGGGCCGCAGCCGGCAGGGCGGCTACCGGAGGGGACCGGTCGCGACGGGGTTCGTGCGGTTGATGACGCCCTCGAAGCGCTGCCTGACCGCCTGCCAGATGTAGTCCTGCATCGGGAAGATGTAGAAGGTGTCGTTCTTGATGGCGTCGACCACCTGCGCGGCGACCTCTTCGGGCGGGAAGCCCTGGCGGAGGAGGGATTCGACGACGGCACGGCGCTGGCGGGCTTCTGCGGGGAGGTCGGCGGTGCGGGCGGGGCCGAACTCGGCGGGGCGGTTCCGCTCGGCATCGAGGATCTGGGTGTTGACCCAGCCCGGGCAGAGGACGGAGGCGGAGAGCTTCAGGTTCATGAGCCGGAACTGCTTGTAGAGCCCCTCGGTGAGGCAGACGACGGCGTGCTTGGAGATGGAGTAGGCATCGGCGCCGGTGAGGAGGCCGGCAGCCGAGGCCGTGTTGACGATGTGGCCCTCTTCGCCGCCGGCGATCATGCGGGGGACGAAGGCGCGGATGCCGCGGAGGACGCCGTGGAAGTTGACACCGAACACCCAGTCGAAGTCGGCCTGGGGAGCTTCCCAGATGGGAACGCCGGCACCGCCGGAGACGCCGGCGTTATTGCAGAGGATGTGGACGGCGCCGAAGGCCCGGTAGGCGGCATCGGCGAGGGCCTCGACGTCGGCGTCGGCGAGGACGTTGGTGCGGACGGCGAGGGTCCGGGCGCCCTTCTGGCGGAGGCCGGCTTCGGCGATGGCGAGAGGCTCGGCTTCGATGTCGGCGAGGACGACGGCGGCGCCCTCCTCAGCGAAGCGGGTGGCGAGGGCGAGGCCGATGCCGCTCGCGGCCCCGGTGACGACGGCGACTTTTCCCGCCAGGTCCTGCATGGTCGAATCTCCTTCGGGTTTGGCGAAGGAATCTACGGGAGCTGGACGGGGGGCACAAGCGGAAGCGGGGAAGGGGCCGGGAAGCGGGAAGGGATGACGTGGCGGAGAGGGTGGGATTCGAACCCACGGTACCTTGCGGTACACACGCTTTCCAGGCGTGCCTGATCGTCCACTCCAGCACCTCTCCGCGGGGGGCAGGCGGTGAACCCAATGCTCCATGGTAACAGGTTCGGCGGTGTGCGCTGGCCGGCGCGGGCGGGGGCGTGCGTTTACCGGGCGGTTACCGGGTAGCAATTTTCACGGGGAGCGGGCATGATGCGAGGCATGGCAGGCAAAGCCCCGCTCCTGCTGGCTGCGTTCCTGTTCGGCATCGGGGCGAGCGGCCTCCTGATTCTTTCGTTCGCCGACCGGGCGGCGTGGGGTCCGTTCCGGCCCACCGTGCAGCCGCAGCCGCCCCAGCGGGTCATCGTCATCGACGCTGGCGCGCCGGTCACGGCGCCCTCGCTCGAAGGGCTGCTGGCGGGCGGCGCCGGGAGCGCTGCCGAGTCGCTCGCAGCCGAACCGGCGCAGGTGCTGCCGGCGGGCGGCGACGCGGGGGCGGCGAGCCAGCCGTCGGCAACGCCGACGCCCGTGCCGCCGATCCGCATCCACGGGGTGGCGGCCGAAGACGGCGTTTCGGCGGCCGGTGCGACGCCGACCCCGCCGCCGCCGGTGCGCATCGTCAACGTGGCGGCCGGCGATGGCGAGTAGAACGGCTTCGCCGGGAATGCAGGCCTTCGGGTAGACTTTCGGGCCATGGCACTCCGGGACGTGCGCGCGCTGGTGTTCGACGTCTTCGGCACGGTGGTCGACTGGCGGTCGTCGGTCATCCGGGAGCTGGAGGCGGCGGGTGCGCGGTACGGCGTTTCGGCCGACTGGGGCGCGTTCGCCGACGCGTGGCGGTACGAGGGGTATCTCGGCGGCATCGCGAAGGTGAACCGGGGCGAGTGGCCGTTCATGACGACCGATGCGCTGCACCGGCGAAAGCTGGACGAGCTGCTGCCGCAGTACGGGCTCGGCGGCATGCCGGAGGCGGAGCGGGAGGACCTGAACCGGGCATGGCACCGGCTCGACCCGTGGCCGGACAGCGTGCCGGGGCTGTGGCGGCTGAAGCAGCGGTACGTCATTTCGACGCTTTCGAACGGGAACGTTGCGCTGCTGGTGCACATGGCGAAGCGGGCAGGGCTGCCGTGGGACTGCGTGCTCGGTGCGGATGCGCTCGGGGCATTCAAGCCGAAGCCGGGGGCGTACCTTGCGGGGGCGCGGCTGCTTGGATACGCGCCGGGGCAGGTGATGCTGGTGGCCGCCCACAAGGCCGACCTGAAGGCCGCGCAGGCTGCGGGACTGCGGGCGGCGTTCATCCCCCGGCCGAAGGAGGCGGGGCCGAACGTGCAGCCCGACCTCGAGCCGGACCCGTCGTTCGACATTACGGCGCGGGACTTCCTCGAGCTGGCACGGCTGCTGGAGGAGCAGACGGCGTAGCGGCCGGTCAGGGGAGCCAGCGGGGGAGGTCGCCGCCGACTGCGAGCGGGGTGCGGTCGCCGGATTCGAGGTCGAGGGTGATGGTGGTGAACTGCTGCGCCGTTTGGACGGTGTAGACGATGGAGCGGCCGCCGGGGGCGAGGTCCCAGTGGAGGACGAGGTCCGTGCCGGCAGCGAGGTTGATGGCGCGGAGCTGGCGGCCGTCGCGGACGGATTCGAAGACGAGGTCGGTGCCGGTGCGCTGGGGACCGATGACGCGGCGGAGGGTGGCGACCGTCTCGCTGTCGAGGAAGCGGGGAGCAGAGCGGATTTCGCCTTCTCTGCCGAGGACGAGGTCGACGGCGGCATCGAGGCTCACGACGCGCACGGGCTGCGGCGGGGTGGCTCCGGCCGTCGTCCGGGGCACGCTTTCGAAGGCGACGATGCGGGAGTCGGGCGACCAGGCGGCCGCGCCCCCGCGCGGCTGGCCGAGGTCGCGGCGCTCCTGGGTGGCGAGGTTGACGACGACGAGGCGGGCATCGCTCGGCGAGACGTAGGCGAGGTGCTGGCCATCGGGCGACCACGACGGGTAGAGGGAGGGGAGGCCTTCGGGGTCGAGGGTGGCGACGAATTCGCCGGAGAGGCGGACAAGCCAGGCGCGGGGCACGCCTTCGCCCCCGCCGGGGAGGGCATCGCGGCGGACGACGGCGAGGGTCGCGCCATCGGGCGACCAGGCGACGCCGCCGACGTTGATGGCAGGGTCGAAGACGAGGGATGTGGCCGCGCCGTCGCTTACCCGGACGAGGGCGAGGCTGCCGCGGCCGTCAGGGCCCGCGGTGACAACGGCGACCTGGGCGCCGTCGGGCGAGACGGCGAAGTCGATGATGCGCGGGGCGCGGGCGAGGACGCGGGGCTCCTGGCCGGCCCGGAGTTCGACGAGGCGCTCTTCGGTCCGGCCGGGTGCAACCTGCACGACGGCGACGCCGGGTTCGCGGACGGTGAAGCGGTGTTCGAACGGCTCGCGGAGGGGTTCGGCGCGGCGGCCGAGCGTGCCGGGCGCGAGGCGGACGCGGTACTCGCCGGGTTCGAGCGGGCCGGCGGGCACGAAGACGAGCGTGCGGCCGCGCCAGCGGACGGTGCCCTCGAGCGGGGGGTCGAAGGCGAGGGCGGCTTCGACGGCAGCGCGGTCGGGTTCGCGGTCGAAGGCGAGGGTGATTTCGCGGAGGGTGACGGGCGCGGGCACGGCGGCGTCAGGGGATGCGAGGACGACGCGGATGCGGCGCTGGTCGCCGAGGAGGAGGACGGCGAGGAGGATGCCGAGGGCGACCGCGGTGACGGCGCCGAGGGCGGCGAGGGCGGGGCGTTCGTCACGGATAAATGTACGGATTTTGGGGTTACCTCCGAAAATGGTGCGTCTTTGAATCTGTAACTCGGCATAAATCCGAGATTTTCCGGTCTCTGGCACCTATGTGGCACCTATTCCCCGGTTTCAAGCCGGCGCCCGCCCCCGACGGCCTTCCCGCGACCCACACCTAGACACGTCTCTATGTACTCCCTGTTTCCCGGCTGACATTCTTGACATCCCGACAAAACCTCGGCCGCGGACGTCCGCGGCAGTGTGGGGGGTTGCGGCGACGTACGCCGAGGAACCCGACGCTAACCTACCATCGATGGCAGAGTAGTCAGGAGTTAGCCGCGGAGAGCGGCGTCGATGGCCCGCGCGGCGGCCTCTGCGGCGCGCGGGAGGGCGTGGCCGTAAACGTCGAGGGTCATCTTGGCCGAGGCGTGGCCGAGCAGGGCGCCGGCCGTGCGGACGTCGACGCCGCTGGCGATGGCGAGGGTGGC
>Ga0308415_1000191_pt1 | contig 26249 bp, 28 predicted proteins | sample HotsprSampleOS55_FD_203465 | JGI IMG/M metagenome (GOLD analysis project Ga0308415, IMG submission 203465) | Hot spring phototrophic mat microbial communities from Octopus Spring, Yellowstone National Park, Wyoming, United States - 20090730_OS55 ... | reverse complement strand
GGCGCGAATCGCCCTGGCTCACCCGCGACGCCGCGGAATGGCTGCTCGCCCGGCGCATCAAGGCGCTCGCCGTCGATTTCCCGCAAGACCGGGTGATCCGCGATCTCTTGGACGGGATCGTCCGGCCGATCGAGGAGCACGTCACCCACGACGTGCTGCTCCGCCGCGGCGTGATCCTGATCGAATATCTCACGAACACCGAAGCACTCGACCGCGACCGCGCCTTCTTCTGCTGCCTGCCGCTCAAGCTACCGGACTGCGACGGGGCCCCGGCCCGGGTGGTGGCCTTCCTCGACGGCTCGCCCGCGCTGCGGAAGTCGGACTAGGCGGCGAGCGGCGCCACCTCGTCGGGTGCGGGCGTCCGCTTCGGGCGGTTCGAGCCGCCGCGAGGAGCGCCTCGCGCGAGGTCGGCCAGGAACTCGGCCACGACCGACTCGATCAAGGCAGCGCCGGGTGAAGGCCGGTTCGCGACGAGGGCCTCGGGTTCCACGTGCCAGTCGGGCTGCTCGCTCCCGGGCTCGTCGCGCGGCGCCGCGGCCCCCGCGAGGCTCTCAGGAGCGTCGTGCCGATCCGTGGCGGGCGGCTCGGACGGGCGAAAAGGCTCGACCGGTTCCTCGACCGTGCGCGCCGGGGGCCGGTCGGGCCGTTCCCGGCGCAGGCGCTGCAGCTGTTCTCGGAAGACTTCCTGGTCCTTGGCGAGCCGGGCGGCGTAGCGGCAGATGGTGTCGAGCGTGGGCAGGTCATCGGGTCTTTCGCCGTCGAGCAGTGCGTCGAGCAGCCGGACCTCGAGCGCATCGAGCCGGGCGCGCTTCCATTGCGCGACGACCAGGCTCTCGAGGGCGAGCTCCTCGACGGCGTCGCCGGGCGGAAGTCGCACCGCCCAAGCGGCGCGCAGCCGCGCGTAGGTGGGGTCGGTGGTGTGGGAAGTAGTCCCTGCAGAGAGGGTCGTGCTTTCGGTTTCCATGGTTCCCTCCGGTCACAGGTAGGTGTTTTATCAGATTATAGGACTTTGAGCAAGAAAAGAACGCCACGGGCCTCTCACTGCGAACCGGCGAGCCTCGGCGCGATTGCTACGGCCCATGTCGGCCGCTAACGTCGGGCCGATCGGGGATGGAGCGCCGGATCCGGATGCACGGATCGCCTGCCCGAGGCCGTATCGCCCGCTTTCTCGCTCTGGTGCTGCTGCTCCAGGGGCTCGTGGGCGGCTTCGCGCGGCTGCCCGCGACGACCCCGTTCGCGCTCGAAATCTGCACGGGTGAGGGCGTCCTCCGCCTCGCACCCCCGTCCGACGGACCACCGGCCGCAGCGGAGCGAGCGAGCTGTCTGCTCTGTCTGTTGCCGGCGTCGCTCGCCGCCCCCGAGCCGGTGGCCGTGCCGCTTCCCGCCGATTGGCCACTCGGCCGCGTGCCGCTCGAGGCCGCGTCCGGACCGGCTTCCGCGCCTTTCTCCTCCTGGCCACGGGCTCCCCCGCGGGGCTGCTGAGCCGGGCTCCGACCCGGGTCGGACCCTTTCGCGATCGACCCTGCCCCAGGAGGAGGAACGTCCATGCTCCGCCGAAGCTTCGCGGTGGCTCTCGCCGCCACCACCCTCGCTCTGTCTTCGCCGGTCGGCGCCGCGCCGATCCACCTCACCGACCTGCTCGGCCGCACGGTCGAGCTCGCGAAGCCCGCCGAACGCGCGGTCGTGGGCTTCTATTTCGAGGAGCTCACCGCTGCCGCCGGCGCCGACGTTTGGGACCGGGTGGTCGGCATCTCGCGGCTGCATTGGGAGGGCTGGCGAAATGCCAGCTGGAAGCGCTACACGGCCGCGATCCCGCGGCTCGCTTCGCTCGAAGACGTGGGCTCGACGGAAGCGAACAATTTCTCGGTCGAGAAGGTCTTGGCTCTCCGCCCCGACCTTTTGATCCTGCCGATCTGGGCGTTCGAGCCCTTGGGCAGTGCCCTCGCCCCGGTCGAGGCGGCGGGCGTGCCGATCCTGGTCGTCGACTACAACGCTCAGAAGCTCGAAAACCATCTGCGCTCTACAGTTTTGCTCGGCACGGTCTTCGGCCGAGCGGAGCGTGCGGAGAAACTCGCCGCGGAATACCGGGCCGTCTACGAGGACACGATCGCCCGCGCTCGGCGCCAGGCGGGGCCTCCGCCCAAGGTCTACGTGGAGCTCGCGCAAGCCGGGCCGGGGACGATCGGCAACTCCTACAAGGGCACGATGTGGGGGGCGATCCTCGACCAGCTCGGCGCCGAGAACCTCGCCAACGGCCGGCTCGCTTCGCCCTGGGGGCCGCTGAACGCGGAAGCGGTGATCGCAGCCGACCCCGATGTCGTGTTCTTCGCGGGCTCGAGCTGGACGAATCGGCCGGAAGCGGTGCGCACGGGCTTCGATGCCGACCCCGAGACGACCCGCGCCTCGCTGCGCCGCTACGTCGAAGGTCGGCCGGCGTGGCAAGCGACCAAAGCGTTCCGCCAAGGGCGCGTCCACGCCATCGAGCACGGGCTCTGCCGCTCGCTCGCCGACATGGCGGCGATCCAATACATCGCCAAGGCGCTCTGGCCGGAGGCCTTCGCCGAGGTCGACCCGCGAGCCACGCTCGCCCGTTATTACGAGACGTGGCTGCCGGTCCGCTTCGAAGGAACGTGGTTCCTCGGCCTCGGCTCGTGAGCGCGAACACGGTGGTGGCGGCCTGGTGGAGCCTCACGGGCCGCCGCCTCGCGGCCATCGCCGCGCTCGTCACCCTCGTGGCGGCCGCCTTCGTGATCGACCTCGGCACGGGGCCGGCGCGGCTCGCCCCGGGCGAGGTCGTGGCGGCCCTCTTCGGTCGCGCACCCGATCCCACGACCGTGGCCATCGTCCGGAACATTCGGCTGCCGATGGCGATCATGGGGTTGCTCGTGGGCTTTTCCCTCGGCCTTTCCGGGGCGGTGGTCCAGACCGTGCTCGCCAACCCCTTGGCCTCGCCCTACACGCTCGGGCTCGCCGGGGCCGCGGGCTTCGGGGCGGCGCTCGCGATCGTCCTCGACCTGCCGCTGCCGATCCTGGCCGAGGCGCGCACCGCGCTCTCGGCTTTCCTGTTCGCCGCGCTCGCCGCCGCGCTTCTCCTGCTTTTGGGTCGGCTGCGCGACGGGCGGCCGGAAACGCTCGTGCTCGCGGGCCTCGCCATCCTCTTCTTGTTCCAGGCTCTGCTTTCCCTCCTGCAATATCTCGCGACCCCGGAAGCGCTCTCCCAGATCGTCTTCTGGCTGTTCGGCAGCCTCGCCCGGGCGAACGGGACCAAGAACGTGATCCTGGCCGCGATCTTGGCCGTGGCGTTGCCGGCGCTGATGCGGCTCGCCTGGCGGCTCGCGGCGCTGCGGCTGGGCGAGGAGCGGGCCGCGGCGCTCGGCGCGCGACCAGGGGCGCTGCGCCTCGAAGCCTTGGCCTGGGTCTCGGCCGCGACGGCCTCAGCCGTGGCCTTCGCCGGGACGATCGGCTTCGTGGGTCTCGTGGCCCCGCACCTCGCACGGGCGCTCGTGGGCGAGGATCAGCGCTACCTCCTGCCGGTCTCCGGGCTCTGCGGGGCGCTTTTCCTGCTCGCCGCCTCGACCGCCTCGCGGGCCATCGTCCCGGGCTCGATCCTGCCGATCGGGATCCTCACCGCACTCGTGGGCGTGCCTTTCCTCGTGGGCCTCGTGCTGCGGCGCGGGCGAGGGAGCCTCTCGTGATCCGGGTCGAGGAGCTCGCCGTCGAGCTCGCCGGCCGACCGGTGCTGCGCGGCGTCACGCTCGCCGTCGAGCCCGGCGAGATCGTGGCCCTCTTGGGCCCGAACGGTGCCGGCAAGAGCACGCTCTTGCGGGCGATCGCGGGTCTCGTCCCGGCGCGCGGCAGGATCCGGCTCGGAGCCGACGGCCGGAGCGCGCGGCTCGCCTTCATGCCGCAGGAGAGCGTGGTGCTCCGCGGCCTTTCGGTCCTTGAGGTCGTGCTGTTGGGCCGGCTCGAGCGGCTCGGCTTCTTCGTGGGAGCCGAGGACCTCGAGGCCGCCCGCCGGGCCCTCGCCGCGGTCGGGCTCGAGGATCTCGCGGGCCGGGCCGCGGCCGAGCTTTCGGGCGGCCAGCGGCAGATGGTCTACTTGGCCCAGGCGCTCGCCGCCGAGCCCGAGATCGTGCTCCTGGACGAGCCTTTGGCGGCGCTCGACCTGCGCCACCAGCTCGAGGTGGCGGCCCTGGTCCGCCGGCTCGTCGCCGAGCGTGGCCTCGCCTGCCTCGTGGTTCTGCACGACCTCAACCTGGCGGCACGGATGGCCGATCGGCTGGCGCTCCTCCACGAGGGGCGGCTCCTCGCCGCGGGGCCGCCCGAAGCGATGCTCCGGCCGCAGCATCTGGAGGCGCTCTACGGGGTCGAGACGACCCTCCTCGAGGGACCGGACGGGGCACCCGTCGTGCTGCCGCTCCGGCCGATCGGGCGGACGCCATGGGCGGAGCGTCCGGCGCACGGGGCCGCGGGCTTGCGCGGCTGACCGGTCCCGGCCAAAGGAGGGGCGGAGGCGACGGGGAGGTCGCCACGCGGAAGTCGGGGAGGGGGATCCTTGGCGCGCGGGCAGATCGCGGCCGGGGTGCTCGTCGGCACCCTCTTGGCCACCGCACCGGCCGAACCGGCGGAACTCGACCACGATCTCTGGGCCTTGGCCCTCAACATCTACCACGAAGCCGGCGCGGGCCGGCAGGCGATGCTCGCGGTCGGCTGGCTCACCCTCAACCGGCTGCGCCATCCCGATTTCCCGAAGAGCCTCTACGAAGTGGTCTTCGACGCGAACGGCGCCGGCTGCGCTTTCGATTGGACCTGCGACGGCAAAGACGACCGGCCGAGCGACCGCGCGCGCTTCGCCCTCGCCCTCGCGGTGGCGAAGGAGCTCCTCTCGCCGGCCCCGCCGCCCGATCCGACCAGGGGTGCCCTCTTCATGCACGCCGCCTCGCGCAAACCCCCCGCCTACACGAAGACGCTTCGCCGTGCCGCGGTGATCGGGCAGAACGTCTTCTATCGTCGGACCTGAGGAGCCGACGGCCCGAGGGGGTCGGACTGCGGCGCGGCACGAGCGGGAAGGAGGGAGCATGCGGAGCTGGCAGATCATCCGCTGGGGCGAGCCGTTGGAGCCCCGGGACTATCCCGACCCCGTGCCGGAGGGGCGGCAGGTCGTCCTGCGCGTGCTCACCTCCGGCATCTGCCACTCCGATCTCCATCTCTGGCAGGGCTATTTCGACCTCGGCGGCGGCGAGCGCCTCGACATCACGACCCGCGGGATCCGACTCCCCTTCACCCTGGGCCACGAGGTCCTGGGCGAGGTCGTGGCGGTCGGCCCCGAGGTCCACGAAGTCCGACCGGGCGACCGGCGGATCGTCTATCCCTGGATAGGCTGCGGCTCCTGTGCCGATTGCGCGCGCGGCGAGGAGCTCTTGTGCGTCAAGCCGCGGGTGGTCGGGACCTGGCGCGACGGCGGCTACAGCACGCATGTGCTGGTGCCCGATGCCCGTTACCTCGTGGATTACGAGGGGCTCGACCCGGCGGTCGCCTGTACCTACGCCTGTTCGGGGGTGACGGCGCTCTCCGCCCTCAAAAAGACCGGCCTCACCCGCGACGACCAGACGCTGCTCCTGGTCGGCTGCGGCGGCGTCGGCCTGCAGGCGCTGCAGATGGCCCGCGCGGTCGTCCCGGGCCGGATCGTGGTGGCCGAGCCGGATGCCAAGAAGCGCGAGGCGGCGCTCGCCGCCGGCGCCGATCACGTGGTCGACAATCGCGATCCCGGAGCTGCGGTCCAGGCGGTCAAGGATCTCTCGGGCGGCGGGGCGACCGCGGCGATCGACTTCGTCGGCCGGCCCGAGACCGCCCGCTTCGCGATCGACGCCCTGCGCCAGAAAGGCGGCACGCTCGTCGTGGTCGGGCTTTACGGCGACAAGCTCGTCTACCCCTTGCCGCTATTCCCCTTGCGGGTGCTCTCGGTGCGCGGCTCGTATGTGGGCACGCTCCAGGACCTCCAGGAGGTCGTGCGTTACGCGAGAGAGGGGCGCTTGAAGCCTCTGCCGGTGACCAAGGTGCCGCTCGAGCAGGTCAACGCGGCGATGGCCGATCTCGCCGCCGGACGGGTCACCGGGCGGATCGTGCTGGCGCCCTGAGGGAGGCCGGCGCGCCGGCCGGCTCGGCCACGACCGCCTCGTAGAGCTCCTCCTCCTGGGCGCAGTGCAGGTCGAGGATCGCCTCGAGCGCGTAGAGGGTGCGGCGGAGTTCGGGCAGGTCCTCGGCGAGCGGGCCCTCGGGGGGGATCTCGGCCACGAGCCTTCCGAGCCGCCGGACGAGGTGGGCGATCTCGCGATGGGTCCGGCTGATCGGCGCCATCGGGTCGCGGCCGCCGAGTATGCGGGCGATCTCCGGGTGCAGGTGCCGTTCGTCCTCGCGCTCGTGGGCGAGCACCTGGGCTTCGAGGGCGCGGACGAGCTCGGCGAGCTCGGCCCGCAGCCCCGGTCCGTCGCCCATCCCGAGCCGGTCGGCGAGCGCCCGCGCCCGCTCGATCACCGGCCGCAGCGCCCGATGATCGGCCTCGAGCGCGGCGACCCGTTCGGCCGGTAGGCCGCGCACCTTCTCCCCGAGTGCGGCATCGGCACGGAGGGCGCGCAGGGCGTTCAGGATCACGGCCACGTCGATCGCCTCCTGGACGAGGGCGCCTGCGACCGGCGGCAAGAAGCCCAGGGCCGCTGCGACCATGCCGAGGCCCGAGAGCGCCATGCCGGCGGCGATCGACTGGAGGGCGATGCCGCGCGCGCGCCGGGCGATCCGGATCGCGTCGACCAGCCGGTCGAGCCGGTCGACCAAGAGCACGACGTCGGCCGCCTCGGCCGCCGCGGCGGCACCGCGCGCGCCCATCGCCACGCCGACATGGGCGGCGGCGAGCGCCGGGGCGTCGTTGATCCCGTCGCCGACCATCACGGTGGTGGCCTCGGCCCGCTCGGCGCGGACCGCGTCGACCTTGTCGGCCGGGCTGCGGTCGGCGAGCACCGTGTCGATCCCGAGCGCGCTGCCGATCGCCTCCGCGACGTCGGCGCGATCGCCGCTCAGCATGACCGTGCGGCGCAAACCCACCTCGCGCAGCGCCCGCAACGCCCGCGGCGTCTCGCGGCGGATCTCGTCGGCCAAAAGAAGGGCGCCGGCGAGCTCGCCGTCGACCGTGAGGAAGACCGGGGTGGCGCCGTCGCGTTCGGCGCGGCGGATGGTCCGTTCGGCCCAGTCCTCGAACAGCCGGCGGCCGTCGGTGTGGGCGAGCCGGCCGAGCCGTACGAGCCGGCTGCCGACCCGGCCGGTGATGCCCTCGCCCGGGGCTTCGCGGACCTCGCTCGGCAGTTCGAGGGGAAGGCCGCGGGCGCGGGCGGCGCGGACGATCGCATCGGCCAAGGGGTGGGTCGAGACCTGGTCGAGCGAGGCGGCGAGGCGCAACAGCTCCTCGGCGTCGAGCTCGCGGCAGGCGACCACCGAGACGAGCCGGGCGCGGCCGGTGGTGAGCGTGCCGGTCTTGTCGAAGACGAGCGTCTCCGCCCGGGCCAGCGTCTCGAGAGCACCACCGGTCTTGAACAGCACGCCGCGCCGTGCGGCCGCCGAGATGCCGGCCGTGATCGCGACCGGAGCGGCGAGGATCAAGGGGCAAGGCGTGGCGACGACGAGCACGGCGAGGGCGCGGACCGGATCGCCCGAGAAGAGCCAGGCCGAGGCCGCCATCGCGAGGGTGACGCCGAGGAAGGGGAGCGCGAAGGAATCGGCGAGGCGGACGAGCGGTGCTTTGCTCGCCTGGGCGGTCTCGACCAGCCGGACGATCGCCGCATAGGTGCTCTCGGCCGCCCGGGCGCGGGCCTCCATCCGCAAGGGCGGGCCGGCATTGAGCACCCCACTCCTGAGCCGCTCGCCGGGCTCGCGGCGGACCGGCAGGGGCTCGCCGGTCAGGGCCGACTCGTCGAGCGTCGCGGGGACCTCGAGGAGCACCCCGTCGACCGGCACGATCTCGCCCTGCGCCACGAGCAGCCGCTCCCCGGGCTCGATCGCCTCGACGGGCACGGTCTCGAGGCTGCCCGCCCGCTCCCGTCGCGCGCTGCGCGGCGCTCGATCGAGGAGCGCGCCGAGCTCGCGCGAGGCTCGTCTTCGGGCATGCTCCTCGAGCACGTTGCCGCCGGTGAACATGACCGCGACGACCACGCCCGCGAGATGCTCGCCCAAGACGAGCGCCCCGCCCATCGAGAGGGCGGCCACCGCGTCCACCCCGGTCTCGCCCTTGGCCAGGTTCTTGGCGATCTCGACCGCGAGGAGCGCCAAGGGCGGCACGATCCCGACCGCCCAGAGGAGATCGGCGAGCGCGCCGCGGCCGATGGCGCTGGCGACGAGCCCGGCGATGAGGGCGGCGAGCGCCCAGACGAGCGCGAGCCGGTGCGGGCTCGACCAGGCCGACGGTTCGGGGCTCGGCAAGCGCGGGGCTCCTCGAGGCCGGGACGCCTCGTTTTCCTTTTAATCGTTCCAAACCGCGGCCGCTACGAGGGACGGGGGCGACAGGTTGGCGGCTGCGGGCCGGCCCCGGCCGCGCTAGGGTAGCGGCGGGGCTTCGTGGGAGCGGGGGCGATGGAGGATCCGAAGCTGCGCGGGATCTGGGCCGCGATCGTCACGCCGGTCGACCCGGACGGCGAAATCAACCTCGAGCGCTGGGCGCGGCACGCCCGCTGGCTGTTGCGGCACGGCTGCCACGGGCTCGGCGTGTTCGGGACGACCGGCGAGACCCAGGCCTTTTCGGTCGACGAGCGGCGCGCCGCGCTCGAGGCGCTGTTGGCCGCGGGCTTGCCGGCCGATCGGGTGATCTTGGGCGTCGGCTGCTGCGCCCGCGCCGACACGGTGGCGCTGATCCGCCACGGGCTCGACCTCGGGGTGACCCGAATGCTGGCACTCCCGCCCTTCTTCTACAAGAACGTGCCCGAGGAGGGCCTGGTGCGGGCCTTCTCGGAGGTGATCGAGAAGGTGGCCGACCCGCGGCTCGAGCTTCTCCTCTACCATTTCCCGCAAATTTCGGGGGTGCCGATCCCGAAACCCGTGATCGCCCGGCTGGTCGAGCTCTATCCCTCGACGATCAAGGGCATCAAGGACAGCTCGGCCGATCTCCCGCACACCTTGGACCTGATCCGCTCCTTCCCGGGCCTCGCGGTCTTCGCCGGTGCCGACCAGCACCTCCTCCAGGTGCTCGTGGCCGGCGGGGCCGGGACGATCTCGGCTGCTGCCAACCTCAATTGCGCGGCGAGCCGGGCGGTGTTCGACGCCTTCGAGCATGGCGACCTCGCCGCGGCGGAGGCGGGGATGCGCAAGGTCTCGGCGGTCCGCGAGGCCTTGCAGAAGCGGCCCTTGATCCCGGCGATCAAGCACGTGATCGCCGATGGCCGGCACGATCCGGTCTGGCGCACCGTCCGGCCGCCGCTCGTCGAGCTCGACCCGACCGAAGGCGAGCGACTCCTGGCCGAGCTCGACGCCGTGGGCTACGCCTACGACCCCGACCTCTACGCGGTCGCAGCCGCCTGAGCTCGGTTCGCCGATCCGTGGGCTGCGGCTGATCCGACCGGGGCAGGAGGGCGTAAGCAGGATCGGACGGCCGAAGGGCCGGGGCCGTCCGCCGCCGCCGTCCCGGCCCGGATCGACCCGACCATGCTCGCGCGCGCGCCGAGCGACCTTCCGACCAGCGGTCGAGCGGGGCCGTCCACCACGGCGATCCTCGTCAACGTCGTGGGCTTCCAGCTCGGCTGGTTCGCCTGCGTGCTTGGCGCCGCGCACGGGATGCCCTGGCTCGGGCCGCTCCTCGCCCTGCCGATCCTTTCCTGGCATGTCGCCAGCGCCACCCGGCCGGCCCGAGCGGCGCTCCTGCTCGCAGCGGCCGCCCTCGCGGGGTTCGGGCTCGACACCCTCCTGATCCGCGCCGAGCGCATCGCCTTCGCCCAGGGCATCCTCCTCGACGGGTTCGCCCCCTATTGGATGGTCTGTCTTTGGGCCCTCTTCGCCTCGACCTTCGACGTGAGCCTGCGCTGGCTGCGCGAGAAGCCGGTCCTCGCCGCCCTGTTCGGTGCGCTCGGCGGGCCGCTCGCCTATTGGGCGGGCGCGCGGCTCGGGGCGGCCACGCTGCTCGAACCCGCCTGGGCGGGACTCCTTCTCGTCGGGCTCGTCTACGCCGTGGCGACACCCGTCCTCGGGCTTCTCGCGCGCGAGCTCGACGGCTTCGGGACCGCGGAGCGACGGGTATGAGCTGGCTCGGGATCCTCGCCTCGGGCTGGGCGATCGTCGCCCTCGCCATGGTCTGGGCCTGGGACTGGCAGCGGCGGCACCGGGATGCCGGCATCGTCGACGTCTGCTGGTCGGCGGCGATGGGCTTCCTTGCGATCTGGTGTGCCTTCTGGGCCGAGGGTGACGTGGCCCGCCGGCTCCTGGTCGGTGTGCTCGGCGGCGCTTGGGCCGCACGGCTCGCCTGGTACATCGCGACCGACCGGGTCCTCGGCAAGCCCGAGGACGGCCGCTACCAGCGGCTGCGCGCGCACTGGGGCGCGCGTGCGCAGCCGATGTTCTTCCTCTTCTTCCAGGCCCAGGCGCTCGCCGCCGCGGTCTTCGCCCTGCCGTTTTTGGCCGCGGCCTCGGCTGCTAGCCCGCCGCCCGGCTGGGCGCTCGTCACGGCCGTGCTCGTCTGGGTGGTGGCGGTCGTGGGCGAGAGCACGGCCGACCGGCAGCTCGCGGCCTTCCGCGCCGATCCGGCCAACAAGGGCAAAACCTGCCGGCAGGGTCTCTGGCGCTATTCGCGCCACCCCAACTATTTCTTCGAGTGGCTGCACTGGTTCACCTATCCGTTGCTCGCCTGGGGCGAGCTTTGGGCCGTGGCGGTGGCGCTCCTCGGCCCCGCCTTGATGCTGGCGACGCTGCTCAAGGGCACGGGCATCCCCTACACCGAGATGCAGGCCGCGGCCTCGCGGGCGGACTACCGCGACTATCAAGCGACGACCTCGATGTTCATCCCCTGGCCGCCCAAGGAGAAGCGCGCGTGAAGACCGCGATCGAGCTCGCCGAGGGCGGCATCCTGCCCGATTCGATGATCCGGATCGGGATCCGCCGGATGCTCGCCCGAAGGCTCGAGGAGGAGGCGGCGGCCGCGGCCGAGCGGGCGCGCTGGCGCGAAGGGCTCGCCCAAGGGCCGGTCACGATCCACGCCGATGCCGCCAACGCCCAGCATTACGAGCTGCCGACCGCGTTCTTCGCGCGCGTCTTGGGCCCGCGGCTCAAATACAGCGCCTGCCTGTGGCCCGAGGACGTGACGACGCTCGCCGCCGCCGAAGAGGCGATGCTGGCGCTCACCACCGAGCGCGCGGCGATCGAGGACGGCCAGCGGATCCTCGAGCTCGGCTGCGGCTGGGGCTCGCTCTGCCTTTATTTGGCCGAGCGCTTCCCGTTGGCGCGGATCACGGCGCTCTCGAACTCGCGGACCCAGCGCGCGTTCATCGAGGCCCGGGCGCGCGACCGCGGGATCGCCAACCTCGAGGTCGTGACCGCCGACATCGCCCGTTTCGACACGGCCGAACGCTTCGACCGGGTCGTCTCGGTCGAGATGTTCGAGCACGTCCGCAATCACCGCGAGCTCTTCCGCCGCATCCGTCGCTGGCTCGTCCCGGGTGGCCGACTCTTCGTCCACGTCTTCGCCCACCGGATCTACGCCTACCCCTTCGAGGACGAGGGACCGGCCACCTGGATGGCGCGCCACTTCTTCACGGGCGGGCTCATGCCCTCGCTCGACCTCTTGCCCGAGGCGGCCCGGGGCCTGCTCGAGCTCGAGGTGCGGTGGACGGTCGACGGGACCCACTACCAGAAGACGCTCGAAGCCTGGCTCGCCGCGCAGGACGCCGCGCGCGCCGAGCTTTTGCCGCTCTTCGCCGCGACCTACGGCGAGAAGGACGCGCGGCTCTGGTTCCAGCGCTGGCGGATCTTCTTCATGGCCTGCGCCGAGCTGTTCGGCTTTCGAGAGGGCTCCGAATGGCTCGTCGCCCATTACCGTTGGCGCGCCCCCGCCTGAGCGCCGCCGCGGATTGTCGAAGCCGCTCGCGTGCGGCAAGGCTCCCGCTCGCCACTCGGGGAGCCGGAAGCAGCCATGATCTCCTCCGACCCGCTCGTCGGCTTCGCGCACGTCGCCTATCGCCTGGGCGAGCGCGCGCGCGCCCGTGCCCTGCCGCTGCGCTTCGTCGAGGTCCGCGACCGTGCGGGGCTCGAGGCGGTGATCGGCGAGCTCGAGGTCCTCGTGATCTCCGGCCTCTGGCGCGACGAGCTGTTGGAAAAGGCGCCCAAGCTCCGCTTCATCCAGTCGATCAGCGCCGGGACCGACCAGTACGGCAAAGAGGCGCTCCGGGCCCGCGGCGTGCGGCTCGCGAGTGCCGCGGGCGTGAACGCGAACGCCGTGGCCGAGCACGCGATCGCGCTCCTCTTGGCCCTCACGCGGCTCGTGCCCGAGGCGGTACGCAACCAGGAGCGGCGCTTCTGGCGGGGGATGATCGGCGAGCTCGCGCGGCGCGAGCAGGAGCTCGCCGGCAAGACCCTGCTGCTCGTCGGGCTCGGCCGCATCGGCGGGCGGATCGCGGCGCTCGCCCGAGCCTTCGGCATGCGCGTGATGGCGGTCCGTCGCGACCCGGCGGCCGGGGCGGCCGGCGCCCACGAGGTCCACGGGCTCGACGCGCTCGACCGGCTCCTGCCCGGGGCCGACGTGCTGCTGCTCGCCTGCCCGCTCACCCCCGAGACCGCGGACCTGATCGACGCGCGGCGGCTCGCGCTCCTGAAGCCCGGGGCACTCTTCGTCAACGTCGCGCGCGGCCGCTGCGTGGTCGAAGAGGCGCTCCTCGAAGCTCTCGCCTCGGGCCGGCTCGCGGCGGCGGCGATCGACGTGGCGCGCGAGGAGCCGCTGCCGCCCGACTCGCCGCTCTGGACCGCGCCCAACCTCCTGATCACGCCGCACACGGCGGGCGAGACCCGCGCTTACGAGGACCGCGTGCTCGACCTTTTGCTCGAGAACCTCGCCCGGCTGCGGCGCGGCGAGAGTGCCCTCGTCAACCAGGTCGTCTGAGGCTCACGCGGCCTTCGCCATCTGCGGCAAGGCCGCATCGAGGCCCCGCTCGAGCCGGTCGAAGAGCTGGTCGATCTCGTGCTCCTCGATGATGAGCGGCGGGCAGATGCCGATCACGTCGCCGGGCAGGGGGCGGACGATCAGCCCCTGCTCCAAGCAACGCTGGACGATCTGCACCGCTGCCTTGGCCTCTTGCGGGAACTGCTCCTTGGTCTTTTTGTCCTTGACGATCTCGAGCCCGCCCAAGAGGCCTACCCCGCGCGCTTCGCCCACGAGCGGGTGGGCCGCGAGTCGGATCAACCGCTCCTGGAAGCGCGGGCTCACCCGCCGCACATGCTCCAAGATCTTGTCGGTCTCGTAGATCTTCAGGGTCTCGAGGGCGACCGCTGCGGCCACGGGGTGGCCGCTGTAGGTGTAGCCCATGCCGAGCGTGCCTAGCTTGGCCGACTGATCGGCGATCACCTCGTAGAATTCTTGGCTCATGAGCACGGCGGCGATCGGGACGTAGGCCGAGGAGAGCTGCTTGGCGCAGATCACGAGGTCGGGGCGGATCCCGAAGGTGTCGCAGCCCCACATGTTGCCGGTCCGGCAGAAGCCGTTGATCACCTCGTCGGCGACGAAGAGGATGTCGTGCTTCTTCAAGATGGGCTGGATCTTCTCGAAATAGCCCTTGGGCGGGACCACCACCCCGCCCGCGCCCATCACCGGCTCGGCGAAGAAGGCGGCAATGGTCTCGGGCCCCAACGCCCGGATCAGCGTGTCGAGCTCTTCCACGAGCCGGCTCGCGAAGGCTCCCTCGCTCTCGCCCGGCAGCGCATCGCGATAATGCGAAGGACAGGTGAGGTGGAAGAAGCGGTCGGACATCGGCAGGTCGAAGCCGACCCGAGCGTAAGCCAGCCCCGTCAGGTGACCGCCCGCGAGCGTGATGCCGTGATAGGCCCGCTTGCGGGCGAGGATCCGCTTCTTCTCGGGCTTGCCGCGGGCGTTGTTGTAGTACCAGATGAGCTTGATCGCCGTGTCGATCGCCTCCGAGCCGGAATTGACGAAGAACACCTTGGCCATCGGCTTCGGGGCGATCGAGACGAGCTTCTCGGCGAGCTCGATCACGGGCTCGCTCGAGCGGTGGGCGAAGACGTGGGTGTAGGGCAGGCGCTCCATCTGCCGCCGAGCGGCTTCGACGAGCCGCTTTTCGGAAAAGCCCAAGGACGCGCACCACAGCCCCGACAGGCCCTCGATGTAGGCCTTGCCGTCGTCGTCCCAGACCCAGATGCCTTCGCCACGGGTGATGACGAGCGGGCCCTGCTGCTCGTGCGCGCGCAGATTGGTGTAGGGATGGACGACGTAGGCCTTGTCGCGCGCCTGGAGCGAGTTCGGTGCCTGGCTCATGGAGCTCTCCTGCAGCCGCCCCCCGGCTCTAGGGCGTGGCTCTCGGCCCAGTTTAGGAGCGCCTCGAAGCCCCGTCCACGCGGCGCAGCGCGAGCCGGCTTGTCGGTTGTGCGGGAGAGGCTATCTGGGCTGTCGTACGCGTGAAGGGGTTCGACATGGTCGGGACCGGGGTTCTCGAGCGGCAAGCGGAACGAACAGGGGCGCGTAGCGGGCCGCTGCCTGCCGACCACCCACCGATCGAGCCGGCGCGGATCGGCGTCTTGATCTTGAATCTCGGGACGCCGGACGCGACCGACTATTGGTCGATGCGGCGCTATCTCTCGGAGTTCCTGTCGGATCGGCGGGTGATCGACTACCCGGCTTGGCTCTGGCAGCCGCTCCTCCAGCTCGTGATCTTGAGCAAGCGGCCCTTCTCCAAGGGCAAAGAATACGAAGCGATCTGGAACAAGGAGCTGAACGAGAGCCCCTTGAAGACGGTGACCCGCAGCCAAGCCGCCAAGCTCGCCGCCCGGCTCGCCGGCAAGCGGCCGGAGATCCGGGTCGACTGGGCGATGCGCTACGGCAACCCCTCGATCGCGAGCGCGATCGACCGGCTCACCGCGCAGGGTTGCCGGCGGCTCTTGTTGATGGCGCTCTACCCGCAATACGCCGCGCCCACGACCGCCACCGCCTACGACAAAGCCTTCGACGCCTTGAAGACCCTCAAATGGCAGCCGGCGGTCCGCACGTTGCCGCCCTACCACGACCACCCGACCTACATCCGGCTCTTGGCCGACAGCATCCGCCGCCACCTCGCGGGGCTCGACTTCGTGCCCGACCTCCTGCTCATGTCATATCACGGGGTGCCACGGCGGTTCCTGCTCGAAGGCGATCCCTACCATTGCCACTGCCAAAAGACCTCGCGGCTCGTGCGCGAGGCCTTGGGCTGGCCACAAGAGAAGGTCATGGTCGTCTTCCAGTCGCGCTTCGGCCGCGAGGAGTGGCTGCAGCCCTATCTCGACGAGACCCTCGCCGCGCTCCCGGCCCGTGGGGTGAAGAAGATCGCGGTGATCTCGCCGGCCTTCGTGACCGACTGCCTCGAGACGCTCGAGGAGATCGCCGTGGCCGGGCGCGAGACTTTCCTCGAAGCGGGCGGGGAGAAGTTCACCTACATCCCCTGCCTCAACGATTCGGACGAACACATCGACTTTTTGGCCGAGCTCGCGACGGCCGAACTGCAGGGCTGGCTCGAGGCCTGAGAGCTGCGGTGGAACGTCGCGTTCCGGGTTGAAAGAACCCGCCCGGCGCGTTACCGCCTCGCGACTTCGGCCGACAGACCGATCGATATGGGTCCGTCCGCCGGGTGAGGCGGCATGCATGGTTCCGAGACTTCGAGGGCGGGCGCTGGTCTGTTCGCCGGCAATGCCGTCACGCTGGCGGCGATCGTTCTTTGGGCGAGCTCGTTCCTCGCCACCGATCGGCTCCTGCAGAGCTGGAACCCGGTTTGGCTCACGGTCGGCCGGATCCTGGGCGCCGGGCCCATGCTCCTCGCCTTCTGCGCGCTCAGCGGCCGGCTCGGGACGCTGCGACCGGACTCCTGGCCGCGCCTCGTGGGCGCGAGCGTACTCGGTTTCGGGATGGCCGGGCTTTGCATCGTCGTCGGGCAGAAGTTCGCGGATCCCGTGACGACCGCGATCATCGTGACGACCGGCCCCTTGATCTCGGCGCTCTTGGGCATCCTCGAGGGCAGCGAGCGGCCGAGCGCCCATCTCTGGGCGGGCATCCTCATGGCCATGGCGGGCGGGGTCCTCGCGAGCCTCGCACCGGGTTCCTGGGTCCCCGCCCCGCGCGGCGGCGAGCTCCTCGTGCTGCTCTCGCAGATCTTGTGGATCTGGTACTCGCGGATCTCCGCCAACGGCCTGGGCTCGCTCGACGCGATCGCCAAGTCGACCCTCGGCCTCACGATCGGCGGGCTCTTCCTCTTGACCGTGGCGGCGATCGGCACGGCTTCGGGGCTCGTCCCGTTCGCGATCGACACCGGACCTCGGAGCCTGGCGCTGTTGGGGTGGCTCGCCGGCTTCTCGATCGCGGTCTCGGTCTCGCTCTGGCTCACGGGCGTGCGGATCCTGGGCGCCACGATCGCCGCGATCCACACCAACCTGGCACCCTTTTACGTCATGGTGATGTCGCTCCTGCTGCTCGGCACGGCACCGCGGCCAGGCCAGATCCTGGGTGGGGCGCTCGTAGCCGGTGGTGCGGTGCTCGCCCAGTGGCCGGCGATCCGCCGGGCGCTGGGCGCCGAGCCACCGATGGCCTGAACGCCTGGCCGAGGACCCGCTTTGCTGGTCGGCCTCCTCGACGAGCGGACCGCGCGCGGCGAGCTCGAGCTCGACCCCTCGCAGCGCGCCGCGGCCGAGCGGCTCGACGCCTTCGCCCGCAGCCTGACCGAACGGTCCGGAACACCGGCCCGGGGCCTGTTGGCTCGGCTCGCCGGTGGCAAGGCTCGCCCCACCCCGGCCGTTCCGGGTGGGGTCTATCTCCACGGCCGCCCGGGCCGCGGCAAGTCGATGCTCGTCGACCTTTTCCTCGAGGCCGTTCCGATCGCCCCGAGCCGGCGGGTCCATTTCCAGCCCTTCATGCTCGAGGTGCACGCCCGGCTCGCGGCACTTCGGGCCGAGGCGCCGAAAGCGGATCCGATCGCCACCCTCGTGCGCGAATTCGCCGCGCGGACCCGCCTCCTCTGCCTCGACGAGCTCGAGGTGCGGGACATCGCGGACGCGATGATCCTGGGCCGGCTGTTCCAGGGGCTGTTGGACGCCGGGGTGGCGATCGTCGCGACCTCGAACCTCGCCCCCGAGCGGCTCTACGAGGGCGGGCTCAACCGCGAACTCTTCCTGCCGACGATCGCGCTCCTGCGCTCGCGGCTCGAGGTCGTGGCCCTCGACGGCCCGATCGACTACCGCCTGCGGCGGCTCGAGGGCCTCTCGCTCTACCTGGCACCGCTCGGCGCCGAGACCGATGCGAAGCTCGAGCGGATCCTCCGGGTGCTCGCCGACGGACGTCCGTTCGGCCCCGAGACGCTGGATGTCGGCGGCTGGCCCTTGCCGGTGCCGAACGCGGCCGGCCCCGTGGCGGTCTTCGATTTCCCGGAGCTCTGCGCGCGGCCGCTCGGGCCCGCCGACTATCTGGTGCTCACCGAGCGGTTCGGCGTGATCGTGCTGCGCGGTGTCCCGCTACTCGGCCCCGATCGTCGCAACGAGGCGCGCCGCTTCGTCACGCTCGTGGATGCGCTCTACGAGCGCAAGGTGATCCTCGTCGCGAGCGCCGGGGCCGAGCCCGAGGCGCTCTACCCCGAGGGCGAGGGGGCGTTCGAGTTCCGCCGCACGGTGAGCCGGCTGCGCGAGATGCAGAGCCGCGATTGGCTCGAGCGCTGCCGGGCGCGACGCCGCGAGGAGCTGCCTCGGAGCTTCACCACGTTCGCGCTCACTTCCGACCTCTCCTGAGCCCGCGCATCCCCGCTTACGCCCGAGGCTCGAGGGCCGCCCGGGCCGGCCGCGGCGGCGCTATCCTGCAGCCATGCGCGTGTCTCCTCTCCCCTCGATCCGGTTCGCCCTCGCCCTCGCCGCGCTCCTCCCGGCGGCATTGCCGGCGACCGCCCAACAACCGCCGGCCTGCCTGGCGGAGACCGCCGGCATCGTCACCTGCATGGCCGGCCGGATGTGCGTGTGCGGGTTCGAGCGGGCCGGGCGGATGACCGGGACGCCCGGAGGCTGGCGCTGGGACTGCGGGATCCTCCGGCCTTCGTGCGGCGGCGGGCCCGACACGCCGGCGACGACGAGCGATCAGCCGCCGACGTTGGCACCCGCGCTCGGCCTCGACCTCACGGTGCCGCCACCACGCCCCCGACCCCGCCCCTAGATACCGCCCGATGCCAACGAGAGTGATTGCCGGTCGAGCGTACTCGCTGCATAGTTTCGTTCGGGCGGTGACCCGCGGCGAACGAACGGGCCGCGGGCGAAGATGAAGAGGAAACGATGCGGACGCTCGTCGGGGCGTGCGTTGTTGCGATGTTGGCCGGGTCGGCGGTGGCGCAGACCTCCACCATCGATCCGGACCGCGCCTGGCAGCGGCGCCAGGCGGACGCGGTCGAGCGCCGGGCGGTGACCGACCCGGCCGGGGCGGCTTCGATGGCGCGTGAGGAACGGCGCCGGATGGTGGTCGAGAATCGCGGGGCGATAGACGCCGATGCGATCGAAACGGAAAGGCGGCTCGAGCGGGCCCGCGCCGGGGGCCGCTCGGCCGAACCCGTGCCGCCGCGGCCGGCCCGCGCTCCGGCACCCTTGCCGTTCAGCGCCGACACCTCGCGCGATCGCGAGCTGTTCGGCCTCGAGCGCGATCCGCTCTTCACGGCCGATCTTTTGCTGGAGCGGGCGGCCGAAGGCCTCGCCGAGGGGCGGACCGACGCGGCGCGCTCGGACCTCTCGCTGGCCGCAGCCGAACTCCAGATGGCAGTCGGGGTCGCCGAAACAGCGCGGCTCGAGCGAGCCCGCAAGCGGCTGCGCGAGCTCGAAGCTCGGCTGCCCGGGCCGCGCTGAGCCGGGCTCAAAGGCCGCGGCTTGCCCGCCAGAGGGCGAAAGCCGCGCGGCTCGCCTCGGAGGCCGGGTAGAGGCCGGGTAGGGGCTCGCCCGCGCGCACCCGCTCCTCGACGAAGGTTTCGTAGAGCGTCATCTCGGCGGCTTCGGCTGCCACCTCGACCGCCAGGTGCGCGGGGACGCAGACCACCCCCTCGGCGTTACCCACCATCACGTCGCCCGGATAGACCGCCACCCCCCCCCGCAGCCGATCGGCAGGCCGAAATCGGCGGCGTGGTGGAACACCACCCCCGGCGGCGCGCTCGGACGCCGGTGGTAGGCCGGGAAGCCGAGCCGGGCGATCCCCGGGCTGTCGCGGAAGCCGCCGTCGGTGACGATCCCGGCCACCCCGCGCACCATGAGCCGGGTCACGAGGATGTCGCCGGCCGAGGCGCCGCGCGGATCGCCGCGGCTGTCGATCACCAGGACATGGCCGGCCGGGCAGGTCTCGATCGCCTTGCGCTGCGGATGATCGGGATCGGCATAGACCGCCATCGTGTCGAGATCCTCGCGCGCCGGGATGAGACGCAGGGTGAAGGCCTCGCCGACCATGACCGGCTGACCCGGGCCCACCGGATGGACGTCCTGCAAGCAGACGTTACGGAAGCCGCGCTTGAAGAGGCAGGTGGTCAAGGTCGCGGTACTGACGCCCGAAAGCCGCGCCCGGGTCTCCTCGTCCAACGCCATGCTCCGCCCTCCCCGCTGCGCCTCCCGATGCGGCCCCTCCTGGCGGGGCGCGGCGCCCGCGGGCATCCTCGCCCGCGCAACGCCGCCCGACCAGGGGAGCCCGCCCCGGTGCCCGTTCTCCGCCCCGCTCGTGCGAGCGATCTCGCCGCGCTGCTCGCGATCTACGCCCCGGAGGTCGAGCGGGGAACGGCGAGCTGGGAATGGGAGCCGCCCGACCTCGAGGAGTTCGCCCACCGCTTCGCCGCCCAGCAGGCCCAGGGCTGGCCCTGGCTCGTGGCCGAGGAGGAGGGGCGGATCGCCGGCTACGGCTGTGCGAGCCGCTATCGGCCGCGGATCGGCTACGCCTGGTGCGTGGAGGATTCGGTCTACGTGGCCGAGTGGGCGCGTGGCCGGGGGATCGGGCGGCGGCTACTCGAGGCGCTGATCGCCGCCTGCGCCGAGCGCGGCGCACGGCAGATGGTGGCGGTGATCGGCGATTCCGCGAACGCGGCCTCGATCGCGCTGCACCGCGCCTGCGGCTTCACCCACGTCGGCACGCTCCGGGCGATCGGCTTCAAGGCCGGCCGTTGGCTCGATTCGGTCCTCATGCAGCGGCCGCTCGGCGCGGGCTCCACGAGCCCGCCCGGGCCGCCCCGCGGCTGAGGCTCAGCGCTTGGGCCGTGGGGTCGAGGGCACGGAAGGCGGCAGGACGGGCAGCACGATCGAGGGCTGGCGTCCCGTCAGGCTCACGAGGAAGGCCGCGACCGTTTTCGTCTCTTCGGGGCTGAGCTCGACGCCGAGCTGGGCCGTGCCCATGACCGCCACCGAGGCCGACCCCGCGGCCGGTGTCACAGGCGGTGTGTCGCTCGGCCGAGGGGCGCCACGTGAGCAACATAAGGTTGCTACGGCGGGGCGCTCGTTCGACCTTTGGATCAGCCTGCCGATGGTGGCCGATCGCCACCGGCCGGGCGCGCGGCGGCCATGCCGGCGGCCGGCTTGCAGTGCGCCCGGGGCGCGGCCATCTGCGGTCGGCACCCATCGGCAGCGAGGCAGCGAGGCCATGCAGCACACGCAGCTCTACATCGACGGCCATTGGCGCCCGGCCGCGGCCGGCGGCACATTCACGCTGATCGACCCGGCGACCGAAGAACCCGTGGGCACCGCGGCGCAGGCCGAGCGGGCGGACGTCGTGGCGGCGATCGAGGCCGCGGTCCGAGGCTTCGAGACCTGGCGCAGGGTGCCGGCCTGGGAGCGCTCGAACGTCCTGCGCAAGGCGGCGCAGCTCCTGCGCGAGCGGGCCGACGAGGTCGCCCGGCGGCTCACGATCGAGGTCGGCAAGCCCCTGGCCCAATCGAAGGGCGAGGTGATCGCCGCGGTCGAGTGCATCGACTGGTTCGCCGACGAAGCGCGGCGGATCTACGGCCAGAGCCTGCCCGGTCGGAGCGCCGAGCAGCGCTTCGAGGTGCGCTACGAGCCGGTCGGGCCGGTCGCCGCCTTCACCGCCTGGAACTTCCCGATCGTGTTGCAGGCGCGGAAGATCGCCCCCGCGCTCGCGGCCGGCTGCTCGATCGTGACCCGCCCGGCCGAGGAGGGCACGGGTGCGGTCGAGCTGTTGATCCGCTGCTTCGTGGACGCGGGCGTGCCGGCCGGGGTGATCAACCTGTTGACCGGCGTGCCGCAGCCGATCTCGGAGGCGGTCATGGACGACGACCGCATCCGCAAAGTGACCTTCACGGGCTCGATCCCGGTGGGCCAGTGGTTCATGCGGCGGGCGGCCGACACGGTGAAGCGGATGAGCATGGAGCTCGGCGGCCACGCCCCGGTCATCGTCCACGAGGACGTCGACCCGGAGAAGGCGGCACTGCTCTCCGCCCAGGGCAAGGCGCGCAACAACGGCCAGGTCTGCGTCTCGCCGACGCGCTTCTTCGTCCACAAGAAGCACGCGAAGGTCTTCACCGAGGTGTTCGCGAGCGCGCTCGCCAAGATGAAGATCGGCCACGGCCTTGAGCCCGGGACCGAGATCGGGCCGTTGATCAACAAGCGCCGGCTCGACTTCATCGAGCAGATGGTGGCGGATACGGTGGCCGAGGGGGCGAGGATCGTGACCGGCGGCAAGCGGCCGGCGGGCTTCAACCGCGGCTTCTTCTACGAGCCCACGGTGTTCGCCGACGTCCGCGACGAGATGCGGATCATGCGCGAGGAGCCGTTCGGCCCCCTGGCGCCGGTGACGAGCTTCGAGGACGTGGACGAGGTGATCGCGCGAGCCAACGCGCTGCCCTACGGCCTCGCCGGCTACGTGCTCACGAACTCGCAGAAGCTCGCGGCCAAGACGATCGACGGGCTCAAGACCGGGATCGTGGGCGTCAACACCTTCCAAGCGGCGACCGCCGAGATGCCGTTCGGCGGGGTCAGGCATTCGGGCTTCGGCCGGGAGAACGGCGCGCAAGGCATGCTCGACTATCTCGACTGCAAGTTCGTCAACCTGGTCTTTTGAACGGAAGGGGCGCTCGCGGTGGAGCGCCCCGCCCGGCCGTGCTACCTTCCCGAACGGTGACGGAGGGGACGATGGCCGGGACGACGGCGCCCCTGGCGGATCTCTCGCTCGAGGGCTTCCTCGCTTGGGAGGAGGCGCAAGAGCTCCGCTACGAGCGGGTGGGCGGGGTCGTCCGCGCGATGGCGGGCGGCACCCGGGGGCACAACAAAGTTGCGATCAACTTCTTGGTCGCGCTCTCGTCGATCGTGCGACGACGCGGTTGCGAGGCGTTCGGCTCCGACGTCAAGGTCGTGAGCCCCCGCGGCGACGTGATGTACCCCGACGTCACGGTGCGCTGCGGCCCCCGCAACGACCGGCTCACGACCGTCGACGACCCGCTGCTCGTGGTCGAGGTCCTCTCGGAGAGCACCTGGCGCCACGACCTCATCCTCAAGCGCCTCGCTTACAAGTCGATCCCGTCCCTGCGGGTGATCCTCTACGTGGCGCAGGACCAGGCGCGGGTCGACGTGGTCCGGCGCGGGCCGGACGGGCGCTGGGACGACGACGAGCCGGCGATCGGGCTCGATTCGGTCCTCTCGCTGCCGGAGCTCGGAGTCGAGCTGCCGCTCGGCGAGCTCTACGCCGACACGGACGTGGCCGAGCGCGGCGGCCTTCCGGAGGAGGGCTGAGCCCGGTGGCACCGCGCAGCCACCCGCGATGCCGGAGCGGTGGGAGAGACTGATGGGCGCTGCCGCCAGGACCCTCGATCTCTCGCTGGCCGCTTTCCTCGAGTGGGAAGCGCGCCAGGAGCTCCGCCACGAACGGGTGGGCGGGGTCGTCCGCGCGATGGCGGGCGGGACCGTCGGGCACGACCAGATCGCCAACAATCTGCGCGCCGAGCTCCGCGCCCGCTTGCGCGGCTCCGGCTGCCGGCCGGGCGGCCCCGACCTCAAGGTCGTGAGCCCGCGCGGCGACGTGATGTACCCCGACGCGCTCGTGCGCTGCGGGCCGCGCGACGATCGGGCGACCACGGTCGCCGATCCGCTGCTCGTGGCGGAGGTGCTGTCGGCAGGCACCCTACACCACGACCTTTTGGCCAAGCGCTTGGCTTACAAGTCGATCCCGTCCCTGCGGGTGATCCTCTACGTGGCCCAGGACCAGGCGCGGGTCGACGTGGTCCGGCGCGGGGCCGACGGGCGCTGGGACGACGACGAGCCGGCGGTCGGGCTCGATTCGGTCCTCTCGCTGCCGGAGCTCGGCGTCGAGCTGCCCTTGGCCGAGCTTTACGCCGACACCGACGTGGCCGAGCGCGGCGGCGGCCCGCCGGACGAAGAGGTCTGAGAGGGGCGATGGACGGTGCGGGGATGCGCGAGCGGATGCTCGCGGGCGAGACGGTCTTCGGCCTCGGCGTGCGCCTTTCGCGAACGGGCGAGATCGCCCTCGTCGCCAAGGCGGCGGGGTTCGATTGGCTGTTCGTCGACATGGAGCACAACGCGCTGTCGATCGACACGGCCGCCCAGATCTGCCTCGCCGCACAAGCGGCCGGGCTGCCGGCGCTCGTCCGCATCCCGGGCGACGACCCGCTCACCGCTTCGCGCCTGCTCGACGGTGGGGCGGCCGGGATCGTCGTGCCGCACGTCGACCGCCCGGAGCAGATCGCCCCGGTGATCGAGCGCTGCCGCTTCCCGCCCAAGGGCCGCCGCTCGATCGGCGGGCCCCTGCCGCAGCTCCACTACGCTTCCCTGCCGGCCGCCGAGCAGATGGCGAAGGCCGATGCCAAGACCTTGATCGTGGCGATGATCGAGAGCCCCGAGGCGGTCGCCGCCGCCGGCGACATCGCCGCCCTCCCGGGTGTGGACGCGCTGCTCTTCGGCTCGAACGATCTGGCGCTCGAGATGGGGATCCCGGGCCGGCTCGACGATCCGCGGCTCGAGACGGCCTATCGCGAGGTGATCGCCGCTGCCCGGGCGCACGACAAGCCCGTGGGGCTCGGCGGCATCTACACGGCCGAGCTGCTCGCGCGCTATCTGCCGCTGGGATTCCGCTTCGCGCTCTTGGGCTCCGACCTCGCCCTGGTGCTCGGCGGCGGCCGCGAGCGGGTAGCGACCGCGCGGCGCATCGTCGAGGGCTGAGGGCCGCCCGCCCCCACTTTCGATCCGCTTTCAAAGATCGACGTGCCGTCGATGATTTCTTCTTGGCACGACCGCCGCGGGTGGGTTAGCCTTGCGCTCGAAATGGCCCGCCGAGGCCACGAACAGGGAGGGATCGAATGAGTCGAACGAAGCGTGTCGCGATTGTCGGCTTCGGTGGCTGTGCAGCTTTGTTCGGGTCGGCGGAGGCAGGGCCCGAGCGGGTGGCCTTCCCGGAAAACTACGCCCAGCGGTTCGTGCAGTACGCGACGATCGATCGGGCGAACCCGAAGCAGATCGCCGTCGCTTACGCCAACGAGACCGCTTTGGCCGGTGCCAAGAAAGGCGGGGACTTGCCGTCCGGGTCGGTGCTCGTGATGGAGGTTTGGACGGCCAAACTCGACGCCCAAGAGAAGCCGATCCTCGACGCCGACGGTCGACGGATCAAGGACAAGCTCGCGATGATCGCAGTCATGGAGAAAAGGACCGGCTGGGGCACCGAATACCCTCCGGAAATCCGCAACGGTGAGTGGGAGTACGCAGCCTTCGACCCGGCGACCAAGGCATTGCGTCAGCAGGATTACAAACCCTGCTTCGAATGCCACAAGCCGAAGGCAGCGAGCGACTATTTGTTCACGTTGGACCATCTGCGCCGGAAATGAAACGAGGCCGGTCGTCCGGCGACCCGGCTGCCCGGACGATCGGTTGCCCGTGAGCCTCCCCCTCGCGCGGTGCTCGCCCGTGGGTGGCTCGCCCCGGCCGACGTGTTGCATTGCAGCGCGACCCGGTGTCTTCTCGCCGGGCAGCGGACCGGCGGAGGGCGAGCCGTGGCGCTCGACGAAGGCTTACGCGACGGTTCGGCGGCGGAGCGGCCGCAGCCCGCCGCAGCGGAGCCGCCCGATGCGGCGCTCGGCGCGCTCGCCGACGCGCTCGGCGAGGTGCGGGCGGCGGCCGAGCGGGACCCGCTCGCCAACCCGATCCAGAGCCTCGCCTGCGGGCTCGCCGAACGGCTGGTCCACGGCCGGCTCGACGATCCCGCGCTCGACCGGTTGCTGCGCCGGCTGACGCTCGACGCGTTCCGCTCGCGCGCCGAGCGGCTGCGGGCCTATCTGGGCGAGGTCGATCCGCAGGCCAACCGGGCGCGGATCGCGGCCCTGGTACGCGGCTTCGCCGTGGGTCCCGATGGCGCCCCCGTCTCCTTCGAGACCTTCGCCCGGCGGGTCGGCCGGGTGCACTACGGCTTCGTGATCACGGCGCACCCGACCTTCGCGCTCGCCCAGCGGCTGCGCGAGCTCTTGGTCACCCTGGCACTCGGTCGGACGAGCGACGGCCGGCCGCTCGATCCGGCCGGCCGGGCGGCGCTGTTGACCGAGGTCGAGGCGGTCGCCCACCGCCCCGACCCCAAGCTCGATCTGGCGGGCGAGCATCGCCAATCGATGCACGCGCTGCGCAACCTGCGCGCGGCGATCGAGATCGTCCACGCCACGGTGCTCGACGTGGGCGCCGAGCTCTGGCCCGACCGCTGGACCGAGCTCACCCCGCGCCTGCTCTCGGTCGCGAGCTGGGTCGGCTACGATACCGACGGCCGCGCCGACATCGCCTGGCAGACGAGCCTGGCGAGCCGGCTCGCCCTCCAGCTCGCCCAGCTCGAGGGCTACGCCGCGGCGATCCGCGCGGTGCGCGGCGAGCTCGCCCCGGGCGAGCCGCTGGCGCCGCTCTTGGAGCTGGTCGAGGCCCGCCTCGCCCTCGCCCTCAAATCCTGCGCCGACGAGCTCGATGCGCTGCGGGGCGGGCCCGGGGCGGCGGTCGACGAGGCCGCCCTCGCCCGGCTCGCCCGCGAGATGGCCCGCGGCCTGCCCTGGCGGCTG
>Ga0308415_1000177_pt1 | contig 27586 bp, 27 predicted proteins | sample HotsprSampleOS55_FD_203465 | JGI IMG/M metagenome (GOLD analysis project Ga0308415, IMG submission 203465) | Hot spring phototrophic mat microbial communities from Octopus Spring, Yellowstone National Park, Wyoming, United States - 20090730_OS55 ... | reverse complement strand
GAGGTCGCTGTCCGGGTCGGCCCGCCTCGGCTCTCCTGGTCGGTCACGAGCCGCAAGCTTCTGGCGACGGAGCTCCGCGCCTATCTGCGCCGAGGACTCGCCGAAGCCCGGGCCGAAGTCTTCCTCGCCGCTGCGTCGGCCGTGGAGGCGGTCGCCTGAATTGTCCGAGCGTACGCCGAAGGCTGCACCGCGCTCGCCGAGCCCGGCGTTCCACCCGACGGTAGATCTCGGGAGAAAAGAAAGGAGGCCGATGGCCTCCTTGTCAGATCGGACCTGCGTGTGCGGGCTTACGCCTCTTTATGAACAGAATGTTAAGTGGAAGACCATGCGTCGACAAGAGCCGAAAACCGAGAAAATCATAGCTGCTTTTCAACTATGAGTTTCTTGATCTCGGCGATCGCCCGCGCCGGATTGAGCCCCTTCGGACAGGTGTTCGTGCAGTTCATGATGGTGTGGCAGCGGTAGAGCTTGAACGGGTCCTCGAGATCCTCGAGCCGCTCCGCGGTCGCTTCGTCCCGCGAGTCGGCGAGCCAGCGATAGGCTTGCAGAAGGACAGCCGGGCCGAGATAGCGATCGCCGTTCCACCAATAGGAGGGACAGCTCGTCGAGCAGCAGGCGCACAGGATGCATTCGTAGAGCCCGTCCAGGCGCGCGCGCTCGGCCGGACTTTGCCGCCGTTCCTGCGCCGGGGCCGGGGTATAGGTCTTGAGCCAGGGTTGGATCGACTCGTATTGCGCCCAGAAGGTAGAAAAATCGACCACGAGATCTTTGATGACGTACATGTGCGGCAGCGGGTAGATCGTTACCGTGCCGGGAACGTCCTCGATCGCCTTGGTACAGGCCAAGGTATTGTGGCCATCGATGTTCATGGCGCAACTGCCGCAGATACCTTCTCGGCAGGAGCGACGGAAGGTGAGTGTACTGTCGACTTCGGATTTGATCTTCATGAGCGCATCCAGCACCATCGGCCCGCAGTCGGCGAGATCGATCGTGAAGCTGTCGAGCCGCGGCGGTTCGCCGGCTTGGCCACTCCACCGATAGATCACGAATTCTTTCGGGCGTGCAGCAACGCGGGGCCCCGGGTGGCGCTTGCCGGGCTGGACGCGGCTGTTCTTCGGAAGGGCGAGTTGGACCATCGGAGACCTCGCTGGAGCCGATGCCTCAATAGACCCGTTTGGTCGGCGGGATCGGCTCGACTTCGTTGGAGAGGGGCGTGAGATGGACCGGCCGGGTGCCGAGCCTCACGCCGCCCTGGCGATCGACCCAGATCAAGGTGTGCACGAGCCAGTTGGCATCGTCGCGCTCGGGATAGTCCTCGCGAGCGTGCGCGCCTCGGCTTTCGGTCCGGAAGCGTGCCGCGTGCATCGTCGCGATGGCTTGCGGCACGAGGTTGTGGAGCTCGAGCGCCTCGACGAGGTCGCTGTTCCAGACGAGGGAGCGATCGGCGATCTTGAGCCGCTCGAGCCGGCTCACGACCTCGGCGAGCTTCGCGCAGCCCTCGTCGAGCGTCGGCCCGTCGCGGAACACGGCGGCGTGGCGCTGCATGATGCGCTGCATGGCGAGCCGGATTTCGCCGGTCGTGAACTCTCCGTTCGCGTGGCGGATCCGATCGACCCGGTCGAGCGCTTCTTCGCCGGCATTCTTCGGCAACGGCCGCGGCGGCGAGTGCGGGCGAACGAGCTCGGCAGCGCGGTGGGCCGCGGCCCGGCCGAACACGACGAGGTCGATGAGCGAGTTGCCGCCCAGCCGGTTGGCGCCGTGGACGGAGGCACAGGCCGCCTCGCCGACCGCCATGAGCCCGGGCACGACCGCGTCCGGATCGCCGTTCGCGGGTGCCACGACCTCGGCCCGCCAATTGGTCGGAATGCCACCCATGTTGTAATGGCAGGTCGGCACGACCGGGATCGGCTGACGCGTCACGTCCACGCCGGCGAAAATTTTGGCGGTTTCGGAGATTCCCGGGAGCCGCTCCTTGAGCACTTTCGGATCGAGATGTTCGAGGTGCAGCTCGATGTAGTCCTTGTTCGGCCCGCAACCGCGCCCTTCGTTGATCTCGATCGTCATGGCGCGGGCAACGACGTCGCGCGAGGCGAGGTCTTTGGCGGTCGGCGCATAGCGCTCCATGAAACGCTCGCCGAGGCCGTTGGTGAGATACCCACCTTCGCCGCGGGCCCCCTCCGTGATGAGGCAGCCGGCGCCGTATATGCCGGTGGGATGGAACTGCACGAACTCCATGTCCTGGAGTGGCAAGCCCGCGCGCAGGACCATGGCGTTGCCGTCACCGGTGCAGGTATGGGCGCTCGTGCAGGAAAAATAGACGCGGCCGTAGCCGCCCGTCGCGAGGCAGGTCAGGTGGGCCGCGAACCGGTGGATCGAGCCGTCGGCGATGTTCATGGCGATGACGCCCGCGCAGGCGCCGTCCTCGTGCATCAGCAAGTCGAGCGCGAAATATTCGTCGAAGAAACGCACCTTGTTCTTGAGTGCTTGCTGAAAGAGCGTGTGTAAAATCGCGTGACCGGTCCGGTCGGCGGCCGCACAAGTCCGATAAGCTTGTGCTTTGCCGTACTCGACCGACTGGCCGCCGAAGGCACGCTGATAGATCCGCCCGTCCGGCGTACGCGAGAAGGGTACGCCGTAATGTTCGAGCTCGTAGACCGCCGCAGGTGCATTCTTGGTCATGTACTCGATCGCATCCTGATCACCGAGCCAGTCCGAGCCCTTGACGGTGTCGTACATGTGGTAGCGCCAGTCGTCGGGATTCATGTTCCCGAGCGCGGCGTTGATGCCCCCTTGAGCCGCCACCGTGTGCGAGCGGGTCGGGTAGACCTTGGTGATACAGGCGACCTCGAGACCGGCCTCGACCATCCCGACGGCCGCTCTGAGGCCGGAGCCGCCGGCGCCGACGACGACACAGTCGAACGCATGGTCGACGATCGGATAGGCACGCGACATGCGGATCAGCTCCCGAGCGAGACCTGGAGGATCGCCAACAGGCAGGAAACGGCGAGGGCCACCACGAGGAAATCGAGGCCGACCAGCGCCGCAAGACGGAGACCACGGGCGTGCACATAGTCTTCGAGCACGACCTGCACGCCGAGCCGTGCGTGCCAGAAGACCGAGATCACCAGGAGCACCATCATCGTGGCGTTGAAGAGACCGCCGAGCCAGGCCCTGACCTCCTCGTAGCTCGCACCCGAGAGAGATACGGCGGAAACCACGAACCAGATGACCAGAGGAAGGTTGGCCACCGCCGTGACACGCTGCCGCCACCAATGCTCCGCGCCGCTCTTGGCCGAGCCCAGGGCCTTGAGGCGGGCGATTTCGCTTCGACCCGTCGCGATCATCAACGCGCTCCCGGGAAAACCAAAATCACGACCCAGACGAGCAGCGTAGCGAGCCCGACGAAAGCCAACACGACAAGACCCGAGCGATGAGCTTCGTCCTTGTCGAGGCCGTAGCCCAAATCCCAGAGAAGATGTCGGACGCCATTCGCCATGTGATAGAACGTCGCCAAAGTGAACCCGAACAAGACGAGCCCGCCCAAGGGATTGTCGATCGCCGCACGAACGGTGGCGAAAGCCTCGGGCCCGCGCGCGAGCGCCGTGAGCCACCAGGTGAGCAGGAAAAGGCCCACTGCCATGACGAGACCGCTCGCCCGGTGCAGGATCGACAGCGCCATGGTGAGGTACCAGCGGTAGATCTGCAGGTGCGGCGAAAGCGGACGATCGAGCTCGAACATGCCGAACACCTCCGGCAAGCGGCGTGTTGCATTGCACCAAGACGACGGGAGCACTTAACAGTCGGGGTCGCACCTTGTCCATGCGGTAGGCGGGTCGCACCGGCCGCCCCGCTCCGCCGAGACCGGCCGGCCGGTCGGCTCCGCCGTCCCTCATTTCCCGCTCGCGTGACCCACCACGGCGCCCGCGGGATCACCGACTGCTGCACCCCCGATCGTGTCGGGGCTGGGCCTTTTCGTCAGGAGGATCGCTCGGCCGCGCGTACCCACCGCGGAAAGAGCCGCCTCGAAGGCGCGCAGGAACGCCACACGTTCCGCTCCGCTCAGGACCGGGAGACCGGAGACGGCGAGATCGACGCCTCGGGGCGACCAAGCGAGCCGCAGCTCGATCCGGCCGAGCTCCGGCAAGACCAGCACGAGCCGGCGGCGACCCTCCTCGAGTTCCGCCGCCGCCGATCGGCGCTGCGGAGCGCGCTCGTCCCCGTCACCCTCCTCTTCGATCGCGAAACCGAGCTCGCGACCGAGGTGAACGAGGGCCTGGGCGAGCGGCAGCGGCTCGTCACGGCCGACGACCGTCCGACCCGTAGCCATCGCCTCTTCGGCGGGAACGACCCCGAGCCGCGCGACCGTCTCGGCGCCGCCTTCGGCCGCGGAACCCGTCGCGGCGTAATCTGCCGGCTGCGACGGCGGCGGCTCCGGCTCGGTGCCCGGGGCTATCGGGGTTTTTCGCGACCGCGTGGCGATCGCTGCTCGTGCCAGGATCGTCTCGGGAGCATCCCGAGCCGGGTCGGCGGCGGGCCAGGCTGTCGGGACCCGCGGCAGAGCGCCGGTCGGGGACGCGCCATCGGGCCCGGTGCCGGGGATCGGCCGAGCGGGGATCATCGGCGAGATCGGCGGTGCGCGGGGCCCCGGCTCGGGGCCGCGCGCCGAAAGGATCGGCGAGCGAACGAGCGGCGGGGCGAGGCCGAGGCGGTCCGGCCCGCGGGGCGAGGAGGATGAGGTCGGTGCAGCGGCCGTGTTTCGAGCCGCGGCCGATGCGCCCGGTTTCGCTGCCGAGACGCGACCCGGCGTTTCGGCCGACTCGGGCGCATCGAGCCCGCCTGGCGCCTCGTCGAGTGCTCGCGGTGTGCCTTCCCAAGCGACCCGAACGCGGGCACCGCGCGGCAGTTGGAGATGGACGCCGCGGAGAAGGAGCGTGATCCCGTGGCCTTCGGCGAGCAAACCTTCCGGCCCGGCCGGGCCGAGGACGGTGAAAAGGCGGGTACCCTCGCGCCAGGGCCCGGGTCGCGCTACCGCCTCGGCCGGCGGCTCGGGCTCGCCCGGGGCGAGCGGGACGACGCGAACGGTACCGGCGAGTCCGTGCGGCTGGCCTCGCGCGGCCGGCTCCGCCCGCTCCCGAACCAGCGCCTCGAGCAAGAGGCCTTGCCGCGCCAGCTCGACGGCCGGCCCGTGGCGCTCGGTCGAAGGCGTGAGGGCAACGGGCGGAGGTCGTGGCAGGGGCCGACCGTGCCCGGGTGGGGCACGGTCGGCAGCCGATCGGTCGGCGGTCGAGCCTTTGCCGACCACGGCCGTCGACACGATGCCGGCTACCGGCGGCAGCTCGCTCATCGGGGACTTCCGTCGTTCCCGCGCGCCAGGACGCGCTCTACTGCCGGGTGAGTTTCGCCGGAAAGGGTTGACGTTCCGTTAACGGCGGGCGTGCGGAGCCGCCGCGGCGCGGCGCGGCAGGAGGGCCCAATAGTCGAGATCCAGCAGCACTTCGGGCCAGTAGGCGCCCGACTCGTCCCTCAAGGGGAAAGTGGCCGCCGGCTGGTTCTTCAGCGCGACGAGTCGCAGGCGGAGGGCACCCACATCCCGGCGCCCCGGCAACTCCGCCCGGTCGAGCACTTCCGACCAGGCATAGATGGTGTCGCCCGGCCGGCAGGGATTCGCGTGCGTGCCGGCGTTGATGGCGAGGAGCGTACACCCGTTGCCGAGGCCGTTGAACGAGAGCGCCCGGGCGATCGACATCACTACCCCGCCATAGACGATGACCGAGCCGAGCCGGCCCTGGCGCTCCACGTGATCGTTGAAATGAACGCGCGCGGTGTTGCGATAGAGCCGCGTGGCGAGCCGGTGCTCGCTCTCCATGACCGCCACGCCGTCGACATGGTCGATCCGCTCACCGATCGCGTAGTCTTCGAAGAACCAGGGCGAGCCGGTCACGCGAGGGTCGACCTCACGCGGCGCGAAGCCGGCCGGCACGACGAGCCGATCGGGCGTGACGCACGCGGGGAGTTCCGGAACGACCGCCGCAGGGGCCGGTGACGCCGGGTCGTGCTTGTTGACGAGTACCCAACGGACGTAAGTGAGCACCGGGGTTCCGTCGGCCTTGAAGCCCTCGGTGCGCACCCAGACGATCCCGGTACGACCCGAGGAGGTCTCCTTGCGGCCTATGACGGTCGATCGGGCGCACAACGTGTCGCCGGGGAAGACGGGGGCGAGGAACCGGCCGTCGGCGTAGCCGAGATTGGCCACTGCGTTGACCGAAAGGTCGGGCACCGACATGCCGAAGATCAGGTGGAACACGAGGAGGTCGTCGAGCGGCGTCGCCGGCAGGCCCCAGGCGCGGGCGATCGGCTCGGCCGCGTGCAAGGCGAAGCGCGACCCCGTGAGCGCCAGGTAAAGTACGGCATCGGCCCGGGTCACCGTGCGGGGTCCGGCGTGCTCCAGAACCTCCCCGATTTCGAAATCCTCGAAGAAACGGCCACGATCGCCCTTGCTCATCGCATACTCCACGACGGAGGCTGGTCGTTCACTTTTTCTCGATCTTCGCTGACGAAGAACGGAAGGATCTGCGGAGCTGCCGAGTCGATCGGGTTGCGCCGCGGCCCGGCCGACGTTGGTCGGTCTTGGAAGGAGCGGATGCCATGTTATAATGTTGTCGCTCTGACGGAACGAGCGAGTCGTGGGCAGCCGGAGAGGCGAGGAGATGACGGGTGATCCGAACGAGCGCGTCCCGATCACCGTGCTGACGGGCTATCTCGGCGCGGGCAAAACGACCCTGCTGGCTCGCCTCTTGCGACGGCCACAGCTCGCGCTCAGCGCGGTGATCGTCAACGAGCTCGGCGAGGTCGGTATCGACCACGACCTGCTCGAGACGGCCGAGGAGAGCCTTCTCGAGCTCCCGGGCGGCTGCCTCTGCTGCACCGTTCGGGGTGACCTGCTCCGGGCGCTCGATCGGCTGTGGCGAAGGCGGGCCCGCGGAAAGGAAATCGAGCGGGTGGTGATCGAGACCACCGGGCTCGCCGACCCGGCGCCGATCCTGCAGACCTTGATGGTCGATCCGGTCGCAGCCGACCGCTATCGGGTGGACGGTGTCGTGACCCTGGTCGACGGGATCAACGGTGACCTGACCCTCGATCGGGCGCCGGAGGCCGTCCGGCAAGTGGCGATGGCCGACCGGCTGGTGATCAGCAAGGTCGATCTGGCCGAGCCTGCCGCCATCGCTTCGCTCGAGGCACGACTGCGAGTGCTCAACCCGCTCGCACCGATCCACCGCGTGATCCGGGGCGAGATCGAGCCGGCGGCGATCCTCGATTGCGGGCCATGGAGCAGCGCCGACCGACGGCCCGAGGTCGAGCGCTGGCTGGGTGAGATGACGATCGCGGAAAGGTCCACGGCGCATCGCCACGGTGGCGACCCGGACCATCACACGCTCGACCACGAGCACCGCGAGGGATCCGGGCAGCCGGCCGAGCCGCGGTCGCACGAGGCCGGAATTCGGACCTTCTGTGTCCGACGCACCGAGCCGCTCTCGGCCGACGCGGCGGGGCTCCTTCTCTCCCTGCTCACCGCACATCGCGGCCCGGACTTGCTCCGCGTCAAGGGGCTTTTGGCGATCCGCGAGGAGCCGGACCGGCCGTTGGTGCTGCACGCGGTGCAACACGTCGTGCACGAGCCGATCGTGTTGGATCGTTGGCCCTCGGCCGATCGGTCCAGCCGACTCGTCTTCGTGACGCGGGACCTGCCGCAGCGGGTCGTCGAAGAGCTCTGGGACGCGGTCTCGGCGTTCGAGGCCGCCTCGCCGAGCGAGCCTGCGCCGCCAGGCGGCTGATCGCCGTCGCGCCCACCCACCCTGGGCACGCGATCCTGCCACGTCCCGCGGCCCCGGCCTTGGGCTGTTCAGCCGCCGCGTTCCTGGATCGCCGCGGCGAGGGCCAAGAGCCGCTCGGCCTCGCGTACGTGCAGCAGCTCCACGAGTCGGCCGTCGAGCACCGCCACGCCGGCGCCGCGGGCCCGCGCCTCGGCGTAAGCCGCGACGATCCGGCGGGCTTGCTCGACCGCCGCGGTGTCCGGCCCGAAGGCCGCGTTGGCCGGACCGATCTGGCTCGGATGGATGAGCGTCTTGCCGTCGAAGCCGAGCTCGCGTCCCTGCCGGCAGGCGGCGCGGAAGCCCTCGGCGTCGTTCAGATCGAGATGTACCCCGTCGAGGATCGCGATCCCGGCAGCGCGCGCCGCCAAAAGGCAGGTGCCGAGGGCAACGAGCATGGGAAGCCGCTCACCGGTGTGCAGCGCGTGGAGATCCTTGGTGAGGTCGGACGTGCCCATGACGAGGCAGGCCACCTCAGGCGCGTCGGCGATTTCTTCGGCGCGAAGGACGCCCCGTGGCGTCTCCATCATGCACCAGAGGGGCAACGTCTCGGGGGCGCCGGCGGCGGCGAGCACCGTCCGCGCCCGCCGCACCGCATCGGCGCTTTCGACCTTGGGGAGGAGGATGGCGTCGGCGCCGGCCGTCGCGAACGCCGCGAGATCGGCATGGCCCCAAGGTGTGTCGAGGCCGTTGACCCGGACCACGAGCTCTTTCGGGCCGTAGCGATCGCGCTCGCCGAGCGCGGCGAGCACGTTGCGACGCGCCGCGTCCTTCGCGTCGGGCGCCACCGCGTCCTCGAGGTCGAGCAGCAAGACATCGGCCGGCAGCTCACGGGCTTTCTCGAGCGCGCGGGCGTTCGAGCCCGGCACGTACAGGGCGCTGCGGCGGGGGCGAACGGTGGCGGCCATGTCGGGCTCCGAAACGATCGCCGCGCCGCGATAACCATCGAAAGTCCGTCCGTCGAGGCGACAGGGCGGCGCAGCGAGGCGGTCCGCTCGGCGGCGGGTCGGCTCGCCAAAACAAAGAGCGCTTCCCGCTCTGCAGGAAGCGCTCCGCTTTCGCGACCCGGCTCGCTGGACAGCAGGCGCGGGCCCACAGCTTCAGATCGAGGTGATCTGACCACCGCGCCGCTTGGCGCCCCGTGTCGGCAGGGTCGACTTCGCTGCCTTCGCCTTCGCGGGTCCGATCGACGCGATCTGACCGCCCGACGCAGTCACGCTATCGAGCTGTTGATCCGACAAACGAAAGCTCTCCGCATTCGCACTGGAGATGGTGCCGAGCGCAACCAAACTTGCGACACCTACCATAGTGAAAAAAGTGCGCATATCCAACCCCCTTTTTCTAACCGAGACGCTTTTCGTCTGCTCCGCCGATGATCGAATGTCAAGACGCATTCGGTTGGTGGACGGGCGCAAATGTTCCAGCACCTGACGAATTACCGCATCTCGCGAGTTCGGCCCCGGTTTTCGGCGGCGCGATGCCTGCGAATTCCGGCTCGCTTCGGTGGGTGCGAAGCCGCCGTGAAGCCGGGTCCTGGCGACTGGCGACACCCGGAGGGAAAGCTGCTCGGCCGAGCAGCGACAGCCCGCAGCGTTCGAAGCGGCCGAGCAACGCTGTGCGGTGCGCGATCCAGCAATCCCGGGAGCGGATCCGTGGACGGGACGACGGGCGCCGCCTCCCGCCGCCGTCGGGCGGTCGCGGCGAGCGCTTCGGCGCCTTGACCGGAAGCCGGCCGAGCACGGATGATGCCACCTGTCGCTGCCGCCCGCGGGCGCAGGGGTGGAGGTCGGCGAATGCGGCATCGGCTCCGGGCCTTCCTGGTGGGCGCACTCGCCCTCGACGCAGCCGTGGCCTCGGCGGGCTGGCAGGAGGACCTCGCGGTCGAGCTGCGTGTCGCCAAGGGCTGCACGGTCGCCTTCTTGAGCCGGGTCGTCGAGCGCTCCGTGGACGGCCGCCAAGTCGTCTTCGCGAAAGCCCACTGCGAGGACGGGCGCGTCTTCGATGCGAGTCGCACCGACCCTCTCCTGCCGTTCGACTTCAAAGAATGCCAGCCGCCGAGCGGTCCGCAGGCCTGCTGAACCGGTCGGCGGGGACGGCCTGCGTCGCCGCGTCGGTGGGCCGCCCGCGGCTCAGAGCAGGCGCCGGGCGAGGAAAGCCGCGACCTCGGCTATCAACAGCTCGGCCCGCGGCAGCAGTCGGCTCATCTGGAAGCAGCCATGGGTAACGCCGCGCCAGAGCCGCCAGTCGAGCTCGACGCCGGCCTCAATGAGCCGGTGCGCCAGCCGTTCGGAGTCGTCGCGCAACGGGTCGAGCTCGGCGGCCGCGAGAAAAATGGGCGGTAGTCCGCGAAGATCGGCCCAGAGCGGGCTCGCGAGCGGGTCGCGGCGGGCCACCGGGTCCGGGAGGTAGTGGTCCCAGAACCATCGCATGGTAGAAGTGGTGAGCAAGTAGGCGCCACCGCCGAAGGCCGCGTGGCTCGGGCTGTCGAGGTCGGCCGAGAAGCAGCCGTAGATCAGGGCTGCAGCGCGCACGATCGGCCCGCCCGCATCCCGCAAACGTAGGCAGGCGGCGAGCGCCAAGTTGGCGCCGGCGGAGTCGCCGGCCACGGCCAGCCGGCCCGGATCGACGCCCTCGCTCGCCCCGTGCTCGGCGAGCCAGCGCAGGGCGTGGACGACGTCGGACAGGCCCTGCGGGAAAGGATGCTCGGGCGCCAGACCGTAATCGACGCTCACCGCCACGAGGCCCGAGGCGCGGGCCAGCCGGCGGCACACATGGTCGTGGCTGTCGAGCGAGCCGATCACCCAGCCGCCACCGTGCAGGTAGACGATCGCGGGCGCGGGTTCGCCGACGCCGTGCGGTACGTAGAAGCGCAGACGCAGCGGCCCGCGCGGACCCTCGATCGTCACGTCGTCGATCTCGGCCAGCGCGGGCGGCTCCTGATTCCAGAAGGCATTGCGCCGTTCGCACTCGGCTCGGGCTTCGGCTACCGCCATCGTCTCGTAGGGCGGCAGGGCCTGTGCCTGCAGCATCGCCAGGATCTCGGCCATGGCCGGATCGAGCTCGGGCATTGTTCTCTTCCTCTGCAGGACGGACAGCGGTGCGACCGCGCGATCGAGAGCTGGGCAGGAGCTTCGTTCGGCGGTCAACCCTCCCCGCGCAGGAAGGCGGCGATGCGCGGCGCCTCGTTGACCGCGAGCGAGATGTGGCCGTCCTCGGGTACGATCTCGAGCCGTGCCGCCGGCAACCGGGCCGCGTACCAGCGGGCGTGCGCGGGCGGCACGACCCGGTCGCGCCCGCCGTGCAGGACGAGAGTCGGACAACGCACCTCTTCAGGACGCACGTCCCAGCGTCGGGTGAGGTTCTCGAGATCCGCCTCGGCCCCGGCCAGGCCACGCCGCGTGCCCTCGCGAAGCGAGACGAGAATGAGTCGCTCGAGCGCGGCCGCGTCGACGTCGGCGCGCAAAAGTGGGCGTTCGGGGAGGAGGATCAGCCGCAGCACCGTCTCGTCCAGGCCGTGCAGCCGCAGATGGCGGAGCAGGATCGGTGCCAGCCCGAGGGCGAAGCGGCCTCGGCGTCGAGCCAGGTGCATCAGCCGGACGGCCCCTCCCTCGCGGCGCAAGACATTCTTGTTGGCGACAGCCGCTACGAGCGCCAGCCGGCGCACGCGGGGGCCCAACACGGCTGCGGTCGCGAGCGCGTAGGGTCCGCCCGCCGAGACACCGACGACCGCCACCTCGCCGATCCCGAGCGCATCGAGGACAGCGCCCATGTCCGCCCCGAACCGCCGCAAGCTGTGCTCGGGCATCGGCTCCGAGGCGCCGTAGCCGGGTCGGTCGGGTGCGAAGAGGTGGAGGCCCAGCTCGCCCGCGATGCGCGGCTCGAGTCGGCTGCCGAGAAAGCCGTGCAGATAGAGGACCGGTGGTGATCGGTCTGGCTCACCGTATTCGGCACAAACGAGCCGACGGCCGTCGGACAGCCGGATCCGGTGCTCTGCTTCCGGTGCCGGCGCGCTCATGCCGAGGTTCCCGTCGCCTGCCTCACGCGGCTCGCCTATATCGGGGCCGGGATGGCGAAGGAAGGTTACGATGGCGGTCGGCGGGTCGATCCTGTTGGGCAAGGGCGAGCGGGAAGTCCGGCTGCATCTCCCGCTCGCCAACCGACACGGGCTCGTGGCCGGGGCCACGGGCACCGGCAAAACGATCACCCTGCAGGTGATGGCCGAGAATCTGTCGCGGGCCGGCGTTCCGGTGTTCTGCGCCGACGTCAAGGGCGATCTCTCGGGCCTCGCCATGCCGGGGTTCCCCAACCCCAAGCTCGAAAAGCGAGCGGCCGAGCTCGGTGTCAGCGACTTCGCCTACGAGGCGGCGCCGGTGATCTTCTGGGACCTGTTCGGTCGCCAGGGCCATCCGATCCGGGCGACGGTCAGCGAGATGGGCCCACTCCTGCTCGCGCGCCTGCTCGAGCTCAACGAGGCGCAGGAGGGGGTGCTGAACATCGCCTTCAAGCTGGCGGACGAGGAAGGCCTGCTCCTCCTCGACTTCAAGGACCTGACGGCGATCCTGCAGTTCGTGGCGGAACAGGCCGACCGGATCACCACGACATACGGCAATGTCTCGAAGGCCACGGTGGGCACGATCCAGCGTCGGCTCCTCACGCTCGAGCAACAAGGTGGGGAGCATTTCTTCGGCGAGCCTGCCCTCGAGCTCGAGGATCTCCTGCTCACTACGCCGGACGGGCGGGGAGCGGTCAACGTGCTGATGGCCGACCAGCTGATCCAGAGCCCGCGGCTGTACGCGACCTTCCTGCTCTGGCTGCTGTCCGAGCTGTTCGAGGAGCTTCCGGAAGTCGGTGATCGCGACAAGCCCAAGCTCGTCTTTTTCTTCGACGAGGCGCACTTACTCTTCAAAGACGCGCCCAAGGCGCTCGTCGAGAAGGTCGAGCAGGTGGTCCGGCTGATCCGGTCCAAGGGCGTGGGCGTTTATTTCGTCACCCAGAACCCGCTCGACCTGCCCTCGACCGTACTGAGCCAACTCGGGAACCGGATCCAGCACGCGCTCCGCGCCTTCACACCGCTCGAGCAGAAGGCGGTTCGGGCGGCGGCCGAAACCTTCCGCCCCAACCCGCGCTTCAAGACCGAGGCGGTGATCACCGAGCTCGGGGTCGGCGAGGCGCTGGTTTCGACCCTCGAACCGGGGGGCGTGCCGAGTGTCGTCGAGCGGGCCCGGATCTGTCCGCCGCGTTCACGGATCGGACCGCTCACGGCGGAGGAACGGCGGGCGGTGATCGAGCAAAGCCCACTCTTCGGGAAGTACGAGGATCCGATCGACCGCGAATCGGCTTACGAGGTCCTCCAGGGCCGCGCCACCCGGGCGCCCGAACAGGTCGAGCCGCACCTGCCTTGGGGCAGCCAGCCGGCGCCCACGCGCAGCGGCAGTCCCTGGGGCACGAGGCCGGCCGGGACAGCGCGGCGCATGGGAGGCGGAGCCGTGGGGGGCGCGCCGGTGAGCCCGAGCGGGCGGCGGCGAGCTCTCGAGCCTCAGCCGCCACGGCTCGGCGGAACGGGCGGCATCCTGAGCGACATCCTGACGGGAGGCGGCGGCCGTCGTCAGGGGGTGGCGGAGGCGGCGGCCAAGACGCTCGCGCGCACCGTCTCGAGCCAGGTCGGCCGGCAGCTCGGCATGGCGCTCGTGCGCGGGATCCTGGGCTCGCTGCTCAAGCGGTGAAGCGGGGCGGACCCGCTTTGTTCGTGCCCGCCGGGCCACGGGCCGCGGAAACGGCCCCTGCCGGCGTCGCACGGAACCCGAAGATCGAGCGGCATGCGGCCAGGATCCGACGCGAGCCTCGCGCCGATACGATATGTCTCACCGGCTCGAAAAACGTTACGGCCGGTGCGCGACGCCCTCGACCGGGCCTCCGGGCCTTCGGCCAAGGGCGAGGGATGCGGGCCCCACCGGCGTGGAGCTCAGCGGCTCACCTGCAGGCCCGTGAGCCAGGCGAGGATCGCTTCGAGCTCCTCTTGGCTCGCCGTGTCTTTCCAGGCCGGCATGACGAGTCCCGACTGGGTCTGCAGCCGGCCCTCGCGAACCGTCTCCCAATAAGTGTCGGTCCAACCCGAGCGGTAGCGGATTTTCATCCGGCGAAGATCGCGTGGCTTGTCGGGTCCCACCGCGTCGGGCCCATGGCAATGCGCGCAGCCGAGCACGGAATTGAAAAGCTCGCGGCCGCGTTCGGCGATCGCCTGTGCGTCCGAGCCGGCCGGCGCCTCGGCGGCAACACGAACGATGGGTGAAGGGGCGAGCGGGAGCTCGCCCCGCTCTTCCGCCGTGGCCGGCAGCCAATTCCAATCGATCCGGCCATCATAGCGCAATCCGTAGCTACGGGCGATCGCCGCGATCTCGGTGTGCATGCTTCGCAAGATCTCGTCCAGCCGGTCGCGCAAGGGTTTGTTGGCGCGCGCGACCCCGGCGGCCGATTGCCAGCGCAAGCGGGGACCGTCGACCGCGACCACGGTGAAGCGCCGGCCGCTCTGCCGCTCGATCCAAGGGACCGACGCCTCCCAGACGAAGGCCGCATCGGCCTCGCCCGCGACGAGTGCGCGCAGCGCCTCCTCGGGTTGGCGAAACGTGACCGGCACGATCCCGTCGACCGTGGCGAGCGCGTTCTGCGCCTCGCTGTTGAAGGCCACGGCCACCCGTTTGCCGCGCAGCTCCTCGATGCCGGCGAGCGACACGCCCTCGGGCAAGACCAGCACGTAGCCGAGCTCGAGCAACGGGCCGGCGACCAGGAGGCGCGGCCCCATGAGGCCTTCGACGTATGGCACGCCGAGCATCACGTCGCAGCGATCGGCGAGGAGGGTGAGCCGGATCGCGCGTTTGCCGAGATCGGTCGGCCACCAATAGACTTGGAAGGGCCGGCCGAGGGCGGCCGCGAGCCGCTCGCCGACCTCGTAGTAGATACCGTGCCGCTCGCCTTCGACCATGCTCAAGGGCGGGGTGTCGGGATCCAGGCAAACCCGGAATGGTTCGCTGGCGTTGCCCGCTCGGGCGGCGAGGAGCACGAGCGAGGCGGCGATGACGAGCGAGGGGAGGCGTCGCACGGAAGTCTTCCTTCGAGAGGGGACGGGCGGCCGCGGCCGCCCGTCCACGAGGCGTCACTCGAGGGTGAAAGCGAACAACATGCCGGCGGTCGGCTGGGCGTCGATCATTTTGCGGCCGATATCGCCCAAGAAGCCCGGAATGGTCTCCGACCGGCCGACCGCGACGACGACATATTGCTTGCCCCCGACCTCGTAGGTCGCAGGTCCGGCGTGGATGCCCGAGCCGAGCTGCTTCTTCCAGAGGATCTCACCGGTTTTGGCGTCGATCGCGCGGAACTCACCCTCGTAGTTACCAGCGAAGACGAGGCCGCCCCCGGTCGCGAGCACACCGCCGTTGAACGGCCACTTCTCCTTGATACCCCAAACCTTGGCTTGCTTGACCGGGTCCCAGGCCACGAGCTCGCCGAGATAGCCGCCCGGACCCGGCTTGGTCGGGAAGTCCTTGCCGAGATAGAACGAGCCCTTCTTGTATTCGACCTCGCTGTCCTCCATGTCCATGCACAAATTGTTGGCGGGAATGTAGACGAGATTGGTCTGCGGGCTCCAGGCCATCGGCATCCAATTCTTGCCGCCGATCAGATTCGGGCAGATATCGACGGCCTTCTTCTTGAGGCCCGGGCGTTTGGCCGGATCCTCGATCGGCCGCTGGGTGGCGAGGTCGAACCCCTTGGCCCAATTGGTGGGCACGAAGGGTTGGGCCGAGAGCGCTTTGCCCGTCACCCGGTCGAGCACGAAGAAGAAGCCGTTGCGGTCGGCCTTGAGTCCCACCGGGTCGGGCTTGCCGTCGCCCGTGACGTCGATGTCGACGAGCAGGAGCTCGTTGACGCCGTCATAGTCCCACGCGTCGTGCGGCGTACCCTGGAAGCCCCAGACGATCTTCCCGTCGTCGGGGTTCACGGCGATGGTCGCCGCGGTCCATTTGTTGGAGTATTGCCCGAAATCGGACGTGTTCGGCCCGCGGACGTGCGCGGCCCAGGGGGCGGGGTTGGAGGTTCCGAAATAGGCGAGGTTGCGCTCCGGATCGTACGACGCCACGAGCCATACCGTACCGCCGCCGTGTTTCCAGGAATCACCCTTCCACGACTCGTTACCGGGCTCGCCCGGGCCGGGCACGGTATAAGTCTTCCAGCGCTCCTTGCCGGTCTTCTTGTCGTACGCGACGATGTAGCCGCGCGCCCCGTACTCGCCACCGCCGAAGCCGGTGATGACGAGGTCCTTCACGATCAAGGGCGGTGAGGTGATGACCGAGCCCTGCTTGTAATCGACGACCTCAACCGTCCACTTTTCCTCACCGGTCTTCGCGTCGAAGGCCGAGAGAGCACCGTCGAGCCGGCCGACATAGATCATCCCGTCGCTGTAAGCGGGACCGCGGTTGACCACGCCGCAGCAAGCGTATTGCTGGACGCCGGCGGGCATCTCGAGCTCGACCTTCCAGCGGATCGCGCCCGTGGCCGCGTCCAAGGCCATCACATATTGCGGGCCGTTGGCGCTCGTGACGTAGAGCGTGTCGCCGATCACGAGCGGCGTGCTCTCCTGCGAGAAGGCGTTGCCGAGCGAACGGGCCCAGGCGAACGACAGCTTCTTCACGTTGTCGCGGTTGATCTTGGCGAGTTCGCTGTAGTGCCATTTGGCGTAGTTGCCGCCGTACATGGGCCAGCCGGTATCGGCAGCGGCGCCGCCGCCCATGGCCAAGAGCGCCATCGTGGCGCAGCTCGCCAAGAACACGGTATGTGTTAAACGCATGGAACCTCCCTTCCGAGTGCATGGCACGACACATGGCGCGTAGACGCTAGGCCCCAGAGCCTTGTCAAGGGGGACGCGGCGCAGCAGCGCAGGGGAGGAGTTCGGGGCTCAGCGCCGCCAGCGGTCGAGCCGACGGGCGAGCGGCTCGAGCGCGCCCCATTCCACGAGCTGGACGACGCCCACGAACGCCAAGGCGTAGGCGAGGATCGTCGCCACGTCGAACAGCTGGAAAGCGGTGTGGATCTGGAAACCCACGCCGTTCGGACGGCCGAGCAGCTCGACCACGAGAACGATCTTCCAGACGAGCGCGAGCCCGGAGCGGGCCGCACCCAAAAGGTAGGGAGCGAGCTGCGGCAGGACGAGGTGGGCGAGCACCCGGCCGCGCGGCACGGCGAAGGCCTGGGCCATCTCGAGCAGGCCGCGATCGAGCGCCCTGGCACCCTCGCGGACGGTGACCGCGACGTTCGGGATCTTGTTGAGAGCGACCGCGGTGATCGCTGCCGCCTCGACGAGCCCGATCCAGACGTAGCAGAGCACGATGGTGACCAGGGCCGGCATGTTGAGGGCCAGCAAAAGCCACGGCCGGCCGAACTCGTCGGCCACCGTCGAGCGGCCCATGAGGATACCGATCGCCGAGCCCACGGTCATGGCGATCGCGAAGCTCGCCGCCACTCGGGTCAAGGTGGCGGCCAGATGCTGCACGAGCTCGCCCGCGAGGAGCTCGCGCCAAGCCGCGTCGAGCACCGCGATCGGGCCCGGCAGGGTCCGCGGCGCGTGGGCGAGGCCGGCGACGAGCGCCCAGAGCGCGACCAAGAGGAGGAAGGAGGCGAGCGGCAGGAGCCGGCGGGGGCGCGGGGCGACCGCCGGGGGAGCGAGCGCGACGTCCGCGACCTCGGCGGGTGTCAGCCCGGCCTCACCAGACAAGCGGCCAGAACGTGCCATCGGGGAGCGTCTTGGCTTTGCCGACGAGTTTCTCGCCGCCGAGCTCGGCGAGGACCGCGAAGAGCTTGGCGGCCGCCTGCCGTTCGGCCTCGCCCCAGCTTGCCACGATGCCTTCACGATAGCGTTGGCGCAACGCCACGAGCGTCGCGTCGTCCTCGGCGCGGGTGAGCGGCCGCAGCCGCTCCCACTCGGCATCGCTCTCCTTCATGATCGCTTTGGCGGCGCGCGAGGCGCGGGCGAACGCGGCGACCCGCTCCGGCGAAGCCTTGGCCCAACTTTCCTTGAAGATGTAGCCGAGCTGGGGGGTCGTGCGGGGTACGCCGAGCGCCTCTTGGACGTCGGCGATGGCGATCAGCCGGTGCAGACCGCGAGCCTCGAGCCGGGCGGCGAACGGCCAATAGACCAGCGCGGCATCGAGCTCGCCCTGGACGAGCTTTTCGCTGAGCAGCGGCGGGGCGCCGAAGACCGGGCTCGCCGCACTCGCCAGTTCGAACCCCTCGCGTCGGGCGAGGGCCTGGAGCATGAGCCAGCTCTTGTCGAGCGCGCCACCGGCCACGCCGAGCTTCTTGCCCGCGAGATCGGCGAGCCTCGTGATGCCGCGGTCGGGCCGGGCGATCACCGCACCGACGGCGCTCGAATAGGGGAGGAAGGAGATCGCCGCGCCTTCGGCGCGTTGGCGGGCGACCCAGAGCCAATCCTCGACGATGACGTCGACGGCATCGCCCATGAAGGCGACATTGGCCGCGTCGTTGGCGGCGAATTCGTTGACCACGAGCGTGAAGCCCTCCTTTTTGTCGAGACCGTGGTGCTTCACCACGTCGAGCTCCCAGCTCACAGTGCCGAACTTCAGGACTCCGGCGCGGATGGTGCCGAGCTCGGCGGCGACGGCGAGCGGCGCAGCCAGGAGAAGGGCAAGGAGCGCCGGAACGAGGCTCCAGGGATTGCGGGTCGAACGGGTCACGGCGAAACTCCCTCCCTGTCGAACGCGATCTCGGGCCACGAGCAACGGCCGGAACAACAGCAAGAGAGGCAAGGCGGGCCCGCCGTCAAGCGGCTGCGGGTCGAGGCTTGACGGCAGGAGAGAGTGCGGCTTATGGGCGCCATAAGCGCTGGTAGGGGTCCAGCTCGGCAACAGGGGGGGCGTCCATGATCAAGGGGATCGTCGCGGCCGCGCTGTGCGCGGTCTTGTGCGCGGGATCGGCCGAGGCGGCGGGGAATCTGACCGCGCGAGCCACCCGATTGCCGCCGCTCGTCTTCGACAAGGAGCTCAAGCCCTCAATCCAGAGCTACGAGCTCACCACGGGAACCTATTATCGTCTCACCGTCGAGAGCAAAGCGGGCGACGAGTGGCAGTTCGCTGCGCCCGAGTTGTTCGCCAACTCGTACGTGGACCAGATCGCCATTCGGGACATCGAGATCCACGGGGCACGATCGTTCGGCTGGATCGAGTTCGATGCCGACGGCGCGGTCAACATCTACTTCATCCCGATTCGCCCCGGCGAATACGGCTTCGGTGTGCGAGGCCGTGCGCCGGTCGGCAAGTTCGTCGTGAAGTGAGCCCGAGACGGGGAGGGCCGGCGGTGAACCCGCTTCTTCGAGCGTTGGCGGCGGTCGCGTTCCTCTTCGTGGCACCGCTCGTGGCGACAGCCCAGGAGGCGACACGGATCACTTTCGGCTATCTGGGCCTTGCCGACGATCCGCGGCACCGGGCGCTCGAGACCTACGCGAACGTCTTGATCCGCCCGGCGATCGTACCGCTCGACGGAGCCAAAGTGGCACTGCGCGAAGCGCGTGTGCTCGCCCGGGCGCTCAAGACCGAGTTCACGCTCGAAGTGGTGCAGGCCGACGGCATCGACGCGCTCGTGGCAGGCCTCGACCGGATGGTGGCCGAGCTCGGCGTGCGCTTCGTGCTCGTCGACCTGCCCGGCCCGCTGCTCGCCGAGCTCACCGTGCGGACGCGCGACAAAGGGGTGACGCTCTTCAACGTCTCGGCGATCGACGACGAGCTCCGCGGCGAACGCTGCGCGGTCCATCTGTTCCACGTCATTCCGAGCCGGGCGATGCTCGCCGATGCACTCGCCCAGCACCTGGCGGCGCAGCAATGGCGAGACGCGCTTCTCCTGGTCGGGCCCGAAGCCGAAGATCAGGCCATGGGTGAGGCGTTCGGCCGGGCCATCCGTCGGTTCGGTGGGCGGATCGTCGAGACCCGACGATTCGTGGCCGGCCGCGATCCGCGCCAGCGCGAGCTCAACAATGTTCGCCTTCTCACCCAGGGCGTGACCTACGACGTCGTCGTGGTGGCGGACAGCGAGGGGGAGTTCGGACGTCACCTCCCGTACCAGACGGTGCTCCCTCGACCGGTCGTCGGGACCCACGGCCTGATCCCGCTCGCTTGGCATTGGGCGTTCGAGCGGCACGGCGCGCCGCAGCTCAACCAGCGCTTCGAGCGGCAGGTCGGGGCAGGCCGGCGGATGCAGGACGCCGAGTTCGCCGCTTGGGCGGCCGTGCGGGCGCTGCTCGAGGCGCACACCCGCGCCCGCTCGACCGACCCGGCGCGCGTGCTCGAGGCACTCAAGGCCGAGGACGCGACGCTCGACGTCTACAAGGGCAATCCGGCCTCCTTTCGGCCGTGGGACAACCAGCTCCGCCAGCCGATCCTCCTCGCCACCGCCGACGCCGTGATCGCCCGTCCGCCGCTCGACCGCTTTCTGCACCAGCGCAACGTGCTCGACACACTCGGCGTCGATCGGCCCGAGAGTCGGTGCCGTCTCTGATCGGCCTTCTCGAGAGGGGCTCGGGTAGCTCCGGGCTTGCCGGCGGGCGCGGTGAGGTTCAGCCCTCACCTTCGCCTGCTGCCGGACGGACGGCGGGCGGATCGGGGGGAATCATGAAGAAGCACACGAGCTGGTTCGCCGGAGCGAGCCTTCTGGCCTTGGCCGCGTCGTCGGCCGGGGTCGCCCAGGCCCAGGAGGTCAAGGGCGCCACCAAGTACGGCGACATGCGTACGGTCACCCAGCGGATGCTGAACGCCGCGGTCGGTGACGGCAACAACTTCTTGCACCCCAACCACAACTACAACCAGACCCGGTTCTACCCGAACGCACAGATCAACACCTCGAACGTTCATCGTCTGCGCCCGGCTTGGATTTTCCAGACCGACGTCAAAGAGACGATGGAGACCATGCCGATCGTGGTCAACGGCGTGATGTACGTGACCACCGCCTTCAATCACGTCTATGCCTTGGACGCGCGGACGGGCGAGTAGCTCTGGCACTACAAGCACAAGCTCGGGCCGATCACGGTCTATTGCTGCGGCCCGAACAACCGCGGCGTCGCCGCCTACGGCGACATGGTCTACATGGGCACACTCGACGCAAAGCTCGTGGCGCTCGACGCCAAGACCGGAAAGCTCGTCTGGGAGACCGAGATCGCCGATCCCGAGCTCGGCTACTCGGAAACGATGGCGCCCACTGCGGTCGACGGCAAAATCCTGATCGGAACGAACGGCGGCGAGTACGGGATTCGTGGCTTCGTCAAGGCGTTCGATGCCAAGACGGGGGAAGCTCTTGTGGAACTTCTACACGATGCCCGAGAACTCGGTGGGTGTGTGGGCCACCCACGATTTCGCCGGTCGTGACCTCAAGCGAGACATCGCGGCCGAGAAAGAAGCACTCGCCAAGATGGGCGACCCCTACAAGACGCTCGGGGGTGGCGTATGGCAGAATCCGGCGGTCGATCTCGAGCGCCGGCGGATCTATTTCGTGGTCGGCAACCCCTCGCCCGATCTCGACGGTTCACTTCGCCCCGGCGACAATCTCTACACCGACAGCCTCGTGGCGGTCGATCTCGACACGGGCAAGTATGTTTGCCACTTCCAATACATCGCCCACGATGTCTGGGACCTCGATGCGGTGAGCCCGCCCATTCTGGTCGACGTCAGGGACAAGGACGGGAAGCTCGTGCCGGGCGTGATCCACGGCGGCAAGACCGGGCACATCTACGTCCACAAACGCGACGATTGCTCGCTGATCCGCTTCTCCGAGGCGATGGTTCCACAGGAGAACATGTGGACCCTGCCGACCAAGGAGGGCGCTCGGATGCTGCCGGGGGCCAACGGTGGGGTCGAATGGTCGCCGATGGCGGTCGACGAGCGGCTCGGGCTCGCCTATGCCATGAACCTGCACCAGCCGATGACCTACCACGTCGAGAGCACGCCCTATCCGGGCGGCAAGCTCTGGTTGGGCGGCGCCTTCAAGGTCATCCCGACCGAGGAGCAGTGGGGCATCCTCTCGGCGGTAGACTACCACACCGGGAAGATCCGCTGGGAGGTCAAGACCCCGCAGCCCTTGATCGGCGGCGTGTTGGCGACCGCGGGTGGGCTCGTCTTCTTCGGTGAGGGTAACGGCCGCTTCAACGCCCTCGACTCGGCGACCGGCGCTCACCTCTGGAGCTTCCAAGCCGGCGCGGGTGTCAACGCGCCGCCAGCAAGCTACACGGTGGACGGCAAGCAGTACATCGTGGTGGCAGCAGGCGGCAACACCCAGCTGGACTACAAGCGCGGCAACAACATCATCGCCTTCAGCCTCGTCGATTGAGAAACCGATCGGCCGGGCTGCGACAAGGCGCGCCTTGACGCTCGGGCGGGGCCGGGCCACCGGCTCCGCCCAGCCCTACCCAGGTGGATCAGAGAGAGCTAATGAAGCGAGCGCGACGTTTGGTGGGACTGGTCTGCTCCCTCACAGCGGGCGCGGGGCTCTTGTCGCTCGCCGATGGCGAGGAGCTGCGGCCACCCGCGGCGCAGGTGCCCGGCATCGAGGAGCTCTCGGGCCATCTGGCCGAGCTCGTGCCGATGTGCCTCGCCTGCCACGGCGAGAACGGGGTGCCGAACTACGCCGAGTCGCCGGTGATCGACGGCCAACACGAAGGCTATCTCTACATTCAGCTGCGCGACTACAAGAAATTCAGCTGCGCGACTACAAGAACGGTGCGCGCAAACACGAGGTGATGAACGAGATCGTCAAGGACCTGTCCCGCCAGGATCTGCGTGAGCTCGCCGCCTTCTTCGCCAAGCGCCCTTGGCCGCGCCTGCAGCAACAAGCGGAGGAAGGGGACGACGTCGTTGCCGAACGTCTGGCCAGCGCCGGCATGTGCAAGGAATGCCATCTCGGCGGCTATCTGGGCGACAGCACCGTGCCGCGCCTCGCCGGCCAGCTCACGACCTACCTCGTGGTGACGATGCGCGCGTTCAAGACCAAGGAACGGGCCAACAACGCCGCCATGTCGAGCCTGCTCGACACCTACACGGACGAGGAGATCGACGCGCTCGCCCGCTATCTAGGCGCGCTCTGAGGCGGCTTCGCGGCGAGCGTGGCGATCGCCGGCTCGGCCGCGAGCTCGGCGAGGCCGAGGCCGTGCCGGTCGCGGACGCGCGGATCGGCTCCGGCTTCCAAAAGCAGCTCGACGATTCGGAGGTGGCCGCGCTCGGCCGCGATCAAGAGGGCCGTGCGGCCGCGATCGTCGGCGAGTTCCAAGCTGGCGCCGCGCTCGAGGAGGAGCCGCACGGTGGCGAGCCCGTCCCCTTCGGGCACGTCGTTGGTATGGCCCGCCGCCCACATCAGGGCGGTGAGGCCGTGGGCGTGGCGGGCGTCGACCGGAACGCCGGCATCCAATAGACGGCGGACGATCGGCGCGTGGCCGCGCGCCGCGGCATAGACGAGCGGTGTCTTGCCGGTGGCATCCGCCGCGGTCGGATCCGCGCCGTGCCGCAAGAGGAGCGCCACGAGCGGCTCCACGCCGTTGAAGGCGGCGGCGGCCAAGGGGGAGATGCCGCCGCGGCCGGGCTGATCGGCCGGCACCCCGCGCTCGAGGAGGAGCTCGACGACGCGCGGCCGGTTCGCTTCGACCGCGAGGAAGAGCGCGGTCGCCCCGGCGAGGCTGCGGAGGGCGGGATCGGCACCGTGGTCGAGCAAGAGCCGGACGATGTCGATGCGCCCGGCGCGGGCAGCCTTGAGGAGCGCCGTCTCGCCGGTGCGGTCGCGGACGTCGACGGGCGCGCCAGCTTCGAGCAACCGAACGGCGAGCGCGAAACATCCGCGCTCCGCGGCAGAAGCGAGCGCCTGGGCGAGCTGGCGCGGGCTCGGCTCGACGAGCTGGGCGAGCCGCAGTTCCTGCTCGCGACAACTCTGGGCGTGGGCGGGAGCGGCGATGGCCAACGCCGCGAGCGCCACAATCGTGAGGAAGAGGTCGGCGAAGCTCGCTACTGTCGGCCGCGCACGACCGACCGCGTGGCGGAAACGGGCTGGTCGGACCGAAAAGCAAGCCTTATGCTCTCGATAAGCGATAGTGAGGGGAGGACGGGGATGGTCCTGCGCACCATCGGGTCCGCGCTGTTGGTTTCGACGGTTCTGGTCGGGGCGGCGGTCGCTGCCACGGGCAATCGGATCGTTGCCAACGAAAAGAGCAGCACGCTCACCGTACTCGACGCCCAGGACAGACTGGTAGAAACCGTCGCGACATGCGGCCGGCCGCGGGGCATGATCTTCACCCCCGATCGCAAGCAATTCCTGGTGGGGTGCGCCGACGACAACCTGATCGCGATCTACGACGTCGCGACGCTGAAGCTCGTGCGGCGGATCACCAACGTAGCTGCGCCCGAAACCTTCGATCTGCACCCCGACGGCCGTCATCTTTACGTCTCCAACGAGGAGGATGCGCAAGCCACGGTGTTCGACCTCGAGACCGGCGAGCAAGTGGGCGCGTTCGACACCGGCGAAGAGCCCGAGGGCGTGCTCGCCACGCCGGACGGCAAGCTCGTCTTCGTGGCCTCCGAGGCCGCCAATCTCGTCCATGTGATCGACGTCGACAAGCAAGCGGTCGTCAAGGACATCGTCACCGACACCCGACCGCGGCGGTTCGCGCTCACCCCCGACGGCAAAGAGCTCTGGGTATCGGCCGAGGTGGCGGGGGTCGTCAACGTCATCGACATGGCTACGCTCGAAGTCGCCCACACGATCGAGTTCTTGCCCAAGGGCATGCGCCGGGAGATGGTGACTCCCGTGGACTTGCTGATCACCCGCGACGGCAAGCGTGCCTTCGTGGCACTGGGCCGGGCCAACCACGTGGCGGTGGTCGACGTGCCGAGTAAGAAGGTCACCGACTACATCCTCGTGGGTCGCCGGCCCTGGGGCCTGCGGCTGACCCGCGACGAGCGTCTCCTTTACGTCGCCAACGGCCTTTCCGACGACATCACGGTGATCGACACCGCGAGCCTCAAGGCGCTCCGCTCGATTCCCGTGGGCGAGGTGCCCTACGGCCTCTTGATCGACGATTGAACGGCTCGCCCGCCGGTTTCGCGGGCCGCGCAGCGAGCTCTCGCGGGCAGAGCGCGAGCTCGCCGTTTCGGAGCGCGAGACCGTTCCGCCGAGCCGTCCGAACGACAGCGGTCACTCCGCTCGATCCGACGGGCTCGGCGGACCAGCGGGCAAAGAGCCGGGGAGCTGTTTCGACGGCGGCCAACGGCAGCGAATCGGCCGCCGGAGGGCCGGCGGAATATGTTGCGGTGCAAAATCGTCGTTCGCCTCTCCCGTGCCGCTTGACGGGGACAAAGGGGCGCCGTAGCAGGGCTGTGACGGATTGCCTCACGGGCATCCAGGCGGGGCGAAGGCTCCGAGTCGGCGAGGTCGGTGGTTCCCTGAGGAAAAAAATGGCCGGGCACGAAGCCCGGCCGAGTGGATCAGGGAGGCTAAACGTCTGGGGGGAGGGATCCGAAGATCCCGACCCGAGGGCGTTGCGCCCCCGGGACCACAAGGGCTCCCAGAGCAGCCCTTGCTGCGCCGCAAGAATTAGGGATCCCTGTCGGCTTCCGCTAGTGCTCCCGCGCAACAGTGCCATGCCATTTTGGCATGGCCCGCTCACCAGACCGGCTGCTGTGCGACCTTCTCGAGAAGGAAATCCCGGAAGACCGCCACCCGCTTCGAGTTCCGCAGCTCCTCGGGGTAGACGAAATAGCCCGTGAAGCTCGGACCATCGAGCTCGGGCAGAACGCGCACGAGCGAGCCCGCGCCGCTCGCGAGATAATCGGGTAGCGAGGCGAGACCGAGGCCGCTCTGAACGGCCCGCAACATGCCGTAGACGTTGTTGACACGGAGGGCCGCCTTGCGCGGCCGGTCGATCTCGCCCTCCTCGAGCCCGGCGTAGAGGATCCAGTTGAGCGGCTGGCTCGACAGGTTGGGATCGTCCCCGTAGGCCACGAGCCGGTGACGATCGAGGTCCGCCGTCGAGGTCGGCGTCCCGTACCGCTCGAGATAGGACGGCGCGGCATAGATGTGGGTGTGCACCGTCATGAGCCGTCGCTGGATCAGGTCCGACTGGGTCGGGCGCTGCATCCGCACGGCGACGTCGGCCTCGCGCATCGAGAGGTCGAGCTCGGCATCGGTGACGATCAGAGAGATCGTGATGTCCGGGTAGCGGTCGAGGAACTCGGCCAAATGCGAGGCGAGCCAGACCGTACCGACTCCGACCGTCGTGCACACGCGCAGATGCCCCGCCGGGACCTCGCGGCTCTCGCGCAAGGCGGTCTGCGCCGCCGCCATCTTGCGGGCGATCTCGCGGGCCGCCTCCAAAAGGATGTCACCCTGCTCGGTCAGGACCAGGCCACGGGCGTGGCGATGGAAGAGGGGGGCTCCGAGGTCCTCCTCGAGCGCACCGATCTGCCGGCTGATCGCCGACTGCGACAGACCGAGCTTGTCGGCCGCACGGGTGAAGCTCCCGGCTTCGGCGACCACGTGGAAAATCCGAACACGATCCCAATCGAGCATCGGCTCCGTCTGTCCCCCGCTACGCCGACCTCGGGCGTGAGCCGCCCGCGGCCTGCTCCGCGAGCCAGCGATCCGCCTCGAGCGCAGCCATGCACCCCGTGCCGGCAGCCGTGACCGCTTGGCGGAACACCTTGTCCTGGACGTCGCCGGCCGCGAACACGCCCGGAACACTGGTCCGGGTGCTACCCGGCGCGGTCAGGATATAGCCCTCGGCGTCCATGTCGAGTTGGTTCTTGAAGAGCGCGGTCGCCGGATCGTGCCCGATCGCCACGAAAACGCCGTGTACCGGGAGCACGCGTGTCTCGCCCGTCCGAACGTTCCGTAAGCGGAGCCCGGTGACGCCGCGCGGCTCGTCTTCGCCCAGGACCTCCTCGACGACATGGTTCCAAACGATTTCGATCTTGGGATTGGCGAAGAGCCGACTCTGCAGGATCTTTTCGGCACGCAGCGTGTCGCGGCGGTGGACGAGCGTCACCTTGGCGCACATCTGCGCCAAATAGAGGGCTTCCTCGACCGCGCTGTTGCCACCGCCCACCACCGCGACGTCCTTGCCGCGGAAGAAAAAGCCGTCACAAGTCGCGCAGGCCGACACACCGAACCCGCGGAATTTCTGCTCGCTCGGCAGGCCGAGCCAGCGCGCTTGCGCTCCCGTTGCGACGATGAGCGCGTCGCACAGCACGACGTCGCCGCCGTCGAGCAGGAGCCGGAAAGGCCGTTCGCCGAGCTCGACCGCACTCACCACGTCGGCCAACAGCTCGGCTCCGCAATGCCGCGCCTGCGCGGCCATCCGCTCCATGAGCTCGGGCCCCCGGATCGGCTCGGGGAAGCCGGGAAAGTTCTCGACGTCGGTAGTGATCGCGAGCTGGCCGCCCGGTTGCAGCCCCTGGATCAAGAGTGGGGCGAGATTGGCCCGCGCGGCGTAGATCGCCGCCGTGTAGCCAGCTGGCCCTGCCCCGACGATCGCGAGTTTGACCCGCCGCTCACCCATCGCCGACCCTCGCCACCGGGCGCGGGGGGGGGGGGCGGGCCCCCCCCCACCCCCCCGGGCGGGGCCCCCGGGTGGGGGGGGGGGGGGGGGGGGGGGGGGGGGGGGGGGGCGCCCCGGCGGCCGCGGCGCAGGC
>Ga0308415_1000175_pt1 | contig 27620 bp, 21 predicted proteins | sample HotsprSampleOS55_FD_203465 | JGI IMG/M metagenome (GOLD analysis project Ga0308415, IMG submission 203465) | Hot spring phototrophic mat microbial communities from Octopus Spring, Yellowstone National Park, Wyoming, United States - 20090730_OS55 ... | reverse complement strand
CCCGCCGGGTTGACGAAGGTCGCGAGCTCGAGCTGGCCCAAGGTCACCATGTTGGTCTGGCCCTGGAGCTTGGCCGTGACCAGGCCGGTCTGGCTGATCGCCACCTCGACCGCGTTCGCCGGCACGTTGATGCCGGGGCTCACCGGATAGCCGTCTTGGGTGACGATCACCCCCTGCGGACTGAGTTGGAAATTGCCGGAGCGCGTGTAGGCGATCTCGCCGTCCGGCGTCTCGACCATGAAGAATCCCTCGCCCTGGATCGCTAGGTCGAAACGATTCTCGGTGACGACCAGGTTGCCCTGATCGTGGATGCGGTAGACCGCCGCGGTCTTGACGCCGAGGCCGAGCTGGACACCGGCCGGGACGATCGTGCCGGCCTCCGAGCTCGCCGCACCGATGCGTCGCTCGCTCTGGTAGAGGAGGTCCTGGAACTCCGGCCGACGTCGCTTGTAGCCGGTCGTGGTCATGTTGGCGATGTTGTTGGAAATGACCTCGACGTTGAGCTGCTGGGCCATCATGCCGGTGGCGGCGACGCTCAAAGATCGCATGGTTCTCCTCGCTCGCTGGTCGCGCGGGCGGCTCAGGCGTTGATCGAGCCGAGCCGCTCGACGGCCCGGCGGGTGAGCTCGTGGTGGGTGTCGAGCATCTTCTGGGTCCCCTCGAAGGCACGGGTGATCTCGATGAGCCGGGCGATCTCGACCACGCCCTTGACGTTGGAGCCCTCGAGCGCCCCCTGGACGAGGCTGCCTCGAGCGCCGGGGACAGGTGGCTCGTCGCTGACGAGGAGGCCCGAACCCTCCGGCCGCAACTTGTCCGGCGCGGTGAAGCTCACGAGGCGGATCCGCCCGAGCACGCCCGAGCGGCCACCGATCGTGCCGTCGGCGGCGATCGTGGGTGTCCCTTCGTTCGCCGGAAGGACGATCGGTCGGCCGCCTTCGTCGAGCACGGGATGGCCTTCGGGCGTCACGAGCTCGCCCTCGGCGTTGCGCAGGAACTGGCCCGCCCGGGTGTAGCGCTCGCCGGCCGGGGTCTGGACGACGAAGTAGCCCGGGCCCTGGATCGCCAGATCGAGCGGCGCGCCGGTCGGTTGGATCGGTCCCGGGCTCGGATCCGATACCGTCGCCACGTCTTGGACGAAGGCCAGGGTGCCCGGCTCGCCCGCCCGCTCGAGCACCGTCTCGAAGAGGACGGCCTGCGCCTTGAACCCGGTCGTGCCGAGATTGGCGACGTTGTCGGCGACCACCTGCAGCGCCCGTTGCAGGGCGATCTGGCGGCTCAGGGCGATGTACGACGTGGTGTCCATGGCGTTCTCCCTGCCCCCGGGCTTGCAGGCGCCGTGCCAAACGCCGGTGTCGGGCGCGCAGCGGGATGCGGCGCGCTACCGAAGGCAGCCGCGGCAGTTCCTGCCCGGCAGATTCTGCCGCGTGGCCGGTTCGCGACCGGGGCTGGAAACCGAATGTTAACGCTCTTCCGGGTAAGAGGGCGGCGGGGCGCCGTGCGATGCGCCCGAGCGGAGCGGGTGGTGCCATGGCGGCAGCGAAGAAAGGCGAGGACGCGGCCGAGGGCGAGGCCAAGAAAAGCGGCGGACTGAAGCTCGTGTTGCTCTTGGCGGCCGGCCTCGTGGTCGCGGGTGGCGGCGGGGCGGCAGCGTGGTTCCTCGGCCTGGTCGGCGGCGGCAAGAGCGAGGCGGCGGCGCCGGCACATGGCGAGCAGGGGGCGGCGGGCCACGGCTCGGCGACGCCGGAGCCGACGGCACCTCAGGTTGCGTTCGTCGATCTGCCCGACATCCTGGTCAATCTCAAATCGACCGAGAAAAAACCTCGCTTCCTCAAGCTCAAAGTCTCTCTCGAGGTCAAAGACGCCCGCACGGCCGAGCAGGTGAAAATTTTGACCCCCCGGATCATGGACAGCTTCCAGCTCTATCTTCGGGCGCTGACAGCTGACGAGATCCAGGGCTCGAACGGGATGCTCACCCTCAAAGAAGAGCTCTTGGCGAGGATCAACCAGGCGGTGGCGCCGAGCCGCGTCGCCGACGTCTTGCTCAAAGAGATCTTGGTCCAATGAGGGCACGGTTCCACCCGGGAGGGTTGTCGTGAGCAGCGGTCCCTCCGCGCCACGCGAGCCGGTGGGAAGGGAAAGTGACGTCGGGCTCGGCTGGAGCGAGCCGGCCGCTCCGGTCGAGGGTAGCGCGGAGGAGCCGCTCCTCGGTCGCGCGGAGATGGCCGCCCTCCTGCAGGGACGAGCCGGCGAACGGCAGGCCGGGATCCTGGCGGCACTCGCCAGCCGCGGCGTCACCTACGAGCGTTGGCCGGTGCTCGAACGCGTGCTCGACCGGTTCCGCGAACTCCTGCAAGCGAGCCTGCGTCCCTGGAGTGCCGGTGAGGTCGAACTCGCGCTCGAGACGATCGGCGCGCGCCGCTTCGGAGACCATCTCGAAAGCCTGCCGCGGCCGATCCCGATCGCGGTCTTACGGACGGTCGACGCAGAGGGTCGGGCGCTCGCCATCCTCGACCGCGCGCTCGGTTACGCGGTCGTCGATCTGTTGCTCGGCGGCCGCCGGGCGGGAACGTCGAACCCCGTCGAGGGACGGCCGCCCACGAGCATCGAACGCGCCCTGATCGAGCGGTTCGTGGGCCTCGTCCTCACCGCTCTGGAGCAGGCCTTCGAGCCGGTCGCACCGGTTCGTTTCACGCTCGAGCGGATCGAAACCGATCCGCGCTTCGCCACCGTGACCCGACCGACGAGCGGCTGTTTCCTCGCGACGTTCCGGATCGCTCTCGATGGTCGGAGCGGCACGCTCGCACTGCTCGTCCCCTTCGCCACGCTCGAACCGTTCCGTGAGCAGCTCCGCGAGACGGCCACGGGCGAGCGGCTCGGTGGGGATCCGATCTGGGAACGGCATTGGGCCTCGCGGATCTGGGTGACCGAAGTCGAGCTCGAGGCCGTGCTCGACCAGCGCATCACGACGCTGCGCGAGATCGCGGAACTGCGGGTCGGCGAAGTCCTGCCGCTCGAAGCCCGGCCGGATTCGCCCGTTCTGTTGCGCTGCGCCGGCGTGCCGATCCTGAAGGGCCGGCTCGGCCGGGTCGGCGATCGCGTTTCGGTCCGGATCGAGGACCGGATCCGTCGCGAGCCGGAGGTCTGAGATGATCGAGATCGCCCTCGAGCTCCTCTCGATCCCCCTGTTGCTCGTCACCGCGTTCTGGTGTGTGCGTGTCCATCGCGGGCTCGTCGCGTTGCGGGTGGGCCGGGACGAGATCGCCGAGTTCGTCGAAACGCTCGCCACCGCGACCGCCCGGGCCGAACGCAGCGTTCAGGAGATGAAGGCGGCGAGCGGCGAAGCGGCCGCAGCACAGGAGGCGCAGGCGGCCGCGCTCGAAAGCCGCCGTCAGGAGCTCCAGCGGACGATCGACGCGGCGCAGAAAATGGTCCGCCGGCTCGAGGACGTGCTCGGCCAGGGGGCGCGGCTCGCCGCCGAGCTGCGCACCGCTCGGGATGCCATGGCGCCGCGGGCGGTTCGCCCCGAGGTTGCGCCGCCCCCGGCACCGGCCGACTCGGCGCCCCCCGCTCCCGCAGCGCACCGTCGCGCCGCCGACGATCTGCTCGAAGCGCTCCAGAAGCTCCGATGAGCGGCCACGGCGAGCCCCGCAATGGGTCGGTTCGGCTCGGTGCGCTCGCGGCTCGTCTGCGCGGCCGGCCGAGTCCGTTCCTCGCGACCGCGGCCTCGGCCCTGGCCCTCGCCCTCGTGCACCTCGCCGATCTGGCCGGCCGGCTCGCGCACCATCCGGGTTTTCGGGCTGCCCCGCTCGAAATCGGATCCGCCCCCCCGAACGACGACGCCGAGCGAGCGGCCGGGCTGTTCGCCGCGCTCCTGCCCGTACCGGCGGTCGAGCCGGCGGCGGGGCCCCCTTCGAGCCCGCTCTCCTCCTCCGCACCCGAGAGTGGAACCGGGCCGAAAGCCGTGTCCGCGAAACCGTCACCGCCGAGCTCGAGCGATCCGCTCGCCGACGTGGCCGCCGAGCTCGAGCGGCGGGCCGCCGAGCTCGACCGCCGCGAGCAGGAGCTCGTGCTCCGGGAGGCCGCGGCGGCGGCGATCGAGGCGCGGCTCGCCGAGCAACTCGACCGGCTCCAAGCGCTCAAGCAAGAGCTGGAGCGGACGGCCGCCCGGATCCAGGAGAAGGACGAGGCCGAGCTCGCCCAGCTCGTCAAGACTTACGAGGCCATGAAAGCCAAGGCCGCGGCGCAGGTGTTCGACCAGCTCGCCCTCGACGTGCTCCTGCCGATCGTCCGGCGGATGCGCGACGCGAAGCTCGCTGCCGTCCTCGCGGCGATGGACCCCGTGAAGGCGAAGCAGCTGACCGCCGCCCTCGCCCAGACCACGCCGTTGCCGCGGCTCCCCTGATCGGGGGGCACGGGTGCCTCCGGAAGAGCGAGCGGAACCGTCGACGATGCCGGCGACAGCCGCCGACGACCGGGGCGGGAGGGGCCGACGCGATCGCCGGCGACCGCCCGGGGCTCCGATCGCCGGGGCGTCGGCCCGCACCGCGGTCCGCCGGACCCGGAGCGGTTCGACCACCGAGCGTGGGTACCACCCGTTCCGGCGACTCCGTGCTCCCACCTGAGCACGGGTCGTGAGGAGGGCCGGTCGCGCACCGTCGCGAAAGGCAGGGGACCACGTTCCGGCTCGATTCCGGTGCGCTCGATGCCCGCCGGGCATCCGAGCGTGCCCGCCGCCGCCCGACGCAGCGACGGCCACTTCTCGGGAACCGGCGAGTTTCGCGAACGAGGGCGAGGGACCGGGTCGCGCGGTTCGATGCGCTCCGCCGGGGCGCTCAATCGAGCCGGACGAGCCGCCCCGTGGCCAGCGACGCGTAGGCGGCATCGGCGAGCCGCAAGGCCGCCCGGCCGTCGGCGAAAGAGACCGGCACGGGCTTCTTCTCGAGCACCGCCGTGACGAAGGCGTCGAGTTCGGCCGCGTAGGCCTCGCGGTAGCGCTCGACGAAGAAGTGCAGGATCGGATCGCGCGCCGCCGTGCGCTCGGCCGTCCAGACCTCGACCGTGGTCGGATGGCGGTTCTCGGCTTTGAGCATCCCCTTCTCGCCCACGACCTCGATCCGCTGATCGTAGCCGTAGACGGCCCGCCGATAGTTCGTGATCACCGCCTGCTTGCCCGAGGCCGTGGTCAACACCACGACCGCCGTGTCGTGCTCGCCGAGCCGGCGCACCCGCTCGTCGATCAAGGCACTTGCGGTGGCGAACACCGCCACCGGCTCCTCGGGCAACAAGAACCGGGCGAGGTCGAGGTCGTGGATGGTCATGTCGCGCAGGAGCCCGCCCGCGACTTTCATGTAGTCGTCGGAGGGGATGTCGGGGTCGCGCGAGGTGATGATCACTTGCCGCGGCTCGCCGATCTCGCCGGCCCGCAGCCGTCGCGCGAGGCTCGCGAAGGAAGGGTCGAAGCGACGGTTGAAGCCGATCTGGATCGGCACGCCCAAATGGCCGATCCGCCGCCAACAGGCATCGACCTTGGCGATGTCGAGGTCGATCGGCTTCTCGCAGAAGATCGCCTTGCCGGCTTCCGCACTGCGGGTGATGAGATCGACGTGGGTGTCGGTCGAGGCGGCGATCAGCACCGCCGAGACGGCCGGATCGGCGAGCGCCTCCTCGACGGTCGTGGCGAGCTGCGCTCCGGTCTCGGCGGCGACCGCCTCGGCCGCCGGGCGGTGCACGTCGAACACCCGGACGAGCTCGGCGCGCGGATGGGCCTTCACGTAGCGCGCGTGCATCCGGCCGATCCGCCCGCAACCGAACAGCGCGACGCCGAGCATCCTTTCCTCCCCCGCGGCCCCGCCCAGTCGAGCCGATCGGGCGGGGCCTGTCAAACCATCCGCCGCGCAGCCGGCCGGTGACGGGGGTGCGGCGGGGCCGCCTTGCCGGAGCCGGGCGGGCGGGTATGGTCGGCCCGGCCGATCGGGGAGGGAGGCCCATGCGGACCGTCCGGTTGACGATGGCACAGGCGCTCGTGCGTTGGCTCGTGGCCCAGCGCACCCGGCTCGAGGGCCGTGAGGTGCCGCTCTTCCCCGGCGTCTTCGCGATCTTCGGCCACGGCAACGTCACCTGCCTCTCCGAGGCCCTCGAGGCCGTCAAAGATCGGTTGCCGACCTGGCGCGGACAGAACGAGCAGGGTATGGCGCTCACCGCCCTCGGCTTCACCAAGGCCAAGCGCCGCCGGCAGATCATGGTCGCGACATCCTCGATCGGGCCGGGGGCCGCGAACATGGTGACGGCAGCCGGCGTGGGGCACACCAACCGGCTGCCGATCTTGATCCTCTCGGGCGATTACTTCGCCTCGCGGGCGCCCGATCCGGTCCTCCAGCAGGTCGAGCAGTTCGGCGATCCGACGATCTCGGTCAACGACGCCTTCAAGCCCGTGGTCCGCTATTGGGACCGGATCACCCGACCCGAACAGATCCTGACCTCGCTGCCGCAGGCGCTCGCCACGATGCTCGACCCGGCGAGCTGCGGCCCGGCCTTTTTGGGCCTCTGCCAGGACGTCCAAGGCGAGGCGTTCGACTGGCCCACGGCGTTCTTCGAGCCGGTGGTGCACGAGCCGCCGCGACCGCGGCCCGACCGCCACGAGCTCCTCGCGGCGGCGGCCCTCCTGCAGGCCGCCCGCCGTCCGCTGGTCGTCGCCGGCGGCGGGGTGCGCTACAGCGAGGCCGAAGCGGTGCTCGCCGCGCTGGCCGAGCGACGCGGGCTGCCGGTCGCCGAGACGATCGCCGGTCGTACCGTGCTCTTGCACGACCATCCCTGCAACACGGGGCCGATCGGCATCCTGGGCTCGAGCTCGGCCAACATGATGGCGGGCGAGGCCGACCTCGTCTTGGCGGTCGGCACACGCCTGCAGGACTTCACCACCGCCTCCTGGTCGCTGTTCCGTCCCGAGGCCCGGATCGTCGCGATCAACGCCGCCCGCTTCGACGCCACGAAGCACCGCGCTCAGCCGGTGGTCGGCGACGCGCGCGTGGCCCTCGAAGAGCTCGATGCCGCTCTGGGCGACTGGCGGGCGCCTGCCGACTGGCTCGCGACCGGGCGCGCCCGCTACGCCGAGTGGAACGCCTTCATCGATCGCCGCACCGGGCCCACCAACGCCGAAGTGCCGAGCTACGCGCAGGTCATCGGCGCCATCAACCGGCTCGCCGAGCCGCGTGATCTGGCGCTCACCGCCGCGGGTGGCCTGCCGGGCGAGCTCTGCATGGCTTGGCGGGCCCGGGCGACCTCCACCTTCGATTGCGAATTCGGCTTTTCCTGCATGGGCTACGAGATCGCGGGCGGGCTCGGCGCCAAGATGGCCGACCCGTCGCGCGACGTGATCGTCCTGGTCGGCGACGGCAGCTACCTCATGATGAACTCGGACATCTATTCGAGTGTGCTCACCGGCCACAAGCTGATCGTCGTGGTCTGTGACAATGGCGGCTTCGCGGTGATCGACCGGTTGCAGCGAGCCAAGGGGATTCCCTCCTTCAACAACCAACTCGAGGACTGCCGCCGAGTGGGCGAGCTCGTGCGAGTCGACTTCGCCAAACACGCCGAGGCGATGGGCGCGATCGGCATCCGCGCGCGCGGCATCGGCGAGCTCGAAGAGGCGTTCCGGCGCGCCAAGGCTGCCGACCGGACGACGGTCATCCACGTCGAGGTGCAGCCCCACGACTGGACCGAGGGGAACGGGGCCTGGTGGGAGTGCGGCACGCCCGAGGTGAGCGATCGACCCGCTGTGCAGGAGGCCTACGCCCGGCATCGGGCCGGCAAGGCACGGCAGCGGGTGGGGGTCTGAGCGATGGCGGAGCAGCCGAAGGCGCGCGTCCGGTTGGGCATCAACCCGATCGGTTGGTCGAACGACGATCTCCCCGAACTCGGCGGGGACATCCCGCTCGAGCGCTGCCTCGCCGAGGCCGCCCGTGCCGGCTATTCGGGCATCGAGAAGGGTGGGAAGTTCCCGAACGATCCGAAGCTCTTGCGCCCGCTGCTCGAGGACCACGGTCTGGTCCTCGTCTCGGGCTGGTTCTCCGGCGGGCTCTTGGAACTCACCCTGGACGAGGAGAAAAAGCGGCTCGGCCCGCACCTCCGTCTCCTCCAGGAGATGGGATGCCCGGTGCTGATCTATGCCGAGACCACGGGTACGGTGCAGAACCGGCTGTCGGTTCCCGTGGCCGACCGGCCGAAGCTGAAGCCCGACGATCTGCGCCGCTACGGCGAAAAACTCACTAAACTCGCCGACTGGCTCGTGACCGAAGCGTGCCCCATGGCCTACCACCACCACATGGGCACGGTGGTCGAGACCGAGGCCGAGATCGATCTTTTGATGGCGAACACCGACACGAGCGTCGGGCTCTTGTTCGACACGGGCCACCTCGTCTTCGCGGGCGGCGAGCTCACCGCCACCTTCCGCCGCCACGCCCAGCGCATCCGTCACGTGCACGCCAAGAACATCCGACCCTCGGTGCTCGAGAAGGTCCGAAGCGAAAGGTGGAGCTTCTTGAAGGGGGTCGTCGAGGGTGTCTTCACCGTGCCGGGCGACCCCGAAGGCTGCATCGACTTCGAGGAGGTCGCACGCCTCTTGGCCGAGGTCGGCTATCGCGGCTGGGTCATCGTCGAGGCGGAGCAGGACCCGAAGAAGGCCGAGCCCCTGCGCTACGCCACGATGGGGATCGAAGCGATCCGCGCCGCTTGCGCGGCGGCCGGCGTGGCGGTCGAGCGCTGAGCGCCGGCGTCGGACGCGCGCCCGCGGCTCAGCAAGGGACCCACCGGCAGCGGTAGTCACCCCCGATCAGCTCGCAGCAGAGGCGCTTGCCTTTGTGCGGCCCGCTCGTCTTGCACGGACCACACGTGATCGAGAGCGTGTAGGTCGCCGAGCGCACGATCGGCTCCTCGGCCTCGCAGGGATCGACCTCGGCCGGCTCGCCCCAAGGCACCAGAACCGGCCGCCCCTCGCCGTCGATCAGCAGGAGGGCGCGGATGCCGCGCTCGGCGACCGTGTCGCGGAGCGTGCGGGCGAGACGGTCGAGCGTTTCCTCGTCGAGCGCGGTCACGGGCTCCTCCCTCCGCTCAGCACTTCACCCACTGGCAGCGTTCTTCGCCGCCGATCATTTCGCAACACTGCTTGAACCCCGCCCGTTTGCCGCTCGTCCGGCACTCGTCGCAGGTGGCGGCCCGCTGGACGGCGGCGAGCGCGGCGCTCGTCCCGGCGAGCGAGGAACACACGCCAGGGACGCCGGCGCCGCCGGCCGGCCAGGCCCAGCCGAGGGCGAGGACGACCAGCGCGAGGGGGAGGTGCCGACCGGTCTGAAGGACGATCGATCGCATGCGTTTCCTCCTCCATCTGAATCGCTCGGCCGTGGCGAGCCGGTCCGGATCGTGGTGAGCGTGTCGGCTGCACGAGGAGAATGGGCCCGCTTCACCCTCAAAACCGCAAAGTGCCGCGCACCAGCACCGTCGCCTCGGGGACGAACGCGCCGAGCCGAGTCTCGTTCGTGCGGTAATTGTCGTCGAGATATTTGAACTGCTTGTCGAGGATGTTGGTGGCGACGAGCGCGACGCTGCCGCGCTGGCCGGGAAAGCGGTAGCCGAGCGCGGCGTCGACTGTCGCGAACGTCGAATCGCCGTCCTCGACGTCGGCCGGCCGGTAATCTTCGACCCGCTGGTGGACCAGGCTCACCCGCGCTTCGGCGAACAGGCCGGAGGGCGCCACCCAGCGCAGGCGCAGCGGCAGCACGAGGCTGTCGGCCCGCTGCGGGAAGCGCAGACTGTCGCTGCTCGCCACCTCGAAGCGCTCGAGCGTGGGCTCGAGCGAAAGGGCGAGTTCGGGCAGGACCTGCCAGGCGAGGTAGGCCTCGAGCCGGTACTCGTCGAGATCGCTGAACACCGGCTCGCTGCCGATCAGCCGCGGGACGGTGAGGCTCCGCCAGGTGAGCTGCGTCCCGACGTGCCAGGCTCGATCGAGCCGCCAATCGAGGCCGACCCCGAAAAGCCAGGCTTCCGTGCCGTTCAGGTCGTCGAAGAGCTGGGTGAAGCCCGCCACTTGGGTGGGCTCGAGGGTCTGGTCGACGATCAAGGGGCGCTTGACGGTGCGCAGGGCCGCGCCCCTGAGGGTGATGGACTCGCTCGGCCGCCACTCGAGGCCGATCTTCGGATCGATCGTGTCGATGTCGTGCCGGACGTTGCGGTAGGAATCCAAGGACAGGCCGAGGCTGACCCGAACGGTGTCGAGGGGTTCGCCCACGGCGTAGAGATAGGCGTTGCGGGCCTGCCGCTCCTCGGCCCGGGCGACGCCGAACACGGTGCTGTCGAGGTCGACCGCGGTGAGCCCGGCACCGGCGACCAACCGGACGCCCCCCACTCGCTCTTGGAGCTGAACCTCGCCGAGCCATCCCCTGCTGTCCTGGCTGGAGTTGGCTGCGCCGAGCCGGCGGTTCTCCTCGCGCTGGTCGATCAACATCAACGAGCCCAAAGCGAGCGTCTCGGGCCGCGGCCGCCAGGCCGCGCCGAGCCGGCCGAGGCTCTGGCGCAGCCGATTGTCAGCGTCGCGCTCGAACGCGTCCGGATCGAAGCGCTGGGCGAAATCGCCGCGTTCGGTCTTGCGGTAGCGGCCCTCGATTTGGAGCTGGAGCGTCTCGTCGAGCTGGAAGCGGCCGACCAGGTTGGCGAGGTCGTTGTCGATCCGGGCGTCCTCGCGGAAGCCGTCGGTCCGGCTCGCCAAGAGCCCCGCACTGAGCGCGGTCCGACCCGCGAGGGCCCCAAGGAGCGCCTCGCCGGCGAAGGTCCCGGAGCTGCCGACCATGCCCGTGCCGAGGGCCGTGACGCGCTCGCGCTCGAAGGCGAAGCCGTACTCGCCGTAGCCAGGAAAGAGGGCGGCCGCGCCCGGGGCGATCGAGATGTCGCCGAAGCCGAGCCGCGGCGAGACCGGCTCCGCCTCGAGCGGTCCCGCGAGCTGGGCCTGGAGCTGCTCGCTCGTCCGAGCGACCTCGTAGCGGCGCCGGTCGGCGAAGAGGTCGGCCAAGAAGCGGTGTGCCGCGGCGTTGCCGGGATCTCGGGCGAGCGCCTCCTGGGCTTGCAGCCGAGCCGGAGTCTCGAGCCCGAGCTCGCGATAGATCCGGGCGAGCGCGGCCGATTGGCTCGCCCGGTCCTGCTCGAGGAGCGTGCGCGAGCGGAAGGGCTCCCGACCGCGGTTGCGGGCGATCGCCTGGTCGAGCTCGGCGAGGGCCGCGGCCGGCCGGTTGGCCTCGAGTTCGAGCAGGGCGGTCGCGAGCCAGGGGGTCGGGTCGTCGGGGTCGAGCCCCTTGGCGAGCTCGAGCTGCTCGCGGGCTTTCTCGGGGCGACCGCTCGCGGCGAGCGCCCGGCCGAGATAGCTGCGCAGGAGCCCGCCCGTCGGATCGAGTGCGGCGGCCGCTTCGAGTGCCGCGCGGCCCTCCTCGAGCCGGTTCTGGCGGATCCGCGCGAGAGCGAGCCCCAGATGCGCCGTCGGATTGCTCGGGTCGCGCAGGCACGCCGTCTCGAAATGGGCCGCGGCCTCGCCCGGCCGGCTCGCGGCGAGCTCGACGAAGCCCAGGACGATCCGGCCGAGTGGCGTGTCCGCGAGTGCGAGGGCCGTTTCCGCCTCGCGTCGCGCGGCGCGGAGCTCGCCTCGCATGAAGGCGAGCTCGGCGGCGCGTGCCCGCACGAGCGGGCTGCGTGGGGCCCGCTCGAGGGCGATGTCGAGGTCCGCCTTCGCGGCGTCGAGGTCGCCGCGGGCCTGGCGGACATAGGACCAGGCGAGCCGCGGCCCGGCCACCTCGGGGGCCAGTGCCACCGCCTCACGGGCCGCTTTCGCCGCCGCCTCGAGCTCGCCGCGGGCGGTCGCCACGATCGCATCCAGCGCGCGGGCGAGGCCGGCCTCCTCGCCGGCCATGGGTCGTGCCAAGATCGCCCGAGCGCCCTCGACCCGACCGGCGGCGAGTGCCCGGGCGGCCTCGGCGAGGCGCGGATGGCGTTCCGCTTCGGCCTCGATGATCGGCGGGTACCAGAGCGTCCAGCCGAGCCGGTCGCGGGCCCGGGCGCGCAGGGCTTCGCCCGGTGCCGCGGGCGCGCCGGTGCGCTCGACCGCACCGTCGGCCCGCACCCTCGCCCCTTCGCCGGCCCGCAACGGCGGTGGCTCGGCGGAGCGCGTCGCGGCGAGCCCCACCCTTCCGTCGAGGACCTCGAGCTCGGCGAGCCCCGGGCGGACCTCGACCAGCACTTCGGTGCCCTCGATGCCGGCGGTGACGTAGGGCGTCTCGACGGTCAAGGAGCGGCGCACCTGGGAGAGGAAGTAGAGCAGGCCTTCGAGCAGACGCACCCGCCCGGCATCCGGCTCGGGCGGCGCCTCGAGCGCGAGCCGGCTGCCGCCGTCGAGCCGGAGCACGGTCGCCGCTTCGGGGAGCTGCACGGCGGCGCGCCCACCGGGGGCGACGGTCACGACCTCGCCGGCGCAGATCGCCGCGCCGACATTGCCGAGCGGCCGCTCGCCCGCCCAAGCCCGGCCGTCGACCGCCACGACCCGGCCGACCGGCGGACGATCGACCGGGCATTCCGCAGCGGCCGCCGGAACGGCCGGCAGACCGACCGCCGCGAGCAGGAGCAGCCCGCTTGCCCCGAGACCGAGTCGCACCCCCGGCGTCCCCCCTTTTCGCGTCGGCCGAGGAACCCTGTCACCCTTCGCCGATCTTGTCCACGACCTCGCCTTTCGGGAAATGGGCCACCGTATGTTCGCCGATCAGGCGGAAGACCCGTTCGCGGCGGGCGCGGCCGCGCAGCTCGAACTCGCCCACGGGCTCGAAGGCGAATTCCGGACCGGCTTCGCGCATGGTGGCCTCGCCGACCAGGACGGCGGCGGTCGGCCGGTCGGGGCAGAGCGTGCGGGCGAGCTGCTCGATCCGTTGCGCGGCGTTCGCCGCGTCGCCGGTCACCGTGAAGATGCCGCGCTCGGGTGCCCCCACATTGCCCACCGCGGCGGTGCCGCTGTTGATGCCGATCCGCAGCCGGATCGGCGGCTCGCCGGCGCGCGCGCGGGCCGCGTTGTCGCGCGCCAGCGCCGCGGCGACCCCGAGGGCCGTGCGGCAGGCCCGGACGGCGTGGTCGCGGGGCCCGCGCGGCCCGCCCCAATAGGCCATGAGTCCGTCGCCCAAGAACTCGACGACCTCGCCGCCGGTCGCCTCCACCGCTCGGGTGACGAGCGTGAAATGGGCGTCGAGCCGGTCTTTGAACGCCGCGGGATCGAGGCTCTCGGCGAGCGTCGTCGAGCCCACGATGTCGGTGAACATGACGGTCACCGGCGTGAGCCCCGCGGCGCTGTGCGGGTCGGCACGGCCGCGCAAGAGCTCGGCCGCGACCGGCCGCGGGGTGTAGACGCCGAGCCAGCGGGCGAGGCCCAGATAGCGGACGAGCTGGCCCAGGAGGAGCGCGAAGGGCAAAAGGACCACGAGCGGCAGAACGAGCGGCAGCCAGAGCCGCGCTCCAACGAACGCCGCGACCGCGGTGCCGGCATGGGCCAGGGCCAGAGCGAGCGCGGTCGCCACGCCGCGCAGCACGGTTCCGCGCAGCACGAGGAGCGTGGCGAGCGAGCCGAAGCCGAAGACGATCAGGCTCCTCGCGAGCTCGCTCGGCACGGCGAGCGTCCGGTCGTCGCGCAGGTTCGCATAAGCCGTGGCCGCGAGCTCGACACCCGCCGTGTCGATTCCCCGTCGGTCGGAGAACACGGTCGGGAAACTGTCGGCGGCGAGGGTCGTCCGGGTGTCCAACGGGCCCACGAAGACGACCGTGCCGGGGGCGAAGGGCTCGAGCGCGCGCTCGCCCGCGAGCAGGAGGTCGGCGATCGGGCGATGGCGGATCGTGCCGGGCGGGCCGTAGAGGTCGAACCAGGCTTGGTCGGAGCCGAGCCGGGCCCGGCGCAGGGCTTCGAGGACGGCCCGCTCGGCCGGGTCGGCCACGAGCGGCCGCCAGCGCTCGGGCTCGGTTCCGAGAAAGGCCGCGACCCGCGCCTCGGTGCGGACGGCCGGAGCTGCCTCCGCCGGCGGGTCGGGCCAGCCGGCCCGACGGGCCAGCTCCTCGAGGACCGGCAGGGCGCGCGCCTCGAGGACCCGGACCGGGAGTTGGATCGGCTCGGCGAGCGCCGGATGGCGGGTCCAGAACTGGTGGACCCGTGGCCCGGTGCGCGGCAGCGTGAAGGGACCCGTGGCGAGCGCGGCGGCGGCGAGCTCGGGATGGATCGAGGCGATCTCGTCGCGCGGCAGCTCGCCGCCCTCGGGCCGCGGCTCCCAATGGCGGCGGGCCCGGGCGAGCAGCACCACCCGGCCGTGCGCGGCGAGCGCCCGGGCGAGCGCGCTCGTGCCGGGGGCCCGGCTCGGGTCGTCGGTGAAGGCGATGTCGAAGGCGATCACCGCCGCGCCGAGGTCGGTCAGGACCTCGACCAGGCAGGCGTGCAGTGCCCGCGGCACCCGGTCGAGGCTGCGGACCGCGGACAGCCCCTCGAGGCCGCCGTGCCGCCACTGGCAGCCGGCGAGCGGTTCCGGCCAGGCGGCGGGGTCGGCCGGTAGGTCGCGGAAGCGGGCGAGGCTCGCCTCGTCGAGGGCCACGATCTCCACGCCCTCGGGGGCGGGGCGCGGGCCACGCAGGGTGAAAAGGGTCAAGAGCCCGTAGGTTTCCTCGGCACGGTGCGCCCATTCGGTGACCGACAGAGCGGCACCCGCGAGGCCGACCCCGACGGCCAACAGGACGTGACGCAACGTTGCGAGGGTGGGCAGCGTGCTCCCCCCGGCGCTTCCGGGCGCGTGACATGGCCGTCATGATAAGCGCAGGCGGCGTAGCCGTCAGGGGCCCGGGCGGGGGGAGGCGATGCGGCTCGACGGACAACGGATCCTGGTGCTGGGCGGAACCAGCGGGATCGGCCTTGCGACCGCGCAGGCCGCGGCTTCCGCAGGGGCCGCGGTCGTGATCGCCGGGCGCGACCCGCTCAAGCTCGCTCGCGCCCTCGAAACCCTGCCCGAACACGCCGAGGGCCGGTTGGTCGACGCCACCGACCGGGCCGCGCTCGACCGGCTCGCGGCCGCGATCGGGAGGCTCGACCATCTCGTCCTCTCGCTCGCCGCGGGTGGCGGAGCCGGCGCGTTCCGCGACCTCGACCTCGCCGCTTTGCGGCGGGTGGTCGAGGGCAAGGCCTGGGCCTTTCTCGAGGCCCTTCAGGCGTTCCTGCCGGCGCTGCGCGCCGACGGCTCGGTGACCTTCGTGACCGCGGCTACGGCGCGCGCGGCTTTTCCCGGGACCGTCGGCATCGCCTTCAACAACGGCGCCCTCAACGCCGTCGTGCCGCCGCTTTCGGTCGAGCTCGCGCCGTTGCGGGTGAACGCGGTCTGTCCGGGGGTGATCGAGACGCCGATCTTCGAGCACTGGCCCGAGGCCGAGCGCGCGCGGTTCTTCGCCCGCGCCCGCGCCGCCCCGCTCGGCCGACCCGGCCGGCCCGAGGAGGTCGCGGCCGCCGTCTTGGCGCTGCTGAGCAACCCCTACGTCACGGGGGTGCTGCTCGAGGTCGATGGCGGGCTGCGCTTCACGGCCCCGCGGGACTGAGCCCGGCGAGCTCGACGAGGAGCACGGACCAGAAGCCGAGCGCGAGCCAAGGCCCGAAGGGGATCGGCTCCGTGGGCCGGCGATGGGCGCCGGTGGCGAGGGCCGCGAGAAGGGCGCTCGTGGCACCGATCAGGAGGACGAGCGGCAGGGCCGTGGGGCCGAGCCAGGCGCCGGCCGCGGCCACGAGCTTGGCGTCACCGAGCCCGAGACCTTCCCGACCGCGCAGCCGATGGTAGGCTTCGCCGACGAGTGCCGTGCCGGCGAAGCCGAGGAGCGCGCCCGCGAGCGAGGCGAGGGGGGGCGCCGGGGCGAGCCCGGCCCAGGCGGCGAGGAGGCCGCCGGCCGCGAGCGGCAAGGTCAAGAGATCCGGCAAGAAGAGGGTGCGGCGATCGACCAGGGCGGCGGCCAGCAGGACCCAGCCGACCAGCGAGGCGAGGAGCGCCGGAAGCGGCTCGAGCAGCGCCACCGAAAGCGCAGCCGGGACCAGGGCGGCGAGCTCGACGCCGAGTTCGGCGGCATCGATCGGCGCCCGGCAATGGCGACAGCGGCCGCGCAGCGCGAGATAGCTCACGAGCGGCACGAGATCGCGAAAGCCGAGGACCGTGCCGCAGGCCGGGCAGCGCGAGCGGCCGGTCGTCCAATCGGCCAATCGGTCGGGCCAGCGGCGGGCGAAGGCGCCCGCGGCGCTGCCGGCGATCGGCGCGAGCAAGAGGATCGCACCGGCCGCGAGGAGGGCGGGCGGGTCGGGCGTCAATCGCCGAGCGTTCCCAAAAGCTCGAGATTGCCGCCCGTGGCGGCCGTGTTCACCGTCACCGTCCGCTCGGTCAGGAAGCGGAGCAGGTAGAACGGCCCGCCGGCCTTGAACCCGGTGCCCGAGAGCCCCTCGCCGCCGAAGGGCTGCGAGCCCACCACGGCCCCGATCATGTTGCGGTTGACGTAGACGTTGCCGCAGCGCACGCGCGCGAGCACGTGCTCGATCGTCGCGTCGATCCGCGAATGGAGGCCGAAGGTGAGGCCGTAGCCGGTGGCCTCGACCGCCTCGAGGACGCGGTCGAGCTCGGCACGGCGGAAGGTGAGGAGGTGGAGAACCGGGCCGAACGGCTCGCGCACGAGCCGGTCGATCCGGTCGATCGCGAGGAGGGTGGGCGCGAAGAAGGAGCCATGGGCGTGCCGCGCGTCCAGCGGGCAGCGGAACAGCACCCGGCCATAGCCTTCGACCTCGCGCAGATGGCGCTCGAGCCCGGCTTTCGCCTCCTCGTCGATCAAGGGGCCCACATCTGTCGCGAGCAGACCCGGATCGCCGACTTCGAGCTCGGCCATGGCGCCCGCGAGCATCTCGACGAGCCGATCGGCGATCTCCTCTTGGACGCAGAGGATCCGCAGCGCCGAGCAGCGCTGGCCCGCCGAGCGGAAGGCGCTCTCCAGCACGTCGCCCACGACCTGCTCGAGCAAGGCGGAGCTGTCGACCACCATGGCGTTGAGCCCGCCGGTCTCGGCCACGAGCGGGCGGATCGGGCCGGGGGCCGCGGCCATGGCGCGGTGGATGGCGCGCGCCGTCTCCGTACCGCCTGTGAAGACCACGCCCGCGATCCGCGGATCGCCCACGAGCAGGGGGCCCACGACCGGCCCCTCGCCCGGCAGCAGGAGCAGCACGTCCTCGGGCACGCCCGCCGCGTGCAGATGCGCGACCACCGCGGCGGCGCAGAGATTGGTTTGCTCGGCCGGTTTGGCGATCACCGGGTCGCCGCAAACGAGCGCCGCGGCGACTTGGCCCGTGAAGATGGCGATCGGGAAGTTCCACGGCGAGATCGCCACGAACGGTCCGCGCGGCCGCAGCTCGAGCCTGTTGCGCTCACCCGTGACACCGGGAAGGCTTATCGGCCGGGCCAAGAGTCGACGCGCCTCGACCGCGTAGTAGCGCAGGAAGTCGATCGCCTCGCGGACATCCGCCACGGCATCGGCGATCGTCTTGCCGGCCTCGCGTACGCAGAGCGCGGCGAGCGCCGGCAGATCGGCCTCGAGCCGGTCGGCGGCGCGCTCCAGCACCGCCGCCCGCTCGACCGCCGGCACCCGGCTCCACCGGGCGAAGGCCGCGTGCGCCACGGCCACCGCTCGTTCGGCCGTGGCGACATCCGCGAACGCGACCTCGCCCAGCACCCTTCGCCGGTCGGCTGGGTCGCGCACCGCATGCCGCGGCAGGTCGAGCGGCGGGTCGAGTAGCGGGCTCGGGCCGACCCGGCGCCGTTCGGCGAGGGCCGCTTCCATCCCCTCCCGCAGCGCGGTCAGCACCGCGGGCGAGGCGAGGTCGACGCCCCGGGCGGCGAGCCGTTCCGGCCCGAAGATCGCCCGCGGGCGCGGGATCGAAGGGTGCGGCTTGGGCTCGACCGCGCGCAGCTTGGCGAAGGGGTCGGCCACCAGCTCGTCGAGGCTCGTGGCCGGGTCGAGCACGCGGTGGACGAAGCTCGAGTTCGCACCGTTCTCGAGCAGCCGGCGCACGAGGTAGGGGAGCAGGTCGGCGTGGCTGCCCACCGGGGCGTAGACCCGCACCGGCACACCGGTCCGCTCGTCCGCGAGCTTTTCGTAGAGCGCGTCGCCCATCCCGTGCAGCTTCTGCAGCTCGAAGGAGCGCCGCTCGCCCGCGAGCTCGAGCACGAAGGCCAAGCTGTGGGCGTTGTGGGTGGCGAATTGCGGCCAGAACAGATCGCCGCCGTCGAACAGCCGCCGGGCGCAGGCGAGGTAGCAGACGTCGGTCGTGACCTTGCGGGTCCAAACCGGGTAGTCCTCGAGGCCCTGCTGCTGGGCGCGTTTGATCTCGGCGTCCCAATAGGCACCCTTCACCAGCCGGACGATGACCCGCCGGTCGGTGCGCCGGGCGAGGTCCGCGAGCCAATCGAGGACCGGCAAGGCGCGCTTCTGGTAGGCCTGGACGGCTAAGCCGAGGCCGCTCCAGCCGGCGAGGTCCGGGTGCCGGGCCAGGCCTTCCAGGATGTCGAGCTGGGGCTCGAGCCGGTCGGCCTCCTCGGCGTCGATCGTCAGCGGTACGGCGAGGGCGCGGGCCCGGGTCGCGAGCTCGACGAGCGCCGGCAGGAGCTCGGCTTCGAGCCGGGCGCGCTTGGCGAACTCGTAGCGCGGGTGGAGCGCGCTGAGCTTGATCGAGAGCGAGGGCCGCCGGGTGAGCTCGCCCGGTGGCGCGCTTCGGGCCACGGCCTCGAGGGCGTGGCGGTAGGCGGCGAGGTAGCGCCGCGCGTCGGCCATGGTGCGGGCGCCCTCGCCGAGCATGTCGAACGAGTAGAGGTAACCCTCCCGGGCGGCGGCACGCGCCCGCTCGATCGCCTGCTCGATCGTCTGGCCGATCACGAATTGGCGGCCCAAGAGGCGCATCGCCTGGCGCAGCGCCTCGCGAACCACGGGTTCGCCCAGCCGTGCCACGAGCTGGCCGAGCCGGTCGGCGAGCTCCTCGCCCGGTCTGTCCCAGGAGATCAGGCGGCCCGAGAGCATCAGGCCGAAGGCCGAGACGCTCAAAAGAAAGCTCTCCGAGCCCCCGATCCCCTTCTGCCAATCGCGGTCGGTGAGCTTGTCCTTGATCAAAAGGTCCTGGGTCGGCGGGTCGGGGATGCGCAGCAAGGCCTCGGCGAGGCACATCAGCATCGCACCTTCGTCGGTGTCGAGGCCGTAGACGCGCAGGAAGGCTTCGACCCCACCGGAGCTCGCGGCCGCCTCGCGCAAACCCTTCGCGAGCCGGCGAGCGCGCGCCTCGACGCGTGCGGTGAAGTCGGGGTCGGGTGCGAAGGCTTCGAGCAGCCGGCCGACCGCCCGGCTCTCCGCTTCGTGGCTCGCCGCGTCGATCCGCCGGCGCAGCGGGTCGGCCGTGGGCTCGGGCAGGTCGGCGAGGATCCCGGTCAAGCGGCGGCTCCGCGGTCTCCGACTCCGCCACAGGATAGGCCGTCGGGGTGCTGCGGGGAACGCCCGGCGATCCGCCGGCGCGGGGCTCGACCCTTCGTCGAGCCCGCCGGGCGGGCCACCGTCGGGGACCCGCCCCCGGCTCCGAGGATCGCCGGAGCCCCTGCTCGGCCCACCCGACCTCGGATCAGCCGGCGGCCTCGGGGTCGGCCAGGTCGAGCAGGATCGTCCCCTCCTCGACCTGTTCGCCGACCGCCACGTGGACGGCCACGACCCGCCCGTCGCGCGGCGCCTCGAGCCGATGCTCCATCTTCATGGCCTCGAGCACGGCGAGCAGCTGCCCACGCTCGACGAAATCGCCGGGTGCCACGAGGAGCCGGACGACCTTGCCCGGCATCGGCGCGGCGACGAGCCCTTCGCCCCCGACCTCCTCCTCCCCGGCACGCGCCGCCGGCGCCCGGCGCAGGACGAGCGTGCGGCCGTCGCGGGCGAGCAAGACCCGATCGCCCGCGAGCGTCGCGCGAAGGGCGATCCGGTGCCCGGCGAGCTCCACGCGGAGCTCGGAACCCTCGCGGTCGAACCGAACGGGGCCGAGCGGCGTGCCGTCGAGGCTCGCTTCCGGCGCCTCGGCCGGCCCCTCGAGCCGGACCGTGCGCTCGCGGCCGGCCGCGAGCAGGCGCAGCTCGCGCCGGGCCGGGGCGGCGAGCCGGAAGCCCTCGAGGGCGATCCAGGGCGAGGTTCGCCAGGGTCCCGCCGCGGCCGCTGCCCGCTCGCGATCGGCGGCCAGGAGCAGGAGGGCTCCGGCCACGAGGTCGATCGGCTCGGGCTCGTCCTCGGCCGCCGCCAGCCGACCGCCCTCGCGATCGAGCCAGACCGTGTCGATCGCCGCGGCGCGAAAGGCCGGCTCGCGCAACACCCGCCGCAGGAAGGCGAGGTTGGTGGCCGGGCCCAGGACCGCCGTGGCGTCGAGCGCCTCCTCGAGGCGGCCGAGGGCGGCTGCGCGGTCCTCGCCGTGGACGACGATCTTGGCGATCAACGGGTCGTAGAAGGGCGTGACTACGTCGCCCTCCCGGACACCGGTGTCGACCCGCACGCCGGGCAGGCCCTCGGGCAAAAGGAGCCGCTCGAGCCGGCCCGTCGAGGGCAAGAAGCCCTTCCCGGGGTCCTCGGCGTAGAGCCGTGCCTCGATCGCGTGGCCGCGGAGACGGATCGCGTCTTGGGCGAGCGGCAGCGGCCGCCCCTCGGCGATGCGGATCTGCCATTCGACGAGATCGAGCCCGGTGATCGCCTCGGTGACCGGGTGTTCGACCTGCAGGCGGGTGTTCGCCTCGATGAAGAAGAAGGCGCCGTCGGGGGCCACCAAGAACTCCACCGTGCCGGCGCCCTCGTAGCCGGCGGCCGCGACCAGGCGCACGGCCGCCGCACCGAGAGCCCGGCGGAGCGTCTCGTCGAGCCCGGCGGCCGGCGCCTCCTCGAGGATCTTCTGGTGGCGGCGTTGCAGCGTGCAGTCGCGCTCGAAGAGATGGACGACGCGGCCCTCGCGGTCGGCCACGACCTGCACCTCGAGGTGGCGCGGCCGCTCGATGAACCGCTCGAGGAGGATCCGCTCGTCGCCGAACGCGGCAGCCGCTTCGCGGCGGCAGGCGTGGAGCGCCTCGAGAAACGCCTCGGCTCGGTCGACCCGCCGCATGCCCTTGCCGCCGCCGCCAGCCGTGGCCTTGATCAGGAGGGGAAAGCCGATCCGCCGGGCTTCGGCCGAGAGCCGCTCGTCGCTCTGGTCGGGCCCGCGATAGCCCGGGACGGTGGGCACGCCCACGGCCTCGGCGAGCGCCTTGGCGTCGTCCTTGGCGCCGAGCCTTTGCATCGCCTCGGGGGAGGGGCCCACGAAGACGAGGCCGGCCTCGCGCACGGCGGCCGCGAACGCCGCACTCTCGGCGAGGAAGCCGTAGCCCGGGTGGAGGGCGTCGGCGCCGGTCCGCTTCGCCGCCTCGAGCAGCTTCGGGATCGAAAGATAGCTTTCGGTGGCGGGCGGCGGGCCGATGGCGATCGCTTCGTCGGCCGCACGGACGTGGAGTGCTTCGCGATCGGCTTCGGAGAAGACGGCGACCGTGCGGATGCCGAGCCGGCGACAGGTCCGGGCGATCCGGCAGGCGATTTCGCCGCGGTTGGCGATCAACAGCTTGGCGATCACCCACCGGCTCCGCGGCGGACCCGCCAAGCGGGCTCGCGCTTCTCGAGGAAGGCCGCGAGCCCCTCTTTGCCCTCGGCCGAGGCGCGCCGAGCGGCGATCACCGAAACCGTCGCCTCGGTGAGGAGCGAGCCGCCCTGCGGCATGCCGAGCACGAGCCGGATCAGCTCCTTCGAGGCGGCTTGGGCTTCGGGCCCACCCGCGAGCACGAGGTCGAGCACCGCTTCGACGCGCGCGTCGAGTTCGCCTTCGGGGACGACCTCGTGGACAAGGCCGATCGCGAGCGCCCGGGCGGCGTCGATCCGCTCGCCCGTGAGGAACAGCCGGCGGGCCTGGCGGGGGCCGATCGCGCGCAGCACGAAGGGCGAGATCACGGCCGCGGCGAGGCCGAGCCGCACCTCCGTCGTCCCGAACGTCGCCCGCTCGCTCGCGATCGCGATGTCGCAGGCGGCGACGAGCCCCGTGCCGCCGCCGAGCGCCGCGCCCTGGACGCGAGCCACGACGGGTTTCGGACATTCGTCGATCGCCTTGAGCATGGCGGCGAGCCGGCGGGCGTCCGCTCGGTTTTCTTCCTCGCCGTATGCTGCTGCCCGACGCATCCAGCCGACGTCGGCACCGGCCGAAAAGCTCGCGCCCGCACCCTCGAGCAGGATCGCGCGGATCTCTTTCTCTTCTGCGAGCTCGTCGAAGGCTTCGGTGAGCGCGGCGATCAGCGTTTCGTCGAAGGCGTTGTGCCGTTCCGGCCGGTTCATCGTGACGACCGCGACCGGCCCGTCGCGGCGGACGAGCAGGGGACGGGTCTCGCTCATCGAACCTCCCTCTTCACATCCGGAAGACGCCGAAGCGGGTCTCCGGGATCGGCGCGCCGAGGGTGGCGAACAGGCCGAGCGCGAGGGCTTCACGGGTCTGCACGGGGTCGAGGATCCCGTCGTCCCACAGCCTGGCGGTCGCGTAGTAGGGGTGACCTTGGCGCTCGTACTGCGCGCGAATGGGCGCCTTGAAGGCTTCTTCTTCGTCTTCGGTCCAGCGCTCGCCGCGCGCCTCGAGCGCATCGCGGCGGATCCGCGCCAAGACGTTGGCGGCCTGCTCACCACCCATCACCGAGATCCGCGCGTTGGGCCAGGTCCACAGGAAGCGCGGCTCGAACGCTCGGCCGCACATGCCGTAGTTGCCGGCTCCGAAGCTGCCACCCACGACGAGGGTGAGCTTGGGCACCGCCGCACAGGCGACCGCGGTGACGAGCTTGGCGCCGTCCTTGGCGATGCCGCCGTGCTCGTATTTGCGCCCCACCATGAAGCCCGTGACGTTCTGCAGGAAGAGGATCGGCACACCGCGCTGGCAGCACAGCTCGACGAAGTGCGCGCCCTTGAGCGCCGACTCGCTGAACAGGATGCCGTTGTTGGCGAGGATGCCGATGGGGCAGCCGAACAGCCGGGCGAAGCCGGTCACGAGCGTCGGCCCGTAGCGCGGCTTGAACTCGTCGAGCTCGGAGCCGTCGACGAGGCGCGCGATCACTTCGCGGATCTCGAAGGGCTCGCGCAGGTCGGCGGGTGGGATCCCGTAGAGCTCCTCGGGGTCGTAGAGCGGTGGTGCCGGATCGGCGAGCGGCACGGCCGGCGGGGGCGGCGGGCCGAGCGAGCGGACGATCCGCCGGGCGATCTCGAGCGCGTGGGCGTCGTCCTCCGCGAGATGGTCGGCCACCCCGGAGATCCGGGTGTGGACGTCACCGCCGCCGAGCTCCTCGGCCGAGACAACCTCGCCCGTGGCGGCGCGCACGAGCGGCGGGCCGCCCAGGAAGATGGTCCCCTGGTTCTTGACGATGATCGCCTCGTCGGCCATCGCCGGAACATAGGCCCCGCCCGCCGTGCAGGAGCCCATGACGACCGCGATCTGGGCGATCCCTGCGGCCGACATCGTCGCTTGATTGTAAAAAATGCGACCGAAATGGTCGCGGTCGGGGAAGACCTCGTCCTGATTGGGTAGATTGGCGCCGCCCGAATCGACCAGGTAGATGCAGGGCAAACGATTGGCCCGGGCGATCTCCTGGGCGCGCAGATGCTTCTTGACGGTCAAGGGATAATAGGTGCCGCCTTTGACCGTGGCGTCGTTGCAGACGATCACGCAGGGCCGACCTGCCACCCGCCCGATCCCGGTGACGATTCCGGCCGCCGGCACCTCCTCTTCGTAGACGCCGAGTGCCGCGAGCGGCGAAAGCTCGAGGAAGGGCGCGCCGGGGTCGAGGAGCCGCTCGACCCGCTCGCGCGGGAGGAGCTTGCCGCGCTCGACGTGCCGGCGCCGCGCGCGCTCGTCGCCGCCGCGGGCCACCGCGGCCAGCCGCTCGCGCAGCTCGCGGGCGAGGGCGCGGTTGCGCGCGGCGTTGGCCTTGAAGCTTTCCGAGCGCACCTCGAGCCGCGAGCGGATCACGCTCACGCGGGGACCTCCCGATCCGACCCTCGTGCCGCGACCCTTAGAGCGTGCGCGGGCGAGGCGGAAGGGTTCGCCTCACCAGCCGCCCGTGGCGAGCCAACGCTCCACCTGGTCGAGCCGATCGGCGCCCCAGAACGGCTCGTCGTCCACGAAGACGAAGGGCGAGCCGAACACGCCGCGGGCGATCGACCGGTCGGTTTCCTCTTTGAGGCGGGCCTTGATCCGCGGATCCTGCACCGCGGCGAGCAGCTCCTCCCGGTCGATGCCGAGCGTCTCGGCCACGTCGGCCACCGCTTCGGGCGCCGAAAGGTCGTGACCCTCGCCCCAGTGCGCGTGGTAAATGGCTTGCGCCAAGCCCTTGGCGAGGTCCTCGTCCTGCTCGAAGAGCCACCAATAGGCCCGGCTCGCGGCCAGGCTGTTCATCGGCAGCACGGGCGGGAAGGTCAGTGGTGCGTCGAGCAGCCGGGCGAAGCGCGGCACGTCCCGGCGCAGATAGTCGCCTTTGAGGGGTGCGGCGACGTTGGGCTGCGAGCCCGTGAGTTTCAAGGCGGCACCCAGCATGATCGGCCGCCAAATCACCTCGCGGCCGTGCGCCGCGGCGATTGCGTCGATCCGCAGGCTCGCGAGGTAGCCGTAGGGCGAAGCGAACTCGAAATAGAAATCGATCGGCGCGGTCATCGTTCTCCCTCCCCCCGCGCCGAGCCTCCCACCCGCGCGGGATGCCGTCCAGCGACGGTTCGCCGCAGCCCGTGCCTCGACGCCGAGCGCCCGCACCCTGCCCCGCTGCGAAGTTCGCGAAGACCGGGGCTGTCCGACCGCGCGACGGCACGGATCGCCTCGGTCTGCATGGCGGTGGGCGGAGGCCGGTCGACCGTCGGCCGGGGGCGCACGGACCCGCGCAGTTTCGACCCCGAAATCAGATCCCCGCCTTGCCCGTTCGGATCCGATCGCCGAAGTCGCGAACCATTTCTTTCACCTGCTCGACGATCGCCTCCGCCCGGCGGGCGCCGTCGCCCTGCCGGTATTGGGCGTGCAGCAGGTCGTTGCGCAGATCGGCCGCGGCCTTGAAGACAAGATCCGAGCCGAGCTCTTTTTCGGTGGCCGCGCGGGCCGCCGCGTCGAAGTCGGCAGCGGCCGGCCGGGTCGCCGCGACCGGCGCCTTCTCGTTGACGAGACCCTCGCGCACGGTGGCGATCGCCTCGAGGTAGCGGCCGAGCCGGAAATAGAGATCGGCCAAGGCCCCCACCGCAGCTCGGCCTTGCTCGGCCTTCAGATCGCGGAATTCGCCCACGAGCGGCCGCACCATCTCCCGCACCTGGTCCAGCACCTCGGCGAGCGGCGGGAGATGCCGGTCGACCTCGGCTCGGGCCGCTTCGAGCGCCTCCGCGAGCTCGCGCGCCGAAGCCCGACGCCTCGTCTCGTCGTCCCGGCCGAGCAGGAGATCGCCGGTCCGCAAGGTCTCGAGATCGGCGCCGAATTCGGAAAGGGCCTCACCCAACTCTGCGAGCCGCGGCCGCTCGCCCGACCTCCCGCCCACGGCCCAAGCACGCCGGAGTTCCCGGCCCAGGCGTTCGGTGGCGCAAGCTGCCTCGGTCGCCCGACCGGTGCGCAGGAACAGTCGCAGCGCCTGCGCCCAGTCCAAGACCTCTACGAGATAGGTCAGGTCCCAGATCGGCGCCTTGCCGTCCCCGGAACGCTGCTCGAAGGCGCCGTATACCACCCGGACTTCGGGCGGTGGATCGTCCACCGCTCGGGTGAAGGCGAGCACGGAAGCGGCGAAGAAGGGCTGGGCACGGAAACCGTGCGTGATGTCGAGGACCAGGTGCCCTTGCCTTCCGTCGAGCTCTCCGCGGAGCTCGCGACACAGGATCCTGAAGAGTTCGGCGAGCTCGTCGCGGCTACGGCCTTCGGGAACGCGCACGAAGCATGGCTCGGGGAAACCCGTCTCCCCGAGTGCGCGGCGCAGCTCGGTGCCGTGTTTTCGCTCGGCTGCCTCGGTCGTGAGGATGACGATCTCGCGCGGTGCGACCAGCTCGGCGAGTGCCCGAGCGACGAACGGCGTCGTTCCGGCCGTCCGCCCGTCGAGCTCGTAGGTCACCGGCTCGTAGCGGCCGGTGCCGAGGAAGCTCAGGAGCCGTCGCGTCTCGTCCGCCATCGGTTCCCCCGCTGCTCCGCTGTGCCAGCACGGGCGGTCACGCCCGCGCGCCATCGACGCGAAGTTACCGCGCGCCCATGGCGCCGCAACGAAGGTTGCACGGGCTTTCCCCCGTTCGTGCCCGATGGCGGGCAGCGACCGCCGCCGCGGCGGGCTCGAGCGCTGGTTTCGATCTTCCCCGGCTCGGCGAAAGAGTGTTATATCATAACGTCACGGCGCGGTTTTCGCCACCTCCGGGAGCCGGCTCGCGCGGACGCCCGACGACGGGAAGCCGATCCGCGAGCGGATTCCGCGGACGTGGCTGCCAGCACGGGAACCACCTGATGAAAGTCGCCTACATCTTCGCCACGCCGATGGCCGCCACCTTCAAGCTCGCGCGCATGATCCTCCCCCAGCTCGAGCAAGGGTTCCACGGTGCCGAGGTCGTGGGGATGATGTTCTTCGACGACAACCTTTACGTGCTCCGCGCCGGTGACGAGGTCGGCGAACGGCTCGCCGCCATCGCCAAAGTGAAGAACATTCTTCTCATGATGTGCGACGACTGTGCGATCCGTCGGGGTCTGGCCGAGGGCGACTTCCACCAGTGCGGCAAGGGCGAGGTCCGGGCCAAGGGTTGCGTGCCCGGGGTGGTCGCCGGCTGTTTCCCCCAGCTCTACGCGGCGCTCGCCCGCGACCCACCGGATCAGGTGATCACCCTCTGAGCCCCGGACGAAGCGGCGCGTTCACCACGCAGCCTCGCCGCGCGCGGCTCGAGGACGGTCGGAAGGTTCGGCGAGGAGGTCGGCCGCTCCGCGCGCCGGCCACCACCGGCCCGACCTCCGGTCGGACGGTCACGCTCCGGAAAGACACCGCCCGAAAGGACCGGGTCGGCGAGCACCCGCACGGATAGGCCGCTCGCGCGCCGGGCCGGCGCCCTGCAAAGACAAAGACTTGGCAGCTGACGATGGCGGAGGGGCGGGGTTCGAACCGACCGAGGACGACCCCCGCCGGTTTTCGAGACCAGTCCGTTAAACCGCTCCGGCACCCCTCCGGCACGGGCGGCTCGGAGCCCGCCGCCGCGTCGTCCGTGGCGGCCGCGCGTCCCGTCTCGAAGGCCGCTCGCCCCGTCGCAACGGATCACTTGGACCTCGACCGGGGCGGTCCGGTCGCGGACGTCGACCGCCACGTCGCGATCGGAGCGGCGCGGCAGGATGTCGAGGCGTGCGCCCGCCGCCTCGAGGTCTCACAGCCGGACCCATGCGAGCCCGGCCGGCAGCCGCGGATGGTGCAGCGGCACGCGCGGCGGATCGGCCTCGATCTCGAAGACCGAGGGCGGCC
>Ga0308415_1000172_pt1 | contig 27810 bp, 21 predicted proteins | sample HotsprSampleOS55_FD_203465 | JGI IMG/M metagenome (GOLD analysis project Ga0308415, IMG submission 203465) | Hot spring phototrophic mat microbial communities from Octopus Spring, Yellowstone National Park, Wyoming, United States - 20090730_OS55 ... | reverse complement strand
AATGAGGTTCAACCTCGAGACGACCTTTGTGCAGGAGATGCACGGACGTTACGGTTGAACGCTTCCCGCGGCAGCAAGCGTCACGCGCTGTACCAGATCAATGGCCGGAGTCGGCAGGAATCCCAGCAGCAGCACGCCTGCGGTTGCCAGAACCAGCCCTGCGCGCAAGGCATGATCCATCGGCGGGGGAGTGTCGCGCACCGGTTCAGCCATAAACATCTGCGCCACGATACGGAGATAGTAGAATGCAGCAATGGCGGCAATAACGACGCCAATGACGGTAATCCAGCCGATGCCTGCCAGCCACGCAGCGGTGAACACGTAGAACTTCCCCCAGAATCCGCCGGTCGGCGGAACGCCAGCCAGCGAGAGCATACAGACCGCCATTGCGACCGCCAGCCAGGGGCGACGGTTCCACAACCCTGCCAGGTCGCTCATATCCCACGCGGCTTCTCCCCGGTGTTCGAGCGCAATCAGAACGCCAAATGCGCCAAGGTTCGTGAAGGTGTATGCCATCAGGTACAACAGCACTCCTTCAATGCCGCGCTGACCTGCAATACCCCCCGGTGCGCCAGCAGCTATCACGCCAAACAGGATGTAGCCAGCGTGCCCAATGCTCGAATACGCCAGCATGCGCTTGACATTGCGCTGTGTCAGCGCTCCGATGTTCCCTACTGCCAGCGTCGCAATCGCCAGCGCCGCCAGCACCGGCGCCCAGATCTGCCATTCTCCTGCCAGCGCCTCGACCAGGAACCGCAGCAGCGCTGCAAATCCGGCTGCCTTGCTGCCGACCGAAAGCAGCCCGGCAATTGGAGTCGGCGCGCCTTCGTACACATCCGGCGCCCACATATGGAATGGCGCCATCGCAACCTTATAGCCAAAACCAACGAGAACGAGCGCCGATCCTGCCAGCATGTAGGTTCGCTCTTCGAGCGTCATCGTCTGGCGTGTGAGCGTTTCGCCGATGACCCGCAGATTCATGCTGCCGGTTGCGCCGTACAGCAACGCAATGCCGAAAACGACAAAGCCGCCGGCAAACGCGCCGATCAACAGGTATTTCATGCCCGCTTCTTCCGACGCATTGCGCGGGTATGCGAAGCCAGTCAGCACATACAGCACAATCGACAGCATTTCCAGCCCCAGGAACAGGATAATCAGGTCTGTCCCCTGCGCCAGGAGCATCATGCTGCCGGTTGCGAACAGCACCAGAATGTAGTACTCACTTCGCTCGATCCCCTGTCGCGGCAAGTAGTCGAGCGATACCACGATCGTGATTGCCGCAGCGGACAAAAAGAGCCAGTTCAACGTCAGACTGTACGCATCCAGGCGCAGCATGCCACTGAATGTCTCAGCATTGACGCCCCATAGCGGGATGCCAGCACCAGCTGCGACAAGTGTCCCGACAATCGCCAGATACCCGACGATCCGTGTACGCGAACGCGGTATGAACAGGGCAACAATCAGCAGTACCGATGCCCAACCGAAGACAATGCTAAGTTGCGTTGCCACGCGCCAGTCAATTGGCGGAATAACGATCTCTGTCATTGGTGTGTCGTATTCCACATCGAACGTTCAGCCCTGTGCAGATTCAGGGCTGCCGTTCAACGACTCGCCAGATACTGCAACGTTCCCCCCGCAATCTGTGTCGCCGACTGCTGCATGGGTCCAAACAGCAGATTGGGGTACAACCCAAACAGGACGACTGGCGTTGCCATAATGACCAGCAGCGCCAGTTCACGCGGTCGAACGTCAGGTGCCTGCGCCAGTTCTGGTGGTGCATCGCCCAGGAACGCCATCCGGTACATGTGCAGCAGATAAACCGCTGCCAGCACCGCTCCCAGGAGCGCAGGCAACGCATAACGCCATCCGAGACCGGGAGAACGCCACGCACCTTGCAGCACCGCAAATTCGCTGACAAAGCCGTTCAATCCGGGAAGTCCGATCGAGCCGAGCACCAGTATCAATGTCAAACTGCCGAGCACCGGCGTTGATTTCCACAGCCCGCCATACGACTTCAATTCGCGTGAACCGCGTCGTGCAACGAGCATGCCGACGACCAGGAACAGCGCACCGGTTGTTAGGGCACTGTTGACCATATGCGCCACCGACCCGGCGATCCCCTGCGGGTTCAGGGCAAACATGCCGAGCACGATCAGCCCCAGGTGACTGACCGACGCATATGCCAGCAGACGTTTCATATCAGTCTGCTGGTAGGCAATCCACGCAGCGTACAGAATGCCAATCACTGCCAGCACGCTGATTGCTGGCGCTGCCCAGGCAGCAGTTGCCGGGAAGAGTTGGATAGTGTAGCGGATCAGACCATACGCGCCGATCTTGATCAGCAACCCAACGATATCAATCGCACCCGACGACGGCGCTGCGGCATGAGCAGTCGTCATCCAGGTGTGGAAGGGCCAGATCGGGGTTTTGACCGCGAAGCCGATGAAGAACAACCCAAACATGAGCCGTTCAGCAGCCGGGTCCAGTTGCAACGTACCGAGTTGCAGGCTCGCCAGGATCGTCGCAATATCGAAGGTGTAGACGCCCGTCGCCTGACCGTGCAGCAGATACAGGCCAATAATTCCCAGCAACAGAAAGACCGAACCGGTGAATGTGTAGGCGAAGAACTTGATCGCCGCATAACGACGTTCTGCACCGCCCCAGATGCCGATCAGCAGTGCAGTAGGAACCAGCGTGAACTCGAAGAACACGTAGAACAGCAGCATGTCCTGCGCCGTAAAGACGCCGAACAGCCCGCTTGCCAGCAACAGAACCAGCGCGTGAAACGTGCGCTCCTGACGTTCAACCGTTCCCCAACTCGCCGCCAGCGCAACCGGCGTCAGAAACGCAGTCAAAACCACCAGCCAGAGGCTAATGCCGTCGACCGAGACGGTGTAACTAATGCCCCACGATGGGATCCACGCGATGCTTTCGACCAGTTGAAATCCGGCGCGCGCAGGATCAAAGAAGAAGACGACCCCCAACGCGGCGGCAAGCGCCAGCAGCGCAGCGCTCATCGACACAATGCGTTGCGCCGCAACACGCTCACGCGGCAATGCCAGCACCACCAGCGCACCCAGCGCTGGCAGCCAGATCATAAACGAGAGAAGCGGTGCAACGTTCATAAGTCCTAACCGCGTAAGGCGAAGAATGCGACAACGAGAATCACGCCGAACAGAAACATGAGCGCATACGTGCGAATGTACCCGTTTTGCAATGCGCGCAATCCGTGTGCCAGTCGCACCAATCCACGCGCCGTGCCATCGACCAGCACCTGATCGATCGCTTCACGATCAACCACGTCGCTGAGAAAGACCGATGCTGCGCGGTAGGGGCGAACAAAAACACGCTGGTAGAGCCAGTCGAGACCCCAGCCAATCTCCATGCCGCGCCACAGGTCGCCCAGGTAGCGGAACAGGGGATCTTCCTTCCCCACCCGGATGCGCGGCTCCAGATCGCAGGCATAGGTTTTCCAGCCCAGGTAACCGGCGCCAGCGCTCAGCAGGGTTGTGATCGTGGCAAGAATGCCCATCCCGACCGTGTAGATCACTTCCGGTTCCTGCAGCACCGGACGCAGATAACTGTTCAGCCAGTGCAATCCCGGAAGATTGATCAGACCGCCGATAACAGCGCCGACAGCCAGCGTCACCATGGTCCAGCGCATCGCGACGCCGCTCTCGTGCCCATGGATCGCCTGGTCGCGCGGTCGTCCGAAGAACACCATGCCGATCTGACGCCCCATATAGAACGCAGTGACTGCCGAGGTCAGGATCAGCATAATGGCTGCCAGCGGACTCCGTGCGTCAAACCAGGCGTGGGCGATGATCTCGTCCTTGCTCCAGAACCCTGCGAATGGGAAGATGCCGCTCAACGCCAGTGCGCCGATGACATACAGGCGGAAGGTCGTCGGCAGCGCATTCCGCAACCCGCCCATTCGCCGCATATCCTGGTAATTGCCAATACCATGGATGACCGAACCCGCAGCCAGGAAGAGCAGTGCCTTGAACAACCCATGGGTCAGCAGATGGTACATACCGGCGACATACGCGCCCATTCCCACCGCAGCAACCATATACCCGAGTTGCGAGACGGTCGAGTACGCCAGCACCCGCTTGATATCGAGTTGCGCCACAGCTGCAGTCGCGCCGATGAACGCCGTCATCACGCCGATCACCAGCACCCAAGGCGCTGCCGACGCCGGTTGATCGAACAGAGTATGGTTGCGCACAATCAGGTACACGCCAGACGTCACCATTGTCGCCGCATGAATTAGCGCCGACACCGGCGTTGGACCGGCCATCGCATCAGGCAACCAGGTATAGAGCGGGAATTGCGCCGATTTTCCGGTAACGGCGACCAGCATGAGCAGCGTGATACCGGTTATCAGCGGTAACTGTCCAAACGCGCCAAGGTCAACCATTTCGCCAGCGACGACAATCGCCTGATCGAGGTAGCCGCTAATGCCGAGCTGCGGATTGTCGTAGAACGACAGCGTGCCGAAGTTGGTAAAGATTGCGAACAGTGCGGCCAGCATCGCTACATCGCCGACACGATTGACCACAAAGGCTTTCACGGCAGCCTCGGAGGGATTGATACCTGGCGGCACAGAGCGACGGTCGAAGTAGTGCCCGATCAGCAGGAACGAGCACAACCCCACCCCTTCCCATCCGAGGAACAACAGCAACAGATTATCCGCCATCACCAGCATCAGCATGGCGAAGACGAACAGGTTCATGAACGCGAAGAAGCGTACCGGACGAACATCACCATGCATGTAGCCTATCGAGTAGATATGGATCAACCCGCCGACGCCGGTGATCAGCAGCGCCATCACTGCCGTAAGCGGGTCGAACAGCAACCCGAACGCCACGCGAAAATCGGCAATCCTGATCCACTCCCACAGTGTCCAGGTTAATCGTTTTGCCTCGGATGGCGCGCCTTCGAGCACGACCATCGCTGCAATCGTTGCCGCGAACGATAACCCGACCATCACCGAGGCAAGGATGCCAGCTGCGCGCTCACGACGCACAACCAGCGCATTGAGCAAAAAGCCAATCAGAGGAAAAGCAGGTATCAGCCAGATGATCCAGTTCATCGTGGAATGTGTCCTGTCAGATGAGAGGCAAACAGTGGAACAGAATCATCTTCATCGCTTGCTTCGCCAGCATTCAGCCTTTCAATGAATGAATCTCATCCACATCAGTTGTTTGTTTGGTTCGGAAGATCGCCACCAGTAGCGCCAGACCAACGGCGACTTCAGCAGCGGCAACGACGATAACGAAGAAGACGACCATCTGCCCGGCGATATCCTGCCGTGCCATTGCAAACGTCACCAGAGCCAGGTTTGCCGAGTTCAGCATCAACTCGACTGACATGAATAGAACCAACGCATTGCGCCGGATCAGAACACCCGCAACACCCAGGGTGAACAGCAATGCGCTGAGTAAAATGTAGTAACTCGTTGGCACCATAATCCAGGTTCTCAGTCCCTGGTTCTCAGTTCTCGGTTCTCGGTTCTTGGTTCTCAGTTCTTGGTTCTCAGTTCTTGGTTCTTGGTTCTCAGTTCTTGGTTCTCAGTTCTTAGTTCCCTGCCCCCCGCCGTATGCAGCACAATGACGCCGACAATTGCTGCGAGCAGCAAAAATGCCGTTATCTCGAAGGGGAGCAGGTAGGTTGTGAACAGCGCTTCGGCGATGCGTTCCGGCGCTGCAAAGTGCTGGTCGGCGACTGCAGTCCTGGATAGTGGGTTGCGCAGCGCAAGATATCCGATCAGACTCAGCAGAATCGTTGCGAGGGTCACTCCCAATGGGCGCTGCCAGGCGAACCGTTCGCGCGTGTCTTCAGCCCGTTCTGCGCCAAGCAGCATCACCACAAAGAGGAAAAGCACAATGATCGCGCCAGCGTAGACGATCAACTGGATGACAAACAGGAATGGGGCGTACAGCAATACATAGAGCACTGAGATTGCGACAAAGTTGATCAGCAGAAAGATCGCGCTATGGATCGCATTCGGGCTGAGCAGCATTGCTACCGCCCCCGCGATCGCCACTACCGCCGTGATCAGGAAAATAACAAGTTCCATTGCAGCCTCATTGTTACAGGTCAATCTGCGCTGGCGGGCTGGGGCGGCGATTCAATTGATCCAGGATAGGCGGAATCTCGCCGTGCCCCTTGTCGGGCGGGACCAGGAGATCATCCTTGGTCAGAATAGAACTCTGGCGGTCGTAGAACGAAAGTTCATACTGATGCTCAAGTACAATCGCGTTGGTTGGACAGGCGTCTTCGCAGTAGCCGCAGAAAATGCAGCGCAGCATATTGATCTCGTAGCGCTCTGCATACCGTTCACCCGGCGAATGCGGCGCGGCAGGATCATTCTCCGCTGGCACAACCAGAATAGCATCAGCCGGACAGGCTGCCGCGCACAGTGAGCAACCGATGCAGCGCTCCATGCCATTGGCGAATCGCTTCAGTTGATGCCGACCGCGGAACCGTTCGCGCACCGGTCGTTTGACTTCCGGGTACTCGACAGTGACCGGCTTGCGGAACAGATACCTGAGCGTTGTTCCCAGACCTTTGAACAGTGCGCCGATCATACACGTCTCTCACTTTGTTGCATGCGACTGCATTTCATGGGCTGCGCATCGAGCGAAGAGCGCAGCCGGTTGGTTATGAGGCGCCGATCTCTACCAATGTGACCGTTCGTTTCTCCTTGCCCGGTCTCCCGATGACTGCGGTGACTGCCAGGATAACGATACCGGCAACCAGACCAATCAGCGCTGCAATGGTTGGGCTGTCGGGCAGCAGCACATTCACCACTGCCGTTACAGCGACGTTGATCAGCGCAAGCGGCAGCAGCACCTTCCAGCCCAAGTTCATCAACTGATCGTAGCGCACCCGCGGCAGAGTAGCACGGATCCAGACCGAGACAAATGACAGCAGCAGCACTTTGAGCAGGAAGGCGCCGAGCGATGTCAATCCAAGCACAGCGTTGCCAATCATAGCCCCATACTGCTGCGTTGTAAACTGCGTCAGCACCTGCAACCCCGGGAACTGCCAGCCTCCCAGAAAAAGCGTGACTGCAATGGCATTCATCGCCACCAGTTTGACATATTCCGACATGAAGAACAGCGCGAACTTCATCGAACTATACTCGGTGTTGTACCCGCCCACGAGTTCCTGCTCAGCTTCGACCAGGTCGAATGGCGCACGCACCACTTCCGCAGTGGCAGCAATGATGAACACAACAAAACCAAGGAACTGCGGAACGATGTTCCACATATGCATTTGCCGTTCGACGATCTCTGCCGTACTGAAACTTTGCGCCTGCATAACCGCGCCGAGAACGGTCAGGCCAAGCGCAAGTTCATAGGAAATGACCTGTGCCGAAGCGCGGATGCCACCGAGCATCGAGTACTTGTTGTTCGACGCCCATCCTGCAATTGCGATGCCGTACACGCCGACCGAAGTGACTGCCAGCAGGTAGAGGACGCCAACGTTGATCTCGGCGAGTTGCAACCAGTTGCCCCCCTGACCATCGGGCCACATCCCGACCGGAATAGTTGCCCAGATGATGATCGCAGGAATAACCGCAAACGCGGGAGAAACCAGGTAGACCCAGCGATCTGCCAGCAGTGGCGTAACATCTTCCTTGAAAAAGAGCTTCACTGCGTCGGCGATCGGTTGCAGGGAGCCACCCGGTCCGGCGCGGTTTGGTCCGACACGATTTTGCAGGCGCGCGAGGGTTCGCCGCTCAAAGAGCGTGAAGTAGGCGAAAATCGCTGTCGCTGCCAGCGACAGCACAATGCACTTGACGATCAGAATGCCGAGATCGATCCAGGTCATCGTATTTCTACCGATTCACTGATATGCAGCGTGATAGCAACGCGCGTCAACGGACTGGTTTGCACGGCACTAAGCGGTGCGCCGTTGACATCCGGTATCAGCGCAAGTCCGCGTGGCAGGTGACGGTCGATCTGCACTGGCAGCACTGCCTGACCAGCATCAGAGGCGATCCGTACCAGTGCGCCAGGCGTCGCTTCCAGCGCAGCAGCGTCTACTGTGCTCAGAATAAGGTGCGGCTTGATCATCCGCGGCAGCAGTTTCGAGTCGCGCGCCCATGCCCGACCATCATAGGCGCGCGGTACCGCCAGCAGGATGTATGGATGGGCATCATCCTCTGGTATCGGCGATGGCACACGCGCCTGGAGCGTAAACACAGCTTTTGGATTGTCGGCCTCAGCCGCGATCTGCACCCCGACCCCTTCCATGTTTTCGTAGGAGGTGCCATCGTAGAAGATCGCCTCATTCGGTTGACGCCCCCACTGCGGCTTGCGCGTCAATCCCAGGCTTTCATACGTTGTATCAGTGTACCCGCGTATCGTTGTCGCAATCTCGTCCGCGACGTCGCTGGCAACCACGTAGTCCCAGGTGCTGGTTCCGGTTTGCACACATGGGCGTTGTGCAGTGCGCCCGTCCGTCGGATCGGTAGAGGTGACCGCTTCGCGATTGCCGGACATCAGGGCACGCGCGATGCGCTGAGCAATATCCCAGCCAGCTGGCGTATTGTATTCGGGAATACGCGCCTGACGAAAACGCTGCACCCGTCGTTCAGCGTTGGTGAACGTTCCCTCACGACCGGCGATTGAGGCGGTTGGCAGGACGACATTGGCATATTGCGCCGTTTCGGTGAGGAAAATATCCTGCACGACCAGAAACTCGAGCGCATCGAGCGCCGATGCAACTGCCGGATTGTCGCGCACCGGATCCAGACCCGCGATGAACATCCCTCGCAAACGTCCTTCGCGCGCTGCTGTCCACATCTCTCGCGCGCTCAAGCCACGCTTCTTTCCGCTTCCTGGACGCACGCCCATATCAAGCGCACCACGCGCATTCGCGCCGGGAATGAGCGGGATGAAACCACTGTTTGGCTTGCCAATATGACCGGTCAGCAGCGCCAGGTCAGCAAGTGCATTGAGCAGATCTGCGCCAATGGTCAACGCTACCCGTCCATACACAATGATGCCGTGTTCCGCTCGGGCGAAGGCGTGCGCTGCGGCACGAACCGTATCTTCCGCAACCTCTGCGACATCGCAGAGCGACGCAACACTGTGTTCACGCAGACGTGCCTTCAGATCGTCGAAACCCCGAACTCGTCGTGTCACAAACTCATTAGCGACCAGTTCTTCGTCGATCACTACCTTGATCAGCGCCAGCGCGACGAACGCCTCAGTGCCAGCGCGGGGATGGATAACACGCGCCGGGGTGCGATCCAGTTTTGTAGGATACGGGTTGATTACCGTCAGATCGCCGCCGCGCGCCACAATCCCGCGCAGACGCAGCACGTAGAGCGGCGCTTCTTCCTCCGGATCGGCGCCAACCACCAGCACTGCTGTCCCCGTTCCCAGGTTCGCCAGATTTGTCCCTTTGCCAACGCCGAGCGTCGCTCCAAGATCAATGATCTCCGGCGCTCCTGGAGCGCCGGTGCAGCAATCAATGTTTGGCGATCCCAGCACCTGGCGGAACAACTTCTGGAACAGGTACAGGTCTTCGTTCGGCAGGTCGGGGCTTGCCAGACCGCCCAACGCCGTCGCGCCTGCGTGGGTGCGAATGGCACGCAACTTTTCGGCGACCAGAGCGATGGCTTCGTCCCACGTTGCCTGGGTTAGCGTATCACCCTTTCGGATCAGCGGATGCCGCAGACGCTCTGGACTTTCGATGAAGCGCATGCCAAAGCGTCCCTTGTCACAGATCCAGATTTCATTAACATACTCATTCTCGCGCGGCATTACCCGCATCAACCGATCATAGCGCATGTCGAGCGAGATAGTGCACCCGACCGGACAGTGTGGGCAGATGCTGGGGGTCGGGCGCAGTTCCCACACGCGTGCCTTGAAACGGAAGTCGGCGGTGGTCAGTGCACCGACCGGACAGATATCGGTCGTATTGCCAGAAAACTTCGAGTCGAACGGCGGATCTGATTTCGAGATAATTTCCCAGGCACGACCGCGGTTGTCGAAACCAAGCACCGGATCGCCAGCGATATCGTCCTGAAAGCGCACACACCGCGAGCAGAGAATGCAGCGTTCTCGATCGAGATAGATCAGATCGCCCAAAGGGACAGGTTTCTCAAAATGGATCTTGTCAGCATAGTCGAAGCGTGATGTACTTGGACCGAACTGCATCGTCAGGTTTTGCAGCGGGCACTCGCCTCCCTTATCGCACACCGGGCAGTCGAGCGGGTGCGATGTCAGCAAGAACTCCAGTTGCCCCTTCTGCGCAAAACGTACCTTCGGCGTTGTCGTGCGTACCTCCATGCCCTCACTGACCGGCGTTACGCAACCAGGTTGCAGTTTCCCCATCATCAATGCCATAACCGGCTTACCATCCTCACCCATCACCACTTGGCGGGTCGCCGGATCGATCTTTGGCGTCCACACTTCGACCAGACACATCCGACACATGCCGACCGGCTTGAGTTTGGGATGGTAACAGAAAACCGGTATCGCGACGCCAGCCGTACGGGCCGCATCGACAAGATTGGTTCCGGCTGGCACAGTCACCGTCTGTCCATCGATGACCAGGGTTACATCGGGCATATGCACACCTCTAGCGCCGTGTTACGGCGGGCGGGATATTATATCGCACAGAAACGTTCAATCTTGCAGAAAAAGCCGGGGATCAACGGCGAAATACCGCCATCATCGGGTTGCAACATCGCAATGTACCGCAGCGCCTTGTCGTGGTGGCGGAGGACATTCGTGGTCATCGCCTGCCATTCTCCATCGATCATCGCATCCTGTCTGCCTTCTGGTCGCAGCAGCGTCTCGACGATCTCGACTGTCCGGCATGTGACGGTAGTCATGTAGAGAGCCTCAGTGAACTGACATCACCCTGATGTCACGGCGTCCGTTACCAGCCTGCGCAATTACCTGTTCGAACTCGTGCGGAAAGAGGCGCAGTGCGCTGCGGATCGGCACGACAGCGCTTTCACCGAGCAAACAGAAGCAATTGCCAGCCATCTGATTATAAACATCGTGCAGTAATGGAATGTCTTCCTTGCGCCCATGACCGTGCATGATCCGGTGCAGCACTTTCACCAGGAAGTATGTTCCCTCACGACAGGGTGTACATTTGCCGCACGACTCATGCTTGAAGAACTCGCCCATCTTATAGGCGACCTCAACCGCGCTAACGCTCTCGTCGAGAACGATCACGCCGCCAGAGCCGAGCATGCTCCCCTTTGCTGCCAGCGCTTCATAGTCCATCGTCACATCGAGATCATCCGCTGTGAGCCAGCCAGCGGACGCACCGCCGGGCACCACAATTTTGACATTGCGGTCGCTCCGCATTCCCTGGCAATAATCGGGCGAAAAGATCAATTCGCGCAGCGGTATTCCGAGCGGCGCCTCATAATTGCCAGGACGCTTCACGTGACCGGAGATCGAGAAGACTTTGGTACCAGGGCTTTTTTCGGTGCCGAACTGACGATACCAGGCAGCGCCGTGGCGGACGATCATCGGCACATTTGTCAACGTCTCGACATTGTTGATAATCGTTGGTTTGCCGTACAGACCAGCGACTGCTGGGAAGGGTGGGCGCAGGCGTGGTTGACCGATCTTTCCTTCGAGCGACTCCATGAGCGCCGTTTCTTCACCACAGATATACGCACCTGCGCCACGATGCACATAGATGTCAAGATCGTACCCTTTGCCGAATATATTCCTGCCGAGGAAACCGCGCTCATACGCCTGCGCAATCGCGCGTTCCAGTCGCCGTGCTGCTGCCGCGAACTCGCCGCGGATATAGATGTATGCAGTGTGCGCCTCGATTGCGTAAGCGGAGATCGCGATTCCTTCGATCAACTGATGCGGATTGCGATCAATAATCTGATGGTTGTTGAAGGTACCTGGTTCACTTTCGTCGCAGTTGCATAGCAGGTAGCGCGGATAGACACCTTTCGGAAGGAACCCCCACTTGACCCCTGTCGGAAACCCGGCACCGCCACGCCCGCGCAGTCCCGAATCCTTCACTATCTGGACAATGTCGGCGGGAGTGCGTTCAGTCACTGCAATGCGCAGCGCCTCATAGCCGTCGTAGCGCAGATAGACCTCGAAATCCGCAATATCTTTGATGTCCAGGTCGCGGAGAACAATATGCTTGGCGAGCGGAGACATAGACTGATAACTCGCTTTCCAGCGCTGACACCGCCATACGCCTGGAATGGCGCATGTCTTACACTTACTCTACCACTACGAAGGCTTTGTGTCAAATGGCACAAAGTTTGAGCCAGAACGATCTACACTGTCGGGTAACAGCGTATACTACAGGGGACTCAGCGGTGTTCCGCGGGGAACATGGCTAGGATCTGCACCTGTGCGTTCAGATCATCGGCACTGGTGAAACCCGTGTGCGCCTGTTGGAAGTGTCTCACATCAATCATCACACGTGTCGATGACCGAGGAGATCGGACTGATCCATGAAAATCGCGCTTATTTCCGAGTCGCCATCGGTAGCGACCGGATTTGGCATCCATGCGCGCCACCTGACGCGTATGCTCGCCGATATGGGGCACGAAACCGTAGTGTTTGGGGTATGCGCCGATGGACAGCCTCTCGACCCGACGCGCTACCCGTGCCGTATTGTGCCGATGCCACGTGACCAGAAGGAAGCGTTGCCGCTTTTGCCCGACTTCCTGACCGCCGAGCAACCGGAATTGATTTTCGTCCACTATGATCTCGGCGCGGTTGCCCGATTTGCCGCCGTCATTCGTTCTGCAGGATGGACCGGACCTATGATCTGCCACTTCGTGATCGACACTATTCCGTTCGATCGCGATCTAATGCAGGTGTTGCGTGATTTTCGCGCAGCAATGACCCCTACCTATGTAGCGGCAAACTACTGCGCGTCGCTCGGCATTCCCAATGTGATTGCTGCGCCACATCCGGTTGACGCTCGCCTGTTTCGTCCTCTGCCATACCGCGACGCACTGCGCCGCGCTGCAGGTCTCGAAGGACGCTTCGTTATTGGCGTCTTCGGGCGCAACACCGAGCGCAAGCAGCAACCGCGCGTGATGATGGCGCTGCAACAGTTGCGGGCGCGTGGCAAAGCCGATGATATTATCGCATATTTCCACTGTCAGCCAACGAATGAGGATCCCTGGCTCAACAGCTGGAACCTGCTCCACGTCGCCGATCATCTGGGCGTCGCCGATCTGGTTTTGTTTCCGCAGAGCGATTTCCGGCAACTGGCAGGGATTCCCTACGACGCTGACACTCCGCCGACCGACGGACCGCCTCCTGGACGACCTGCCATTCCGCCGGGTTGCACGTATGTTGAGCGGTTAAATATGTGCGATCTGGTGGTGAACGTGCCTCACTCCGGCGCGTTCGAGCTGGCGCCGCTCGAAGCCGCGCTGTGTGGCGTTCCGGCAGCGGTGACGAATGACCGCAGCGCGATGGCGGAGGTCGTTGGCGATGGCGCGTATCTCCTCGAACCGATCGACAGCGCCATCCACAGTTCAGGGGGATGGCAGCATTTCGTCGGCGCATGCACGATTGCCGAGGCGATCCTGGAGATTAAGGAGAATGCTGCGCTGCGCGCAGAACTGATCCGACGCGGGCGCGCCAACGCGCTGCGCTATACCGAAGAGCCGCTGCGCCGCGGGTTGCAGTGGGCGATCGGACTGGCATGCGGATAAGGATGGTACATATGAGGCTGGCAGCACTCGTCGCCCGATTATGCTCTTCGATCCAGGGCAAGTCAGAGGAGCGCGCGTAGAGCCTCGCACAGATCGCTCCAGGTGGGAGGGTCGCTCATGCCAGTGGTTGATGTCCCGACGAGCGCCAGGGTTGCCGCCGCTTCTGCGCGACTGAGCGGTTGATGATCGAGCGCCGGATCGATCACCGGTTCAGATGGCGATCCGGCGACACGCAGCAGTGCGCGGAGCACAGCAGGCGCATCGGCGCGGTCGATAGGGGTGTCAGGGGAGATGTCGAGCGACGCAGCGCGTGGTCCATTCCCCTCCAGCGCGCCCTCCAGCAGCAGCAGTTGGGTGGGGATGAAGTGCGGATGTCCGGGCGGAACATCCACTGTCCATGCCAGTGGTATGCCTTGTTCAAGCAAATGGCGCTGAAACGTGCGCAGCATCCGCCCTTCCCACACTTCCTGCGGAGATATGCCGCGCGTCAGGCAGAATGCCGCCAGCGCGCCCGCCGCCTCGCCGATATTCCACTCGACCGGGTGGAGCCGGTACGAACCATTCGACAGATGGGTCGTGCCGATATTCTTGCATGCCGCCAGCAGATTCATCGGGCGCTGCGGGATCAGCGCTCCGAGCGGTATCTGGAACGGCAGCGTCGGCGCGAACATGCTGTGCGGATTGCCGACCGCCGGATGCAGGTCCATGAAGTACCATCCCACGCCGCATGAGTCAGCGAAGTGCGCAGCGCGGGCGGTCGTGCGCCCGGCTGCCAGGATGTCATTGGCGGTCACACGCCGCAGTGCCTGGATGCGCCGTGACTCACGAATGTAGGGCGCTTTTGATAGCCCGTCCTTTGTTCCCATCACATCGGGGAGCAACCGCAGACCGGGATAGCCGTAGCCGCTGCCATCGTCACGCGGAACCTCAGTTTGCAGCCAGTAGAGGAATGAGAGCGAAAGGCGGCGGGCTTCATCCAGAATACGCGCACGTTCTTCCGGTGTTGCGCCAATCAGATCGGCATGGTGATAATCATTGGCGTTCCAGTTAATCATCGCCACATCACGTAGTGTGCCTGATGGGTCGAGCAACCGCCCCGACAGCAGGCGGCGGTACGTCCAGAATGGCGGCAGACCGGTCGGACCGGTCTTGAAGACGCGGAAGGGGCGCGGAGCGCTGTCGGCAGCGGTCAGGGTCAGAGTGAACGGTTGCGAGTCGCGTAGACGTTCGTACCCTTCCGGTTTAGGGATTGTATGGTCTTCGCCGGGACGATATTCGACCGCAAAGCAGAAGGTGAACCCCTGCACCTCACTGGGGCGCGCCTCTTCCGGTGCGTCTGCCTCGCCGGTATCGCTCCGCGCCTCCGCGCCCGTCACCCACGGAGCGCCCGTCAGCGGCAGCAGGTCGCCGAGATCAGTGGCGTCGAGGAAGAAACGCGCCGCAATCGTCACATCTCCATCCGCGCCAGTCACGGTGACACTGGTGATCGCGTCACCCGGCACAACAGCAGAGATAGGGGCATAGTTGCGCAGGATCGTCAGGCGTCCGGCTGCATCATGGGGCGCCAGCATCGCCTCGATCACCGATACGCCAACCTGCGGCTCGAAGCAGAGCGCCGAAACCCATGCGTCGCCAGGGTTGAGCGGCGAACCATTGGGCATGGCAGCGATCCCGTAGCGGTGGCGATAATGATCGCGGATCGCCTCACGGAACGTGGCATACCTGCGGGTTGCACCGAATGCCTCGATGTAGCGGTGCTCATCGAGCGCGCTGACACCCTGACTGGTCGCCTGACCGCCAAGCCAGTCGGTCGCTTCGGTAAGAACGACTGACGCGCCAGCATCACAGGCAGCGAGCGCTGCTGCCACACCGCCCAGACTGCCGCCGATAACGGCGATATCGCACGAAAATGCACTGTTTCTGAACATGCTCTGAATCGCAGACTTCCCAGGAACGTATCTTGAATATTGAAACTGCGGGAATACCGGTCGGCGGCGCTACCCGTCGCCGCGCAGACAGCGCAGTTCCTCATCCAGGAAGCGCAGACGCGCCTCAGCTTCAGCGCGAGCGCGGGATTCGACTTCGCGCGCCTGTGCTTCTTGCCGCGCTCGCTTCTCTGCCTCCATTCGCGCCACCGCTTCCTGCCGCACGCTCCTTACCTCGGCATGCGCCACTGCTTCCCGTTGCGCGCTCTTCCGCCTCGGTACGCACTGCTGCTTCGCGCCGCGCCCGTGCTGCTGCTTCTTTCGCCTTCGCCGCCTGCCCTACCACCGTCACATAGTCTCCGATCTCCCGCCCCGTCGCGTCATAGCAGACTACGTGATCGCGCCATATTCCCGGCCATATGTCTGAAATCGCCAGGAGCACCCGCCTCTCCGCGTCCAGTGCCTGTAACCGGTACGCCCCCTCCTCCAAACGGTAGTCGGGCAACCGCAACTGCTGCGTCTCGCCTCGCCCTGTATCATCCACAATTATATACTGCGCCGCTCCTGCTCGCGCGTAATGCTCCACCTTAATCACCACGTCGTTCTCACGCGCATCCGGTGAGACGATGTTAATGATCGGCGCCAGACGCGCTTGCTCGAATGCAACCTCAAATGTGCTGCTGCCGCCGTTTGTGCACGCCGGGGATGACCATCACGTCCGGTCCGTACGCGCGCAGGCCGGGGAGGTCTCACGCGATGCGCACATTGCTGAGCACAATCGCCCGACGGGACGGCTCCAGGCGGGCGTGCGGCACGGCAGTGAGGTCCATGCAGTCGGTCTCGTGGCGGTCGCTATGCACGATGAAGTCTCCAACTTCACGATGGAGCGCATCGTCGAGGGTGAGCGGAACCCGTTCGAGGTAATAGGGATTATTGGGAGTGGGACGCGGCACAAGGCGCCACCCGTAGCGAAACGGGTCGGCATTGGCGTCGGTAGCAAGGGATGGTTTGGTCGTTGCAGTCGTCATGACTTGAACAGAGACGTATCGGATAAAACATTCAGAGCACTAGGAGATCAACCTCCGACGTGTGTTTGGTGCGGATAGGGAATGCGCTCCCACATTCACCGCCCTGGAAGAGCCTGTTATAATGGCACAGGAAACGTTCCGCCGCCCCGATAATACGAGGTTGCAATGATGCGAACACCCCGCTCAGGCTACCGCTGGTTCGTAATCGCGGTCTTTTTCTGCTTTATGCTGCTCCATCAGTCGGACAAACTCCTGATCGGTCCACTCACCCCGGCTATCATGGACGAGTTCGGTATCAGTATGACCCAGATGGGGGCAGTGACAACCGGTGCGCTGGTAGTGGCATCGATCCTCTATCCGATCTGGGGGTATCTATACGACCGGTTTTCCCGTGCGCGTTTGCTGGCGCTGGCATCGTTCATCTGGGGTTCGACGACCTGGTTGAGCGCAGTGGCGCGCACCTACCCAACCTTTCTGATGGCGCGTGCCTCGACGGGGATTGATGACTCGTCATACCCCGGTATGTACGCGCTGGTCGCCGACTATTTCGGTCCAAACCTGCGCGGCAAAGTCTACGGTCTGCTGCAACTGGCGCAACCCATCGGCTACCTCGTCGGTATGGTGCTGGCGCTGATGCTGGCGCCGCAGATCGGTTGGCGCACGATCTTTTTCCTGACTGGCGGACTGGGCATTGTGGTCGCTATCGTCATTCTGCTCGGCGTTCGCGAAATGCCGCGCGGCAAAGCAGAGCCGGAGTTCGAAGGGATGACTGAGATGGCGCGATTCCGCTTCTCGTGGGCTGAAATGCGCGCTGTACTGGGAAAACGCACCATGTGGTTCGTGTTTCTCCAGGGGTTTGCGGGGGTCTTTCCGTGGAATGTCATTACGTACTGGTTCTTCACCTATCTGGCGCGCGAGCGCGGCTACGACGAAGAAAGCATCCTGCTGACGGTCGCGCCAGTTATTCTGATCCTGGCGAGCGGCAGTTTTATCGGCGGCGTTCTGGGTGATTGGGCGTTCAAGCGCACGACGCGCGGGCGCATTCTGGTCTCCAGCGTAGGAGTCCTGATGGGTGCGATCTTTCTCTACCTGGCGATGCAAACGCCGGTTGAGGAGCGTACCAACTTCTTTGTACTGATGTGTCTGACGGCGCTCTTTATGCCGCTGTCGTCGCCAAATGTCATTGCAACGGTGTACGATATAACGGTGCCAGAAGTACGCAGCACGGCGCAGGCATTCGAATACTTTATCGAAAACAGCGGCGCAGCGCTTGCGCCGCTGCTTGCTGGTATTATCGCCGACATGTACGATCTGCAAGCCGCAATTACGTGGATCTGCGTCACTGCCTGGATGCTCTGTTTTGTGTTCTACATGGGTGCGTTGCGCTATATCAAACACGATCACTACGCCCTGCGTGAAGAGATGGCGCGCCGTGCGGCATCCTTCCGCCGGGCAGCAGCGTAGGGGTTGAGGGTTGAACGTTGAACGTTCAACGTCGAGACATACATCTGGCAGAGCGATAACACCAGCATGGAGAAGTGTGTGACTATTCCTGACATCGTTCCATCAACTGCCGACGCGGTCACGCCCGCTATCGTGTCGGAGAGTGCAGCACGTCCCTCATCGCCGCTGCGGCGCCGGGTGATGGGTCTGGCGCTGCCTGCCATTGGCGAGAACCTCCTCCACACAGTGCTTGGCATTGCCGATACCATTCTGGTGGCAGGTATCGGTATCGTCGCCCTGGCAGGCGTCGGCACGGCGCTGAATGTTTTGTTCATTGTCATGGCAGCGCTGAGTTCGCTATCAGTCGGCGCATCGGTGCTGGTTGCCCAGGCGATTGGCGCAGGCAATACTGTGCGGGCAAGCCATGTCGCTGGTCAGTCGCTGCTATGGGGAATTGTGCTATCGCTGCCGATCACCCTTGCCGGGTTGATCTTTGCGACACCAGTCGTGGCGCTGTACGGCATGGCGCCCGATGCCACTGCCGTTGCAGCGGAGTATCTGACGATCAGTGCGGCGAGCATTCCGGCGCTGGCGCTCATGCTGATCGGCGGAAGCGTGTTGCGGGGAGCGGGTGACAGCCGCACACCCATGCTGGTGACCGCACTGGCAAATGTACTGAACCTGATCGCCTCATGGGGGTTGATCTACGGGCATCTCGGCATGCCAGCACTCGGTGTGGCTGGCAGTGCCTGGGGCACACTGATTGCGCGCGTTGTCGGCGCGGCACTTTTTCTGTTCATCCTCTTGCAAGTCAGCACGCGAATACGGGTTGGCGGACCTGGAACGTGGCGACCGCGCTGGCGCACTGCACGCGAGGTCGTATGGCTTGGTGCGCCAGCAGCCCTGGAGGAGATCATTATCATCACATCGTTCGCTGCACTGACGCCGATTGTCGTCGGGTTGGGCACCGTGGCGCTTGCCGCACATCGCGTGGTGCTGAATGTCCTCTCGCTCTCGTTCATGCCGGGGATCGGGTTCAGCCTGGCGACGACTGCGCTTGTCGGGCAGGCGGTCGGCGCCGGGCGGATCGACGAAGCGCGCGCGGTAACAAATGTGGCAACGCGCTGGGCGATCATCTGGATGGGCGGGTTGGGGGTGCTCTTCATCCTGTTCGCGCCGCAGATGGTCGGGATATTCAGCGGCGATCCGCAGTTGATCGCAATTGGCGCAACAGCGGTGCAGGTCGTCGCGCTGGCGCAACCACTCTGGGCGGGTACTTTTGTGATAGGCGGTGCTCTGCGCGGCATCGGCGACACGCGCACGCCAATGGTCGTCTCTGGTATCCTGGGATGGGCAGCGGTCGGCATTGCATTCCTGCTGGTATCCATCTGGCCCGCGCTCTGGGCAGTCTGGCTGGCATACATCTTTACTGGCCTGCCAGAGATCGGGGCGTTGTGGCGTGTGTGGCGTCGTAAGGTGCGTTGTTGAAGATTGCAGGCAGCGTTGCATAAGGTGGGACGGTGGAAGGTTCCCGGTTGAGACGTTGAACCGCAGTGTCTCGACTAAGCAAGCAAGGAAAACCTATGTCCTTCATTTCCTCTATACGTTCGCTGCATTGTTGCAAATGCTGACCCATCGCCTGACCCGTCAGCGGGCAGGGGTTTAACGAATGCAGTTTCACTTCGCTTGCCAATACGCTCAACCTGTTGCGTGGCGAGCCGCGATTACAAAGTGGGTCTGCCGTTTAAGCCAAGGTTCGGTAAACCCTGCCGCCCCTCAAGGTGCTGCAGCTACGGCGACGCGGCTACAGTACGCATTTCGTCAATCTTTCCCGTACTGATGGCGAGCACGTGTTGCGCAATCTGATCGACCGGGGTGTGCCAGTGATCGTCGATATCTACCCGGCGATTCAGTCGGTGAGGTTGCGTCTGTAGGGACAGCATGCGACAGTGCTGGTCGGGTACGGCCTGCCATAATTCGGATGCGTCTGGAGCGTTGCGGGAAGAGTACTATCTGTGTGGATGCGCAGTGGCCCGATCTGGGACGCCTTGATCCGATACAATGTTGATCGGGACGGAGATGGCATCCCTGAACCCTACCCGGGCAACCGTACCCTTGAGCTTACGGACGCACAACCAGCGGCAAGAACGCACGCTTCTGCATTGGGGCCAGCGCACCAAGTGCAGCCGCAACATCGATGCGTGGCTTGATCACACCGTTGCGTGTATCGAGAATCGGTGTTCCGGTGTTGACCAGCGCTGTGACATAGGCATCCGAAGGGTATCCAGGTCGCGCACTACGCAACAGTGCAAGCGCCCCCGCCACATGCGGCGCTGCCATCGATGTTCCCGACTTTGGCGCAAATCCCCCGCCCGTCGTCGATGAAACGATCCCAACTCCCGGCGCCAGCAGTGTCAAAAAGGGGGCGCTGTTGGAAAACGACGCAACCTGCTCTGGATTCGTCTTTGTCGTTGCACCAACGCTGACGACGTTCGACAGGCATCCCGGCAGGCTGAGCGCATCGGTCGCGCCGTTGTTGCCCGATGAAGCGACCGTCGTCACTCCCTGGTTGCGCAGCGTTGCAATCGCGGGGAACATTGCTGTGCCAATCTGGCTTGTGTCGCACGCCGTGACACTGGTGAACGTCCCTACGCCCAGACTCAGATTCACAATCGCCAGCGGCGGTGTGAAGGTGGTCGATGCCAGCCAGTCGAACGCGCGCAACTGATCAGAAACGTAACTGAGTGCACATGGCGACGGCAATGAGAACGCCGAGCAATTGGCGATCCGCGAAAAGACCTGGACCGCAATGATCGACGCACCCGGCGCGACGCCGCTGTTTCCGGCAGCGATACCGGCGACATGCGTCCCATGGTCGCAGTTCGACAGCGAACAGGGCGCGGCAGCGCCAGGACCGAACGCTGCGGATCCGTTGCCGGGACAGAGCGAGGTCGCCCCCTGCGCGGCATTATTCGTCGAGAAGCATGCTTCTGCGATCACCCGCCCGCCCAGGAATGGATGCGCAGCATCAACACCAGTATCAACGATGGCAATTGCCACGCCGGCACCATTCGCTTCCTGTTGCGCCAGATCGGCGTGAATCAGCAGGACGCTGCTAGACAAGTGCGGCATCGCCAGTGCGTCTTCGGCAACATTCGCCACCAGCGGGTGGTTTGCCAGACGGTTCAGCGCACTCCGCGGCGCGTCCAGAATCACCGCCGGCAGTGTGTCCAGGCGGGCGACTTCGCGCGCGCCTGCGGCAACGGCGGCTGGCGCAAATTGTTCCTGTACCTGCGCGATCGCATCAGGCGCCATCAGATCATACCGGTCTGCCGCCGCAGGCGCGCGCAGGACGATGATAACCCGCACACGATCCTCCGACTCTGCACGACCCGCCGCAACCGGAAGCATCAACGAGGCAATCAGCAGGAGGAACAGCAGCACAATTGATGTGCGGCGACGTTGAAAGGCTACGTTGAGCATGTCAGAATACTCGTGTATTCGCGCCGTTCAAAATACTGGTACCATAGTATCAACGCAGGAAGAGCGTTGTCTGTTGCAATATGTATGTATCATACATTTGTCGCATAATTTTTTGATACCGGAAGGGGTCTTCGTTTTGATTATCATTCGCCAGCGCAGCGCGATGCTGCTCGTGATCATCCTGACACTGATGGTGTCATTCATCGCATCTCCTGTCCAGGCAGCCACTCCGACTGGAACGTTTCAACCCGATGACTGTATGTTCAAACTGCCATCTGGCGCAGTGGAAGGACGCGATCTGGAGTGCGGCTGGTTGCAGGTTCCAGAGCGCCACGAACGTCCTGACGGTCCCGTTATTCGGCTTGCGGTGGCGATTATCAAATCGCGCGCCGCTGATCGCAAACCCGATCCGCTGGTGATGTTGCAGGGCGGTCCGGGTGGCTCGACCATCGACGCGTACACCAGGATTCTCTTCAACCCCGGCAACCGTCTGCGTGATCTGATTGACCGCGACATTGTGCTATTCGATCAGCGCGGTACACTCTATTCCGAACCTTCACTAGTCTGCGAGGAACAGTGGGAACTGGTCGAGCGCACCATCGAACAACAGTTGACCTACGAAGAATCCAATCGATTGTCGCTGGAGGCAGTCACAGCCTGTCGTCGTCGCCTGGAACGTGAGCGGATCGATGTTTCCGCCTTCAACAGTGTCGAGAATGCTGCCGATGTCGCTGCGCTAGCGCGCGCTCTGGGATATGAGCAGATCAACTTGTACGGCGTCTCTTATGGCACGTTGCTGGCGCAGCATGTCATGCGCGATCATCCCGACGTTTTGCGGAGCGTCGTGCTCGACGCAGTTGTGCCGGCTAGCGTCAATTACCTGACCGAAGGACCTCGGTCACAGGATCGCGTTTACACCGAACTGTTTGACGCATGCGCAGCTGATACCGGATGTCGCAGCGCTTACCCAAACCTGGAACAATCACTGGTGACTGTCATCGAACGGCTCAACCGCGAACCGGCGCGCGTGCCAATCACCGATAACGAAACCGGCAAAACGTACAACGCGGTGCTTGATGGCGACAGTTTCGCAAGTGTTCTCTTCCAGATCATGTACTCGTCGGATTTCATCCCGGCAATTCCACGGATCATCGATGACGCAACGCGCAACGATTTTCGTGTGCTGGGGCAGGTGTTACCGCTGATCGTGTTTGATCGCACCTTTAGCCTGGGAATGCACTACTCGGTGATCTGCGCCGAGGATGCCGATTTCACGCCGGAGGACGCGCCGCTGGAGGGGGTGCGTCCCTTTATTGCGCTCGACGGGCGACGCAGTCTCGAAGGGTACCTGGAACGCTGTGCTGTCTGGCAGGTCGAACTGCTTGAACCGTTTGTTGATGAACCGGTGGTCAGCGATGTGCCGACGCTGATTCTGTCGGGGCGGTTCGATCCGATCACGCCGCCTGCGTTCGGTGATGTGGTTGCGCGCACACTGAGCCAGGCATATGTATATACATTCCCTGACACCGGGCATGCGGCGGTTGGTTCGAGCGCCTGCGCCGACACGATCCTGGCGTCGTTTCTTGATAACCCGTTGCAGCAACCGGATGCTTCCTGCCTCGCCGAAAGCACGGGACCGCGCTTCATTTCACCGGCGACCGTGATATTCACGCCAGTGGCATTCGCGCTTGCGACTCTTGATGCGAGTGGTCTGATACCGTTTGGCGCGTTTCTCACCGCGCTGCTGGCGCTTCTTTCGGCGTGGGTGGTCTGGCCCCTGGGCTGGGTGTTCCGTTTGATCACCGGCGGCGAAGCGCCCAGGCCTTCGGCAGGCGCGACGCTTGCGCGCTGGCTGATTGTGCTGGCGGGAGTGACGGGGGTAATGTTTGTTGCCACGGTTCTGGTGACATTTGTGCAGATGGCGCTCGCCAACGACGCAACCCTGTTCTACGGATGGCCGCGTTCACTCACGATGTTGGCAACGATCTGGACGCTTCCCGCACTCACCGTTGCGATTATCGCTTGTGCAGCGCTTTCCTGGGCGCGTGGATGGTGGTCGATTCCGGGGCGTGTGTACTACACGATGCTGACCCTGGCAGCGGTTGGATGTACGGCAACGCTGGCGTGGATGGGGGTGCTGGTTTAAGGTTTAGGTTTTAAGGTTGGAAGGTTGCGCGTGAGCAGGCCTGGCATTCAAGCGCTATAGGTTAGAGTTCTTGGGAGAGATGAGCAGTTTTCTGCATTCCCGTGCGCTTTTGCCCTCATCCCCCAGCCTCATTAAGGATAGAGTTTTTGGGAGAGATGAGCGATGTTCTGCATTCTCGTGCACCTTTGGCCCTCATCTCCCCAACCCCCTTCTCCCCTTGTGGGAGAAGGGGGAGTTCGGGCGTTCTGATGGCTGAAACGGGAGATGGCGCACAAGGGCTTGCCAAAACGTCTACCCCTGTGAGCATCCCCCTGCCCCCTTCTCCTACAAGGGGTTGAAAGTTGGTATTCACAGCATACACAACCAGCGAGAAATTGAAGCAATCTGTTTTGGATCGTTCAATGAGAAGCGTGTTCTGTTTTCCGGACGAAGTATTGGAAACTTTGACCGGATTGAGCATCACGTTGCACTCCAGATTTGTAACAGTTGAAATAGGGATACAGCGTGGCTGGCGACGCGCCGAACTGCACACCACGATTGTCAGAGCGTCCGATCCACACGCTCGACCGCTAGCGCGGCGATCTGCTCGCCCTGCGCATTTGGGAGGTACACATACTCTCCAGCGAGCCATTCGGCGAGTTTGCGCGCCTCACCCCGGCTCAGGTATGTTCGCTGCGTATCAACCACAATCGTCTGAATACCGGATGCTACTACCGCACGACCAAGTGTTTGCAACTCTTCGGCAACGTGATCGCGCCCGGCGCGCAATCCAACGTTCGCCCGCCCATCGGTCAACAGCACCAGCACCGTTTGCATAATGCCGCGCGCGCGCGCCTGTTGCGCCACGTCGATGGCTGCCAGCAGCGCGGCTGCCAGCGGTGTGCCGCCGCCGGTCGGAAGCAGATCGAGTGCGCGTCGCGCAAGCTCGACACTCTGCGATGGCGGCAGGAGGAGTTCGGCGCTTTGCCCGCGGAATGCCAGCAATGCCACCCGATCACGGTGGACATACGCCTTCTGAAGCAGTGCATGCACCGCGCCTTTCGCCTGACGCATGCGGTGCAACGCCATACTGCCGCTGGCGTCCACCGCGAAAAGGAACAGAGCGCCAGCCTTGCTCCGATACTGTTTGATCCGCAGATCATCGGCGCGCAGCAACACCCGCGATGATTGCGCATCTGCGCCTGCCTGCGAACGACGGAGCGACTGAAACGGCGCAGCAGCCCGCAGGGTGGCAGACACATCGATCCTGCCCCGTCGCGGATCGCCAGGGATGCTCCGAATATGCCGTCCGCGCTTCCCCGCAACCGTTCCACGCGAACCGGTCTTGCCGCGCCGCAACGCGCGGAACGGCAGTTGCTCCAGTTCAACCGGCAATTCGGCAGCCAGCGCACTGAGTACCTGTTCGGGCGGAATGGTCAACTCTTCGTCCGATGGCGGTTCAGGCGGTGCGTCGGACGTATCGTTTTCAGCATCGGGCGGAGGTGGAGGCGGCGCCTGATCGGGCGGTTGATCTGGCGGAGGGGGAAGACGGGTCGCGCGCGGTAGAATCACCAACCGAACTGCCAGCTCCAGGTCTTCCTGCTCGACCCGGTCGCGCAGACCAAGCGCAGCTGCGGCACAGGCGGCATAGACGGCAAACGTATCGGCGCGATGCCCTTCGACGCCACAGAGCGTTGCCATCGCCAGCAACTGTTCGATCTGCTCGTCTGTGATCTGGACCTTCGGTAGTTGCTCACGCGCCGCCAGCACCAGCCCGCGCAAGAGATCGAGTTCTTCGGTGTACGCATCAGAAGCCTGCATGGATGCGTGACTCATATTGCGCCGTACAACTTCGGCGCGCGCCTGCTCGTTCATCGTGCGCGGCAACACCAGCAGCAGACCAAGCCGGTCGAGCAGGTGGCGACGTGGCAAACCCTCAGCCGGATCGTAGGATCCGATGAAGACGAAACGCGCGGGAGAGCGGATGCTGAGACCCTCGCGCTCCAGACGCACTTCGCCCGTATCGATTGCGGCGATCAGCGGATTGATGATCGCATCAGGCAGCAGATTGACCTGATCGGCATAGAGGATGCCACCATCGGCGCGCGCCAGCGCCCCCGCACGTGCGACCCGCCGCCCGACGCGCAGCGTCGCTTCGATATCCAGCCCCCCCAGCAGACCGGCTTCATCGACGCCAAGCGGCAACTCTACAAATGGAACCGACCGGTCATCGGAGCAGAGCAGATCGCGCATGCCACGCGCCAGGCTGCTCTTCCCTGCGCCAGCAGGCGCACCCACCGCCATCCCCCGCAGGCGCGGCTCGACTGCCAGCAGCAGCAACGCCTGTTGCGCAAGTTCCAGACCAACCAGTGCAGGCAGGGGAAGTGTCGCCATTACAAACGCACCGTCTTACTCTGCGCCTTCGAGCGGAAGGTTATAACGAATGCGCCCAAACGCACAACCGCGCCATCAGGCAGTGCAACCGGCGTCTGCGGCGTGAGCGCCGCGTCGTTCACGAAAGTTCCATTTGCGCTGCCCAGGTCGGTGATCGTCCACTGACCGCCAGCATAGCGCAGCAGCGCGTGCCGCCGGCTGACACCGCTAGAGCGTGCATCGAAGGGTGACAGATCAATATCGGGGAAGATATGATCCGCCGGGTCCTGACACCCAATCAGCATCTCGGCGCGATCGGTCGGCAGCGGCACGGTTCGCCCATCGCTCAGCACCAGCGCAAACGGCGGAACAGCGACCAGACCGGTCATCGTCAGAAGTTCGGTTTCGAGGCGCGCAAGTTCACTGCGGGCGCGTTCGAGCAGCGCATTGATCGTCGCCTGGTCCTGCTCGAGTTTGCGGATCTCGTCCTGTTTGCGCCCAATCTCCTCGACCTTCGCCAGCGTGCGCTGCGCATTCGCCAGCGTTTGCTGCGCAATCCGAAGTTCCGCCTCTTTGCGCGCCAGGCTGGCGCGCGCTTTTGCCAGCCCCTCTTCGGTGATCGCGCGCAACGATGCAGGTTGACTCTGGAGCACCTGCTCATTGGCAGTGATGTAACTGCGGGTTGCAGCGATCTCCTCGGTCAATGCGCTGATCGTCCGTTGCGCATCGGCGATCTCCTGCGCCAGCGCCTGTCGCGTGGTCATAGGGGTCCTCCCTTGTCCTGCATCAATGTTCTTTACTGAGAAAGACGCTGTGCGAGGGCGCGCTGTTGCGATTATAGCACCGAATCTTGTCGTCCGTTGCAACTTCTGATATACTCACCCCGAACACCTGTGCAGATATGCTGTTCTGTTGGAGGATGCATGCAACTTCTCTGGATCGATCCGCGAGCGCTGGAGCCGGATCCGCAGGGCGTTCGCGAGGACCCTGGCGATATTGATGGGCTGGCGGCGACGATTGCTGAGTATGGCTTGCTGCAACCGCTCGGCGTTGTCGATCTCGGACGCGGCCGCTACCGGGTAGTGTATGGTAACCGACGGCGGCTTGCTGCGCTGAAACTGGGGCTGGAACGGGTGCCATGCGTGCTGCTCGATCCCGATGATCCGCGGGCGTTCCTGCGCCAGTTGACCGAAAATCTTCAGCGCCGCGACCTGAACGACCTCGAGCAGGCGCGCGCGTTTCAGAAATTGCGCGAACAGATTGCGCTGGATCGCGGTATCAGCGAAGAGAACGCGCTCGATGAAGCCACTGCACGCATGGTCGGTCTCTCACCCCGTACAGTGCGGCGCTATCTTGGCCTGCTCGACCTGCCGCTCGAAATTCAGGAGTATCTGCGGAAAGGCGAATTGAACGTCACCCAGGCGCAACACCTGAGACGTGTGCCAAATGAACGCACGCAGATCGAACTGGCGCGCGCTGCGGTGGAAGAAGGCATGTCGGCAGCCGAGATCAGTCGCCTGGCAAGTTTTTTTGCCGCCAACCCCAATCTTTCGCTCGATGATGCGCTCCACGCGCTGCAACAGGGGATCGATCTCACTGCCAGCGCGCCGGTTGTTGCTCGCCCATCGTCTGACGGTTCGTTGCTCAAGGGCGCTGCAGCCGGTATGCTGCCCGACGATGAGCACGGCGCCGATCTGTGGGACGAGGAAACGCCGGATGCAGACCTGGACGCTCCCG